>Ga0126313_10000787_pt1 | contig 15701 bp, 11 predicted proteins | sample Plot105A_FD_89954 | JGI IMG/M metagenome (GOLD analysis project Ga0126313, IMG submission 89954) | Serpentine soil microbial communities from UC McLaughlin Reserve, CA, USA - Plot105A | ecosystem: Environmental > Terrestrial > Soil > Grasslands | place: USA: UC McLaughlin Reserve, Lake County...
CGTATCGGCCCGCGGAGCGGGTCCACCGGGCTCGGGCCGCTGCCACTCGCCCGCTTCCGCGTGCGCGGACGGACGCTCGACTATGTCGGCTGGCCTCTTCGCGACGAGCTCAGGCAAGGGGAGGATGGAGAATGGCTCGGACGCGGCCTCCTCTTCGGGGGCGAGTTCTGCCGCTTTCGGCTCGTACGCGATTAACGCCGGCGCTGCGCCCGACGGCGTTTCCCTAGCCACCGGAAGGGAAGGCATGGATCGTGCCGGCCCTGCTTCACATCTACCTACAGGACCACCTTGCCGGAGCGACCTTCGGCTCCGAACTCGTCGAGCGCTGCCGGCAAAGGAACGAACGCTCGGAGTTCGGCCCGCCGCTGGCAGAACTCGCCGGCGAGATCGCCTCGGACCGACAAACGTTAATTGCCGTCATGAGGCGAGTGGGAGCGGAGCGATCGAACGTTAAGGTGTCGGCGGCCTGGCTTTCCGAGAAGGCGCGCCGCCTGAAGCCGAATGGCCGACTCTTCTCGTACACCGCGCTAACCCGGGTGGTGGAGCTGGAGAGCCTTGCGATCGGGATAGCCGGGAAGAGGGCGCTGTGGCGAACGCTGGAGAATGTCGCGTCTCAGCGAGGCAAGCTCGAGGGCTACGACTTTGCCGCGCTTGCGGCGCGAGCGGAGGATCAGCTGCAGAGAGTGGAGCGCTTGCGACTGCGGGCCGCCCGACTAGCGTTCGCGGAGGAGAACTCGTACGGCATCCCAGGCTGAGCGCCTCCCCGCCATGGCGGGTTACGCAGGATCGCTGGCAGTACACACGCCAGTCCGTGGAGGACTTCCTCGACAGCTGCAGCCAGCCGCTGACCATCCCGCCTGGGTTTCGTTGGACAGTGCCAGACCTGAAAGAGGCCATGGCTGCCGGTGAACTGGCCTCAATGGACAAAGAGGACGTGCGCCCGTTCATCCGCCGCAGGCGGGCGGAGGCCGTCAAGGCAGCCCAGGAATCGGGTTAGCCCAATGGAAGTGCCCACTTTTTCCAGCGTGGCAATACGGGGCGCGGCTGCTCCCGCCCCGCCTTCGTCATTCCCGGCTTCCCCGGGGTCGTGGGGCCTATTTTTGTGGGCGTGGCATCACAGGGCGCGGCCTCTGCCGCGGCGCGTTTGGCCCCCTAAACTCCAACGACCAAAACGCCAAGTGCTCACGGACGACGATAAGGAAAGAATCCGTGCGGAAGAGATCTTCCGTGACGAAGTCCGGCCTGAGGCTTGAGCGCGGCGACCGCTCACTTTCTCGCCGTCGACGGGTCCAACGGTCAGTGCCTCGAGAAAGGAGATCGGAATGCGCAAGGTAATCGTCAACGAGTTCGTGAGCCTGGACGGCGTCGCCCAGGCGCCCGGCGGCGAGGATGAGGACACGAGCGGCGGCTTCTCGCACGGCGGCTGGAGCATGCCGTACATGGACGAGCCGGCGATGGGCAGGGTGCTCGGCTCGATCAACGAGGCCGGCGGCTTCCTGCTCGGCCGGCGCACCTACGAGATCTTCGCCTCGTACTGGCCGAATGCGCCGGAGGAAGAGCAGGTGATCGCGGAGCCGATGAACACGAAGCCGAAGTACGTGGCGTCGACGACGCTCGAGAGCCCGCTTGAGTGGCAGAACTCGACGCTGCTGGAGGGCGACGCGGCCGACGCGGTGGCAGCGCTGAAGCAGGAGGACGGCGGCGACATCCACGTGATCGGCAGCCTCGACCTCTTGAAGACACTGCTGGAGCGCGACCTGGTCGACGAGCTTCGGCTGATGATCGACCCGCTCGCCCTCGGCGGCGGTAAGCGCCTCTTTCCCGACGACGGGACGATGCGTCCCCTGCGGCTCGTCGACAGCCAGGTCACGACGACGGGAGCGATTCTCGCGACCTACGCCCGCGCCGAGAGCTGATGAGGCCGCGCCGACCTCGTAGCCGTCGTCGGTCGCGACGAGGACGACGCCCGCTCCTTTCCCGAGCGGCGCGACGACCTCCCCGGTGAGCCCGAGGATCGCGGCTTCGTTCGTGGGGCTGTGACCGACGACGAGTGCGCGGCCGCCGTCCGGCAGGTCGTCGACGACCCGGCCGAGCGCAGCGCCGAGCCGCGCCGAGTCCTCCGGCACGAGCTCGGGGTCGGCCTCGCGGAGCGCTGGGAGCTCGCCGCTCCCCGTCCTTTGTCGGACGGATTAACCCTGCCGCGCTGCACGCTCTGCGCGTCAACCGCGCTTCAGGCGGGCGGCTGAGAACACCCGGCACTGGGTTCGTCAACGTCACCAACCGTTGACATTCCTCCCTCGATATCGCATCATCTACGCCCTCTGAGGGCCGGAGGCGCGGCCGCGCTTGCCGGTGAACCAAGTTGGGGAGGGGAACATTGGCAGAACATAAGCGAGGGATCGTTGGGGGATGGCGCGCGACGGCGATCGCCGTTTCTGCTCTCGTCACGCTCGGCGTCGTCATGATCGGCGCGTCGGGGGCAGCAGGGAGCAGCGATGCGGTTAAGGCAAACGGCGGCGGCGACCTGATCGACGTCGGCCCGGACATCTACGGCGGGCGCCTGCCGTTTTTACGCGCCGACGGCAAGGTCGTCAACCTGAAGATCAAGAAGAAGGCGCTGAAGAGGGCAGTGCGGAAGAGGATTCTCCGCCGCGCCGGTATCCGTCTCATGAACCATCCGCCCACGGTTGGTGAGGAGCGCATGTGGGTCGCGCTCGATTTCACGGCCGGGTCGTACCGCAAGCGCTTCACGCTCCGCGCGAAGCGCAACAACGTGGAGGTCTGGGTCGCCAGCCCGGTGCCGCGCACGGTGTTCGGTACCACCGCGACCGGTCTCGACTTTCCCGCCGGCGACTGCCGCAACGGCGTTCGCACGACGATCACGGACGCGCAGGTGAACTACCTGGCGCAGCAGTTCGACGAGAACATCCTGCCGAAGGAGTCGGCGGTGTTCAGCGTCGCGCCGGACCGCGATGGACGCCTGTTCGCGGGTGGCCTCGCCCCGTTGGAGGGCGTGGCGGCCGATCCGACAGGCGACGGTGACGACACCGTCGTCCTGATCGACAACGTCCGAGATGACAACTTCCACGACTTCAACAACGCCCACACCTTGACCCGGGTCGCGGGCTTCTTCTCGTCCGGCTTGAACGAGCTGTTCGACCGGAACATCATGACCATCGACGCGTACGACTGGCTCCACCTGACGGGCGCCGACCCGCCGCACGAGCCATCGACGGACCCCTGCCTGAACGCGCCGGCGCGGCCGTTCCTGTACGAGGGCGTCTTCGCGCACGAGTACCAACACCTGCTCGAGTACTACGAGAACAACGCGGAGGTCAGCTGGGTCAACGAGGGCCTCTCCGACTGGGCCCAGACGCTCACGGGCTATGTGGATCCGAGCCGCCCGGTCACGCAGAAGGGTTTCGACAACCACGTGCAGTGCTTCCTCGGGTGGCTGCGCCAGCAGACGCTCTTCAACCCGATTCCGCGACCCACGAGCGGTCCCGAGAACTCGCTGACGCTGTGGGGCGACCAGGGCGACGGTGAGATTCTCTGTGACTACGGCGCTGCCTACACGATCATGGAGTACCTGCACGGGCAGTTCGGCACGGGGTTCATGACGCGGCTGCATCGGGAGGACGCGATCGGGCTCCCCGGGCTCGACGTCGTCCTCGACCAGGCCGGTTCCCGCCGAGACTCGCAGGACATCATTCACAACTGGGCGGCGATGGTGGCCATCGACGGCCTGCTCGATCAGGGCCGAAACGTAAAGGGCGGCCGGAGGTCGCTGTACCAGACGCCGACGCTGAACGCGACGATCGACTGGGACAACCCGCACGCGTTCTCGACGCCGGGGGCTCCGCCGAACGGCTCCGACTACATCCGGCTTCGTGACTCGGCCGGCACTCCAGTCGGCGTCAAGGACATCGGGTCGATCCAGTTCAACGGTGCTGCGATGCATACCCCGCGGCCGATCGCCTGGACGGTGGATCCCAATCCGCCCGGCCACGCGGGCAATCCGGCGCTCTACTCCGGCACCGGCGACAACCGCGACGAGGCCATCGTCCGGTCCGTAGCGGTGCCGACGGGCGCTGGTGCGAGCCTGACGTTCAACGCCCGGTGGAACCTGGAAGAGGATGCGGCCGGTCCGTGGGACTTCGGCTACGTCCAGGTCTCCACGAACGGCGGTGAGACGTACCAGAGCCTCACCTGCACCGACACCCGTACGGACCACAATCCGGGCGCGATCGCGTCCGTGGTTGCGAACCTCCCGGGCTTCAGCGGCGACTCGGCCGGCTTCCGGCCGCAAACCTGCAGTCTGTCGGCGTACGCGGGCCAGAGCGTCCTGCTCGCATTCCGGACGATCAACGATCCGAATACGCAGGGCACCGATCCCAACACGCCGCCCGGCTTCTGGGTGGACGACGTCGCCATCGGTGGCACGGTCATCTCGGACGGCTCCAGCCTCGCCGGCTGGCAGTCCCCGACGGAGGTCAGGCCGATCGCCGTGAACGGGTTCACGGTTCAGCTCGTCGCCTGGAAGACGAAGGGCACGAGCCCGGTCGCGATCACGACGTTGCGGCTGAACGGCAACTTCGACGCAACGGTGACCGGAAAGCAGCTCCAGAAGGTGCTCGGCGGTGTGAGGGCCGACTTCGTCGGGGCGATCGTCACCTACGACGAGCCGACCGAGTCGATCACGGACTACGCGCCCTACAGTCTCACCGTAGAGCGCCGCTAGATCTCAACCTGATCGACGTCTAACGGAAGGGCCGCCGCGAGGCGGCCCTTCCTCTGCCCCTCCGCTCGCGATGCGGGCAGTCATGCTCCTCGCGACCGCTCTCGCGCTGGCCGGCTGCAGCCTCGGTGACGACGGCAGCATGTCCGTCCGGGGAAGCGTTGGGGACCCGCGAGCGTGAACACAACTGGAGGGGTACGCCCCGCCGATGCCTGCTGTGGGCTCGAGGTTGACGCCAACATTGGCGCGAGAGGCGAATCCTTTAAGCAGGAAGGCTCAAAAACAGACCGCCGCTCTTTGCCAGCACGGCCGGGCCAGGTTCGAACGCAACCGAAACCTCCCCGGCATGAACGGCTTCGGCAGCGCGCAGAGAAGGTCGTCGTCGACGTGCGGCGTCCCCTGCGCCTCTGTGGTCATGTTCGTCGAGCCTAAACGACGCGCTGCCGCTTACAAAGGCGCGCGCCGGATGAGCGGGCCTCCGTCGGTTGACGCACCATCACAACGGCGCGCACTGCGCGACTGAGGTTCATCTCGCCACCTCCCGCAGCTCGCGGCGAGGTCCTCCTTTTCACCGATCCCACGCGGTCATTTGAAGGCCGCGCTGTCAGGTTCGAAGAGAAGCGCAAAGATTGGGCGACGGTTACGTTCACGGCTGGCACGCTCGGCTCGACGCCCTGAAGGCGCGTCAGCTAGGCGCCGCGGAGAATGGGCCGCGATGCTTGAGTCCGTGGTCTTGGCGATACTCGGCTCGGCATGACGAAACCCTTCCTGCTCGTCCAGCTCAGCGATCCGCACATCGGCGCAACATGGGCCGATGGCGACCCTGTCGCCGGGCTGAGGGCGGCGGTCGAGGCGGTACGCCGATTGCCGGATGATCCGGATGCGGTGCTGATGTCGGGCGACTTGGCGGACAACGCCGCCGACGGCGAGTACGACGTCGTTCGTGAGTTGCTCGCGCAGCTCGGCGCGCCGGCTTATGTCCTGCCCGGAAACCACGACGATCGTGAGACGATTCGCCGGCATTTCGACTTGCCCGGGGCGGTGGGAACGCCGGTGCAGTACGCAGTGGATCTGGGGCCGCTGCGGCTCGTGATTCTGGATAGCACGCGGCCGGGGGAGGATCGCGGCGAGCTGGATGTGGACCGACTGACATGGCTCGACGCTGAGTTGGCGGTCGCGCCGGATCGGATGACCCTGCTTGCGCTCCACCACCCGCCGGTCTCGACCGGGATCTTGGCATGGGATGAGATCGGCCTGTCCGTCGACGATCGACGCGGGCTCGGCGAGGTCCTACAGCGTCATCCGCAGGTGCGGCGAGTTGTGGCGGGTCATGTGCACCGTACGATCGCGGCGGAGCTTGCCGGTCGGACGGTGCTCGCCGTCCCCAGCACGTACGTGCAGGCACGGCTCAGCTTCAACTCTGATGAGATCGAGGTTGTCGCCGAGCCGCCCGGCTTCGCTGTGCATGCGGTGCTGGACGGAGAGCTAGCTTCGCACGTCCAGCCCGTGAGCTAGACCTCCAGCGATCGATCCGGTGAAAGCGCGGCGGCGTTCGGCTCGCCCGGCCCCAGCTACGTTGAATCCCTTAGCGAGGTGAAGCCGTGGAAGCGAGGTAGCCGGCGTGGCGCAATCGCGCGCGCACGGCGTCCAGATACTCATCGAGCTCGTCGAGCCGACACACGGCCAGCGCGTATGTCCGCTCCATTCTCGCGAGGGCGAGCCCGAGCTCGGCTTTGGCGTGAGCTTCGCGCGCCCTGGCTTCGGCGAGCGTCTGTTCTCGCCGCGTCCGGGTCACGGTCACGGCCTCCAGGCAGCGAATCCGGGTGTGGACCCGTAGCGGGTTCGCCGCGCGCCGAGTGCGAGGGGTGGTCGGGGTGAGTGTCGTCATCGTCGGCTCCTTCCTGTCACCTGGAGGTTCAAGCGGTGAGGTCTCCGGCGCATCAGGACTGAGCCGGACTTGCGCTCAGTAGTCCGCCGTAGCGGCAACCGGTGTTTTTGAGGCGCTCCTCGAATCGAGGACTATTGGAGGTTCCGACCAGCTTTCTTCACTGGACCCGCGGGACACCAGGATTCTCTTTTGGGCACCGAAGGCACCGTCTCTGCCTCTGACCGCGCCGTCTCTGCCTGATTGGGGCCGAGCCTAAGTCAGCAACGCACTGCGCGAGGGCCGTGTCGGGTGCTCGGCAACCGACGTCGGGTCGCCTGAAATCGTCGAGCGCGGAGGCGTAGACGTCGCTGGCATGCGGGAGTATCGTGGTGATAGACGCCTCCTTTCATCCGCGTCCGCTGCGCGCGACCCGACCGGGCGGTCGCGCTTGAGGGGTTCCGTCCACTGTCGTAGCCGCGAACCTCGGCCGGGGAAAGGAGCGAGAGCCGTGGCGGCTTCTGGGCTTGCGGTGCCCACTCTCGATGACCGCGTAACGCGGGCACCGACGCTGCTTCTCCTCTGGGCTATTGCCCTCGCCGGAATCGTCGCAGCGGCGACGACAGTCGCGCTGGGGCTGGCGAACGACGAGCTGGACGCCGTCGGGATACGAGTCTTCCTCAACGATTGGCTCACGCTCAACTACATCGGCGCCGGCTTGATCGCCTGGTGGCGTCGCCCCGACAGCCGCTTCGGCCCGCTGATGATCGCGGCCGGCTTCGTCAACTTCGTGGCCACCCTTGACTGGGCGACTGCGGATGTGCCGTTCACGATCGGGATCGCGCTCGACATGCTGGCGCCCGTGCTCTTCCTGCACGCGTTCCTCGCGTATCCGAGTGGCCGCCTGGTCGGACGAAGCGAACGGGCGATCGTCCTGGGAGCGTATGCGACTGCGATCGGACTGGGCCTGGTGCGGATGGTGCTGGGCGGGGCGGGGCCCCGGAACTTGCTCGAGGTCGTGACCGCGCCGCGCGTTGTGGAGGCGGTGCAGAACGTCCAGCTGCTCGGAATCAGTGCGTTCTGCCTGGCAGGGATCGGCGCGCTCGCTGCACGGCGCTGGGGTGCGGGCCGTACGCCGCGTCGTCCACTCGGCCCTCTGGTCGACTCCTTCGCTCTCGGGCTGCTGATGATTGCGGTGCTGTTCTCGTCCATCGTCTTTGTCGGGAGCCCCACGGACGTACCGGCAATCGAGACGGTGCGGCGGACGACCTTCTTCGTCGTCGGCCTCGCCCCCATCGCCTTTCTGGTGGGCCTGCTGCGCTCGCGTCTCGCTGTCGGACCGGCAATCGTCTCGCTCGGGGCGGAGGCCGCACGGGGCGGCGTGCTCGATGCGCTCAGGGCTGCTCTGCGGGACCCATCGCTTGAGGTCGCATATTGGGTTGCCGAGTACGAGACGTATGCAGACCCCGACGGCCGAGCGATCGAGTTGCCGGGGGCTGCGGACAGAGCGACCACGCTGATCGACCGTGACGACGCGACGCACGTGGCGGCGCTCGTCCATGACACGTCGCTGCGCGACGAGCCGGAGCTGCTCGAAGCAGTCACCGCAGCCGCCGGGTTCGCGCTCGAGAACGCCCGCCTCCACGCCGAGCTTCGTGCCCGCGTCGAGGAGCTGAAGGGTTCTCGCGCCCGAATCATCGAGGCAGCTCAGACGGAACGGCAGCGGCTGGAGCGCGACCTCCACGACGGCGCGCAACAGCGACTCGTCGCCCTCTCGCTGGAACTGGGTCTGCTCGAGCAGCAGTTCGAGGCCGACGCGAATGCGAGGGCGATGCTCGACCAGACCAGACGCGAGGTCGCGGAGTCGCTTCGCGAGCTGCGCGACCTTGCGCACGGGATCCATCCGGCGGTCGTCACGGGTCACGGTCTTGCGGTCGCGCTCAAGAGGCTCGTTGCGCGGGCGCACGTACCGGTCCAATTGACTGTGGCTTTGGACGGGCGCCTGCCGGAGCCGCAGGAGGTCGCTGCGTACTACGTCGTCTCCGAAAGCCTCACCAACATCGCGAAGTACGCGAACGCGTCCTCGGCCGCGGTCGACGTACGACACGCAAACGGCGGACTCGTCGTCGAGATCGTCGACGACGGGATCGGCGGCGCCGACACCCGCCGCGGTTCCGGGCTACGCGGCCTGGCGGATCGCGTGGAGGCGCTGGGAGGCCGACTGCGGATCTGGAGTCCTCCGGGCGGCGGCACGCTTGTCGAGGCGGAGATCCCGTGCGCGTAGTTCTCGCCGAGGACGGCGTCCTCCTGCGCGAAGGACTTGCGCGCCTGCTCGGTGATGTCGGCTTCGAGGTCGTGGGCCAGTGCACGACCGCGGATGATCTCCTCCTCAAGGTGCGAAGCTACTCGCCCGACGTCGCGATCGTCGATATCCGGTTACCGCCGACTCACAAGGACGAGGGGCTACGGGCAGCACAGGAAATCCGTAGGCGTTATCCGTCTGTCGGCGTGCTCGTCCTCTCCCAGTACGTCGAGCTTGGCCTCGCCGAGGAGCTCCTGGCAGAGTCCGCCGAGGGAGTCGGCTACCTGCTCAAGGACAGGGTCAGCGACGTGAAGGACTTTGCAGCAGCCGTTCGACGCGTAGCCGAGGGCGGCTCCGCCCTCGACCCCACGATCGTGTCCCAGCTGCTCGGCCGTCGCCGCGGCGATGATCCGCTCGCCGAGATAACGCCGCGTGAGCGCGAGGTGCTCGAGTTGATGGCCGAGGGTCGCTCGAACCAGGGCATCGCCGAGCGGCTCGTGATTACCGAACGGGCGGTCCAGAAGCACATCACGAGCATCTTCGAGAAGCTCGGCCTGAGCACGAGCGGCGACGACCACCGACGCGTGCTCGCCGTACTCGCCTTCCTTCGCTCCTAACCCCGCTGGCGAAAGACGCACCCGAGAGGTGCGTCCTGACGCACCCCAAGAGGCCAGCAGAGTCCATTCACGCCGCTCCCATCGCCTGAGACGCTAAGAGCATGGAAGCCGCTCGCCAACCGGCTGCCTTCCGCGCCTCAGCGTCCGGTCGAGTCTTGAGCCGGGTTGCAGCCGTTGCCAGAACCGAGTACGGCCTCTTCTACATCGGCATCGGCGCGCTCGCCTTCCACGTCCTCGACGACTCCTTCATGCAGCCCGAAGCGGGCACGTCTGCCGTAGATCATCTCGTCAGCGGCCTCGTCCCCTTGTTCGCACTGCTCGTCGCGGGGCTTGCGTATCCTCGCCTACGGCCCGGCCTTCGCGTCACCGTCGCGTTCATGCTCGGCGTCTTCGGCCTCGTGGCCGGGGGGTCCGAGGCCGGCTACCACGCCGTGGCAAGCGGCCTGTCCGGGGACGACTACACCGGGCTGCTCGCGTTCTTTGCGGGGCTGCTGCTCATCGCCGTCGGAGCGGCAACGCTCTGGAGGACGCGACGACTTGACGAGAGCCGGCGTCGTCGGTACCTCCGCCGCTCACTCGTCGCAGTCGCAACTGGCGTCGTCGCCTTCGAGATCGCGTTTCCGATTCTGTTCGCCTACGGCTACACGCACTTCGGCCGCTCGTTTGTGCCGCACGCCCACCTCGGTGTCAGCTACGAGAACGTGACGTTCGAGACGGTCGACGGGCTGAAGCTGGCAGGTTGGTACGTCCGATCGAGAAACCGGGCGGCCGTGATCGTCTTGGCGGCCGGGGGTCGAAGCGGGCCCCAGAAGCACGCGCGCATGCTCGCTCGGCATGGCTACGGGGTCTTGATGTTCGACCCGCGCGGCACGGGCGAGAGCGAGGGTGATCCCTATCGCTGGGGCGGCGAGCGGGACGTCAAGGCGGCGCTTGCCTTCCTACGCTCGCGGCCGGACGTCGATGCAGAGCGGATCGGCGGTCTCGGCCTCTCACTCGGCGGCGAGCTGATGCTGCAGACCGCAGGAGAAACGGACGCGCTCAAAGCCGTCGTCTCGGAAGGAGCAGGGATTCGCTCGATCCGCGAGCAGATGCTGAAGCCGGGCGCTCGAAAGTGGCTTACGGTGCCATTCTGGGCAACGCAGACGGCGGCGATCGCTGTCTTTTCCAACCACGCACCGCCGCCGAACCTGAAGGACCTCGTCGGTCGAATCTCGCCGCGGCCACAGTTCCTTATCTACTCCGGGCATCCGCTTGGGGGTGAGGAGCTGAACGCGGACTTCTACGCGGCAGCGAGCCGGCCAAAGACGCTGTGGAGGATCGCCGACGCCGGCCACACCGGCGGCCTCGATGCACATCCAAAGGAGTACGAGTCGCGGGTCGTCTCCTTCTTCGACCGCGGACTACTCGAACGAAGCTGACCGATCCAACCGAAAGGAGCCGAGACAGTGGAAACAATCGTGATCCGAAAGGAGCCGCCGGACGGCAACCAGCCGGGCGCGGTCGTTAGGGCGAAGGAAGTCACGCGCCGCTACGGCGAGGGAGAAACGGCCGTGCAGGCGCTCCGCGGCATCTCACTCGAGATCGCGCGCGGGAAGCTGACCGCCGTCATGGGCCCATCGGGCTCGGGCAAATCGACCTTGATGCACATCCTTGCCGGGTTGGACAAGCCGACGGAGGGCGAGGTCACGATCGCCGGCACCGAGATCACACAGCTGAACGACATCCAGCTGACGAGGCTTCGGCGAGAGCACATCGGCTTCATCTTCCAGTTCTTCAACTTGCTGCCGATGCTCACAGCGAGAGAGAACATCGTTCTTCCGCTCAACCTGGCCGGCTCCGAGTCGAAGAACGGCTGGGTCGAGGAGGTGAGCGCGAGGGTTGGCCTCACGGATCGCCTCTCGCACCGGCCGGCCGAGCTCTCGGGCGGTCAGCAGCAGCGGGTCGCGATCGCACGCGCGCTCGTCTCGCGGCCAACCGTGATGTTCGCGGACGAGCCTACGGGCAACCTCGACTCGACCACGAGCGGCGAGATCCTCGAGCTGCTGAGTGAGTCGGTGACGAGCCTTGGGCAGACGACCATGATGGTCACCCATGACGCGCAGGCGGCGGCGATCGCCGACCGCGTCCTCTTCCTCGCCGACGGCAAGATCGTGAGAGACATCGGCTCCTGCTCCGCCCACAGGATCCTCGAGATCATCGAGGAGGTGAGCGCGAGATGATCGCAGTTGTCCTCAAGGGACTGCTCGGCCGCAAGCTCCGCGCCACGCTGACGGCGTTCGCGATCGTGCTCGGGGTCGCGATGATCAGCGGCAGCTTCGTCCTCACCGACACGCTCGGCAAGACGCTCGACGGCATCTACGACGAGTCGTACCAGGCCACCGACGCCGTGATCAGCTCGGAGGAGGCGGTCAACACCGGCGACGACACACCCGAGGCGCCGGCCTTCGCCGCCGACGTGCTGGGCAGGGTCGAGAGCCTCCCCGGCGTGCGCCTCGCCCATGGCTCGATCGAGGACGAGGCGAGGTTGGTCGACGAGAGCGGCAACTCGATCGGAAGGGGCGGCACCGCGGTGGGCGTCGAGCCGACGGCGGATCAGAAGCTGAACCCGCTGCAGCTCGTCGCGGGCGACTGGCCGCGGGGCGGGGAGGTCGCGATCGACAAGGCGACCGCCGAGAAGCAGCACTTCGAGCTCGGAGAGACGGTCGGCGCATTCGCAGACGGCCCCCTTCACAGGTACCGGGTCAGCGGGATCGTCCGCTTCGGCTCGGTCGACTCGATCGGCGCCATGACGATCACCGTCTTCGATCTCGCGACCGCGCAGCGGCTGTTCGACAAGCAGGGCAAGCTGGATCTGATTCGGGTCCAGGCCAAGGAGGGCGTGTCGGACGACGAACTGCTGCGCCAGATCCGCCCGCTCCTCTCTGAGACGACGCAGGTGAAGAGCGCGGCCGCACAGGCGAGCTCGGATAGTAAGGAGGATCAGGCTGGAATGGACGCCTTGAAGTACCTCCTGCTCGGCTTCGGCGGCATCGCCCTGTTCGTCGGGGCCTTCGTCATCGCGAACACGCTCTCGATCACGGTCGCGCAGCGGATGCGCGAGCTGGCCACGCTGCGCACGCTCGGCGCCTCGCGGCGTCAAGTACTCGCCTCCGTCATGCTCGAGTCGGTCGTCGTCGGAATCATCGCTTCGATCGTCGGGCTCTTCCTCGGGCTCGCGATCGCAGTCGGTCTCAAGCAACTGCTCGAGACGATCGGTCTGGAGCTGCCAAGTGGTGGCATCGTCTTCGCCACGCGGACGATCGTCGTCAGCCTCGCGGTGGGGACGCTGATCGCGCTGCTGGCGAGCCTGCGGCCGGCGTTCCGCGCCACCCGGATCGAGCCGATCGCGGCCGTCCGCGAGGGCGCCGTGACGCCCACGTCGCGCCTCGCCCGCTGGGCGGTTCCGACCGCAGTGGTCATCGCGGCGGCCGCTGTCGCCCTCTTCTCCTACGGCGTCTTCGCCGACGGAATCGACATCAAGGTGCGGCTCGTCACGCTGGTGCTCGGCGTCCTGCTCCTGTTCGTAAGCGTGGCCATGATCGCCTCCCGCGTCGTACGTCCGCTCGCCTTCGTGCTTGGAGCCCCAGGGGCACGCTTCGGCGGCAGCGCCGGCTCGCTGGCGCGGCAGAACGCGGTGCGAAACCCGGCCCGAACGGCCTCCACGGCGGCCGCGGTGATGATCGGGCTCGCCCTGATCACCTTCGTTGCGGTGATCGGTCAGGGCTTCCGCTCGTCGTTCGTCAGCGCAGTCAACGAGCTCTGGGTCGCGGACTACTCCCTCACGGCCGGCAACGAGCCGCTGACGAGCAAGACCGCCGCTGCCGCGGCGCAGGTACCCGGCGTCGAGGTCGTGACCGAGATCCGTACAGCCAACGCGAAGCTTGCGGGGAACTCCATCGGCGTCAACGGCGTCGACGGGAACCTGACGAAGGTCGTCGATATGACATGGTCGAGCGGCTCCAGCAACGTTCCGGCACAGCTGGGCCGCGACGGAGCCTTCATCAAGGACCGCTACGCCGACGACCACTCGCTCGGCATCGGGTCGCCGCTGATCCTAAGGACGCCTACGGGAAAGACCCTCCGGCTCCACGTTGACGGGATCTTCGACGAACCGAAGGGCGGTTCACCGTTCCAGGACGTGGCGATCTCCAAGACGACGTTCGACGACTCGTTCGCAAAGCATGACAACCAGTTCACGCTGCTCAACATTCGCGGCGGACCGACGGCAGAGAACACCGCCCGGCTCGAGCAGGCTTTGAGCGCCTTCCCCAACGCGGAGGTCGAGACCCGCGACGAGTTCAAGGACGGCCAGTTGAGCGAGATGGACCTCATACTCAATCTCCTCTACCTGCTGCTCGGACTCTCCGTGATCGTGAGCATGTTCGGCGTCATCAACACGCTCGTCCTCTCGGTCTTCGAGCGGACGCGCGAGATCGGGATGCTGCGGGCCGTCGGCATGACCCGACGCCAGGTCCGCCGGATGATTCGCCACGAAAGCATCGTCACCGCGCTGATCGGCGCTGCACTCGGAATTGGGGTCGGCATCTTCCTCGCCGCGCTTACGACGCTCGCTCTCTCGGACTACGGCGTCGTGTTCGCGCTCCCGTACTGGTCGCTGGCGGCCTTCGTGCTCGTCGCAATCCTCGCTGGGATCCTGGCCGCGATCCTGCCGGCCCGGCGCGCCTCCAGGCTGAACGTCCTCGAAGCGCTCCAATACGAGTGAACGATGAAGACGACGGTCAGAGCGCCTGACAGGATGGCGAGGTCGATCTACCGATCCGACGCAGGACACCACGCGATCCGCACCTGGTGCGCGCTGCGACTCGACGGCGCCGGGGCGACCAGCCGTGATCTCGACAGCTCCTCGGGGCGACGCGCGTCACAATCGTCGGAGGCGGCCGCGACGTGGTCCTGCTGCCGGGGACGAACTTCTCCACAGCCACCTCGCTCGAACTGCTCGCCCTCGTCGGGCGCGAACACCGTGCGATCGGCATCGATCTCCCCGGACAGCCGGGCCTCTCGGCGGCGGAACGTCCCCGCGATCGCGACGCCTACGGCATCTGGCTTCGCGAGCTCGTTCGCGCACTCGCCGTCGAGCGTCCCGTCGTCGTCGGTCATTCGCTCAGCGGCCGCGCCGCGCTGCTCGCCGCCCGGGGCGACGCGTCGATCGGAGGCCTCGTGCTCGTCGCTCCCGCTGGACTGATCCGGCTCCGGGTCGGCCCTGCCGTGCTCGCGACGACGATTCACTGGCTCCTCCGCCGCGATGAGGCATCCTCGGCGACGCTGCTGCGCCGGATGACCGGCCCAGGCGGGGACCTTCCGGCAGAGCCTGTGACGTGGATGGCGCTCGTGGGCCGTCACGTGCGCACGAGCCTGGCGCCACCGCCCCTGCCCACAGCTGCGCTTGCCGAGGTGCGGTGCCCCGTCCGGCTCGTCACGGGCCGCCACGACCCGTTTTTCCCCGCCCGACGCCTCACCGAAGCGCTGACCAAGCTTGGCGGTCCGACGGCCACAACGGTGGTCGACACGGCGGGACACCTGCTGATGGAGGAGGCGCCGCATGAGGTCCTGCGCGCCGTGCAAGTCGCCGCCCGCGCGTGACCACTCGAGCTTCGGATCCTCGGTTCGCCGACCTCAGTTGTCGTTGCCGGTGCCGCTCTCCCTCCATCGGTGGCGACGGGTGGCGCGGCCGTGACCTCGCATCGTTTCGACTGGGTCCCCCGCCGCCTTTTGTGGCAAGCGGCGTTCATCATTTGGACGTGACCAGATCACACGAGCCGACTAGCGGCTGATTCGGATCTCGAAGCCGAACAGCAGGATCGGCCATAGCAAGACCGCGGTCACCGCGGTTAGCACGCGACCTAGGGTCCCTAGTGAGTCGAAATAGTCGTAGATCGCGGCAACGACGACCCCGGTGACGATCCACACGACCCCGAGAAGCGGTGTCCTGTACCCAAGCATGTAGTGATCCATGCCCTCTGGCCGCGGCCGGCAAACGGGCGCTTGGTCGCCGGGCTCGTAAACGGCTTCAGGTCGGCATTCCGTCCAGGGCTGACAGGTCTTAAGGTCTTTCAGGAGTAGCAGCAGACCCGCCAACAGGAAGCAGGTCCCGAGTCCACCTTGCTTCCCCTCTTCCTGGTC
>Ga0126313_10000788_pt1 | contig 15700 bp, 11 predicted proteins | sample Plot105A_FD_89954 | JGI IMG/M metagenome (GOLD analysis project Ga0126313, IMG submission 89954) | Serpentine soil microbial communities from UC McLaughlin Reserve, CA, USA - Plot105A | ecosystem: Environmental > Terrestrial > Soil > Grasslands | place: USA: UC McLaughlin Reserve, Lake County...
ACAGAAACACGGGCATCCTGGAGAGGTCGGGCGTCTCTTCCGGCTCGAACGGCACCATCGCCCGGAACAGGACCGCCGCCCGCACGAGGCCGGGATGAAGGAGCATGAGGCTCGCCGCGACGTTCGCCCCGTTCGAGTAACCGGCGGCAACGAGCTTGGATCTGTCAAACCCGTACTCCTCTGCTGCGGACTCTATGAAGTCGGCCAGCTCGTGGGTACGGAAGACGAGGTCTTCGTGGTCGAAGACGCCCTCGGCGAGGCGCCGGAAGAAGCGGGGGGCACCATACTCCAGGACCTTGCCCCGGGGGCTCAGGATCGCCGCCCCCGGCGCCAGCTCGCGCCCGAGCGGCACGAGGTCGTTCTCGTCCCCGCCGGTCCCGTGCAGCACGAGGAGCGTCGCCCCGGAGCCGTCCTCCTCACCGGGCAAGAAGCGGTGGGCGAACCCCAGATCTTTCGCGCTCATTTGCTTTTCACCTCCGGCACGCGCAACGGTGGCAGCACCGCCTCGATCCGCTCGCGCTGCGGCTCGAGCCAGGGCGGGAGCTTGAGTTCCTCGCCCAGGTGCTCCGGGTCCTCGTCGACGGCGAAGCCGGGGGGATCGGTGGCGATCTCGAAAAGGACGCCGCCCGGCTCGCGGAAGTAGATCGAACGGAAGTAGTTCCGGTCCAGGACGGGCGTGACGTCGTAGCCTAAAGCGGCGACCTCCTCGCGCAGCGCGAGCTGGGTCTCGTCGTCGGGCACCCGGAAGGCGACGTGGTGGACGGTGCCGACGCCCATCGTACCCCGCGGGAACCCCGTGCCGTCCGCGACGTCCACGGTGTTGCCCGGGCCACCCTCGCCGGCCTCGTAGCGCGTACAGCTTTCGGCCTCTCTGGTCTGCCGGAAGCCCAGAGTCTCCGTCAGTAGCTGCGTCGTGCGCGGCGGGTCGGCCACGGCGAGCGTGACGTGGTGGAAGCCCCTGAAGGCGTGCTCGGCCGGCGCCGCGCCGCCGGCCCACCCATCGCGGTCTTCGTCGGTGGCGGCGACCAGTTCGAGCCGCAGGCCGTCCGGGTCGGGGAAGCGGAGCACCGTATCCCCGAAGCGGTCCTCCGGCTTCTCGAAGCGTACTCCCCCCTCCACGAGCCACTTCGTCCAGTACCCCAGAGAGGTGGCGGGGATGGAGAACGACGTTACGGTGAGCTGGCCGGCGCCTATCCTGCCCTGCGGCGCGCCGGCCCAGGGGAAGAAGGTCATGATGCCGCCGGGATTGCCCGCCCCGTCGCCGTAGTAGAGGTGGTACGTCCCAGGATCGTCGAAGTTGACGGTCTTCTTCACCATCCGCAGGCCCAGTATGCCCACGTAGAAGTCCACGTTCCGCTGCGGCTCGCCGGCGATGGCCGTGACGTGGTGGATGCCGGAAGTGTCCGCGTTCATGGCGTTCCTCCTGAAGACCTGGACATCGGGCGGGCCGTGCTGGTCGGGCGCCGTGTTGGACAATCTTATCAGTAGGTTTCGCCCTGCTGCTCCCAGCAGGTAGGCAAGATCGCCGCGGAGACCTCCTGGCAAGCCTATGATGGGTTATTAAGCCTTGCCCGATGCCCCAGTTTCTTCCGGCGTGCCGGCACCTTCGGCTGCGCCCCGTGTGCGCAATGCGAGGAACACCAGCACGGGTCGCAACCGATCGTTCCTCATTCTAGGAGGCGCCCAAACCGTTCGAGCCGCCGATGCGTACAAAAAGCCACCGTAACCAACGTCACGAGAGGGGGTCTAAGGCCACAGCCGAGGTCACGATCGGAGCCGGTAGTCCGCGGCAAGGAAGGGAATCCATCATGCGCCAAAGGTCCTGCTAGGTCGAAGGAGAAAAGGATGAAGCGAGCCGCTACAGTTATCGGGGGACCGGCGCTGGCCGCGCTGGTCGCCACGGCGCTAGCGTTGCTGATGCTACTGATCGTGGCACCGGCGGCGTCTACCAGCCACCTGGACGAACCGCCAGACCCCACCGTGCCTATCGAAGATCCGATCCCCGGGCATATCGAGAATGGGAACATCCAGCTCCAGATGCAGACCTTGACCGAGGGGAACGGTATCACAGCACCGAACTGGGGAACCTTCGCGCCGGGACAGCCCAACAACCTTTACGTCGTCGACCAGGACGGCCCGCTGTGGGCCATCAATGTCAACACGGGGGCCAAGACGGTATTCTTGAACACGCGGGACCTGCTGGTGCCTCTGGGGGCCTTCGGCCCTGGCACCTTCGACGAGCGCGGCTTCCTCGGCGTCGCATTCCACCCGGACTACGCAACGAACGGCCTGCTCTACACTTACACCTCCGAGCCGATACAGACCAACCCCTCCGGTGGGCCGGAGCAACCCAACCACAAGAGCGTGATAAGGGAGTGGCGCGTTCCCAATCCGACCGCTAACCCACTCGCCGTCCGGAGGACTAACGACGACCGGGCCCCCGGGGTTTCCGGTGCCGTATCGAGCCGGGTGGTCTATACCTTCGTTCAGCCGCAGTTCAACCACGACGGTGGAGCGATCTTCTTCGGCACGCGTCCGGACGACCGCAACCTACTCTACATCACAAGCGGAGACGGCGGCTGCGCCGACGATCAGAACCGGCAGTTGGGGCTTCAGGGCGAAGGGCCCTGCATAGGGCACGGTCCCGGCTCGGCGGCCACCTCGCCCAACCGCTCCGGCAACGGCCAGCGCCTGGACACCCCGTTGGGCAAGATCCTTCGGATCGACCCGCAGACAACTTCCCGCACCTTCTCGCCCGGCGACCTCTACGCCTTTGGCTTCCGCAATCCCTTCCGGGGGTCGTCTGACAGGGCTGACCTGGGCGGCACGGGTGAAATCTGGACCGCCGACGTCGGGCAGAACCACATCGAGGAGGTCGACGGCAGGGTGCGGCAGGGCGGTAACTACGGCTGGCACTTCAAGGAGGGCCGCTGGCTCTTCAACCCGTTCCGTTACGAGCTGCTCGGGGCTGCCTCCGACGGCTTCGTTTACGACTTCTCGCCGGGTAACCCTCCCGACATGATCGACCCGAACGGCGAGTACGATCATGACGAGGGCGTCGCTACGATCGGGGGCTTCGTCTATCGGGGGCAGCGCATCGAGGAACTGCGGGGGCACTACGTCTTCGGCGATTACTCCGACGGCTTCACCAGCGGGAACGGTCGCGTGTTCTACCTCGACGAGAGCGACAAGGCGGATCCTCACGAGCGGACGCCAAATGTTATTAACCTGATCAACGGGCACACCAACGTGTTCGTGGAGGGCTTCGGCGAGGATGCAAAAGGCGAACTGTACGTGCTCGCCAACGAGACGGGCATCCCCTTCCAGGAGACCGGGGTCGTGATGAAGCTGGTGCGCGAGTGCGCCGAGGGTACGGACTGCCGAGACTGACCTGCCGACAAAAACACGTCGGCGGAGTGGCACAATTGGTGCCACCGGGCCGGGGTCTCTATGGGACTCCGGCCCTTTCGAACCCTCCGTGCCTCCGACCTTCCGAGAACACCCGTCTACGGGAAATGTATCCCCTTTTTAAGGTCTCTGAGATCTTCGATTGGTCGCCATCTCCGCCGCCATACATCAGTGGGCGAAATCTCTAGCGACGTGGGCCACGAGGTCCAGCGCAGGGTGTAGAGGCCGTAATCGCCGTCCTGCCGCCTCGGGCGCCCGTCGCCTATACTGCGGGGGTTGCCGGCAGAGAAGGGATCGGCTTTGCGGGTACTCATCGAGTTCGCGGCCGCCCTGGGTGCGATCGTGGTGGCGGCCTCGCTCTTCACCAACGCAGTGGAGATCCTGGGCGGTCGCCTGAACCTGGGGCAGGGGGCGGTGGGCAGTGTGCTCGCCGCGGTGGGTACCGCCCTGCCCGAGACGACCATCCCCATAGTCGCCGTGCTGGCGGCCGTCTTCGCCGGCCGGGACCCCGAGACCGCCGGGGAGATAGGCATCGGGGCCATCCTGGGGGCGCCGTTCATGCTCGCTACCCTCGCGATGTTCGTTGTGGGCGCATCCGCCCTGATCTTCCGCAGGCGCCGGGTACAGGGGACGGAGATACGATGTAGGGAGACCAGTGTCGACGAGTTCCCCTGGTGCAAGGCGCCGGGGAAGAGCGTGAATATAGACGCGGACACCATCGGCCGGGACATATTGTTTTTCCTGGTCTTCTTCGGCGTGGCCGCGGGGGTCGGGGTCGTCGAGCTGCTCTTCTCCCTGAAGGTGGTTCTGGCACTGCTCTTGATCTCGGCGTATGCCCTCTACGTCCGGCGGACCCTCTACTCGGGCGAGTCCCTGGAGGAGGTGCCCGAGAGGCTCACGCTCTGGCGTATTGGGTCCCCGCCGCCCACGTGGGCGGTCGTCGGCCAGGGGCTCCTCGCCCTATCGTTCATGATCGTCGGCGCCGAGATCTTCGTGGACGCCGTGGAGCACGGCGCGGAGGTCGCGGAGTTGCCCGCGGGGCTGGTGGCGCTCATCCTGGCGCCGCTTGCCACCGAGCTGCCCGAAAAGATCAACTCCGTCATCTGGATCAGGGACGGCAAGGACACCCTGGCTCTGGGGAACGTAACGGGGGCGATGGTCTTTCAGTCGACCGTGCCCGTGACGTTCGGGGTCCTGTTCACGCGGTGGGAGCTAGCGCCGCTCAACGTCTTCTCCGTAATTCTGGCCCTGATCTCGGGCGGGTTCGTCTACGTCACGCTGCGGCGAGCCAAGACGCTCCTGGCACCTGATGGTCGGAGGAATCTTCAACCTGCTGTCTTCCTCCTGGGAGCGGTCTTCGCGGTTATCTGAGCGCGGACCGGTCGTCGGCTTTACCGTTACGTTCGGCTAATGGATCGCACGAAGAACTTGCTCGCCTCGCGCAGCCACAGGACCGAGCTGGCTACCGCGGCGCAGAGGAACCAGTCGCTGAGACTCAGCCCAACTGTGCCGAACGCGGGTTGCAAGAACGGCGCGTGGACTACGACGACCTGGAGCAACACGGATAACACGAGCGCGCCCCACAGCCACGGGTTGTGGAATAGTTCGGAGAACGCGCTGCGCTCGTCGGAGCGGGCGTTGAACACGTTGAAGATCTGGAACAGCATCAGGGTGGTAAAGGCCATGGTGCGGGCGTAGGGGAGGTCGCCGGAGCCCTGAACAAGGCCGCCTGGCAGCGAGGCGTCGAGGACCAGCAGCGTGCCGGCGGCCATGACGAGGCCGACGAACGCTATGCCGGACCACATGCGGCGTGTGATCACGCCGGAGCCTTGCGGGCGTGGAGACCGGTTCATAACCTCCGGGTCGGCAGGGTCCAGGCCGAGCGCGAGCGCGGGTGGACCGTCGGTGACGAGGTTGATCCACAATATCTGCGTCGCCAGGAGCGGCAGCGCCAGGAGCCCTTCGCCGGAGAGACCTATTACGCCGGCCAGCAGCACGCCGAAGAACATCGTGAGGACCTCGCCGAAGTTGGAAGACAGCAGGTAGCGCAGGAACTTCTGGATGTTCGCGAAGATCGAACGCCCCTCCTCTACCGCCGCGACGATCGAGGCGAAGTTGTCGTCGGTCAGGACCATGTCGGCGGCCTCCTTGGAGACGTCGGTACCGGTGATGCCCATCGCAACACCGATGTCCGCCGTCTTGAGCGCGGGGGCGTCGTTGACGCCGTCGCCCGTCATCGCCACCACCGCGCCGCCCCTCTGCAGGGCGCCCACGATGCGGAGCTTGTGCTCGGGGTTGACCCGCGCGTAGACGGAAGACTCGCGGACCGTCCGTTCGAGCGCCTCGTCGTCGAGCCTCTCGAGCTCCGTCCCGGGGATTGCCCGGCCGTCCGTGGAGATATCGAGCTCCCCGGCGATGGCCGCGGCCGTCCTGGGGTGGTCGCCCGTGATCATTATCGGACGAATGCCGGCGCTCCTGGCGAGGTCCACCGCGTCCCTGACCTCGTTGCGAGGCGGGTCGATCATGCCGACGAGGCCCAGAAAAACCAGGTCCGTCTCGATGCGGTCGCCCACGTCCACCTCAACTGCGTCCGGCGGCAAGGAGCGGAAGGCGGCGCCTAGAGTTCGCAGCGCCTCGCCCGCGAGCCGCTCGTTGGCGTCCTGGATCTCCTCCCGGCGCTCCTCGCTCAAGGGACGCGCCTCATCGCCGACGAGCTCGTGCGTGCAGCGCGGCAAGAGGACGTCCGGCGCGCCTTTGGCGAACGCGACCAGGCGCTTGCGTTTCTCGGCGTCCTTGTGGACCGTGCTCATCAGCTTGCGTTCGGAGGAGAACGGCACCTCGCCCACGCGCTCGAACCGCGACTCGAGCGCCTCCGGGGCGAGCCCGACCTTGCGCGCCGCGACGATCAGGGCGCCCTCCGTAGGGTCGCCCTGCACGCTCCAGCGGCCATCGCTCTCGCTCAGGGCCGCGTTGTTCGCCAGGTCGGCGGCCCGCAGCGCCCGCTCGACCTCGGCGCGTAAGGATTCGTCTTCGACGGGGCGTCCGTCGTTCTGAAAGAGCTCACCCTCGGGCGCGTAGCCGGTCCCGCCGAGGTCCGCACGGCCGCTCGCGGTGACGACGGCGCGCACCGTCATCTCGTTCTTCGTGAGGGTGCCGGTCTTATCCGAGGCGATGACGGTTGCGGAGCCCAGAGTCTCGACGGCCGGGAGCTTGCGCACGATCGCATTGCGCCGCGCCATACGCTGCACTCCGATCGCCAGGACCGCCGTGACTATAGCCGGCAGCCCCTCGGGCACCGCCGCGACCGCGAGCGCGACGCCCAGGATCAGGACGTCGAAGATCGCCGCGGGATCGCGCACCCGCTCGACGAACAATATCGTGGCGACGATCACCGCGGCGATGATGATCACCACGACGCCGAGCAGCTTGCCCGTGCGGTCGAGCTCTTTCTGGAGCGGCGTGGTCTCGTCCTCGGTGCGCCGCAGCAACCCGGCGATCTTACCCAGCTCGGTCCGCATCCCCGTGGCGGTCACCACCGCCCTCCCGCGCCCGTAGGTCGCCTCCGTGCCGGAGAAGATCATGTTGTGGCGATCCCCCAGACCCACCTCCTCCTCTATGGGCCCGACGTCTTTGGAGACAGGCAGGCTCTCGCCCGTGAGCGATGCCTCGGAGGTCTGCAACGCGGTGGACTCGACCATGCGGGCGTCGGCCGGGATCGTATCGCCCTCTTCTACGACTATCACGTCGCCCGGAACGAGCTCGGCCGCGGAGATGCTCCGGCGCTCCCCGTCGCGCACCACGCTGGCCTCTGCTGCGGACATCGCCCGCAAGGCCGCCACCGCCCTCTCCGCCCGCGACTCCTGGACGTAGCCCAGGACGCCGTTAAGGAGCACGATCGCGAAGATGGCGAGCCCTTCGTAGGGGAGGGCCGAATCGCGCTCGTAGGCCCACAACCCGACCGAGATCGCCGTGGCGACGAGCAGCAAGACGACGAGGGTGTCCTGGAACTGCGCGAGGAAGCGCCGCCAGGCGGGTACCGGCCTCTCGGTCTCCAGCTCGTTCGGGCCGTACCGCTCCAGGCGGGTGCGCGCCTCCCCGGCGCTAAGTCCCTGTCTCGCATCGCTCTCGAGCCCGGCGACGACCTCCCCTGTCGTCTGCTGGTATCTGTCCGTGCCTTCCGCCGCGGTCATACCTCGCCAGATCTACCCGTGCGGATACTAGCCCCTTTCGACGTGAGGAGAGACCAGAACCGGCCCCGGCGCCGCCGTGACGACCTTGGTGGAGACGCTCCCCAGCCTGGTACGCGTTATCCCCGCCAGGCCGCGGCTACCGACGGCGATCAGGGCCGGCGGGGTCTCCCGGCGGGCCTCCTCCAGGAGGACGGCGGCCGGGTAGCCGCCGTTCAGCCGGATCTCCGGGCGGCTCCCGAGGATGGCTTCGAGCTCCTCGGCCCGGCTCTGCAGCGTCTGCTCGTCCCACTCGCGCATGTCGCGAAGGTCGCGGACCGCCGACGACGGCGCCTCTCCCGGTGGCACCTCGGGGAGGTCCGGGTGGGCGTAGACGAGGAGAACCTGCGACCCGTACAGCGCCGCGATGCTCGCCGCGAGCTCCCCGGCCCTCTTCGCGTCTTCCGAGAAGTCCTCGCCGACGATGACCCGGGTGGGGGGCCAGACGCTCTCCCCGCGCCTCACCACCAGGACCGGGACGCGGGCGTGGTGGACGATCTCTTCGGAGTGGCTCCCCATCAGGATGCGCCTCACCGTACCCATTCCCCGGCTACCCACCACGAGGAGTCCCACATCCAGATCGTCGGCCAATCTGACGACCTCGCCGGAGGTCCGTCCTTCCCTGAGGTGGGCTTTCGCGACGGTGCCCCCGGACTCCTCGATCTTCCGGATCTGCTCGTCGAGGACCTCCTGGCCCTGACGTTTGAGCTCCCCCCTGACGAACTTGTGGGCGTAGGGGCCCGGTACGTCGTGCCAGACGTGGACGAGGTGGAGCTCAGAGCCGCTCCTGTTCGAGAGATCGACGGCCGCCTCGGTCGCCCGGAGCGCATTCTCGGAGCTGTCGGTTGCCAGCAAGATCCTGGTCGGGAAAACACTCATCTTCCGGACTCCTTCCCCCGCTCGGGCTTCACGCGCATCTCCTCGCCCACGACACGCCTCCTAAATACTACCAACGTCGACGGGGTGGAACCTCGGTCTCCCGCCCCATCAGGCGCCGGGAGCCACCGCCGGCTCGCGGAACTGGCGGCGGTAGAGGTCGGCGTAGCGGCCTCCCGATGCCAGGAGCGTCGCGTGGGTGCCCCGCTCGGCGATTCGGCCGTCCTCCACCACCAGGATGAGATCCGCGTTCCGGATGGTGCTGAGACGGTGGGCTATGACCACGCTCGTCCGGCCCTTTAGCAAAGTTCGTAGGGCTTCTTGTATAAGAGCCTCGGTGCGGGTGTCCACGTTGCTCGTCGCCTCGTCCAGGATCAGGATGCGCGGGTCGGCCAGTACCGCCCGCGCGAAGGAGACGAGCTGGCGCTGGCCCTGGCTCAACGTGCCGCCGCCCGTCCCTAGAGTGGTGCCGTAGCCGTCCGGCATGGCGGCGATGAAGTCGTGGGCGCTCACCGCCCGGGCGGCCGCCTCGATCTCCTCCCGCGTAGCCCCCATCCTGCCGTAGCCGATGTTCTCCGCGACGGTCCCGGAGAAGAGGAAGGGCTCTTGAAGAACGGTCGCGATCCGCTGTCTCAGGCTCCGCCGCTCCACCTCGCGCACGTCGCGGCCGTCTACCCGGACCGCCCCCGCGCCCACGTCGTAGAAGCGGGGGATGAGGTTGGCGATCGTGGTCTTGCCCGCCCCCGTCGGGCCGACCAGCGCGACCGTCTGGCCCGGCTCGACGACGAAGCTCACGTCGTGGAGCACCGGACGGCCCGGCTCGTAGGCGAACGTGACGCCCTCGAACGAGATCCGGCCCTCCACGTCGTCGAGCCTCTGCGTGCCAGGCGGGTCCGGAGGCTCGGGTTCCTCGTCGAGGATGTTGTAGATGCGCTCGCCGCCGGCGAGGGCCGCCTGCGCCTGGGTGTAGACCTGCGAGGCGAGCTGGATGGGTCGGAAGAACTGCTGCACGTAGATCAGGAACGCCGCTAGGAGGCCGACCGTCAGAGAGCCCGTGACGACCAGGTAGCCGCCGTAGCCGATCACGACGGCGGTGGCGAGGGTGCTAAGTACGTCTATTGCCGGAGCGAAGGCCGAGGTGATCGCCACGGCCTGGACGTTGGCCACCCGGTTGGCGGCGTTGCGCGCGCGGAAGCGCTCGATGTTCACCTCGGTGCGGTTGAAGGCCTGCGCCTCGCGGACGCCCACTATCTCCTCTTGCAGGCCCGCCGTGACGTCGCCCACCGTCTCGCGCGTCGTGCGGAAGGCCCTCCTCGCCCGGCGGGCGAAGTAGACGTTCACCAGGAGCATCACCGGGATGATGGTGAAGCACACCAGCGCCAGCCTCCAGTCCAGGACGAGCATCGCGACGACTATCCCGATGAGGCTGAAGAAGGAACCGAGAAGCTGCGTGAAACCCTGCGCGAGCAGCTGGTTCAACGTGTCCACGTCGTTGGTGACCCGGCTCATAAGGTCCCCGACCGGACGCCGGTCGAAGTAGCCGAGCGGCAGGCGCAGGAGCCGCTCGAAGATGCGAACCCTCAACGAGGCCAGGATCCTCTGCCCGACGGAGCCGACCTGCCGGATCTGTCCGCGCGTGGCGACGGTCCCGACCACGTAGACCCCGAGGAGCACTACCATGGTCCGAACCAGACCCGCCGGGTCCCGACCCAGAATATCCCGGTCTATGGCGCGCCCTATGAGCCACGGACCGCCCGCCTGGGAGAGCGCCCCGAGCACGACGAGGACGAGGGCGAGGGCCAGCTGGCGACTATACGGCCGGAGCTCGCCCAGCAGCCGCCGCGCCGTCGTCCCTCTGTTCTCGGCCCGCTCCTGGGGCGTCCTGGCGATTGACTCGATGCTCCGCATCGGCAGGAGCTACTCGTGGCCTTCCAGCTCGAGCTTCAAGGTGGTGGGCAGCGTCTCGGGTTGCACCATGGCCCGGGTCGAGCCCGGCGAGGTCCGTCCGTACTTGCTCCGGTAGGCTTCGCTAACCGCTCCGACGGTCGGCTCGTCGGTAACCGGACTGGCGCGCACCGGGATGCGGCGGTCGCCAACATGCAGCGCGGCGTCCCGGTTCGCCGACACCTCCCGGTACCACCGGCCCCGCTCACCGCGCACGGAGCGCACGAAGACGTCCCCGTCCACGGTGACCACCCAGATCGTCGTGCGGTGCGCCGGAGCATCCTCGTCCCGGCGGGTCTCGATGCGAACCTCCTCCGTTTCGTCGAGAAGTCGCAACGTCTCGGAGTCGAACGAGCCGTTCACTCTGGGCTCCTTTCTCGGGTAGGTTTCTCCCTGGGGTCTGTCAAGCGCCGCTCACTCTTCCTCAGTCACCAACTGCGAGCCGAGTATCTCGTTGTAGAGCTCGCTGTCGCGCAGGAGCTCTTCGTGGGTGCCCATCGCAGCGACCTCGCCGTTATCGAGGACCAGGATCAGGTCGGCGTCGCGCACCGTGCTTATCCTCTGGGCGATGACGAAGACGGTGCGCCGGGTGTCGCGCATCATCTGGTCGAGGGACTCCTGGATGGCCGCCTCGGTCTCGGCGTCCACCGCGGAGGTGCTGTCGTCGAGGATCAGGAGTCGCGGGTCTATGAGCAGCGCCCTCGCTATGGCTATGCGCTGGCGCTGGCCGCCCGAGAGCCCGACGCCCCGCTCGCCGACCACAGTGTAGTAGCCCTCCGGCAGCGCGCGGATGAACCCGTCGGCCTGGGCCGCGCGGGCCGACGCCTCGATCTCCTCTTGCGTCGCGTCCGGCTTCCCGTAGGCGATGTTGTCGCGTACCGGCCCGGAGAAGAGCAACGCCGACTGCAAGACTATCCCGATCTGGCTTCGCAGGCTCGACAGGGTCACGTCGCGGACGTCGTAGCCGTCAAGGCGCACGCTGCCTCCGGTCGCGTCGTAGAAGCGAGGGATCAGGTTGACCAGGGTGGACTTGCCTGAGCCTGTGGTGCCGAGGATCGCGACCGTCTGTCCCGGCTCGGCGGCGAAGCTGATGCCGCGCAGGATCTCACGCTCGTCGCCCGGGTAGCGGAAACGGACGTCGTCGAACTCGACCCGGCAGCGGATGGGGGGGAGGGGAGTGGCGTCCGGGGCGTCCTGGACCTCGAGCGGTGCGTCGAGGACCTCGAAGACGCGTAAAGAAGAAGCGCCGGCGCGTGAGATCCCCGCGGCCAGAAATCCTATGGTGAAGATCGGGAAGAGCAGGAAGCCCAAATACGTGTTGAAGGCGACCAGCTCGCCGATGGAGAGTCGTCCACCCATCACCTGCAGCCCCCCGAAGAGCACGATCAGCAGCGTGCCCAGGTTCGCGAGGAAGAAGATGAACGGGAAGTTGTTGGAGAACATGCGGACGGTCTCGAGGTTCTTGTCTAGAAGGTCGTCGCTCACCGAGCGGTAGCGGTCGCCCTCGTAGTCCTCGCGGGCGAAGGTCCGGATCACGCGTATCCCCACCAGGTCTTCCTGCAAGACCGAGTTCAACCGCCCGAGTCTCTGCTGCACTCCGCGAAAAAGCGGCCCGATCCTCCGGACGAAGCGCAGGAGAAGTAAGAGGATGGCGGGCACTATTGCAAGAGCTACCAGCGCCAGCCGCCAGTCGATGACGATCAGCAGCGTAGTCGTGCCGAGGAGCATCACCACCGCCGCGGCGAGCTGGACGACCCCGCTCCCGGCGAAGGACCGGATCTGCTCCACGTCGCTCGTCAGACGGGTGACGAGCTGGCCGGTCTCGACCCGGTCGTAGTAACCGAAGCCGAGACGCTCGATCCTGGCGAAGAGGTCGTTCCGGAGGTCATAGGCCACCCCCTGCGACGCCCGCTCCGCCAGGTACCCTTGCAAGAACGTGAACAGCCCGCGCAAGAGGGCCGCGACCACCAGACCACCGACCGCGAGCAGGATGATGTCCAGCCGCCTCGGGGCGATACCGCTGTCTATAGCGTAGGCGATCAGCTGCGGCGTCACCAGGCTCGCCGCCGAAGCCACAAGCAGCGCAAGAAACGCCCCGGACGCCTCTGCCTTGTACGACCTCAAGTAGAGGAGCGCCCGGCGGACGGCGCCGAGCCCGCCGGCGAAGCCTGCCTGTTCGGCCGGGGACCGTTCCAAACGGGCTACCCGCCCACGATGAAGTTCTCGGATATCATCTTCCGTCCCGCGCCGTCATCGGTTCCTTTTTCGTTGTCTCTCGTAGCGCCTGCCCTCCGCCGGGAGATCTGCGTCTATCCAGTCTTTCTTGCCCCCGACGTACTCCCGTACGTTCGTGTAACCCATAGCCGCCAGCTCACGGGCGGCCCTCTCGGAGGCCGTTCACGGAGGATCGATGCAATAGACGACGATCTCGGCGTCCTTGTCGGGCAGGAGCTCCGGTGCGCGCCCCTTCACCTCGTTCACAGGCAGGTTGATCGCGCCCGGCAGGTGCGAGTGCCGGAAGTACTCTTCTGCCATCGCGTCGACCAGCACGAAGCCGTCGCCGCGGTCGATCTTCGCCTTCAGCTCCTCGCGCGAGATAGTCTGCACTGCGTCTCTCTAGATCGGGCTGCGGTGGATGTCTGCGGCGTGCCTGCCTTCGACGGGGAGGCCGGCCCCGATCCAATCCTGTTTTCCCTCGGCGTAGTGACGGACGTTGGTGTAGCCCATCTCCCTCAGCTCGCGCACCTCCTCGCCCGATGCCTCGCAGTCGGTGCTCATGCAGTAGACGATGATCTCGGCGTCCCTGTCGGGGAGCACCTTCTCCGCCTCGTCCACGAACTCGAGCGGCAGGTTGATCGCACCCGGCAGGTGGCTGCTCTCGTAGTGCTGCGGCGAGAGCGCGTCCACGAGCACGAAGTCTTCCCCCCGATCCATCTTCGCCTTCAACTCCTCGCGCCCGATGTTCCTCTCCACGGCCCTGCTCCCTTCGCGGCTCTCGACACCCCCATGCCATAGAGTTTAACCCAACTATCTTCGACGGCCTCCAGGATCTTCAGCAGCGTCTCGAAGTGCGCCGACCGGGTCTCCCGTCGGGTGCGCCACCCCGGTACTCGATCATGTTGGTCAGTGGAGGTCTCCGGTGACCTTCTGCGCCGACTCCACCAGCTTCCCGCTGCCCACCAGCTCCCCGGCCCTTTTCAGGTCCGGGGCCAGGAAGCGGTCCTCCTCGAGGGGAGGTATCTCCAGCCGGATGCACTCGAGGACGGTCTTCGTGGCGGGGCCGGGCGAGAGGGGGGAGCGGAGTTCCAGCGCCTGGGCGGCGCAGAGGGCTTCGACGGCCAGGATGAGTTTGAGGTTGTCCAGTACCTTGCGCAGCTTGTGTCCGGCGCTCCAGCCCAGAGAGTTGTGGTCTTCCTGCATCGCCGAGGTGGGGAGGGATCCCACGCTCGCGGGGGTCGCGAGCCGGCGGTTCTCCTCCGCGAGTGAGGCTGCCGTGTAGTGGGAGACCATGAACCCGGAGTTGGTACCCGCGCGGGGGCTCAGGAATGGGGGCAGGCCCTGCGAGCGCGAGGGATCCAGCATCCGGTCTATCCTCCGTTCGGTTATTGCGCCCACCTCGGAGGCGGCGATAGCCAGGAAGTCCAGGGCGAAGGCGAGGGGCTCCCCGTGGAAGTTGCCCGTGCTCTCCACCCTCCCGTCAGAGAGGACGATGGGGTTGTCGGTCGTGGATGCGAGCTCCCGCTCGGCCACCCCGGCGGCGAAGTCCCGGGTGTCCCGCGCCGCCCCATACACCTGGGGTGCGCACCTCAACGAGTAGGCGTCCTGGACCAGGTGGGTGGAGGCGCGGTGGGAGGCGACTACGGGACTGTTCTGCAGCAGCCTGTGGATGTTGCGGGCGCTCGACATCTGCCCGGGGTGAGGTCTGACGGCGTGGAGATCCTCCCGGAAGACCCGGTCGGTGCCCAGGAGGGCCTCGACCGACATCGCCGTCGTCACGTCGGCGGTCTTCAGGAGCAGTTCGAAGTCTTCCAGGGCGAGGGCCAGAATCCCGAGCATCCCGTCCGTGCCGTTGATCAGGGCGAGCCCCTCTTTGGTCTGGAGACGGACGGGCTTCAGGCGGGCCTTCTTTAGTGCCTGATCCGCGGGGACTATCTCCCCGTCTTCGAGGATCCAACCTTCCCCGGTGAGGCAGAGCCCGACGTGGGCCAGAGGCGCCAGGTCTCCGCTCGCCCCGAGCGAGCCGTGCTCGGGGACGGCGGGGACGAGGCCCGCGTTCAGGAGGTCTATGAGGGCCTCCACCAGCTCCACGCTGACCCCGGAGAACCCCATGGCAAGGGTCTTCGCCCGAATCACCATCATCGCCCGCACGACCTCGGGCTCGACGAAGGGTCCCGCACCGGCGGCGTGGCTCCGCAGGACGGAGTGCTGGAGCTCCCGGCGCTCCGGCGTCGGGATGTGGGTGGTGGCGAGCGCCCCGAAGCCGGTCGTGACCCCGTAGACCGGGCGCTCCTCGCCGATTATCCCCTCGACGTGCCGCCTGGAGGCCCGGATGCGCTCCCTGTCCCCTTCACCCAACACCACGCGCGCGCCGCTCCGGGCGACCGCGACCACGGATTCGAGCTCCAGACGGTCTACTCTCGTTTCCGCGACGCCCTCACCCCGCACGTAGTCACCGAGCCATTGTGGATCACCCCGTCGTCGGTACCGCATTCTATCCCAGGAAGAGCGGCTCCGGAGGCCCGGCATCGGGAGGCGCACGGGGCGACGTTCTCCGGTCTCTAGTGGCAGACGTCGCTGCCGGAGTCGGTGAAGTTCTCTCCGGCCACCGGTCGGAACTTCCAGGTGTATTTGCCCGCGTAGAGATCGAGTTTCAGGACCCCGTAAGCCGTCTTGCCCGAGGATTTCTGGCTGTCGACCTGGCTGTTGGACTCTCGCGGCGAAGTCATGGGGTTCTCGGGCGGCGCTCCCCCCGTGCCGACCACGAACTCGCGGATCCCCCGGTTCCAGTCCCTACTCCCGCCCGGGCGTTGCGGGGCGAAGCGCTCGTAGTAGTGGGCGTGCCCCGAGATTATTACGTCGGCGTTGTATCTGTAGAGGGTATTCCAGAACGGCCTCACCGCGCGCTCGGCGGCCCCGGTGGAGGCGAACAGAGGGTGGTGGAAGTAGGCCAGGGTGCACCGCGAGGGGTGCCTCGCGAGGTCCCCCCTCAACCAGCGCCCCTGCGGTGAATGGACGCCACATCCACC
>Ga0126313_10000789_pt1 | contig 15699 bp, 14 predicted proteins | sample Plot105A_FD_89954 | JGI IMG/M metagenome (GOLD analysis project Ga0126313, IMG submission 89954) | Serpentine soil microbial communities from UC McLaughlin Reserve, CA, USA - Plot105A | ecosystem: Environmental > Terrestrial > Soil > Grasslands | place: USA: UC McLaughlin Reserve, Lake County...
GCGCTGACCGCGCTGCTCGCCCTCGGCGGGCTCGCGCTCGCCGCCCAGCTCAAGCCCGACGCCGGCATCGACACGCTCGTCGGCACCGGCAGCCCGGCCTACGAGGCGACGACGACCTACCGCGAGCGCTTCGGCGACGACCCGATCATCGTGCTCGTCCGCGGGCCGCTGACGAAGCTCCTGCTGACGCAGGACCTCGAGCGCGTGCTCGGCCTCGAGGGCTGCATCGCGGGCAACGTGCCGCAGGGCGTCACGCCGCGCGGCGGGGCGAACGGCCCGTGCGGCAGGCTCGCGGCGACGAAGCCCGTCAAGGTCGTCTTCGGCCCCGGCACGTTCATCGCCGAGGCCGTGCGCCAGCTCGGCGGTGGCTTCGCGCGACGCGTCGTGGAGAACCAGCAGCGCGCCGCGACGGCGGCGCGCACGGCCCGCCGCACCGCCCTGCGCCGGGGCCTGAGCGCCGCGGCCGCGGCGCGCGCGGCGGCCGCCGCACGAGCGCGTGTCGACGCCGACTTCCAGCGCGAGGTCGTCGAGCTCGCCGTCCGCTACGGGCTGACCGCGATCCCGCGCCTGGACGACCCGAGCTTCGTCTCCACGCTCGTCTTCGACGCGACGAAGCCGGCGGGCACGCCGAAGCGCAAGTTCGCGTACCTGTTTCCGTCCAGGCGCGGGGGTCCCGGCCAGGCCGCGCTCGTGCAGGTGCGGCTGAAGGCCGGGCTCAGCGAGGCGCAACGCGCCGACGCGCTGCAGCTGGTCCGTGCGGCGGTCGCGATGAAGGACTGGAAGCCACGCAACGGCGCGACGTACACGGTCACCGGCGCGCCGGTCGTCGTCTCGGATCTCACCGCCTCGATCACCGGGTCGATGTGGGTGCTGCTCGTGGCCGTGCTGCTCGTCATGGCGCTCACGCTCGCCTTCGTCTTCGCCGGCCGGCCGCGGCTGCTGCCGCTCGCGCTGGCGCTCGCGGCGGCGGCGCTGACGTTCGGCGTGCTGTCGCTGCTCGGCGCCTCGCTGACGATGGCCTCGATCGCGGTGCTGCCCGTCCTCGTCGGCCTCGCCGTGGACTACGCGATCCAGTTGCAGGCGCGCATCGAGGAGGAACAGGGCGGCGGCGCGCTCGGCGCCGCCCCGGCGGCGCGGCGGGCCGCGCTGCTCGGCGCGCCGACGGTCGCGATCGCGGCGACCGCGACGGCGGCGGGCCTCGCCGCGCTCGCGCTGTCGCCCGTGCCGATGGTGCGTGGCTTCGGGCTGCTGCTCGTCGCCGGCATCGCGTTCGCGTTCGCGTTCGCGCTGCTCGCCGGGACGGCCGCGCTCGTGCTCGCCGAGCGCGCCGCGCTGCCGGGCGCGCTGCGGCGCGCGGGCGCCGCCGCCGGCGGCGCGATCGCCACGGCGCGGACGCGGCTGGCGGCGAGCGGCATCGCGCGGCGCGGGCGCGGCGCCGGCCGGGCGGCGCTCGCGCGCGCCGTCGCCGAGCCCCGCCGCGTGCTGCTGATCGCCCTCGCACTCGCCGCCGCGGGCTGGGCGCTCGACACGCAGACGCGCGTCGAGTCCGACATCCAGAAACTCGTCCCGCAGGATCTCGGCGCGCTGCGCGACCTCGACGCGCTGCAGCGCTCGACCGGCGTCGGCGGCGAGCTCGACGTCCTCATCGAGGGCGCCGATCTCACCGATCCGGCTGTCCTGAAGTGGATGATCGACTACCAGACGACGGTGCTCAAGCGCTTCGGCTACTCGGCCCGGCGCGGCTGCGGGACGGCCGAGCTGTGCCCGGCCTTCTCGCTCCCCGACCTCTTCACGACGCCCGCCTCGCGACGCGACGCGGCCGGGATCCGCGGACTGCTCGACGCGGTCCCGCCGTACTTCTCGCAGTCGGTCGTCTCGCCGGACCGGCGCACCGCGACGCTCGCATTCGGCATCCGCCTCATGGAGCTCGACCGCCAGAAGGAGGTCGTCGACGAGATGCGCGCACGCCTCGACGACGGGCGCCCGGCCGGCGTCCGCGCCGGCCTCGCCGGCCTGCCGGTGCTCGCCGCCGACGCCAACGCCGAGGTCGCGTCGAACGTGCGGCGGATGCTGACGCTGCTCGCCGGCCTGCTCGCCGTCGCGATCGTGCTGCTCGTGGCGCTGCGCGGCGTCGCGCGCGCGCTCGTGCCGCTCGTGCCGATCGTGCTCGCGACGGGCTGGTCGGCGCTCGTGCTCTTCGCGCTGCGCGTGCCGTTGAACCCGATGTCGGTGACGCTCGGCGCGCTCGTGATCGCGATCTCGACGGAGTTCAGCGTGCTGCTGTCCGAGCGCTACCGCCAGGAGCGCGCGCTCGGCCACGACCCGCAGGCCGCGCTGGCGCGCACGTACCGCTCGACCGGCGCGGCCGTGCTCGCCTCGGGCGCGACCGCGATCGCCGGCTTCGCGGTGCTCGTCGTCTCCGACATCCGGATGCTGCGCGACTTCGGCTTCGTCACGGTGATCGACCTGACGGTCTCGCTGCTCGGCGTGCTGCTCGTGCTGCCCGCCGTGCTGCTGCTCGCCGAGCGCCGCGGGCAGGCCCCGCCGCCGTCCGCGCCGCCGCGCGCGCAGGCCGCGGCGGCGACCGAAGCGCTCGCATGAGCGACGGCCGCCGGTCGCTGCTGCCGACCCATCGCCACGCCTGGCTCGTCGGGATCGTCGCCGTGCTCGTCGCGGGGGCGCTCGCGATCGGCTCCACGCGTCCGGCCGGCCCGGGCGCCGGCGGCCTGGCGGCCGGCACGCAGGCGCCGCCGTTCGCCGTCGTCCTGGCGACGTCCGACGCGCGCTGCGACAGCGACGACGATCCCTGCGACGCGAACGTGGCGGCCTCCGGCGCCGGCGACCAGGGCGAGGCCGGCAGCCGCCCCGCCTGCGAGGTGCGCGGTCCGACGGTCCTCAACCTCTGCGAGCTGACCGAGCGCGGCCCGCTCGTGCTCGGGCTCATGGCGACGCGGGACGCCGACTGCACGGCGGCCTTCGACGCGCTCGCGGCGCTGCCGCGCCGCCACCGCGGCCTGCAGGTCGCCCTCGTCTCGATCCGCGGCGAGCTCGGCGACCTGCGCGACGTCGTCGCCGGCCGGCGCTGGAGCTTCCCGGTCGGATGGGACCGCGACGGCGCGCTCGCGAGCCTCTACGGCGTCGCGACGTGCCCGTACGTCGTCGCCCTGCGCTGGCGCGGACGCGTCGCCTCGCCGCTGCTGCGCTCCTCCTCGCCGGCCGACCTGCGACACGCCGCCGACCGCGCCGTTGCAGCATCGCGAGCGGCGGGCTGGAGACCGTAGCCTTAGGCGCCGATGGACTCACACGAGCCGCGCCGCTTGGCGCTGCGGGGGCTGCACCACCTCACGGCGATCTGCCAGGACCTCGAGCGCACGACCGCGTTCTACCGCGACGTCCTCGGACTGTCGCTCGTCAGCGACACGGTCAGCGACGACGACCCCGACGCGCGCCATGCGTGGTTCGGCTTCGGCGGCTCGCAGCGCACGTCGCTCGTGTCGTTTCTGGAGTACCCCGAGATGGAGCCCGGCCAGGTCGGCGTCGGCGCGACCCACCACTTCGCGTTTCTCGTCGAGAGCGACGAGGAGCAGCAGGCGTGGCGGGAGTACCTGCGCGAGCACGACGTGCCGTGCAGCGAGGTCTTCGATCGCGACGGCTTTCGCTCGATCTACCTGCGCGATCCGGACGGCCACATCGTCGAGATCGCGACGCGCGGCTGGGACTTCGGCTGAGCCCTGAGGTGACGACAGGCGACGGCACTGCCGGGACCTCCGGCCCCGGCGCGCCGTCGTGGTCGCCGTCCGCGGCGACCGCAGGGGTTCAGATCATCGCCGCCAGCAGGCTGCGCTGGCGCTCTGTCATCGAGCCGACCGTCTTGGTCTCCGGCATCCCGATTCCTGCGAGGAACTTGCTGCAGCGCGTCGTTCCCCAGCGACGCTGACTGGTGAGCAACTCGGCGATCGTCATGCTCGCCGCCTCCCACGGGCAGGTCAGGATGATCTCTCCGACGGTGGCGGCGCCTTCGCCGACCTTGCGCTTGAGCTCCGCGCGCGCGAGGCGTACCTCGTTGGCGCGCTGAAGCGCCTGCATGTGCTGCGGCGGCGCAGGGGCCATCGTCGCTGTCGCGTCGTGCATCGGTCCTCCCCGGGCTGCCCCATCCGTATGGAAGGCAGCGTCGTGATTGGTTCGTGGTCAAAGGCGCAGGCACGGCAACGACCGACAGCCAGATCACGTCCCGGGGCACTCCCCTCCTGGCTACCCCGGGGCGGTTGACTGTCCTCACCGCTCGCCTGCGCTGAGCGCTCCGCGAACGTATGCCAGGCCCGGGGGTCGGCGCAAGCGCCCGGACGCAATGCGCTCGCTCAGAGCGAGGTTTTTCTTCCGTGACGCGCTTGTGAAATTTGGACAAGCAGACGGGCCGGTCAGACGGGCAGCGGCCCGTGCTGGGCCTCGAAATCCGCCTTGACGGAAGCGAACGCAGCGAGCGCGCGGTCGAGCGTCGCGCGGTCGTGCGTGGCCATCACGCTCGTGCGCAGAAGCGCTCCGCCGGGCGGCACGGCGGGGTGGATCGCGACGTTGACGAAGACGCCCGCGTCGTAGAGCGCGCGCCACAGCAGCACGGCCTTCCAGTCGTCGCCGACGATGACGGGGACGATCGGCGTCATGTGGTCGCCCTCGTGCGCGACGACCTTGAAGCCGTGCGCGCGCAGGCCGGCGTGCAGGTAGGCGGCGTTGTCGAGCACGCGCGCCAGCAGCTGCGGGCCCTCGCCGGAGCGCAGGATCCGCAGCGCGGCGAGCGCGGCGCCGACCGCCGCCGGGACGCCGGCCGCCGTGAAGAGGAACGCCCGGCTCTGGACGCGCAGGTAGTCGATCACCTCGTGGTCGCCCGCGAGGAAGCCGCCGCAGCTCGCCAGCGACTTCGAGAACGTGCCCATCCGCAGGTCGACGCGATCCTCGACGCCGAGCAGCTCCGCTGCGCCCGCCCCGCGCGCGCCGAGCACGCCGGCGCCGTGGGCCTCGTCGACCATGAGCCGCGCGCCGAAGCGCGCGCACAGCTCGGTGATCTGCCCCAGCGGGGCGACGTCGCCCTCCATCGAGAAGACGCCGTCGACGACGACGAGCACGCCGCCGCCGTCGTGGGCGACCGCCTTCTCGAGCGTCTTCTCGAGCTTGTCCATGCGGTTGTGGCGAAAGGCGCGCAGCTTCGCGCGGCTCAGCAGGCAGCCGTCGAGGATCGAGGCGTGGTCGCCCGAGTCGGCGACGACGGTGTCGCCCGGGGCCAGCAGCGTGCCGAGCGCGGCGAGGTTCGCCTGGTGGCCGGTCGTGAAGACGAGCGCCTCCTCCGTGCCCATCCACTCGGCGATCTCCTGCTCGAGCTCGAGGTGCAGCGCGATCGTGCCGTTGAGCAGGCGCGAGCCCGTCAGCCCCGTGCCGTACCGCGTCAGCGCGTCCCGCGCGCCCTGGACGACGCGCTCGTCGCCGGTGAGGCCGAGGTAGTTGTTGGACCCCAGCATGATCCGCTCGGCGCCCTCCATCTCGACGACCGGGCCGGCCGGCCCCTCGAGCGTGCGGAAGTAGGGCAGCACGTCGGCGTCGCGCGCGGCCCGCAGCTGATCGGCGCGCTCATGACCGCGGACCTTGGCGAAGACGTCGTGTGACAGGGATGCCATGTAGCGTGGGAACCGTGAGCGTCGACGTCCGGGCAGTCTCGTCGAACCGGGATCTGCGGGAGTTCATCGAGCTCCCGTACCGGCTGCACTCTACTTCCCGGCAATGGGTACCCCCGCTGCGGCTGGAGCGGCGGATGTTCCACAGCCGCCGCCTGAACGCGTACTTCAAGCACGCCGGCGCGCAGGAGTTCCTCGCCCGGACCACGTCCCCGGGCGGGCAGCGGGTCGTCGGGCGCATCTCGGCCCAGATCGACGGCGCCTACGACGCCCAGCACGGCCCCGGCACGGGGATGTTCGGCTTCCTGGAGATGGAGGACGACCCGGCGATCGCACGGGCGCTGCTCGATGCCGCCCGCGCGTGGCTCGCCGAGCGCGGCCGCCGGCACATGATCGGCCCGATGGACTACACGATGAACGACGAGTGCGGCCTGCTCATCGAGGGCTTCGAGCGCGAGCCGATGATCAAGCAGCCCTGGCATCCGCCGCACTACCAGGGCCTCTGCGAGGTGGCCGGCCTGACGAAGGCCGTCGACCTGTGGATGTGGGAGCTCGTCATCGACGACCGCGAGAAGATCCTGCCGATCATCTTCGACCTCGCCGAGCAGTGCGAGTCCAAGCACGGCGTCAGGCTGCGCCACATGCGTCGCCGCGACCTCGCGAAGGAGATCGAGGTCTTTGGCGAGGTCTACAACGCCGCCTGGAAGCGCAACTGGGGCTTCGTGCCCTACGGCGCGTCGGACCTCAAGCACTACGCCGAGGAGCTGCAGCTCGTCTTCGACAAGCACTGGTTCATGCTCGCCGAGAAGGATGGCGAGACGATCGGGATCGCGATCACCGTGCCGGACATCAACCAGGTGCTCAAGAAGATGAACGGGCGCCTGCTGCCGCTGGGCTGGTGGTACTTCCTGCGCCGCGCCTCGATCATGGACCGCGTGCGCGTCGGCTTTCTCGGCGTCAAGCCGGAATACCAGCACACGGGGACCGCGGCGCGGTTCTACGTCGAGCACTTCGACGTGGCGAAGGTGCGGCCGCAGAAGTGGGGCGAGATGGGCTGGATCCTGGAGACCAACCGGGCTATGAACAGGGGCATGGAGGCGATGGGCGGGCGCGTCGTCAAGCGCTATCGCATCTACGAATCGAGCTTCTAGTCGTGTCCACCGTGGCCGCGGTCCGAACGCTTCTGCGCCCCGCGCCGCGGGCGCGGACGGCCGCGGGCGTCTGGCTCCGCTCGCCGTCGTGGGACCTGGGGCTGCTCATCCTCAGCGCGGCGCTCGTGCCGATCCCGCTCGTCCTCTTCCACGTCGCCGGGATGTCGCAGACGGCGGTCAACCTCGTCGTCGCCGGCCTCATCGGCGGGCCGCACCTGTACTCGACGTTCACGTACACGTTCATGGAGCCGGGCTTTCGCCGCCGCCACGGGCGCTTCCTCGCCGCGTCGGTGGCGCTGCCGGTGCTCGTGACGGTGCTCTCGTTCGTGAACCTCCGTGTCCTGCTGACGGTCTTCTTCCTCTGGGCGTCGATCCACGTGCTGCACCAGATCACGTACATCAACGACTGCTACGCGGCGAAGGGGCCGGTGGCGCGGCCCGCCCGCGAGCGGCTCGTCGACTACGGCGTCGTGTTCCTGTGCCTGTATCCGATCGCGACGCCGCAGATCCTCGCGGGCTCCTTCCAGCTCGGCGGCACGGCGCTGTACGTCCCCGCGTGGGCGACGCAGGGGCTCGTCGCCGACCTGCAGGTCTACGGCATGGCGGCGCTGTTCGCGGTGTTCCTGGGCCTCTGGATCGCCAAGTGCGTGCGCGACTGGCGCGCCGGCCGCCTGCTGCTTCCCAGCGTGCTGCTGATCGGCCTGACCGTCGTCGTCGGCTTCACCCTGCCGCTGCTCCCGAACAGCGACGTCGCCTTCCAGGGCTTCAACGTCTGGCACTCCGTTCAGTATCTGGCCCTCGTGTGGTTCGTGATGGCAATGCGCAAGGAGCGCGGGGAGATCGACAACCGCCTCGTCGCCGAGATGAACGGGCCCGACCGGGCCTGGCGCTTCTACGGTCTCGCGCTCGCGCTGACCGCCGTCGCGGCCGCGCTGGTGCTCGTGATCGCGGGGATCTTCGGGGTACCCCTGCAGCAGGCGTACTACATCGTCATCCTTTCCACCTTGCTTCAGCACTACTACCTCGACCACCTGCAGTTCACGAAGCTCGGCGATCTGCTGGGCAGCGGCGACCGCTTGCTCGCCGGGCGTACGTGAGCGAGCGACCGCCAGAGGTGTTCGACCAGGCCGCCTACGCCGCGGACGACGGCGAGGTGCTCGACGGCGTCGCGGTGCTCGGCCCCGAGACGCGCATGCTGGAGCACCCGCGCACGCCCGGCGCGCTGAGCCCGGCCATGATCCAGACCGTCGCGGTCGTCGGCGCCAGCATGGTCGCCGGCGCGGCGACGGTCGCGATCGTCAACCGGCGCCGGACGCGCCGGCTCGCGCGCCGCCGGCGCCGGTCGCTCGCGCCGGTGCTCGCCAGCCGCTCCTTCCTCGTCGACGTGCACGTGCTCGGCGAGCGCGGCAAGTAGCGCTCGTTCCGGGATCGCCGGCGCGCGCGTCCTGGCCGCCACGTAGGTTCTGCGACGTGGTCGAGGTCCGCGTCGAGGTCGTTCCCCGCTGGCCGTTCCGGCTGCCCGCCCACGGTGGCCGCGACGGCGTCATGCGCTGCCGCGGCAGCGTGCTCGAGCGCCTCCTGCACCTCGACGGGCGCCGCGCGGTCGTGCGGGTCGCCCAGACGGGCGAGCGCAGCGTGCTCTTCGGGGCATGGGCGCAGGACCGGGCCGACGCCGCGGCGGCGATCGCGCGGATGCGCTTCGCGCTCGGCGTCGACGACGACCTGCGCCCGTTCTGGGAGCGCCATCGCGACGACCCGCTCGTCGGGCCTTCGCTGCGGCGTCGTCCGTGGCTGCGCATCGCGCGCCGGCCGGTCGCCTTCGAGGCGCTCGCCTGGGCGGTCTGCGAGCAGCTCATCCAGACCTCGCAGGCGTTTGCGATCGAGCGCCGCATCGTGCGGGCGCTGGGACCGCACTGCGACCAGACCGGGCTGCGCGACGTCCCGGCGCCGGCGGCGCTCGCGGCCTGCTCGCCCGCGCGGCTGGAGAGCTTCGACCTCGCCGGCCGCCGGGCGATCGCGCTCGTCCGCGCCGCGCACGAGGTCGGGCGGGGGCGGATCGACCTCGACGGCCCCGACCACGAGCGGGCCTGGCGGCGGCTGCTGGCGATCCCGAACATCGGCCGCTGGACCGTCGAGATGCTGGCACTGCACGGGCAGGGCCGCTACGACGTGATCCCCGCCGGCGATCTCGGCTTCCTGAAGCTGCTCGGCAGCGCGCGCAGCGGCGGCGACCCCGCCGCGCGGGCCGAGGAGTCCGAGGTGCGCGCGCTGTTCGAGCGCTACGGCGAGTGGCGCGGCCTGGCCGGCGCGCACGCGCTGCGCGGGAGCGCGGCGGCGCTGCTGGCGGCCTGAGGACCGTGGCGCGCGGGCGCCGTCAGCGCTCGCTGAGAACCTGCACGGCGCTCGCGCCGCGCCATGCGGCGAGGCGCTCGAGCGCCCGCGTCAGCGCCCGCTCGAGCGTGGCCGAGCGGCGCACCCCGGGCTCGCGATGGAGGGCGAGCACGCGCAGCACGCCGGCGTCGCGGGCGAGCGCCATGTCGGCGCGGGCGACGAGCCGCTCGCGGTGCAGGATCGGCAGCACGTAGTAGCCCCAGCGCCGCTGTGCCGCCGGGACGTAGATCTCCAGGCGATGATCGAACCCGAACAGCTCGGCGGTACGGGCGCGGTCGCAGAGCAGGTTGTCGAACGGCGACAGCGCGGTGGTCCGCGTGCCGGGTGCGAGGTCGCCGAGCCCGTCGAGGTCCTGCGGTGCCGCGAACCACGCGCCGGACAGGCCTGCGACGGTGACCTGCTCCAGGCGTCCGGCGGCGACGAGCTGGGCGAGCGTCTCGGGCAGGCGGCGGTAGCGGCGGCGCAGGAAGTGCACGCGCACGTGCCCGGCGCGTGCCACGCCGAGCATCCGCACCGCGCGCAGCGCGGCCTCGCGCTCGGCCTCGTCGTCGGACAGCTCCGCGACCGCGCCGGCATCCGGCGGCAGGCAGCGCTCGAAGACGTCCCACAGGCGCTCGGTCCCGATCCGCCCGCAGACGCCGGCGCGTCCCGTGATCCACAGCAGGTGCAGCATGCGCGCGATCGTCTGGCGCCCGGAGACCTCGTCTGTCCACCAGCCGTGGCGCCATGGCTCCGCCGAGCGGTCCTCGAGCTCGCGGGCGCGCAGCGGCCCGCGCTCGCGCAACTCGGCCAGCAGCTCGTCGGCGAAGCGCTCGTTGGCGGCGAGGAACGTCCGCGCCCGTTCGGCGCGCGGTCCGGGCGCGTGCAGCCACGTGCGCATCGCCCAGCTGTGCAACGGCAGGTCCGCGCTCGCGACGAGCGAGGCCTCGTGCGCCCAGCCGTCGAACAGCGCCCGCCGCTCGTAGGCGGCGCGGTCCAGCGCCTCGTCGCGGATCGGGCCCAGCCGCGCGAACAGCACGAGCAGCGGGCTGCGCGCGACCGCGCTGACGGGATCGAGCTGCAGGCAGCCGATCCGCTGTGTCAGCGCCGCGATCGCGTCCGGACCGCGCCCGCGCAGCGGCGCGCCGGCGAGACCCTGCGCATGCAGGGCCAGCCGCCGCGCGTGCGCGAGCGAGACGGTGCGGTGCGCCGTCGTCAGATGCCCTCGCCCGGCAGGAACTCGTTCGTGAACGCGCGCTGCGAGGTCTGGATGCTCGACAGCAGCCTGTTGTCGGCCATCCACTTGGCGTAGCGCTGCCAGGCGGCAGGGTCCTGGAAGCCGAAGGGACGGTCCCTGTCGGCGGGGAAGAAGACCGGCAGCGTGGCGCGGATCTGCGCGTGCTGCAGCTTGCGGTCGAGGTCCGGGTTGGCCCTGACGAGGGCGTCGACGCCCGTGTCCACGTCGCGGCGCACGGCGTCGTGGCCGCGCGAGAGCGCGCGCATGAAGCGCCGCAGCAGCGGCCCGCGCGTGCGCACGTCGGCGGCGCGCGCGACGACGACGAGCTCGTTGTACGTCGGCACGCCGATCTCGTCCATGCGCAGGATCACCGGTTCCTTCCTCTGGCGGCGCAGCTGCACGCCCTCGACGTTCCAGAACATCCCCAGCACGGCGTCGACGCGCTTGCTCAGCAGCGCCGGGACGAGGCTGAAGCCGACGTTGACGGGCTTGACGCGTGCGGGGTCGGCGCCGGCCTGCTCGAGGATCGTCCTGAGGTAGGCGTCCTGGTAGGGGATGCCGGCCGTCCCGACCTTCCTGCCCTCGAGCGACGCAGGGCTGCGGACCGGCCGCTTGCCGAGCGAGACGATCGACGTCAGCGGCTTCTGCACGAGCGCGCCGACCGAGACGAGGTCGGCGCGGCCGGCGCGCGCGAGCAGGTGCTCGGGCTCGTAGGAGATCGCGAGGTGCGCGCGGCCGGCCGCGAGCAGCTTCAGCGGCGCCGACGGGTCCGACGGCGTGCGCGGCCTGACGTCGAGCTTCGCCGCCTCGAACTCGCCGCCGTCGATCGCCGCGTAGATGCCCGCGTGATCGGCGTTGGGCAGGTAGTCGAGCATGAGGTCGACGCGCTCGGGGGTGGTTCCCGCGCCGGTCGCCTCCTCCTTCTCGCCGCAGGCCGCGAGCCCAAGCGCGAACAGCACGACCGGCACGACGATCAACGGCAGGCGGCGACGGATCACGGAGCGGTTCCTCTCGGTTGATGGGCCCACGGTACGAGCCGCCGCTCGGCGAGCGCGAGCAGGCCGAACAGCGCGACGGCGAAGACGGACAGGACGAGCACGGCGGCGAACGCGCGCGCCGTCTCGAACTGCGGGATCGCCTTGAGCATGAGGTTGCCCAGGCCGGAGTCCGAGCCCGCCAGCTCGGCGAGGACGGCGGCGATCGCCGCGACCGCGACGCTGAGCTTCGCGCCGGTCAGCAGGCCCGGCAGCGCCGCGGGCGCCTCGACCATCCGGAACGTCTGCCAGCGCGAGGCGCCGAACGTGCGCATGAGCTTGCGCAGGTCGGCGTCGACGCGCTCCAGCGCGTCGAGCGTCGGCACGACGATCGGAAAGAAGCAGACGAGCGCGACGATCGCGAGCTTCGGCACGAGGCCGAAGCCCCACCACGCGACGAGCAGCGGCGCGACGAGCACGATCGGGATCGTCTGCGAGCCGATCAGCAGCGGGTAGAGCGCCTGGCGCAGCGCGCTCGAGAAGTGGATCGCGACGGCGCACGCGAGGCCGAGCGCGAGCGCGGCGAGCATGCCGAGCGCGATCTCGCCCGCCGTCACGGTGAAGTTGCTCCACAGCAGCGCGCGGTCGTCGTAGAGCGCGGCGAGGACCGCGCTCGGTGCCGGCAGCACGATCTCCTCGACGCCGCCGAGCCGCGCGTACGCCTCCCAGCCGCCGAGCAGCGCGAGCAGCAGCAGCGCGGCGATCACCGGCGCAGCTCCCGCAGCGCGCGCTCGCGCAGCGCGACGAGGCGCGGGTCGGTGCGCCGGCGCGGGCGCGGCACGTCGACGTCGAGCGTCGCGACGACGCGTCCCGGCCGGGGCGACAGGACGACGACACGGTCGGCGAGCACGATCGCCTCCTCGACGTCGTGCGTCACGAGCACGACCGTGCGCGGCGCGACCGCCAGCGCGCCGGCCAGCCAGTCCTGCATGTCCTGGCGGGTGAGCGCGTCGAGCGCGGCGAACGGCTCGTCGAGGCACAGCACCGGGCGGCCGGACAGCAGCGTGCGCGCGAACGCGACGCGCTGGCGCATCCCGCCCGACAGCTCGTGCGGGCGGGCGCGGCCGAAGCCGCCGAGGCCGAAGTCATGCAGGAGGTCGGCGGCCTGCGCGCGCGCCTGCTCGCGCCCGACGCCGGCGACGCGCAGCGCGAGCGCGGCGTTGTCGACGGCGCTGCGCCACGGCAGCAGCAGGTCGCGCTGGGCCATCAGCGCGGCGGGCGCGGCCTGCACCGTCCCCGCATCGGGCTCGAGCAGCCCGCAGATCAGCTCGAGCAGGGTCGTCTTGCCGCAGCCGCTCGGGCCGACGACGGCGACGATCTCGCCGGGCGCCGCGTGCAGCGACACGGCGTCGAGCGCGGTGACGGGATCGGCGCGGCGACGGACGGGCGCGAAGGTCTTGCGGACGTCACGAAGCGGGACCGCACCGAGCTCGGTCCCCGCTTCTGCACGCGCCGGCTCGGGCGCCCGAATCCGCGTCAGCATCGCTCCCTCCGCGGGCATTACCCCACAGGTTCGAAGGGTCGGGATCTGGCGCGATCCATCTCAGCCGAGCGAGTCCTCTCAGCACCCCTGATTGCTCGGGGAGCAGCCTACCAGCGGGCCTTTTGCGTTCCCGGACGCACGCTTGGGTGCTGTGCTGCGCCGGCGGGTAACCATGGGGCCGATGAGTGCCCAGACCGTTGGGGAGTACCTCCTGGTGCGACTGCGCGCGTGGGGTGTGCAGCGCGTCTACGGCTATCCCGGCGACGGCTCGAACGGGCTGAACCTCGCCTTCCATGCCGAGGGCACGCCGGACTTCATCCAGACGCGTCACGAGGAGCTCGCGGCGTTCGCGGCCTGCGCGGACGCGAAGCTCACAGGGGACGTCGCGGTGTGCATGGCGACGTCGGGCCCGGGTGCGATCCATCTGCTCAACGGGCTCTACGACGCCAAGCTCGATCACGCACCGGTGCTGGCGATCGTCGGCCAGCAGCAGCGGATGTCGCTCGGCGGCAACTTCCAGCAGGAGGTCGACCTGGCGTCGCTGTTCAAGGACGTCGCCTCGGAGTTCGTGCAGGTCTGCATGACCCCCGAGCAAATGCCGCACCTGATCGATCGAGCACTGCGGATCGCGCTCGCACAGCGCACCGTGACGTGCATCATCGTGCCCGCCGACGTGCAGGAGATGGAGGCCCAGCAGCCGCCGCACGCGCATGGCGCGGTGCAGACGAGCCTCGGCTACCGCGCGCCCGTGGTCGTCCCGCCCGACGACGAGCTGCGGCGCGCCGCCACGATCCTCAACGAGGGGGCCAAGGTCGCGATGCTCGTCGGTCGTGGCGCACGCGAAGCGGCCGCCGAGGCGCAGCAGGTGGCCGAGCTGCTCGGCGCCGGCGTCGCGAAGGCGCTGAACGGGCGTGCGGTGATCTCCGACGAGCTGGCGTACGTCACGGGCCCGATCGGATTGCTCGGCTCCAAGCCGTCGGCGGACATGATGGACGGCTGCGACACGCTGCTCATGGTCGGCACGAGCTTTCCCTACTCCGAGTGGCTGCCCGAGCCCGGCCAGGCCCGCGGCGTGCAGATCGACCTCGACGGCCGGATGCTCGGCATCCGCCACGACAACGAATGCAATCTCGTCGGCGACGCACGCGAGACGCTGCGCCGGCTCATCCCGCTGCTCGAGCGCAAGGAGGATCGGTCGTGGCAGGGCGAGATCGAGGACGGCGTGCGGCGCTGGTGGCAGATCCTCGACGAGCGCGCGCATCAGTCCGCGAAGCCGCTGAACCCGCAGCTGCTCTTCCATGAGCTGTCCGCGCGGCTGCCCGATCGCGCGATCCTGCTCGCCGACTCGGGATCGGCGACGAACTGGTGGGCGCGCCACCTGCGCATGCGCGACGGGATGGACGCCGCGCTCTCGGGCACGCTGGCGACGATGTGCCCGGCCGTGCCGTACGCGCTGGGCGCCAAGCTCGCCCATCCCGACCGGCCGGTCGTCGCCTGCCTCGGTGACGGCGCAATGCAGATGCTCGGCATCAACGGGCTGATCGACCTCATGACCTACGCCGACCGCTGGAGCGCCCAGGATCCGCGCCTCGTCGTGCTCGTGCTCAACAACCGCGACCTCAACCAGGTCACGTGGGAGCAGCGCGTTCTCGCCGGCGACGCCAAGCTCGAAGCCAGCCAGACCTTGCCGCCGTTCGACTACGCCGCGTTTGCCGCCCAGATCGGCATGGACGCGATCCGGGTCGACGCGCCCGAGCAGGTCGGCCCGGCGTGGGAGCGCGCGCTCAGCGCGCGACGGCCGGCGCTGATCGACGCGATCACCGATCCCGAGGTCCCACCGCTGCCGCCGCACATCCGTCCCGAGCACGCCAAGGGCTTCGCCCGCGCGCTGCTCAGAGGCGACCCCGAGAGCGCCCGCCTCGTCCGTCAGTCGGTCAAGGGCAAGCTGGCCGAGATCCTCACCCGCTGATCGTCCGCAACGGTTCGGCCGATGACAGCGCGCCTGCCGATCGAGTTCAAGGCGACCTTGACCTCGCCTACTTCTTGCGGTCGACCGCTCGCTGGAGCTGCTCCTTGTTCATCTTCGAGCGTCCGTCGATGTTGAGCTTCTTCGCCTCGTTGTAGAGCTGGTCGCGTGTGCGGCCCTTCTCGCGATTCGTGCCCGAGCGCAGCCCACCGCGCCGGCCCGAGGAGATGTCGTTCGTCGACGAACGCGAGCGCTCGCGCGACTCGCCGGCGCGTGCGCGCTCCTTGTTGACGGTGCGCGCGGCGATCTCCTCCGCGCGGTCCTCCGACGCGCCGCGCTCGAGCTGGCTGTCCTTGATGTGCTCGTACTGGCGGGCGCGCTTCGTACCCTTCTTGACGCCTGCTGGCGGCATGACGCTCCTCTCGTCGATCGCTGTGCTCCGCGTACCCGCTACGCGAGCCGTCCGCGCACGACGTAGATGTCCTCCTCGTCGAGCTCGGGCATCCGCTCGGCGAGCAGGGGGCCGACGCTGCCGTGCTCGCGCGCGACGACGTCGGCGCGCAGGCCGGCCGCCTCGAGCGCGTCGAGCGTGCGCGACACGCCGTTGACCGAGGAGTGCACGAGCAGCACGGTGCCGCCCGGCTTGAGATGGGAGCCGACGTTCGCGCAGATGCGCTCGAGGATGGCGCGACCGTCGGCGCCGCCGCCCTCCCAGGCGCGTGCGGCGCCGCGCGTGGGGATGCGCCTGCTCGGCAGGTAGGGCGGGTTGGAGACCACGATGTCGAAGCGCTCGCC
>Ga0126313_10000790_pt1 | contig 15685 bp, 12 predicted proteins | sample Plot105A_FD_89954 | JGI IMG/M metagenome (GOLD analysis project Ga0126313, IMG submission 89954) | Serpentine soil microbial communities from UC McLaughlin Reserve, CA, USA - Plot105A | ecosystem: Environmental > Terrestrial > Soil > Grasslands | place: USA: UC McLaughlin Reserve, Lake County...
GACGAGGGAGTTCGCGCGCTCGTCCTGAGGCTCGCGGGCGGCCTCGCGGGCGTCGAGATCGACCGGACGATGTTGCGGGCGGGGGGAGGCGCGACGCTTGCCGTCTGCCTTCACCGCGCGCGTGACGCCGGGCTCGGCGGGCTCGAGTTCGCCTGCGCGATTCCGGGGACGGCGGGTGGGGCGACGTGGATGAACGCGGGCGCCTACGGCGGTGACATCTCCGGCGTGCTCGAGCGCGCGCTCGTGGCTGACGGCGGCGGGGCGCACTGGTTCTCCTGCGCGGAGCTCGGGCTCGAATACCGGCGGTCCGGTCTGCGTCGCGGCCAGGTCGTGGCGCAGGTCGAGCTCCGACTGACTGAGCGCCCGCGGGACGAGATCAAGGCGACGGTTGCGGACATGCAGGCGCGACGCAAATCGGCGCAGCCGACGAACAAGCGCACGTTCGGAAGCGTCTTCAAGAATCCCGACCATGAGCTGTCGGCCGGGAGGATGCTCGAGGCGTGCGGGCTGAAGGGGCACCGCATCGGCGGCGCGCAGATCTCGCCCCGTCATGCGAACTTCATCGAGAACGCGGGCGACGCGCGCTCGATCGACGCGCTCGCGCTGATGGCGGAGGCGAGACGGCGCGCGTACGAGCAGTTCGGCGTCGTGCTCGAGCACGAGGTTCAGTTCCTCGGCGAGCTCGAGCTGCCGCCGGTGGGCCAGCGGCTGTCCGTGCGGTAGGAGCGGGGGCAGCCGCGCCGAACTGGGAGGCGTGGCGGACAGGCGCCAGAGATCCGCGCCCGCGGAAGGCGACGTTGCGGTCCTGGCGCGCCGTCGGCCGGTCGACCTCGCGCGGCTGATCCCGAGCGCGCGCTCCGTAGCCCTGGCACTCGCGCTCCTGGCGACGGCCGGCGCGCTGTACCTGCTTGCCCGCGAGACGTCGCTGTTCGCGCTCCAGCGCGTCGAGGTGACCGGCGCGCCGCCGGACGTCGCACGTGCGGTTCAGAGGGCGCTGCGACCGCTTGACGGAAAGAGCCTCGTGACGCTCGACGGCGCGCGGGTGGAGCAGCGCCTCGAGCAGCTGCCGGTCGTGGCCTCCGCGACGTACGACCGCGATTTCCCCCACACGCTGAATGTGACCGTGCGGCCGGAACGGCCGGTCCTCGTCCTTCGGCGCGGGCCGCAGGCGTGGCTCGTGTCGGCGCGGGCGCGCGTGATGCGCCGCCTGCAGCCGGGTGAGGAGCGCGCGCTCCCGCGCATCTGGGCGACACGTTCGGTGCAGATCGTGGTGGGCGGGACCCTCGGGGGCGACGCGGGTCGCGGCGTTGCCGTCGCGGGGCCGCTGGTGCGCACGACGCTGGCACGGCGAGCAGCGGCGATCCGGGCCACTGACGACGGGCTTGCGGTCGTTTTGAGTTCCGGCCTCGAACTCCGCCTCGGAGACCTGCGGAACCTCCGCGTGAAGCTCGCGGTCGGCGCGCGCATTGCAGCGCTCGTCGGGGGCGGGGCCGACTATGTGGACCTGACGGTTCCGGGGCGACCGGTGAGCGGTGCAAACCCTCAAGTCGAAGGTTCAGGTTAAGAGTTGTCGCTCCCGCGCCTGTTGACAAAGCGCTAAACGCAACGTACGCTTTTTCGCCCGTCTCCTAGAGACACAGCTAAGCTCAAGTACACGTTGAGGATCCGATGAGCAACGACGCGAACTACCTCGCCGTCATCAAAGTCGTCGGTGTCGGCGGCGGCGGCACCAACGCCGTGACCCGAATGGTCGATGCCGGCCTGCGCGGCGTCGACTTCATTGCCGTGAACACGGACGCGCAAGTGCTGATGGAGGCCGACGCGGACGTGAAGCTGTCGATCGGCAAGGAGCGAACCCACGGTCTAGGCGCTGGGGCCGACCCGGGCGTGGGTCGTGAGGCCGCGGAGGAAAGCCGCGACGAGATCAAGGAAGCGCTCAAGGGCGCGGACATGGTGTTCGTGACGGCCGGCGAGGGCGGCGGCACGGGAACCGGGGCCGCGCCGGTCGTCGCCGAGCTCGCGCGGAGCCTCCACGCGCTCACGGTTGGCGTCGTTACGCGGCCGTTCTCGTTCGAGGGCCGCAGGCGCGCCGAGCAGGCGGAGTTGGGGATCCGCGAGCTGCAGGAGCAGGTGGATACGTTGATCGTGATCGAGAACGACCGGCTGCTGCAGGTGGTCGAACGAACCACGCCGCTGATCCAGGCCTTCCAGGTCGCCGACGACGTCCTGCGCCAGGGTGTCCAGGGCATCACCGACCTGATCACGGTGCCGGGCCTCGTCAACCTCGACTTCGCCGACGTCCGCACGATCATGAGCAATGCGGGCTCGGCGATGATGGGCATCGGACGCGCCTCGGGCGACAACCGCGCCGGCGAGGCCGCGCGCGCTGCCGTCTCGTCGCCGCTGCTCGAGACGGCGATCGACGGAGCGACGGGGATTCTGCTGAACGTGACCGGCGGTCCGGACCTCGGGCTCTTCGAGGTCAACGAGGCCGCGGAGGTCGTCACCGCGGCTGCGGACGCGAATGCGAACGTGATCTTCGGCGCCGTGATCGACGAGTCCTCCGGCGACGAGGTGCGAGTAACGGTGATCGCGACCGGGTTCGGTGGAGCGCGGCGCCGCCGCGCAGCACCCGGCAGCGCAACGACGAGCGCGGGCGAGCGCAGGGCACCCGGTGCCGAGCAGCGGTTCGATGTCAACGACGACCTGCTCGACGTCCCGTCCTTCCTGCGCGACGAGTAGGCCGTCCGCCGTCCCTCCGGCGCTCGACTAGCATCGGGCGCGCGTGCAGACGCTCCAGCAGACGCCGCTCCACGACCGGCACGTCGCGCTCGGTGCGCGCATGGTCCCGTTCGCCGGGTGGGAAATGCCCGTCCAGTACGAGGGCGTGATCCCTGAGCACCTGGCGGTGCGCCGCGACTGCGGCGTCTTCGACGTCTCGCACATGGGGGAGCTCGAGGTCGAGGGGCCGCGGGCGCGCGAGTTCCTGCAGGGGCTGCTCTCGAACGACCTCGGCCGGATCGAGCCCGGCAAGGCGCAGTACACGCTGCTGACGAATGAGCGCGGCGGGATCGTCGACGACCTGATCGTCTACGAGCTCGACGCGTTTCGCTTCCTGCTGATCGTCAACGCGTCGAATCGCGAGCTCGACTACCTCTGGCTGAAGGAGCGGGAGGTGCGCGGCTCGGACGTCCGCGACGTGTCCGATGAGTACGCGCTGCTTGCCGTGCAGGGCCCGCGGACGAGCGAACGACTCGGACTCGAGCCGGCGCCGCCGTTCACGTTCGCCGAGGGCAAGCTCGGCGGCGTGGAGTGCATGGTCGCGCGCACGGGCTATACCGGCGAGGAGGGCGTGGAGCTGCTGGTCATGGCGGAGGATGCGCCGGCGCTCTGGGACGAGGTGCTGCGCCGCAGGGCGACGCCGTGCGGGCTCGGCGCCCGCGACACGCTGCGGCTCGAGGTCTGCTATCCGCTGCACGGCAACGACATCACACCGGACACGGACGCGATCTCCGCAGGCCTTGGATGGGTCTGCGCGCTCGAGAAGGACTTCACCGGCGCCGAGGAGCTGCGGGACGTCAAGGAGCAAGGCCCGGCCGAGCGGCTGTCGGCGTTCGTGATGCAGGACCGGGCGGTACCGCGGCAAGGTATGCCGATCCGCGAAGGCGGCGCCGTCACGTCGGGGACGCACTCGCCCCTGCTCGAGCGCGGCATCGGGCTCGGCTACGTCCCGAGCGAGCTCGCGCAGCCCGGCAGCGAGATTACGATTGACGTCCGCGGCAAGGAGCGGAAGGCGGAGATCGTCGAGAAACCCATCTACAACCGAAGCGGCGCGTGATGGCTGCCGAGAACTACCCCGACGACCTGAGCTATCACCCCGAGCACGACTGGGCCCGCGTCGACGGCGAGTCGGCGACGCTCGGCATCACCTGGTACGCCCAGGATGCGCTCGGCGAGCTCGTCCACTACGAGCCGCCGACCGAGGGGACCCGGATCGAAAAGGACAAGACCTACGGCGAGGTCGAGTCCGTGAAGGCCGTGTCCGACGTGATCGCACCGCTGTCCGGTCAGATCGTCGAGGTGAACCAGAAGGTCGTCGACGCGCCGGAAACTGTGAACGAAGACCCCTACGGCGAGGGCTGGCTCATTCGGATCGAGCTGACCGATCGCGCCGAGGTGGACGAGCTGCTGGACGCGGACGCCTACCGTCAGCTCGTCGCGGAGCAGTGAGCCGCTAGCCGGTTGGGCTACCTCTCGCTGACCCCGGCCGACCGGGAGGAGATGCTCGCGACGATCGGCGTCGCGTCGCTGGAGGACCTCTTCGCCGACATCCCGACGGGCGTGCGTTTCGGCCGCGCGCTCGACGTTCCGCCGGCGCTGACCGAACAAGAGCTGGTCGAGCACCTGTCCGAGCTCGCTGCGCGCAACGTCCACACCGGCGCCGAGCTCTCGTTCCTCGGCGCGGGGATCTACGACCACTACGTCCCGGCGGTCGTCGACGCCGTTCTCTCGCGCGGCGAGCTCCTGACCGCCTACACGCCCTACCAGCCCGAGATGAGCCAGGGCGTCCTGCAGGCGATCTTCGAATACCAGACCGCGATCTGCGAGCTCACCGGCCTCGACGTGTCGAACGCGTCCGGCTACGACGGCACGACCGTCGCCGCCGACGCCTGCTACGTCGCGAAGCACGCGACGGGCAAGTCGAAGGTCGTCGTCGCCGAAGCGCTGAATCCGCAAGTCCGCCAGGTCGTGAAGACCTACGCCCCAGGTTTCGGCCTCGAGGTGGTTGAGGTGCCGCACCGGGCGGGAGTCACCGACGCGAACGAGTTCGGCGAGGCGGCCCAGGACGCTGCATGCGCGATCTTTGGCCAGCCGAACTTCTTCGGGTGCCTCGAGCGAGCGCCCGAGCTCGTGGAGGCGGCCGAAGACGCCGGCGCGCTGGCGGTTGCCCACGTCGACCCGATGTCGCTCGGCCTCCTGGAGGCGCCCGGAAGGTACGGCTGCGCGCTGGCCGCAGGTGAGGGTCAGCCCGCCGGGAACTACCTCTCCTACGGCGGCCCACATTACGGCTTCCTCGCCGCGCGCACCGACCTCGTCCGGCGCATGCCGGGGCGGATCGTCGGCGAGACCACTGACACCGCGGGTGACCGCGGCTATGTCCTGACCCTGCAGACCCGCGAGCAGCACATCCGCCGTGAGAAGGCAACGTCGAACATCACGACGAACCAGACGCTCCTCGCCCTCGCGGGGCTCATCTACCTGTCCTGGCTCGGACCGCAGGGGCTGCGCGAGGTGGGGGAGACCTGCCTCGCGCTCGGCGAATATGCAAAGCAGGCGCTGACGGACGCGGGTGTCGAGCTGCTGTTTCCAGGTGAGGCAACGTTCAAGGAGTTTGCCATCCGCGTCGGACGGCCCGCACGCGAGGCGATCCGGGCGGCCAGGGAACAGGGGGTCCACCCCGGCTACGCGCTCGGACGGGACTACCAGGGCATGGACGATGTGCTGCTCGTCTGTGTGACCGAGAAGCGGACGAAGGCGGACGTCGATCGGTTGGCCGAGGTGGTGGCGCAGTGGAACTGATCTACGAGAAGTCGCGACCGGGTCGCCGCGCCGGGCGAGTCCCGCCCGCCGAGCTGCCGGTGCCCGAGCTGCCTGACGAGCTTCGCCGCCGCCAACCCCCGCGGCTCCCCGAAGTCTCCGAGCCCGAGCTGGTCCGCCATTTCACCGCGCTGGCGGACAGGACGTTCGGGATCGACACCGGCTTCTACCCGCTCGGCTCCTGCACGATGAAGCACAACCCGCGCGTCAACGAGCGCGTCGTCGAGCTGCCCGGGTTTCGCGACCTCCATCCGCATCAGGAGGAAGAAGGCGCCCAGGGCGCGCTCGAGCTGATGTGGAACCTGCAGGAAATTCTCGCCGAGATCGCCGGGCTACCCGCGGTGACGCTGCAACCCGCCGCCGGCTCGCAGGGCGAGCTGACGGGCCTGATGCTGATGCGCGCCTACTTCGCCGACCGCGGCGAGGAGCGCGACACGGTCATCACGGCCGATACCGCGCACGGAACAAATCCCGCCAGCGTCACAATGGCGGGCTACAAGCTCGCCAAGGTCGAGACCGACGCGCGCGGAGACGTCGACGTCGATCACCTCCGGACACTGGTCGACGACCGCACAGCCGGCCTGATGCTGACGAACCCGTCGACGCTCGGGCTGTTCGACGAGAACATCGAGGAGGTCGCGCGTGTCTTCCACGACACCGGCGCGCTCCTGTACTACGACGGCGCCAATCTGAATGCCGTCTGCGGGATCTCGCGTCCGGGCGACATGGGCTTCGACATCGTCCACTTCAACCTGCATAAGACCTTTTCGCAACCGCACGGGGGCGGGGGGCCGGGCGGCGGCCCGCTGGCGGTTCGCGACCGGCTCGCGCCGTTTCTGCCCGCGCCGGCCATCACGCGCGACGGCGACCGCTTTCGGCTGGAGTTCGACAAGCCGAAGTCGATCGGCAGGGTGCGCGGTTTCTACGGCCCGTTCGGCGTGTTCGTCCGCTCGTACGCGTTCATGCGCGCCTACGGCCCCGAGCTGAAGGAGATGTCCGACGCGGCGGTGCTGAACGCGAACTACCTGCTCGCGCGGCTGCGGGACGCATACGAGCTCCCGTTCGACCGCCTGTGCATGCACGAGTTCGTGCTGTCCGCACGCCGGCTCAAGCGCGAGTACGGGATCACCGCGCTCGACGTCGCGAAGCGCCTGATGGACTACGGCTTCCACCCGCCGACGATCTACTTCCCGCTGGTCGTGCCCGAGGCGCTGATGATCGAGCCGACCGAGACGGAAACGAAGGAGACACTGGACGCCTTCGCCGACGCGATGAACGCGATCGCACGCGAGGCAGCGGAGGAACCCGAGCTGCTCAAGGAGGCGCCGCACGACCGGCCGGTGCAGCGCCTCGACGAGGTCAAGGCGGCCAAGCAGGCCGTCGTGAAGTACGCGTTCGACGAGCACGACGACGTTCCCGCCGAGCCAGCCGCGGCCGGCGCGGCCGACGCCCCGAAAGGCGTCTAGCGAGGGTCGGCGGCGCGGTGGCGATCCGATGGACGCGGACCGCGCTCGACGCGCGGCTGGACGCGCTCGAGAGCCGTCATGAGGGCCCCGCGCTGATCGACGCGGTCGTCGAGTTCGCAGAGACGCTCACGGACGAGGACCGGCGCGCGCTGCAGGACGTCCTCTTGGCGCGCGCGAAGCGCCAGCGCCTCCGGCGGCTCGAGCAGGCGGAGTGGGCGATCGAGGCGCGTTCGCGGCTGCCGCGCGGTCGTCGTTAGTAGCCGTCCCCGCCAGCTGGCCACAGGCGGCCGCGATGTCACGGCCGCGCGTGAGGCGGACGGTCACAGGCACGCCAGCAGCGGCCAGGACTGCCCGGAAGGCATCGATCGCCTTCCGTGAGGAGCCGTCGTACAGGCCGGTCGGGTTGTAGGGGATCAGGTTCACCTTGAAGGCGCTGCGTCCCAGCAGCTCCGCGAGCGCGGCGGCCTGCTCGACGCGGTCGTTGATCCCCGCAAGCAGGACGTACTCGACGAACACGCGCCTCCGGCGCCGGGCGACGTACTCGCGGCAGACGGCCAGCACGTCCTCGATCGCGTAGCGGTCGTTGACGGGCATGATCGTCGAGCGGAGCGCGTCCTCGGACGCGTGCAGCGACAGCGCGAGGCGGATCGGCTCCTCGACCTCGTCCACGAAGCGCCGTAGCCCCGGCAGCCATCCAACCGTCGACACGGTCGCGCGCCGGTGCGTGATGCCCGCGTCGGGAAGACGGCGGGCCGCGTCGAGGACCGCGTCCAGGTTCATCATCGGCTCGCCCATGCCCATGAAGACGCAGTGGTTGACGTCCTCGAACCGCCTGAAATGGAGTACCTGATCGAGGATCTCCGACGCCGTCAGGTTGCGCGCGAAGCGCATCCGGCCGGTCGCGCAGAACGTGCACGTGAGCGGACAGCCGGACTGCGACGAGACGCAGACCGAGCGGCGGCCGTCGCGGAACCGCATCAGCACCGCCTCCACGGCGTGACCGTCGCTCGTGCGGAACAGCGCCTTTACGGTGCCGTCGCGGCTCGTCGCCTCCTGCTCCAGCGACAGCGTCGAAAACGGCAGGTCGCGTGCGAGCACCGCGCGCAGCCCCTTCGGGAGGCTCGTCATCGCGTCGTAGCCCGGCGCGCCGTGCGCCGCCCAGCGCCACGCGTCGCGGGCGCGGAATGCCGGCTCATCGCGGTCGGCGAGGATCGTCTCGAGGCGTGCAAGGTCCACGATCGGACACGGTAGCCTGGGCGCGTGGCGTCCGACCGGCGCGTGATCGATCTCCGTTCCGACACGGCGACACTCCCGACGCCCGAGCTGCTCGCGGCTATGGTCGCCGCCGAGCTGGGCGACGAGCAGCTACGCGAGGACCCGACCGTCAACGAGCTCCAGCGTCGCGCGGCGGAGCTGCTCGGCCAGGAGGCGGCGCTCTTCCTGCCGACGGCGACGATGGCGAACCAGATCGCGCTCAAGGTCCTGACGCGGCCCGGCTGTCTGCTGATCGCGGAGGAGCGAACGCACTGCATGATCTTCGAGGCCGGCGGCCCCGCCGTCCATTCGGGTCTCGTGATGCTCGGGCTGCCCGCGAACGCCGGACGGATCACTTCCGACCAGCTCGACGAGATTGCCGCGACGAGCGAGGACCTCGAACCGGCCAGCGTTCTGGTGCTCGAGAACACCCACCGCAGCGCGGGCGGCCGCGTCTGGCCGCTCGGCGACTTCGCCGACGTCGTCGCGAAGGCGCGCGACCTCGGCATCACCGTCCACCTCGACGGTGCGCGGCTGCTGAACGCCGCGGTGGCGAGCGGCGTGCCTGCCGCGGAGTACGGGCGCCTCGTCGACTCGGTCACGATCTGCTTCTCCAAGGGCCTCGGCTGTCCGCTCGGCGCGATCCTGGCCTCGTCCGCGGAGCGGATTGAGCGTGCATGGCGGCAAAAATTCCTGTTCGGGGGCGCGATGCGTCAGGCCGGCGTGGTTGCGGCGGCGGCCGTGTACGCGCTCGACCACCACGTCGACCGGCTCGCGGAGGACCACGCGCGAGCGCGGCGGCTCGCCGAGGCGCTGGCCGCGTCCGGCCTGCCCGTCGACGTGGGAGCGACGGAGACGAATTTCGTCGCGATCGAGCTCGAGCCGCTCGGGCTGCGCGCCGACGAGGCGCTGCGCCGCTCCCTCGAGCACGGCGTCCGCCTCGGCCACATGCGCCCCGGCGCGCTGCGGGCGGCGACCTACCTCGGGATCGAGGACGAGGACGTCGAGCGTGCAGCCGAGATGATTCCCGCGGCGGTCGGGAGCCTTGTCGGCGCCTGAGGCGCTCGTCGCCGACCTGCGTCGGGCGTTCCGTCGGTTCCAGCAGGAAAGCCCGGCCCCCAGCGTCAACGCCGCGCTGTTCCGCGGCCGCGACGTCCTGTGGACGGAGACGATCGGGCTCGCCGACGTCGAGAGCGGCCGGGCGGCGACGCCCGACTCGCAATACGCGATCGCCTCGATCACGAAAACGTTCGTCGCCGCGGCTGTCATGATCCTGCGCGACGAGGCACGTCTCGCGCTCGACGACCCGCTCGGGAGTCACATCGAGGAGGCCAATCGCGCCGGCGTCACCCTCCGCCGGATGCTGGCGCACTCGTCAGGGCTGCAGCGCGAGGCGCCAGGCAACACGTGGGAGACGCTCGAAATGCCCGCGCTCGAGGAGCTGCTCGGGTCGCTCCCCGAGGCCGAGCAGGTGCTTGCGCCGGCGTTGGAATGGCACTACTCGAACCTGGCGTATGGGCTGCTCGGCGAGGTCGTCCGACGGCTGTCGTCGCAGCCGCTGGAGGAGTTCGTGAGCGAGCGCCTGCTCGAGCCACTCCGTTTGACACAGACGGCATGGCAACCGGGGTCGGATGCGGCGACGGGGTACTTCGTCGAGCGGTTTGCCGACGTCGCGCATCCGAGCCGCGTGCTCGAGAAGCGTGCGCTCGCCGCTGCGGGCGGCCTCTGGAGCACGATCGGCGACCTGGCGCGCTGGGGCGCGTTCCTGATCGAGCCTGAGCCGGACGTGCTCGCACCGGAGACGGTCGCGGAGATGCACACCGTCCAGGCGATGGCCGATGTGGAGACGTGGCGGCTGGGATGGGGTCTGGGCCTCATGCTGCACCGGCGTGGGGAGACGCTGCTCGCGGGTCACGACGGCGGGACGGTCGGGCATGCGTCACACCTCAGCTACTCGCGTTCGACCGGCGTCGGGTTGGTCTACCTCGCCAATACCGAGAACCCGTCGTTGACCGACGCCGTCGCGCTGACGGCCGAGGCGTCGGAGGCCCTGCCGCTCGAGCCGGAACCGTGGCGGGCCGGCGAACCGCCCCCCGCCGAGCTGGCCGGCGTGCTCGGCAGCTGGTGGGGCGAGGGGGTCGAGTGGGTGCTCGAGTGGCGCGGCGGTCGCCTCGAGGCGCGGCGCCCCGGGGGCGGTCGCAGGGCGAGCGCAGTGTTCGAGCGCGTGACCGACGACGAGTTACGGACGGTGTCGGGCCGCGAGCGTGGCGAGCGGCTCAGGATCGTCCGCGACGGCTCCGGCGAGCCGGTCAAGCTGTACTGGGCGACCTATCCGTTCACCCGCAGGCCGCAGCAGACCGGCTGAACCCTGTAGTTCAGCCCGGCGCCGGAGGCGCGGTGCGCTCAAGGGCTTGCCAGCCGTTGTCGCGCTCCCGTTCGCGCTCGTCGACGGCGGCGCCGCCGCGGACGCCGAACAGGCGCTTCGCGAGCAGCAGGTAGAGCGCGACCGCGATGTTGACGACGAGGGCTCCGATCTTGAACGGCGACAGGTGCCGCACGAGCTCGGAGATCTCGAGCGGGATGAAGGCGAGCGTCGCGACGAAGGTGAGGTACTCGGCCCACCGCTTCTGGAACCAGAGCCCGACGGCTTCCACTCCTTCGAGTGCTGCGTACGCGGCGGCCGCGGCGGCGACCACGTAGAGCTTGGTCGAGCTGAGGGCGAAGAGGTGCTCGAGCGAACCGAGAACGCCGTGGTGACTCCGTCCGGGCCCGCCGCTCGTCCCGTAGACGGCTTCGACGACGCGGTAGAACACGCGCCGCAGCCGGAGCTCGTTCGCCGCGAACAGGAACACCGCGACGGCGAGCGCCGCGAGGAAGACGAAGTGGATCGCGCGGTCGATCGCGATGATCCGCAGGACGACGCGGTCACGGAGCGCCCGACCGCGCAGCGGCAGCTCGATATCGTCGCGCGGCTGCATCGTCTCCCGCTCGGGCTGTCGCGGCCGTGGCAGCGGCAGCCATGAGTCGCAGCGGACGCAGCGGTACCAGCGGAGATCTCCGTCGTCGCGCGCGACGAGCGTGTCTTCTGGGCGCAACCGTGCGACGTCGGTGCCCAGCAGCTCGTGGCCGCGGACGCCGCACACCAGCAGCTCCCAGTGGAAACGCGGGCGGAAGCGTCGGGGACGCTGCGTTCCGGGGGGTGTGTGGACCGAGTGAGGCAGCTACTCGTACTGCAGCGCTTGGAGCACGTTCAGCCGCGACGCGCGGCGGGCCGGGAAGATCGCGGCCAGGAGGCCGACGACTACCGACGCGACCGCGAACAGCAAGAGCGACCTGATCGGCCAGCCGACGACGAGCCAGTCGACGCGCACGATCAGGAGCACTGCCAGCACGATCCCGAGCGCGATCCCGACAACGGCGCCGATCAGCGCCGTGATCACGCTCTCGTAGCGGATCATCCGCCGCACCTGGCGTCGCGTCATCCCGACCGCGCGCAGCATCCCGAGCTCGCGCGTCCGCTCGAACACCGTCAGCACGAGCGTGTTCACGATCCCGAACAGGCTCACGAGCACCGACAGGGCCAGCAGGACGTAGAGGACGTTCAGGATCGCGTCGATCCCGCTGGCCTGGTTCTCCTTGAACTGGTCGCGGTCGGCGACTTTTGCGTTCGGGAACGAGGCCAGAGCGTGCTCCAGCCTGGCGGTATTGGCGTCGCTGGCGCCGCCGTTCATCTTCACGAAGATGTAGAAGTCGCGGGGCTGCGCGAACAGGCTGTCGTATGCCTCCGAGCTGACGGTGACGGGGCCGAACGGTGAGCCGCCGGCCGGCTCGTCGAAGATCCCCTTGACCCGGAAGATGGGGATCGCCCCCGACGGGACGAGCACCGGGATCTGCGACCCGATCGTCAGCTTGTGGTCTTTCGCGAAGTCCTCGTTCACAAACGCGCCGTCGGCGCCGAGCTGGTCGAGCGTCGCCGGCGAGCCCTGCGTCCAGTCGAGCGAGATCACCTTGCTCGCGCCGGGGTTGACGGCCGTGAACGTGTGCGCGCTCCCGAAGATCTTCGCCTGACCATCGCGGACGCCGACGACCGTTTCCACGCCTTGCGTCTGCCGGAGGGGCTGTTCGACGGTCGTGGGAATCGGCGTGTAGTTGTTCTGCGCCGTGACGGCGTAGTCGGTCACCCAGAGCCTGTCGACCGCGCCGAAGAAGCTGGCGCGGATGCCGGCGGCCAGCATGGCGACCAGGGTGACGAGCGCGAGGCCGATCATCAGCGCGGCTGCGGTCGACCCGGTGCGCTGCGGGTTGCGCTTCGCGTTCTCGCGCGCGAGAACGCCGGGCGCCCCGCCGAACTGCGCTCCGGGTGCGCCGAGCGCCTCCGCGAGCGGCGTCACGAAGACCGAGGAGAGCAGCGCGACGCCGAAGAAGACGAGCAGCGTTCCGAGGCCCATAAAGATCAGGATCTGCGTCGTGCTCAAGTTCGGCCCGAACAAGCCGAATGCCAGGGCGGCGAAGCCGAGCGCCGTCAGCAGCGCCGAGCCGATCCCGCGATAGCGCGCGAACCGGCCCGGAGCGAGCGTCGCGCCTTCGCGGACGGCCGCGATCGGCGGCACGCGCGTCGCACGCAAGGCGGGGCGGAGGCTGGCGACGATCGTGACCAGGATGCCGACGAGCAACGCGACGATCACCGTTCGCGGCTTGAGCAGCAGTCCGCTGTTCGGCAGCGTGAAACCGACCTTGTCGAACAGCCAGAAGAGGCCCTTGGCCAGCGCGAGCCCGAGGAACAGGCCGACGAGGGAGGCGGTGACTCCCACGATCGTCGACTCGACGAGCACGCTCCGGAGCACCTGTCGCCGGGAGGCGCCAAGCGTCCGTAGCGTCGCGAACTCACGCGTGCGCTGCGCGATCGTGATCGAGAGCGAGTTCGCGATCACGAAGGCGCCGACGAAGAGCGCGATCCCGCCGAAGGCGAGCAGGAACGACTGCAGGAACGAGGTGAAGCTCTTGGTGTCGCTCGCATCCTCTGACGCCTGGTTCTCGCCCGACCGCACCTGCGCGTCCGGCGGCAGGATGTCGCGAATCTGCTTGAGGAGCGCCGCCTCGGAGACGCCGGGCTTGGCCGCGACGCGGATCTGATCGAGCTTCCCCACCTTGTGGAACAGCCGCTGTGCGGTCGGGAGGTCGAATCCCGCCAGCGTCGCGCCTCCGATCGACGCGACCGACCCGAACTTGACGAGGCCGGAGACGCGCATCGGTATCGCGCTCCCTTCGGACTCGATCGGGATTGTGCTGCCGATCGCGATGTCCTTCTTCCCGGCCGTGGTCTTGTCGATCACGACCTGGTTGCGCCCAGGCCAACGGCCCTCGACGAGCGTGAGCGAGTTGAACTGCGGCTGCGACGGATCGACCGAGAAGCCGAGGTTCGGCGAGCCGCCGAACTGGATCACCTTGCCGTTCGTGCCGATCAGCAGCGCCTCGCCCGCGACGCCGCCGATCGCCGCCGAGACGTCGGGGAGCGACCGAACGTCGGCCAGCAGCGACTCGTCGAACGACGGCACCTCGACGCCGCTGTCGTCGGAGAGATCGAACGCCGACTTGCCGGTGATCGCGGCATCCGTCCCGCGATAGATGCCGGTGAAGATGTTGTCGAACGCGCTCGAGATCGAGTCGGTGAGGACGTACGTGCCGCTGACTGTCGCAACTCCGAGGACGATCGCGAACGCCGTCAGCCCGGCGCGGAGCTTCCGGCCGAGCAACCCGCGGAAGGCCACCCGGAACACCGTCCGCTAGCCGCCGCCGATCGACGCGATCGTCGCGAGCACCGTGTCCGAGTCCGACCGACCGAGCTCCTTCACGATCACGCCGTCGCCCAGGAAGAAAATCTTGTCCGCGATCGCGGCGGCGCGGGAGTCATGCGTCACCATCACGGTCGTCTGGCCGTACGCCTCGACCGACTCGCGCAGCAGCTCGAGGATCTCGGCGGACGTGCGCGAGTCGAGGTTGCCGGTCGGCTCGTCGGCGAACATCACCGTCGGGTGCGACACGAGCGCGCGCGCGATCGCGACGCGCTGCTGCTCGCCACCCGACAGCTCGGCTGGGCGGTGGCGCCGCCGGTGCGAGAGCCCCACCTTTCCGACCAGCTCGTCGAGCCAGGCCTGGTCGGGCTTCTCGCCCGAGATCGAGAGCGGCAGGAGAATGTTCTCCTCGGCCGACAGCATCGGGAGGAGGTTGAAGAACTGGAAGACGAAGCCGATCGCCCGCCGGCGGAGCTTGGTCAAATCGGTGTCGCCGAGCGTCGTGATCTCCGTTCCGTCGAGGCTGACGGTGCCGGACGTTGGTCGGTCGAGTCCCGCCATGATGTGCATCAGCGTCGACTTGCCGGAGCCCGAAGGTCCCATGACCGCCGTCAGCCTGCGCTCGTCAACGTCCAACGACACTCCTCGCAGCGCGTCGACGGCGGTCTCGCCCGAGCCGTAGCGGCGCGTGAGGTCACGTGCCGAGACGACGCCGTTGGCGCCGTTGCGGGTTGTCGGGCTGGAGCCTTCCGTCACAGTCATCAGTTAGCGGATTGCGTTAGCGGTCACCAACGATCAGGAAAGCTAGCGCGAACGCCGCATAGACGGTAATCAACATCACGCCCTCCCAGCGCCGCACCCGGCCGTCCCTGATCACGATCCCCACGAACACCGCTGAGGCGCCCATCGCGATCAGCTCGATCGGGCGGAAGGTGAGTGGCAACGGCGGCCTGACGACGAATGAGAGGAGCGCCACCGCCGGCGCGACCAGCATCGCGACCTGTGCGCTCGACGAGATCGCGATCTCAGTGGCGAGCCGCATCTTCCCCCTGCGGGCGATCACGATCGCGCCGCCGTGCTCGGCAGCGTTCCCGACGATCGCGACGATCACGACGGAGATGAAGAACTCCGACAGGTTCACTGTGTCCGCGAAGTGGTCGAGCGCGTGGACCAGCACCTCGCTCACGAGCTCCGTTGCGAGCGTGGCGACTGCGAGCGTCCCGAGCGAGAGGGTCAGGCTCCAGCCCTCGCCGCTCGGCTCGTAGTCGCTCTCCGTGTGCAGGCGCCGGTGGCGGCGGAGGTTGTCTGCAATCAGGGCGAGGTAGATCAGGAGCAGGACCACGGCGACGGGGATCGTGAGGATCGCCAGCGAGTGGCGCTCGGGATCGCCGTGCCAGCCGGGGATGGACGGAATGAGGAAGGCGAACGTCGCGAGCGTGACGAGCCCGAGCTGCAGGAGCAGCGAGCGGCGGTCGATGGTCCCGTCGCGGCCGAAGAAGAGGCAGCGCCGAGCACGAGGAGGATGTTCGAGACGACGCTCCCCGTCAGCGAGCCGCGCACCACGTTCGGCAGGCC
>Ga0126313_10000791_pt1 | contig 15683 bp, 14 predicted proteins | sample Plot105A_FD_89954 | JGI IMG/M metagenome (GOLD analysis project Ga0126313, IMG submission 89954) | Serpentine soil microbial communities from UC McLaughlin Reserve, CA, USA - Plot105A | ecosystem: Environmental > Terrestrial > Soil > Grasslands | place: USA: UC McLaughlin Reserve, Lake County...
CGTACTTGTTCATTTATCCATACAAGGATCAGATAATAACAAGTAATAGTGACGATAACAACATTACATAAAATTGACAACAATAATGGTGGACATGATGGCGGCAATTCCAATTATTGAGCCTGTTAGTGTTTCAGATAGTTTGTTGATAATGTCTGAGGACATTTGTAATAGCAGAATTAGGTTGATACCAACAGCAATACCTACTAGAAAACTTATTCCTTGTTCCTGAATCAATTTTCCAAAATAGCCAAAGTAACTTTTACAACTGTAAAAAGTGCCTTTTGTTCTGGATATTAATGATGACGGATAAAATGTAATCTTCATTGTGCTATATATTCTTCATTTTACTGACCCTTTTAATATCATATTGCAATACTTGTATTGATCAAGGTCGAGAAATAAACATTCTAAGAAATTTTCTTGCGACAGACGAACGATATAATATCGTATGTTTATTACACAGTCAAACAAGATAAGGCATGTAGCGATATAAGTTCTCTATTTCTCACCGCTTTCTGGTTTTGGACCTTGACGATATCGTTATTTCATTTTCTTTAACCTGGATTTTATCAGTCGAATCGAATTTAACAAATACGGTATACTTCATTGTTTCGATATTATTAAGGTTATTTATTAACCAGCTGCAACTCTTACTGCTGGAATAATTTGGCAAACCAATTAATACTTTCTTTTGTGTCGTCTTTTAATCAATTATAAATGATACTCTGCAATTATGGTTATGTATCCTCGTTTAGGAACTGAACTCGTATTTGTAGGTCTGCACCCTATTCTTTTGCATTACAGTAAAGCTATCAAAGAGTTTGATCCGAAGATAGTTCATGCAGCCGTCGTATTGCCACAGAATATATCGTAGGACATGCAATATAGACTTTCAAGTTTCAGTTTTTTACCGGACAATTGACAGCAGCCTTCGATTTCAAGAGATAATAAATTAGCCTATTGAATTGCCAGTCGCCATAACCCGATATACTATACCCCTAAATTCTTTGTTTTGTCTATAACACTTGTTGTCCTAAATGATGGAATTGTTTCTCATAGGGATCTATCGGGTAGTTGTTAGGAGGTAATAAGTATTGAACCTTAGTTTGCCTAAAAATTATTCTTTCTTGTTTAATTCAGAATGGCTGTCTGAATATTCATTGACATATGATATAAGAGACAATATTGCAAACACTAGCATACAGTCTCCTTCTTCCTCCAATATTATGCGCTTCTCTTTTTCTAAAAGACATATCAATTCTTGTGCTTCCTCATGACTTATTGTCTCTTCCTTGAGTTTTGAAACCAAGGCTCTTCTTCTCCGTATCTCTTCTGAAGATAATGGCATAACTCTAATTAAGTATGAACCATAACTACTTGTTAATTAGTTCTATTGATTAGCTGGGATCGTGAACATATGTCAAATAGATAAACAAAAAGCGGGTGTATTTAGTTATTATAAATGAAAGTGTTAAACTAAGAAGAAACTAATAAAAAATGCATTTCAACGCCAACTCACACTCTTAATTTAGATACTGTTGTATTCATAGGAAGGATATTTTCTGAATACATGGGAATATTTAACCTAGAACCATCTCAGTTAAAAGGACTTAAGATATTGGACTGTCCTTCTTGTGTTTCATCATTTGTTGATGAAGCATACAACGAATAGTACTAAGACGCCGTTAAATGTGATGTTTTATTGACTGTTATGAAATGATTATGGCGGCAGAAAGCAGAATTTAATAAACCCAATCTGAACCTTAACATACAATAGATAATCTGGGCCTCAAGTACACAGGAAGACATATGACAAGCAAAGCGACAGCAATAACCATATACAAAAGATGCAAATTTTGTATAATGAAGTTATTAAAGTTATTTGCACGATCTACAGTTTATATTGATAAAATATGAAGCAGTAATACGAACGAAGTAACTATATATTCGTTATATTCTTATGTGCAAATAACTATAGTTAGAAAAACCAGATGGCACAGAAAAAGTTATCAAGTCTTATCAAGGAGGTTATAACTGATGGAAAAAGCCAAGTCAAACCATTAACAAAAGTAATTCAAAGCAAGGCGAAATTAAATAATCCGATTCTTATCGCAGGTTTTCCGGGCGCAGGCATGGTGGGAGCTATAAGTACTAGTTACATTATTGAGAAGCTACACATGCACCAAATAGCATGTGTTGAATCAGATTATATTGTACCCGGCGTCATTTACGTTGTAGGAAAGCTCAGACATCCTTTCCGTTTGTATGCAAATGAAAAAGGAACTGTTTGTGTATTGGTATGCGAGTCTCCGATAATGATTCAAGGAATTCACTCTGTACTGGATACTGTAATGAAGTGGGCCTTGAATGCTAAATGCACAGAAGTTGTAGTATTGGATGGCATTGCCATACAGGGTATGTTTGAAGGAAAGAGAGAACCCATGATCTTGTCAAGCGACGGTCAAGTGGCAGACAAAGCTAATCTTCTTCATGATGAGGAATACAATAACAACAAACATAGCTTCTTTAACACAGCATTCATTGGGGGAACAGCTGGGGGACTCTTATCGTCATGCTTATCCAATGGCATTGCATGCAAAGCACTGCTCATAGCAGCAACTAACGGCATACCGGATCCAGAAGGAGCAGCAATACTAATAGAATCTGTTGCTAAGGTCGTCGATAATGAATCTCTGAATATAGATACGAAGGAATTGAGAGAACAAGGTGCTGAATTAAAACGACGTATGGAGCAAATAATGCGATCAGTGCAGGAGCAACAGAAACAGCAAGGGCGGGGCCAGCAGCAAGGACAAACTGCTGTTGGGGAGGGCGTTATTATGTATGGCTGACAACTAGTACTCGTATTTGATTAGTTGGGTTAACCTTCACATCTAAAGCAATATGGGAAAAAATGTCACTTTTATATCACTCCTGAAATGAGTGGAGCACAGAACTAATGAAAAAACAAGTCTCAGGCTCGCTGCAAATGTATATATCACGTCCTTTTCTGTTTCTTGGTTCTTTCATAAAAGCTGTTTATAAATTGAATGATGATCTTGTACCTTTCTTGGTCTTTTTTTCGCATATAATGATAAGGGTCTTCAATATACGCATGATGGTCTATTTTCAATATTTTTGGCAATTTCCAACGATAAAGAAGACAGGAGCAATTTACAAAAACAATATCCGCTCCGAAGCCTACCAGATCAGATGATAGTTCTGTTAATACATTTTCGAAATTAGCGGACAGTAAGCTAGTAAATGCAAAATGAAATTAATGCTAAAAGCTCGACTAGATTATCAGGATGGCGGCGCTTATGACAGTGGTCCACAGGCCGTCCTTATTCCCTTCAGCTGATTGAGTGAAGTTTTGCGTCTTGTAAATCTTTTCGGAAAGCTTCCATTGTTCTTCTCGTTGATCCCATGTAAGAGTCGGATCGTTTGGTAAACCAAGGGTTGTAGCGAGCATTTCCATAGCCATGTCCTCGGCATAATCTCCGGCCTTCTGTGCAGTTTCGCCTGTTGAATGGTGTTCTGATAGATAACCGTGTTGGGTATTATCATCGGCAGGTCGTGCTAGACCAATAGAGGCTGCAATTAATCTGTTTGGTTCATTGGTGGAAGATCGAGCTAAAATTGTAAAGACAATTTGTCCAGGCCTTAAATACTTTCTTCCTTCTTGTCTTGAGATTACTTTGCATTGTGGTGGTTTTATACTTGATACTGATACAAGATTCAGGTCAGCTATATCTGCATCACGTAACGCCAGTTCAAAGCTTGTAAGATAGTCTTTATGTGTCCCTTTACCTTTAGTCAGAAACATCATTTTAGGAACGTATAGCATTGGATCTGATAATGAGACAGATGGACCTGGAGATGAAGGTGGGGGCGCAGGTGGTACTATTGTATTCGACTTGTTATTGTTATTTTTTCTAGTTTCCATGATAATCACTCATTTTCAGGGCAGGTGTGCGGAAGAGACAAAAATAAATTAAAAGAGATAAAGCCGATTCTATTCATCGAAACTATTGAACAGAAAAGATGCTTACAACTGAAATTATTATATTTTACCATTTTAAAATGTTCGGAGTTAACAATAGTAGCAAAGACTTCAGACTATTAATGCCTTCACTCATTCTCATTTTGTTCTTCTCTCATCTTCTTTTCCTGAACTGTAGTTGTCGTTACTTAAGTTATCTTTATTGGGATTATCTTTTTTGTAAAAAAAATCCAAGAATCCTTTAGATATATTAGCTCCCTCAGCCAAGCTTAGCTGATTAGCATTATTGTTGTCCTCACGAATCCAGATGATATTTCCGTCAAGATCTGTTTCCAATCTCTTTGATCTTTCCAAATATCTTAGTATCATATTTATTTTAAACAGATCTAGACGTGGTCTAAGTAATTTTTGTAGACCTCTAATCTTAGGATAGCCGCCTTTCCCCTTTTTTAAAGAGGTCAGGAAAAAGTTTATGTCGTCATTAGTAACCTCGTAAGCTTGGGTAAGTTTCCTTTTTCTAATTTTCTTTGGTTTAATAATTCATCTATCATATTATTGTTTTTAAATGCTTTGAAAGTAAGCTGAGGAAAGGAAAACAAAGAAATGATACTTTAATTTTATAGTCAATCTCTTATCCATCACCAAAATTCTGTCTCTCGATATTATGCACATTCTCTGTTTGTTTTCACATTTACGATTGGACAACGTCATTAAGCCTTCTCCTCAACAAATAAGTTGTAGGCTGACTATCATGAATCCATACAAAATATTCTCACAATCATAATCTATTGGATAATCTTACGGTAAAGTGTAGGAAACGAACTGCTCTTATCAGGGGGGAAGTGAGGTCCATGCCGCAGTAAAATCAGATCTACAGTTTGCAGATTGAAAAAACTCTTTTTAAGTAACGAATATTTAACTGCAGAGAAAATGATTAATAATAGCAGAAAGAAGTGGCTTTGTCCTTTCTGTATGCATAGATCCTCAAGAAAAGGCAATATATCCAGAGATGGCATGAGGGGAATAAAGAGCCGCTGTATATAGGTGATCAAACCGAAACTTTGCCTAAATACAAGAAAGAGCAGCATCCCAGCGGCTCAGTAAATAACATCATTAGTTCTGGGTCATCTTTTTTTCCTTTCCACAAGTCTTTTTCAAAAAAGCCAGAGTCAGTGTTCGAATTTACAAATAAACTCCATAGCTAGGTCGTTGAGGCTAGGGAATACCCAGAAAAATTGAAGAGATAAAAAGCTTTTTCAATGGCGACTTGTCTTACGTTCCACACTATATACCAGTAAGAGCTTGGGCAACATTGCCCTTGCAAACTTTGGAAAACCCCTTGTGCCATATATCCCGCTCCCACCATTCTGTGCCAATACATTGTCCCCATCCTTTACATTCGCTCCTGCTATTGATTCCCAAGGAACTAGAAAAGAGGAAGTAGCAGGATTTGCGACAAAGATTTGTGATGACTGCACGAAAATAGTTATAGAAACAAAATATGGAGTTGACGAGAGTGGAAAAGACCCAATAGTAATAACGAGAAATAGTCATATTTGCTTTTGTCCTCTGAAACCCTCAACTTTGGTTAGTGCAGTACGACAACTTATCAACATTTCAGCAACTTAACAGAGCTGCCGTGGGAATTAAAAAAAGCAGTTAAAAGATGGACAGGCCAGGATGCTTATCTGGTTGCATTCAAACTGCCTCTTGATAAAGTCAAAGCCAATATCATTGATATTTACAATTCATCAAGGGATATTATTGATATTTATATTTCATCAAGAGCCAAAACTAACACCAATCTTCGTAATAGTGATAATTATCCTAACCAGGATAATAGAAGGATGCACCTGTGGGCTTTACGAGCTATAGAAAATGGTCAGATGGTTCTCAATGACAATGATTTGATAGATTTTATAAATATAGCCAAAACTAAAACGTGGGGTTATTTTAGGATTCACCTTGATAATCCAGAAGACGGAGCAAATATAGATAATTCCTGTTCAAATTCAGAAATCTATTGTATGTTTGTCAATAGAAGGAGGAATGCTCAGAAAAGTTAAAGAAATACGCATGTTTTACAATGGCATCCTTTTCCAAAATTTACCAGACAAATCAAAGCCATTCATCTTAGGCATATCAATGTCAATAAGCATTAGATGGTAAAAATTTGGTTTGAACTCGACAAAGCTAGAGAAGGATTATTATTATATAAATACTGGATTATCGAAACTTTATGCTGCTGACATGGATAGCGAAGAAATTCCTGATGACATAAATATACACAAAAAAATTTGGGGAAAGAATGCTGACGAGGTCGTATATGGTGGGACTGTGGCAAGAAAAAAAGGAGAAGAAACAGCAAACAATACTGAGCAAGAGCGATGCCTCTTTTGCGATTCTCGAATTGATGAGTTTGGGTACTGTGCATGTGGTGGTTCCTCAGGGTAAACAACTTTTGTCTGGCTAGACGTTAAACTGGCCATGCGTTAAACCTTATTCCATTTGTACAAACGCCATCTAATATATCATAACAAATACAGCCGTCATCTTCCTTTACCTTAGAATTGGCAAATGATATTGGATACTGCTTTGCTAACCCGTCACTATTAGATAATAAAGCGTTATACGGTCTGAAGAGGATGGATCTGGCATCTTCAGCTGCAGCATCTTTACATCCATACAGAAGCTGTGACACTTGTACTTGAAATCTTATAGGATATGGAAAGTCTCCGACTTTATTCCACCACTCTATGCCGGTAAACTGATTTGATATCTCAAAGTCAAAGCCAAATGTCTTGCGATGACTATTATTATTGCCTATTGATAGATTAAATATTTCTGATTGATTTGTCATCTTATCAGTTAGAAGATAGCTAATTATACAATCTGATTGATTCATAATAATATAACGTTGGTATGAATGATTGAGTATTGGCAACACTTGTTTGAATCGGTATTGATTCCTTCCCTGAAAAATAGCTTCAAAATAATTTTGACCATCAAATTGACATATTAAATTGAGTTCACAGGTAATATTCTGTGTATTGAAAATTTCAAGCAAATAAAGCATCCATGATTTGTCAGATATTCTATTTCCCAAATCATTAACTAATGTGATAATATCTGATGCAGCTATAGTTCCTCTTGGAAAGTATTCCCTCCCATTGAAAATGCAACGACAAAATGAACCTGCCCAGAAATGGTTCGGCATTACTCTATCATGATTTCTATTTTGTATTTTAATTCTATTTTTTTGTCATAGTGAAAAGGATTTAGGTAAGACGAAAGACCATTATCTAGGAAGTTAACTAATGACCTGATTGGGAACTATTCTATATATATTACCGAGTCCAAGTGAAACTATATAGAGATAACCATCATAGGGTCCAATCTCAAGATCAGAAATTCCGCCAAACCCCTCTCCAAAGATTACGTTCTCATTCTCTGTAGCATTATTTGATATTTTATCAGCAAGAAGACCTTCAAGTATCAGATTCGTTCTATTATTTGTTAGATCAAAATGGTATATGTTTCCTTGAGTAATATCAGATACAAAGACATCATTTTCGTACTGCCTTCCCAATCTATCAGAGTCTAGAAATTTTATCGCTGTAGGTCCTACAGTATCAGTCCAAACAAATTCTGGATTACTATAATTGCCCTTGCCTTGAAAGTTTACTAAATCCTCATTACTATTAAAATCAGTAGGCGCCATCCCTTGAACCTCCAGCCATCCACTGTTAAATCCGGGTTCAATGAGATTGATCTCGTCACCATAAGAGGGCCCATTTTCTGTATCCCATAATTTGCCAGTCACCGGATCAAAGTCCATCCCAAAAGTATTTCTTATGCCATAAGCATAGTATTTTTTGATTATTCCAGTTTCCCCTAGAACACCTTGTCCTACAGCATGACCATCTTGTGTTATCCTCAATATAGCACTACTTCCATCTGGCATACTGAAGCTTTTTACATTTTGGGCTGTTGTGATGTGACCATCAAGGTCGCCGACAGACACATATAGATTATTATCAGGTCCAATCATAATATTGCCTGCATTATGACGAGGTCCTGGTACTGCAGGAAGTTCTAGGAGAAGTTTCGGATTGACTAGTTTTTCATTTGTTAGTTCATATTTGTAGAGACGACTGGCAATAGGCTCTCCTCCTAGTGATTCAATAAAGTGCAAAAATATATGGGATTTCCCAGTCTGATTATCTTTTGATAAAGCAATTCCTAGCATACCTCTCTCTACTTCGGAAGAAACATTGACACGTAGTAATGGTTCGTCTAACATTTGTCCATTAATAATTCTTTGAACAGTTCCTTTATTCTTCTCTAGAACCAATATATCATCTGGACCTGCGAAAGCCATTGTCGTTGGTAATGCAAGGCCTGTTGCCACTGTTTCTATTTTCAGATTAGGATCTCTAACTATTGGCTCTCCTTTACCTATAGAAGCTACAACACCAGGTATTGTCTGCTGTGCATGGACAAAATGTAGTAGAGGTAGAAACAATAGAATGAAGAAAAAGCCTGCGACTAAAATTTCTCTAAGCATTGATAGGATTAATTCATTAAAATGAAACTGGGTCATACAGATAAAACCATTAACAAGTGCTATTATTATATCATGCAGACTATGCAGACGTATCTCTTCTCAGAAGAAGCATATTCTTACAAAGCAAACGAAGAGTAATGACAATATCTATGAAGGCGACGTATCTTTCTTTCTTCTTTCTCTTTTAAATGACCTCAAACCTGAAAAAGAAGAGAATTCATGGGACTATATTATATATCAGATGACTTTCATACTATTGCATTGTTATTTTCTGTGACTCTCTTTCATTTTCTACACATATGGCAGTATTAGATAGAAAAATGTGAAAGATGCAGGTCATCAGATAATAGAACCCTTTCCTCAAGAATCCCCTATCTTTCTAAATATGAGAAAATGTTATTAGATAGTAACAAGCCTTCACCAAACTGTATATCTATCTATGGAGGATTAGTAAGATAGACCTTGAAGTACTATATTGGTTGCTCTGGATGGATGTATTTATCAGATTTCTATCCTAGGACTCTAAATTCAAAAGACTATCTTGCTTATTATTCCAAAGTATTTGATTTCGTAGAAATAGATCTTGGCAAATATCAGCAACAACAGAAAAATCAGATGCGAGAGCAAGGTAACAAAATATCTGCCGGGCAAAACAATAATAGCCTTAACTTAAAAAATGATTATAATAACTATAGCAATAATCAATATAAAGACGATTACAATAACATAACCAATTCTTCTTCTTCATCTGGTCTGCCCACTAAAAAAATAGTTGAAAAATGGGCTGAAGAAACTCCCAGCAATTTTCGCTTTGCCCTCAAGTTGCCTATTACCATTACCAATGAAACAGACAAGATTGGGAATTTTTTAGAAACACTTGCTCCATTAGAGGAGAAGATTCTCACACTAAGGATTCATCAAACAAAGTTAACGTTAAAAGATGGCAGACAATGGTTAGAAGAGCTTTTGAATATCTGTACTTATCATGGTTATTCAGTGGCTCTGGAATTCGATCATTATTCGTGGTATCAGGATTTGACCTATCATATCTTGAAAGAGCACAACGCTGCTCTAGTCTGGTCAGATACGATTGGCCATAATAGACATTATTATTATCCTGTAGTTACTGCTGATTTTATTTATTTAAGAATAAATCAAAATGAAAGAAAATGGATTGAAAAAGTAAAGGAAGAAGACGGAGAAGAAAGAAAATCAAACGGAGGTTTAAAAGAAGAAAGCAAAGAGGAGATAAAAAGGAATCGAAATCAAAATCGAGAAAAAGGTATCGAGTTTGCAATCATTGTAGTTGACAAACCTCCTGAAGTAAACAAGGTTCTAAACTTGCTTTCTCTACCGCAAAAAAAATACGGTCATAGCCAATGGATTGGCAGAATAATTTTGTGTGTTGACCTAAATGCATTCTTTCCCTCTTGTGAAGAGCTTAGAGATCCTTCTTTGATAGGAAAGCCTCATGCGGTAGTCATGACTGACCAAAATAAAGAGAATATATCTAAAGGTGCAGTAGCGTCTTGCTCATATGAAGCTAGAAAGTTCGGCGTCAGGTCAGCTATGTCCCTTTCAAAGGCCAAAGAACTGTGTCCTGACCTTATTTTGAATCCAGTCGACATGCAATATTATAGAGAAATTTCCGATAAAGTGATGAGGATATTAGAAGAATATGCAGATTCATTGGAGCAGTCAAGTATAGATGAAGCATACATGGATTGTACACTGAAAATCAATTCTAATCCATCTCCTGTCATCGACGACTATGCTTCACAGATCAAAAAAATGCTAAGAGAACAATGCAGACTTTTAACTTCTGTAGGTGTGGCCAATACTAAATCTGTCGCAAAAATTGCATCAGATTTTCAGAAGCCCGACGGACTTACAATAGTCACACGTGATAATTTATCAGACTTTCTTGAGAATTTGCCCGTAGATGCAATACCTGGTATAGGCGCTAAGACCCAACATATTTTAAGAGAAGAATTCCAAATTGAAACCATAGGACATCTTGCTAAACAAGACATTCAGAAACTAATAGACAAGTTTGGTAGAAAACATGGCCTATGGATGTGGCAGGTAGCCAATGGACGTGATTCAGAGGCAGTTCTCCCTAGAGAAGACAACATATCTATTAGTTCTGAGCAAACATTGTATCCGTATACAAAAGATAGGGAAAAGTTGCTGAAATACCTCCGTGAGTTAGTCGAAGAAGTCTACAATAGAGTTAGTAGAAAGGGTTATGAATTTAGAACAGTCGGTGTTAAGATAGTTAGGTCGGATTTCTCAATAGAAACAAGGGAGATGTCATATTCTAACTATCAAAATAAGCAAGAGAGTATAGAAAATGTCATTGAAGGTTTACTTGCCAAATTTCCTTTTCTATCGTCAGAAAATTCTCCTGCAAATACTAATGCATTAACTATTAGAAAGGTAGGAATAAAGCTATCTAATTTAATTCGTATTGAGAAGAAGAAACCACCAGAACAAAAAACATTATTAGAATATTTTTAATAATTTTTGTTGGCTGAAGGAAATTACGCTTCTGATAAAAATAGCCTCTATCTAACGGTGTTAAAATAGAATACGGGCATAGGAATGAAAGAAATATTACATATAATGCAGAATATTATCTTTCTATTAATGAATAACAATAGAACTATGCAAGCCGTAATGGTCTTTTTCTGTCTTTGCTCTGTTTGAAATTAAAATATTGATCAGATTATCTTTCTTATTATGACCTTGAATTCTTATCGTTACTCTTCTTACCTTGGTTAGTAATATCACTATTTGTCATGTGCTTCATCTCCATTTTCATTGAGTTCCAGAATCTCTTTTTTAATAGTCCAGTACAGTCCCCGCAGACAACCATAGAAGATGTATTACCTTTGTCATTATCTATTTGAATTATAGGATCAAATGGTTTGCCACAATCAATACATATTTTTTGCCCGCTATATTTTTTCTTGACGGTTTTTACCAACTAAAAAGATATCAACAGACGGTATTATTAATATTCTGAGCCCTTAGCCCTTATTTACTATTAAAGTAAAAGATAGATATGATACTCAAATGTGCAGAAATATCATATCCAAATTCATATTCAGTACATGCTCAATGCAATGTCACGACATTTACGCAATATTATCAATACCATCCTAATTTGACCCTAACTTTAATATAAAGAAATAATAGGTATTTAATAATAAAATAAACTCTATACGTTGTAACTTTCTTTAGTCGTAGTAAGCGATACTTTATGAACGACACAGTTTCTAAATCTTGTAGGCATGACAGTTTATTAACTCATTCTATGTATAGACGCAATACTGACAGAAAAATGGTTGCCGTAATAAAATTGGTAATTGTATTGAAACTGCCAAGTATTGTAATTCGAAATAATTCATATTTGCCAATAATATAGATGACTGCTATAGATGCAAAGGCCTGACTGGGATACGTACTTTATGCTTCAAGCAGAAATAGCAAAACTTAGATCAAATTGTCTTTCGAGACATATCGGTGCAGTAATTGTAAAAGATAATAGACAAATAGCAACTGGCTATAATGGAACCCCTTCGGGAATCAAGAATTGTTTTGAGGGTGGATGCCCTAGGTGCACAGCAAGAATGAATGGAAAGATAAAGACGGGTGAAAATCTGGAAAGATGTTTATGTACCCACGCAGAGGCTAATGCAATAATGCAGTGCGCACTATTCGGAAATGCAGGAAGTACAAGAGGGGCAACAATGTATTCTACTCTTGCACCTTGCATAGAATGCAGCAAAATGGCAATTAGTGTAGGTATTACAAGAATAGTTGTGATCGCTGATTATCCAGAGGATGGAACAAAACTGTTAAGGGAAGCAAATATAGTATTGGCAAAATTAGATTTCGAGCTCTTAAAACCTTGGGCTTCCCTCATAATTAAAGGTCCTGATACAAACTCCTGAGTTAGAGATTTACAACTCCTAAAGAGTCTGAAGACGGTTTAGTCTTCAAAATATAAAAATTTTATACAGCTACTAACTAACTCAAAAGTGAAATATTATATGATGATTTGGATCGTGTTCATAGATGTCAATATCGTCAACTGAAGAAAATATTCGTCTACATTCCTTACCTTACACCAGATCTTCATGTCAGAAATATCTGTTTGCATGGCCTTCCAGTTAATGGCGCTTGCCGCCGTCAGGAAAATATTCCAATATATATACTACCACAATAAAATGAAAATTCCCACACAAAAACATATTTTTGATCCTTTAGCGTCCACTTTGATGCCCATTATATTTGGCATTTACATTAAATCACAATGCATGAGTGGCAAAACTTTTCTCCTAAAATAAATTAGACCATTTTATTTTATAAAGTGAATTTAATTTAATATTTTTGCTCTAGCTAGTAAAAATTATATTTTGCTGTATGAAGACATACCACTTGTGCATGAATAGTAACCGTGCTTGTAGCAATAGCGATACTGGCGTCATCTATTATGGGCTTCTCAAATTGCGCCACTTGTAGCGATGGGACAAAAAATACAACTAATTATAAGTGTAACATGTAGTCAAGATATATTATTCCCTTGAAGATTAGATTAGCCAGAAGATCCGATAAAGACAGTATTCTTAGGTTTTGTACTAATACCTTTGCTTGGGGTGATTATATTGATAAAGTCTTTGATAAGTGGTGCAGTGAACCAGACGGAAAGTTACTTGTCGTAGAGAATGATGGAGCAAACAGAAATGATAACTATAATTACTCCCTAAACACTAACTCACTAAATAGTCACATAGAGTCAGGTACTACTATCACCAACGCTACAACCAGCGTAAAACCAATAGCACTATCTCATGTTGTATTATATCCAAATACATCTTGGTTGTGGATTGAAGGCATCAGGGTTGACCCCAATTATAGACGTCATAAAGTTGCTACAGCTCTTATTGATAAGATGTTACAGTTTGGAAAACGTAGAGGAGCCATCGAAGTTTCTGCAATTATATCGGTGAATAATATAGCTTCAAATTCACTCTTTAGTAGTAGGGGCTTCAAGATAATTTCAAAATGGGCATATTATAATATTCATATGCATAACATATACAATCGAACTGACAACAAGACCAATAAAAACAGCAAGATAATAAAGAAAAGAATAGCATCATTAAGGGATGCAGATAATGTGTGGAGTTACCTGAAACATTCTGAAACATATCGACTATGTGGAAAAAGGTACTTTAATGAATGGAGATGGTATCCACTCGACTATAAAACAATAGTTGACTTTACCAGACACTATAAACTACTTATCATTGAAAACGAAGATTCTCATATAGAAGGACTTGCAATTATCACCACCACTGAATACATAGATAAGAATGATACTTTTCAGATAGTGTATCTAGACTCCGTATCAACATCCGCGTTACAATGTCTTGTATCGTATTGTATGGATATATGTTCTTCATCGATACCTTATAAAGAGAACAACGACAATAACGCCAATTGTTATAGTCCTAAACAACTACAAATCATATCTTATGAAACCAGCGAGCTATCCGAAATTATGTTTAGCTTTGACGTTAAAGAGTCAGCCCAGTTTTTTTTATACAGTCTATCTTTGTGAATTATTATTTATTAAATGGAAATTTATTTTCAAAAGTATTATTGCCTACAGTTAGATAACAATAACTTCACCCAACTATGAAAAAACCGTTTTTTCTCCTCATCCTCTTCCTCCTATTTCCTCCAAGTGCCGTGGGAGCTTAGTCCTTACGCATAATTTTAAAACTCAACATTTAGGCCTGGCAATTCTTGTCAAAATTTCTGCATTCTTGATCTATTGTGAATAAACAAAGATTTACAGTAGTGAAAAGGTATTCGCACTAATAGATGGGAAAGGCCACGAATAATAATAATGATAATAATGATATAACACCAATTCTTAATTTGGCAAAGTCATCATTTTGAATACCTTCTCTACCTATTTTTCATCTTTCCTGTATCATATTACGGTGTATTAAATAATGTCAACTTATTTCCCTCTTCCATATGCTTCATTATGTCTGATGCATCCAAAATATCTATATATACATAGATCACAAGACGTGTAAAAGGGAATGACTAAATGTATCGCCTTTCATTCATATAAGGGTGGCACTGGAAAGACAACAATAGCCTCCAATTTTGCGGTTCTTTTGGCAAAGAAGGGGTATCGTGTATTCCTAATGGATTTAGATGTCTATGCCCCTAGTCTTCAGGCATACTTTGAGAAGGAGCCCACAAAGTGGATTAATGATTTTTTCTGGAATAATGCGCAAGTCGATGAGGTTTTAGTGGATCTTACACATACTATCGATGATAGTAATGGTAATAGCCCCGTTGAGGGTAGGTTGTATGTTGGCTTCTGCAACCCAAAAAAAGAAGAGATCTACAAGCTTGATGGAGGTGGAAAGCAAGATAGTTCTAAGATACAGTTACTTAGGAGATTTGTACTTTTACGGGAGCAGATAATTTCCAATTACGACGCGGATTATATCATAATTGATACAAGTCCAGGCATACGATATTGGTCGATAAATGCACTAGCAGTTGCAGATACTCTTTTTCTAACCCTTAAGATGGATAATCTAGATGTAGATGGTACGAGAAAAATGGCTGGTGACATATACAGCTCATTTTCAAAGTTTGGCGCTAAATCATACCTTGTATTAAATAGGGTGGCAGGTTATTGTACTCCCCCATCGACAACAACAATGAATATTGCTACCCAATCCCTAGGCCCTTCTCAATCAACTACTCCCAGAGGTAACGATTACAATAAAATCGTTGTAATACAGGAACATGAGAGCGAGAACGATGTTGGGGAGGTACTTTCTAGGGACGTTGGCATTGACATTATTTGTTCAATTCCCTGCTATTGTGATATCCAGTTTAGCAGGAGAGAATTTCTTACAGTGTTAAAGTATCCTCATCATCCATTTGCAAAGCGGATTGAAAGTCTTGTAGAAGATGATAGGTTGAAGTAGACTATGAATATAGCGTAATCTGCAAAAGCCAACTGTTCAGGAGAGACTTATAGTTTAGTCTCGATATATATCTATA
>Ga0126313_10000792_pt1 | contig 15682 bp, 11 predicted proteins | sample Plot105A_FD_89954 | JGI IMG/M metagenome (GOLD analysis project Ga0126313, IMG submission 89954) | Serpentine soil microbial communities from UC McLaughlin Reserve, CA, USA - Plot105A | ecosystem: Environmental > Terrestrial > Soil > Grasslands | place: USA: UC McLaughlin Reserve, Lake County...
AAACACCCGTCCTGACGCGGGATGCGATCCGGCGTTCGCTCGTCCCCACCTCGCCGGTAGGAAGAGGACTCCTGCCACCACCGCTGAACGCCTTGCCCGCATCCGAGCTGGCCGACCAGGTCGAGCTGATCAAGCTGACACTACAACCGACGAACACGGAGGAAACGTCCAAGCTCTGGTCGGCGATACAGTCGAACTACCGGCCATCGGTCGCCTACCAGGCGTCGGTCGTGCTGGTCGAGAGCACGCGACCCGCGAGATCTCCCCTGCCAGTGCTCACGCGCGGGTCCGACGATCGTGCCCCGGTCGCCGAACCCGACCCGACCGCACCGGCACCCCCCTTTCCCATACTGCTGGCGGTCACACCACCGAACCGGCAGCCCAGCGCGCGGCTGGGAGACCTGCTCGAGATCTCGGGTCACAACCTGGATGGCGACAGCGTAACCGTCCGGTTCACACATCCGCTCCTGACGGCGCCCATCTCGCTGACGCCGCAGCCGGGCGGCACGGCGACGGATCTCACGGTCAAGATCCCCGACGTGGCCGACGACTCTCAGGCGCCGGCCAACTGGCCAGCCGGCTTCTATACCCTGGCGGCCACCATCAGCCAGGCCGGCCAGCCGGAGCAAACGACCAACGAACTTGCCCTGGCGCTGGCGCCGACCATCCTGACCATAACGCCCGATCCTGCGGCGCGCGACAACAACGGGCGGGTTACCCTGACCGTCACCTGCAAGCCGCAGGTGCGGCCAGAGCAGCGCACATCCCTGTTCTTGAACGACCGCGAAGTGCCGGCGCAGCCGCATCCATCGACGACGGACACATTGACGTTCCGCGTCGACGCCGCGTCCCCCGGCCAGCATCGGGTGCGCCTGCGCGTCGACGGCGTCGACAGCCTGCTCGTGGACCGCTCGGTTACACCGCCCGTGTTCGACCCCAGCCAGAGCGTGACGATCACATGAACGAGACGACGGCCCAAAACTGGCACGAACTCAACCAGCGCTATCTGCTGGCGGCGCTAGCCGGGGTGCGTAGCGCCCTGGAGCGGCATGCTGCACGCTCGCAGAGCACGTCTGAGGAGCAGACTCCAGCACTGTACGAAGCCACCGGTGACATGCCAGCCTCCCCTGCTCTGGAGAGCCTGCGTGAGGCGTTCGCGCTGTCGTCTTTCGAGCGCGACGTGCTGCTGCTGTGTGCGGGCATGGAGCTGGATTCCACCTTCGCCACGCACTGCGCGGCTGCTCAGGACGATTCACAGCGTCCTTACCCGACATTCGGCCTGGCGTTGGCGGCGTTGCCGCAGGCGCACTGGAGCGCGCTCGCGCCAGATGCGCCCCTGCGCTTCTGGCGGCTTATAGAGGTCAGAACCGGCGACACTCTCACCGCGAGCCCGCTCAGCATCGACGAGCGTGTATTGCACTACCTGGTCGGGGTGCCGTACCTGGACGAGCGTCTGCGAGGACTGGTGGAACCGCTGCAGGCCTCGAGCGCGCTGCCGCCGTCGCGCCGCATCCTGGCCGACCAGATCGTGGGATTCTGGTCGCGGGCGCAAGGGACATGGCCCTCGATCCAACTTTGCGGTGATGACCACGCCGGGAAGCGGGCCATCGCCGCTTCGGCCTGTGCCTCTCTGGGAATCGGGTTGTATGCCATCCGCGCCGCCGACATCCCGTCTGCTGTGGCCGAGCGGGAGGGCCTGGCCCGCCTGTGGGAACGCGAAGCCGTCTTGAGTAGCGGCGCTCTACTGGTGGACTGCGAAGATCTGGACAGCAACACGGATGGTGCGAGCACGGTCCTCTCGCTTACGGAGAGGGTGCGGGGTCCGATAGTCGTGACCGGTCGCGAACCTCTGCGCGACCGCAACCAGCCGATCATTCGCCTGGACGTGAACAAGCTCAGCGCCTCTGAGCAGCAGAACCTCTGGCAGAGCGCTTTGGGGCCACTGGCGCCCGAGTTGAACGGACAGGTGAAGGCCGTGGTGGAGCAGTTCAACCTGGGTCTGACGGGGATACACGCCGCCAGCATCGAGGTGCTGGAAAACCTCTCTCAGGAGCGGGGCGATGTACCGGAAGCCGTGCTGTGGGAAGCCTGCCGCGTTCAAGCGCGCCCGCGCCTGGACAACCTCGCGCAACGCATCGAACCGGCCGCAACCTGGGAGGATCTGGTCCTACCCGAATCGCAACGCCGGATGCTGCGCGACATCGCGGCGCACGTCCGTCAGCGCACCAAGGTGTACGAAGCGTGGGGATTCGCCGCCAAGGGCTCGCGGGGCCTGGGCATCAGCGCGCTGTTCGCGGGCGACAGCGGTACCGGCAAGACCATGGCGGCGGAGGTACTGGCCAACGAGCTGCGGCTGGACCTCTACCGCATCGACCTGAGCCAGGTGGTGAGCAAGTACATCGGCGAGACGGAGAAGAACCTCAGGCGCGTGTTCGACGCGGCGGAAGAAGGCGGGGCCATCCTGCTCTTCGACGAGGCCGACGCGCTGTTCGGCAAGCGCAGCGAGGTCAAGGACAGCCACGACCGCTACGCCAACATCGAGGTGAGCTACCTGCTGCAGCGCATGGAGGCCTACCGCGGCCTGGCCATCCTGACCACCAACATGAAGAATGCGCTGGACAAAGCCTTCCTGCGCCGCATCCGCTTCGTGGTGCAGTTCCCGTTCCCCGATGCCGACCAGCGCGCCGAGATCTGGCGCCGCATCTTCCCCTCGGATACCCCGACCGAGGGTCTGGACGTGGACGAGCTGGCGCGGCTCAACGTGCCGGGCGGCAACATCCGCAACATCGCGCTGAACGCGGCCTTCCTGGCGGCGGACGCTGAGGAGCCGGTGCGCATGACGCACCTGCTGCGCGCCGCCCGCACCGAGTACGCCAAGCTGGAGAAGCCCCTGACCGACGCGGAGATCGGAGGCTGGGCATGAACGTCGAGCTGCACATCGAGGAACTGGTACTCCACGGCTTCGCGCCCGGCGACCGCTACCGTATCGGCGACGCCGTCGAACGCGAACTGTCGCGCCTCTTCGCCGAGCAGGGTACGCCGCCGTCGCTGGCCCGAGGAGGCGATTTCGGGCGTCTGGACGGCGGGTCGTTCGAAGCGAAGCCGGGCTCCAGAGCGGAAACGATTGGTATTCAGGCGGCACAGGCGGTGTATGGGGGCTTGAGGCGATGAACGGGCAAATGCAAGCCCGGGTCAGAGCCTCTTCAGTAGCGAAGGGCCGTGGCTCAAAGACAACATCATCCTCGGCTCCTGTGGGGAATGGGCTGCTGCAGCGTCGTGCCGAACCGCTTGCGGTGAACGAACCGAGCGATGCTTACGAACAGGAAGCCGACCGCGCTGACTATGCGGCGGGGAGTGGCGCGCCAGCGGCCAATGGATTTTCCTTCTCCCGCGTGAGCGTGTTGGGTCCCCAACGCAAGTGCGCGTGCGGCGGGGGCGGAGGGCTGAGCGAGGAATGCGACGAGTGTGGCATGAAGCGTACCTTCGGCCTGCAAACCAAGCTCACGGTCAACGAACCGGGTGACGCATACGAGCAGGAGGCCGACCGCGTAGCAGAGGCACTCATGGGGAGCTTCTCCCACCCAGCCGGGCCAAAGTCCCATGTCGAGAGCGAACTCCAACTCCCAGGCGAGAGCGACTTGACGAAGGGCGGGGAACGGCTGGCGCCGGACATGGCGGATTTTTTCGAGACGCGTTTCGGGCGCGACTTCAGCGCCGTGCGCCTCCACACCGGCGAGACCGCGCGGCGTTACAACGACGCCGTCAACGCCTATGCCTTCACCTACGGGAGCCACATCTGGCTTGGGCCGAGTTTGCATCAGCAGCCGTCGCACATCCTCGCCCACGAGCTGGCTCACGTCGTGCAGCAGACGCAGCCCCCGTCGCTCGATTCCGCTCCCAGTCAGCCGGACTTATCGGCGTCGCGCCAGAGCGTGCAGCGCTTTCTACCTTATTGGCTGCCCTCAGAGTACGTAGCTAAAGGCAAAAAGGTCGGGGACGAGAGCCACAAATTGATCCTGCCGAAGATCGGCAAGGAAAACGAGATCTTCACCGAAGCACCTGTGCCTAATGCCGATAAAATAGGCGTAGGTTCTGACAAGAAAGGCGTCGCAGACCTCTATCAAGCGTCCAGGACCGTCGGGGTTTTCTTCGCCGGACACAAACTACCCAAAAAACTCGGCTCAGACCCCCAGTTGCGCCACAAAGGAGCGCGCTACAGCCACATCAGTCTGTCTGCACCGCAAGCCGACGAAGACAGACATAGCGTCATCCGTGCTGGCAGTGCCCCGACCCAGATCTTGATCGGTGATCTCAAGCCCTCGCACGGTACGATCGAGGCGCAGGAAGGCGCGGGGCAGGTTAATAACTATCTGGAAGGCTTCAAGTGGGCCCGTGACGAAGTCAATGCCATGCCCGTCGGTCAAGGCGGTTATGAGCAAACCGACGCGGAATGGTCGCCGCTCGAAACCGGCATCATCAACATCAAAGTTCCCGATGAGTTTCAGGAGCCGCTTGGCAGCGGCCAAGAACTCAAAAACTTGGTGCTCATGCACAACGGCAAGCCAAAAAAACCGCGCAGACCTGTGAAGGGTAAGGTCTATGTTAGGCCCGACCCCGGCGGAGGCGGCATCTGGAATTACGTCTGGGCACCCCTCACACCCGTGACGGCTGACGACTTGCCCCCCAGCGTGACCCGCTTTGGGGCGGAGGTTACGGAGAGAATTATTAATCCGCTGCTCGTGTCGCCAATCCAGGGCGCGAGGAAGGCCAGACCCGCTCCGCGTCTTTCCGTCCTCGCCCCTTCGCCCCGCCGTATTCAAGCTCAACGACGCGAGCGGGCAGCCGAGGAGGTGAAAGACCCGTTTGACAAGGCAGCCTTCGACACCTGGAAGGCCGATCACAGTCGCCTCACCGGCGAAGAAAAACAGTTGGAGAAGACGCCCGAGTTCGAGGAGGCCGAGTTCAAGTCTCTTGCTATTGAAGACCGCCAGGCAGCCATCAAGTCCGGCTTCAACCTCGCCGCCGTCTCGAAAGGAGAAGAAAAAGCCGCCAAGACCGTCAATAAGATTCAGTTCTGGACGGGCGCGAGTTCGGCGATCTTCGGCAGACTCCGCTACTGGTTCGGCGGGGCGTTCGTAAAGGTCGTCAACGCCTATCACTCCATCCGCGCCCGCTTCCAGAATCTGCTGGATAAAAAGGGTGCGCCGAAATCAGGCGGACTGCCCGGCACGATCATCAAGATCGCGTTCAACATCCTCAAAATCGTGGGCCGGATTCTCGTCGAACGCACGGCGCAGCATCTCGTCACTTCGTTGAAAACAGGTGTGGAGCGAAAGCTGAAAGCGCTGATCCCAGAGGACAAGATCGAGGACTTCGAGGCGAAGGTTGAAGAGATCAGAGCGTTGGCCGACAACCTGGAACGGCAGGCCGTCGAGACGATGGAAGCTTTGGTGGAGAGGACAATCGGCCCGTATGAGGACCACATCAAAACTATCGTCGAGGTCGCAAATAAAGTCAGCCAGGTTGCCGACGTTGTGAGCAAAGTGCGCTGGGGGGCGCGCGTGATCGCTTGCCTGTCGCCGCCCGGCTGGGGGTGCCTGTGGATTCTCGCCGAGTCGGTGATTGAGAAGTTTGCCAGTTGGGTCATTGACCGTTGCTGGTTCAAGCAGGAGATCGCTCCGCTCGTGGCGGGCGTCGGGTTCATCACCGAGCTTCCGGGAAGGCTGGCGGAGATCATCATCGAACATATCAGGGGTTTTCTGCCTGAGCAACTTCATGATGTGTTCGCCGACATTGACACGTCAAAGATCAGCACAAAGTTCTATCCCCATGAGATTTGTAGCGAGAATGACCGCTACCCCCCCCGCGACCGCTACTTGTTGGAGCGGCTCGCGCTGGCCGAATTGAGGAAAGAGGTGGGCGAGGAAAAATGGGAGGCTTGGACCAGGTTGGGCGAACTGTACGGTACTAATCGCGGCGAACCGCTCACTGAGGAGCAAATCGTGCAGTTGAAGAAGGAGCTGAAACAGGCCGATCTCGCTGCTCTCAAAGAGGCGGCGGACATGTACACGGTTCTTTCGTCCTCGAAGATCACCAAGAAGGTCACCAATCTTACGGGATTTCTCGAAGAGGTCGAGCGGGTGAAGCAGCAAATGTACGGGGGCGGCGGCCCCCGCGGTCAGGGCCCTGGCGGAGAAGGTGACGGCGAGGGTGGAATCAGCATCCCCGCCTCCGAGAAGGAACTGGCGAGAGACTTCCCCGAGACATTCAGGTTCCAAGTCATTGGAGGCGTCAAGCGAGGGCAATATCTGGGGGACGTTATCAAGGTTGATATCGCCAAGTCGATTAAGGGCACGCCGGTGACGCTCGAAGGCGTTGAGATGGTCGTCAAGCGTCGGGTCTTGAAACCGAACGCGCGGAACCCTGAAACAGCAGAGGTGCATCTGGAAACGACGAAAGACCAGTATTTCAGCGTCGAGAAGTATGGCCCTGAGCTGGTGAATAAGATCGGTCCCAGCTTCAAAAGCGAGAAGCAGAGCAAATACCGGTACACGTTGCAACTGAAAGCGGGAAAGCCCGAGGAGTGAACTCGCAATTACAGATCGGACTGAAGGCAACAAGGAGATCGTGGGTGCCTCATATGCCGCGAGGCGCACTCTAGCGCAAGTGCGCCTGCGGCGGAACGTATGACGTGCCTAATCGCTGAATAGCGAGAGCCAAGAAAGGAGCCTAGAGTATGACCACCTTCCCCGGCTCGCCGAGACTGCTCAAGGGTGCCATCGTCGGGATAAATCCGTTCAACCCGCTGCCGAGCGTGATCCTGTTCCAGTACAACCCGGACACGCTCACGCGGACGCTGCAGGCGCAGACGGTGGGCGAGGGAAGCGCCGACCGGTCCGAGGCGATGCGCCTCAAGGGCGCGCCGACGGAGACGATCAAGCTGGACGTGGAGATCGACGCCACCGACCAGCTCGAAACCGCGGCGGTAACCGCCGTCGGGCTGGGCATCTACCCGCAACTGTCGGCCCTGGAGGTGCTCATCTACCCCGAGAGCAGCCTGGTGATCACCAACGCGCTGCTCATGTCCCTCGGGACGATCGAGGTCATCCCGCCCCTGGCGCCCTTCACGCTCTTTATCTGGGGGCCGCAGCGGGTTTTGCCGGTGCGCCTGACGGACTTCAGCATTACCGAGGAGGCCCACGACGTGAACCTCAACCCGATCCGCGCCAGGGTCTCCCTCGGCTTGCGGGTGCTGACTTACAACGATCTGCCGTTGACCCACGAAGGCTACGGCATATTCCTGGCCCACCAGGTGATCAAAGAGACCATGGCGCAGGTCGGAAGCGTGAGCAACTTGAGCGCCGTTGCCGGTGTCAACCTGCCGTGAGGAGAGCCGATGTTCGAGCACACCAGCCGCTACTACACGTTGGAGACGGCGACGTTCACCACGCCGGATGGCAAACGCATCGCCTATAAGCGGCGACGCTTCCTGCCCCGGGGCGAGGCGATGCAGCTATTGGTCGAGATTACCGTAACCCAGGGCGACCGCCTGGACCTGATCACCGCCCGCACGCTAGAAGATCCGGAGCAGTTCTGGCGGGTGTGCGACGCCAACAACGCCATGAACCCGGTCGAACTGACCGCCGAGCTGGGCCGGACGCTGCGCGTGCCGGTGCCGCAGTTCTGAGGGGTGTAGGGTGAAGCTCGGCATCCATCTGACGCTCCTGATCGGACCGACGGTCGCCGTACCGGTGCCGTCCTCGTTCACCGAAGCGTTGGACTACGTCGAGGTGACGCACAGCGATACGGGGCGCTCCGGCTTCGAGCTCAGGTTCCAGATCGGACGCAGCGGACCGCTCGGTCAGCTCGACTTTCCGTTGTCGTTGAACCCGCTGCTCAGGCCCTTCAACCGGGTCATCGTGGTCGTCACGTTCAGCGCCACGCCGCGGGTGCTCATGGACGGCATCATCACCAACCTGCAGACGTCGCCCGGTACGGAGCCCGGTGCCTCCTTGCTGACCGTTATCGGTGAAGACGTGAGCATCATGATGGACCAGAAGGAGATACCGGCCGAGCATCCGGCCCAGGACGAAACGATCATCGCCCTCAAGATCATCGCCAGCTACGCGCGGTTCGGCTTGATCCCCATCGTCATACCGCCGCCGGTGATCGATCCGCCGGTCCCCATAGAGCGGATACCGGTGCAGCAGGACACGGATTACACCCACCTCACGAAGCGGGCGCGGCTACACGGCTATGTCTTCCACGTCACGCCGGGACCCGCGCCCTTCACCAACTTTGCGTACTGGGGACCGCCGATACGAACTGGCGTTCCGCAACGAGCGCTCTCGATCAACATGGGGGCGCAGACGAACGTAGACTCGATCAACTTCCAACACAACGCGCTGGCGCCCACGACCGTGTCCGGCACGGTACAGGATCGCAACACCAACCAGCAGATGCCGGTACAGACCTTTATCAGCACGCGCCCGCCCCTGGCCCTCATGCCCTCGCTGGTGGTGAACCAGCCCAACGTGCGCAACAGGCAGTTCCGGGCAACGGGCCAGAACACCATGCAGGCCTACGCGCAAGCCCAGGGCACGACGGAGGCATCGGTGGACAACGTGGTAACCGCCAGCGGCGCACTGGACGCCCTGCGCTATGGCGATCTGCTGCGGCCGCGCGGGCTCGTCGGCCTGCGCGGGGCCGGGTTCAGCTATGACGGGTTCTGGTACGTCAAGAGCGTGACCCACGCCATCCGCAAGGGCGAGTACAAGCAACGCTTCTCCCTGGCGCGCGAGGGTGTGGGCTCGACGACCCCGGTGGTGATCCCGTGAGCGAGTTCTTCGGCAAGTATCGGGGCAAGGTGGAGAACAACGTCGATCCCCTCCAGCTGGGCCGGATACAGGTCAGCTGCCCGGCCGTGCTGGGCGGTGGCCGCCTGAGCTGGGCCATGCCTTCGGTACCCTACGCGGGGCCGGGGGTCGGCTTCTTCGCCATCCCGCCGACGGGGGCCAACGTCTGGGTGGAGTTCGAGGGCGGCGACACCGACTATCCGATCTGGAGCGGCTGCTTCTGGGGTGTGGGAGAGGTACCCGCTGTGCCGGCGCTGGCCCAGATCAAGGCGATCAAGACCGACGGTATCACCCTGACGCTGAAGGATCTGCCCGGCGCCGGCGGGTTCACCCTGGAGGTGGGACCGCCGGCGGTTCCGGTCCCGCTCAAGCTCGTCTTCGACGCCAGCGGCATCGAGCTCAGCAACGGCGCCGCCAGCGTGAAGCTCACACCGGCCAGCGTATCCATCAACAACGGCGCGCTGGAGGTGACCTGATGCCGGGCTTCCTGCTCCATCTGGGTGCGACGGTGATGTGTATGCACGCCGGACAGGCGCAACCGGTCGTGCCCAACCCGCGCGTTCGCGTGAGCGGCCAGCCGACCGTGACCCAGACGAGCACCTACACCATCGCCGGCTGCCCGTTCGTTCCTCCGTCTGGCAATGGACCCTGCGTCAGTGCCCAGTGGGTCGTCGCCGCGGTGCGGGTGCGCTCGAGCGGGGTGCCGGTGTTGCTGCAAGACAGCCAGGCCGTCTGCGTCCCCACGGGGACGGGACTCAACGTCGTCGTTACACAAGTGCGCGCGAGGGGGACCTGATGCACATCGACTATCCGTTTCATCCGGACAACCGGGGTCGCACGGCGCAGACCACCGACGACGAGCACATCCGCGACCTGATCGAGCAGGTGCTGTTCACCGCGCCCGGCGAGCGCGTCAACCGTCCGGACTTCGGCAGCGGGTTGATGCAGCTCGTCTTCGGTCCCAACAGCGACGAGTTGGCCACCGCTACACAGTTCATGGTGCAGGGGTCGCTGCAACAATGGCTGGCCGACCTGATCCAGGTAGAAGCGGTGCAGGTCGAGAGCGAAGACGCGACCCTGACGGTGACGGTCCAGTACGTCGTCCGGCGCAACCAGCAGCGCCGGGTGACGGAGTTCACGCGCGGGGTGTGAGATGAGCACGCAGTACCGGTGCGAGAACCAGCGACGGCAAATCGAACTGCGTGACAGGCGCGACGGCTCCGGGGACCCGATCTCAAACGGGATAGATAATCTCGAGGTCTCCGCGGACCAGCAGACGCTACGCGTCTACTTCGTCCACGACCTGCCGACGGACCCCGGGTCGGCCCTGACCCAGGCGAACCTCGTCATCGAAGGGGGTGTGCGCATCCGCAACGTGCGCGTGGTGTCGGCGAGCATGTCCGGCAAGGTTCTCACGGCGCGGGTCAATTCTCCGGGCGACTTCTCGACCTACCGTCTTCGCCTGGTCACCTCGCAGACCGAGGACCTGCCGCCCGCCGGGTTCGACCCGCAGCTCTCCGAGGTTGCGTTCTCCTTCAAAGTGGACTGTCCCAGCGATTTCGACTGCGAGCCTGACGAGGTTTGCCCGGAGCCGGTTCGGCCGGCCCCTCTGATCAATTACCTGGCCAAGGATTACGCCAGTTTCCGCCGTCTGATGCTGGATCGCCTGGCGGTCATCATGCCCGACTGGCAGGAACGCAACCCGGCCGACCTCGGCATCGCGCTGGTCGAGACCCTGGCCTACGCCGCCGACGGACTCAGCTATTACCAGGACGCCGTGGCGACCGAAGCCTACCTGGGCACGGCGCGCAAGCGGGTCTCGGTGCGCCGCCACGCGCGGCTGCTCGACTACCCGATGCACGACGGGTGCAACGCCCGCGCCTGGGTGCAGGTGCAGGTGGAGAGCGATCCCGACGGGGTGCTCCTGAAGAGGGAGGACGCCGGGCACCGGACGCGATTTCTCACGCGCTGCCTGGAGGAGACCGTGCTGCCGGAGGTCGATTTCGAAGAGGTCGTGGAGCGCCACCGTCTCCAGGTGTTCGAGCCGCTGCACGATCTGATCCTGTATCAGGCGCACAACGAGATCCGATTCTACACCTGGGGCGACGAGGAGTGTTGCCTGCCCGCGGGCGCCACCCGCGCCACCCTGCGGCGACAGAATGAGGAGGGGTTGATCGAACATCTGGCCCCCGGCGACGTGTTGATCTTCGAGGAACTGAAGGGACCGGCGAACGGACGAGAGGAAGACGCCGATCCGGAGCATCGCCACGTCGTGCGCCTGACCGAGGTGCGATTCGCCGAAGATCCGCTCTTCCAGGAGGAGAATACTGCGCAGGCGATGCGCGTGGTCGAGATCGCCTGGGCTCCCGAGGACGCTTTGCCCTTCCCGCTGTGTCTCTCCACGGTCGTCGGGGGCACGCTGGTCGAGGACGTGAGCGTGGCACGCGGGAACGTCATCCTCGTCGATCACGGACGCACCGCGGTCGAAGACCTGCCCCCGATCCCGAGCACCGGCGTGTACCGCCCGGCCCTTGACCTGGGGCCGGTCACCCAGCAAGGATCCGTATACGACCAGAAGAACGACCTGGTACCGTTCGATCCCCAGGCCCCGGCAGCCGACGCGCTGCGCTGGGAGATGCGCGCGGTACGGCCGGCGGCCGAGTTGCTGGAGGCCGGCAACGAGAGCCAGCCGTGGCGACCGCAGCGCGACCTCCTGGGCAGCGACCGCTTCGCCACCGAGTTCGTGGTCGAGACCGAGGACGATGGGCGCGCCTTCCTCCGTTTCGGCACCCCGCCCCTGGGTCGGGCGCCGACGGGCGCCCTGCGAGCCACCTACCGCTTCGGTAACGGGCAGAGCGGTAACGTCGGCGCGGACGCGATCGCCCACGCGGTCACGGACGTGGAGGGCATAAGCAAAGTGTCTAACCCGCTGCCCGCCGGGGGTGGAGTCGACCCGGAATCTCTCGAACAGGTGCGTCTCTACGCGCCACAGGCCTTCCGCACCCAGGAACGTGCCGTGACCGAAGCGGATTACGCCACCGCGGCCGAGCGACACCCGGAGGTCCAGAAGGCTGCAGCCACCCGGCGCTGGACTGGAAGCTGGTACACCATGTTCGTGACGATCGACCGCACGCGCGGCCTGCCGGTCGATCGGGTCTTCGAGGACGGCTTGCGCCGGCATCTGGAGCGCTTTCGCCTGGCGGGCTACGACCTGGAGATAGAGGCCCCGCAATTCGTATCCCTCGACATCGCCCTGACCGTCTGCGTGGCGCCGGGATATTTCCGTGGCAACGTCAAACAGGCGCTGCTTGAAACCTTCAGCAACAGCGACCGACCCGGCGGCGAACGTGGCTTCTTCCACCCGGACAACTTCACCTTCGGTCAGCCGGTCTACCTCAGCCAGATAGTGGCCGCCGCGATGCGGGTGTCCGGCGTCACCTGGGTCGAGGTCGAGCGTTTCCAGCGTTGGGGACAGCGCCCCCGCGACGAACTGGAGGAGGGTAGGATCTCCTTCGGCCGTCTGGAGATCGCCCGCCTGGATAACGACCCGAGTAGCCCGGAAAACGGCAAGATCGAGTTCCTCATGCAGGGTGGGTTATGAGTACGTTTATCGACAAGCCCGGGACCGAAACACCGCAACTCGATGCGTGCGGCTGTTGCGATGCGGCCCTCCCGCGACCCGAACTGTACAACCGTCCCGGTCTTCCCACGCTGGCCTACAGGATTGACATCCACCCCACCGCCCTGCGCCGGATGCTCAACGCCCTGCCGACCCAGCCCGTTCCTCCCGACGATCCCGAAAACCACCGGCCTCTCAAGACGCTGAGCACGCGCGCCGGGGATGACCCGGCGATCGCCCTGCTCGACGCCTGGGCGACGGTAACCGACGTGCTCACCTTCTACCAGGAGCGTATCGCCAACGAAGGGTTCTTGCGCACAGCTACCGAGCGCGGCTCCGTGCTGGAACTCGCGCGTGCCATCGGCTACGAGCTGAATCCGGGCGTCGCCGCCAGCACCTTCCTGGCTTTCACGGTGGAGGACGCACCCGGTGTACCCGGTGTGGCGAGCGTACCCGAAGGCATCAAGATCCAGAGCATCCCCGGCCAGGACCAGCTGCCCCAAACCTTCGAAACGGTAGAGGCCATCGAGGCGCGCGCCGACTGGAACGTCCTCCGGCCGCGGCTCACGACAGAGCAGGAGATCGATGCGGGCGAAACGCAACTCTACCTCAAAGGCGTCAACACCCAGCTCCAGCCGGGCGACGCGATCCTGCTGGTCGGCGACGAGCGCGAAGGGGACCCGTACGGCGAACGCTGGGATTTCCGTATCCTGCAAACGGCCACGTCCCATCCGCCGGAGACCGAGGGTGAGGAAGGGTACACGCTGGTCACCTGGGAGTTGGGTCTGGGGCACGAGAACCCGACCGTTTCACCGGCCGACAATCCGAGGGCATACGCTTTTCGGCAGCGCGCGGCGCTCTTCGGCCACAACGCCCCCGACTGGCGGGCCATGCCGGATTCCGTCAAACAGGCGTACGATCCCGACCATCCCGACCGCCGCCGTACGCAGTGGCCCGACTTCGAGATCCAGAGGGCAGACGAGCGGTTGATCGACCTGGACGCCGTCTATCCCAAGATCCTGAAGGATAGCTGGCTGGTGCTGGAGCGGCCGGGCTACACCGAGTTGTACAGAGCAGAGGAGGTAACGAGCGCCTCGCGCACCGATTTCACGCTGACCGCAAAGACGACCCGCATCAAACTCGATGCCCGCGAACACCTGAGCTGGTTCGGGCTGCGCGATACGGTCGTCTTCGCCCAGAGCGAGCAGCTGGAGCTGGCCGAGCGCCCGCTACCGGATCCAACGGTCCAGGGCAACAGGATCGGTTTCGACCGGTTGGTGCCGGGGCTCGAGCGCGGACAGACGCTGGTCGTCAGCGGCAAGCGAATACGCATCAGGGTAGCTGACACGGCCGGCGAGCTATCCCTGGAGGCCACCGACGGCTCGGGACAGTCCGTCACGTTGAAGCCGGGAGATTCGCTCCAGGTGCTGCGGCCACCCGATCCCGAAGAGAGCGGTGACCCGGTGTGGCAGCTGCTGGATCGGGACGGCTTCGCCGGAATGGTCGCGTCTGACGACCCGATACTGCAGCCGGCGAGCGAGGACGACCCGGTCATCAGCGAGGTGGCATTCATCGACGACGGCCCCGACGCGATCTACTCGGACCGGGATCGCACGACCATCATCCTGCGTGACCCGCTGGAGAACGTCTACGACCGCGCGACGGTCACGGTTAACGCCAACGTCGCGCGGGCCACCCACGGCGAGACGGTACCCGACGAAGTACTGGGCAACGGCGACGGCGCCGTGGCCAACCAGCGGTTCGCGCTCAAGCGGCCACCGCTGACCTACGTCTCCGCGCCGACACCCAGCGGTGCCAGGAGTACGCTGGCCGTGCGCGTCAACGAAGTATCGTGGCAGGAGGCATCCTCCCTGTACGGCCTGGGGGATCAGAGCCAGCACTACACAGTTCGCATCAACGCCGACGGCAGCACCGTGGTGATCTTCGGCGACGGTCGGATGGGCGCCCGCCCGTCAACCGGAGCGGAGAACGTCACGGCCACCTACCGCAGCGGCATCGGCCTCGACGGGCTGGTCGGAGCCGACACGCTAACGCTGCTGCAGATCCGGCCTCTAGGCATCCGCGGCGTGACCAACCCGCTGCCGACCACCGGTGCGGCCGACCCCGAAGCGCTCGAAGACGCGCGCACCAACGCACCCCTGACCGTCCTCACGCTCGATCGCATCGTCTCCCTGCAGGATTTCGAGGACTTCGCCCGCGCCTTCGCGGGTATCGGCAAGGCTCAGGCCGTCGCCCTGTGGCAGGGGACGATCCGGCTGGTCCACGTCACCGTCGCCGGCGTCGATGGCGCCGAGGTGCCGACCGCCTCGGAACTCTACGGCAACCTGGTCAGCGCTATCGACGCTCAACGCGATCCCGTAAACCCGGTGGAGGTGGCGAGCTATGAGCCGCGACGCTTCCATATGGAGGCGAGCGTCCTGGTCGATCCGCGCCTGGTAGCGGCGGACGTGCTGGCTCGCGTGACGGAAGCCCTGCGCGACGCCTTCGCGTTCGCGGAGCGCGCGTTCGGGCAGCCGGTGACGGCCGCCGAGGTGATGAAGGTCATGCAGGAAGTGGAGGGCGTGGTGGCCGTCGACCTCGACCGGCTGGTACCCGACGATCCCCCTCTGCCGCCCGAGAGCGAGCAGCCGGTGGCGGTCTTGAGGGCGGGATCCGCCTATGTGCGCGAGGACGGGAGCACCGCGCCCGCCGAGCTGTTATTGATCAACCCGGCGGGAATCAGCTTGAAAGAGATGGCCCCATGAGCGAGACAACAGACGAACGCCTGTATCAGCTGCTCCCCGCCGTCTACCGCCAGCGCGACGCGGCACAGCGCGAACCGCTGCGCGCGCTGCTGGCCGTGATCGAGGGCGAGCTGCGGCTTGTCGAAGGCGACATCGCCCGTCTCTACGAGAACTGGTTCATAGAAACCTGCGACGAGTGGGTAGTGCCCTACCTCGGCGACCTGCTGAACGTCCGCGGCCTGCTGCCGGTCGAGAACGGGGCGTTGAGCCAGCGGGCGCTCGTCGCGAACGCCCTGGGGTATCGGCGGCGCAAAGGAACGGCGGCGATGCTGGAGCAGCTGGCTCGCGACGTGACCGGCTGGCCCGCGAAGGCCGTCGAGTTCTTCGAGCGGCTGGCGACGACGCAGCATCTCAACCACCTGCGACCGGCAAACCTGTGCACCGTCGATCTACACGATATGGAC
>Ga0126313_10000794_pt1 | contig 15677 bp, 20 predicted proteins | sample Plot105A_FD_89954 | JGI IMG/M metagenome (GOLD analysis project Ga0126313, IMG submission 89954) | Serpentine soil microbial communities from UC McLaughlin Reserve, CA, USA - Plot105A | ecosystem: Environmental > Terrestrial > Soil > Grasslands | place: USA: UC McLaughlin Reserve, Lake County...
AGCAAATCATTCATACGTCAGATAGCGAATTTAGCCGTCCAAGAAACCTTTTCATTAGATGGCAGGCATTGCCAGAATGTGATGGTATAATGCAGCCGGCAGCAGGAGGATCAGTATCAAGGTTCAGGCTTGACATTGAAATAGTGAAAAGGGGCTCGGCGTCATGTGAGCTCGTGCGCCATTTGGCGCCCTTGACGTCAAACGCGATACTGAAAAACCTCCCCCTGCAAGACAGGGTGCACCGCTATGCAGACAAATTTGTTTACATCGAAACCGGGCTTGTTATCGGCGCAGAAAAGCAGAGGACGCAGTTCAAGCATGGCGACGTTGCTTATCTCACTTCAAACGGCTCGATATGCGTATTTGTCAAGGACGCGGCTGCCCAGCCAATGAACCCAATAGGTGCTGTCGTCTCCAACCTAGAAGTGGTCGAAGCCTGCCAGCCAGGCGACGTAATGGTTGTAAAAAAGCCTCCTGCTGTTAATGCCTGATCAGCTGGTACACCCTGTGGCCGCTGTACCCGCCTGCTGGCTTGACAACGCCCTTTGCTTCAAGGGACTTTATGAAAGCGTTGGCGACTGAAATTTTCACGCCAATGTTCCTCGCAAGGGTCTGTGTCGTTATAGCTTTCATGCCCTGAATGGCCTTCATGCCTGCCGGCTCCTCGACCATGACTGCAAGCTTTTGCTTCTGCGTCGGCTTTGCTGCCTTCTTTTCCTCCTCTCCGGCTAGCTTGATCTCCGCTCCGGCCGGGCCGGCCTGCGCGGTCTTATCAGAGGCGCCAACCGACTTTTTTTTGTTGCCTCCCATGATGTCTCCTTCTCCTGTTGCTTGCAGCCCTTTAATAATCATTCAGATAAAACTTTAAGCGTCAAGGAATAATAGAGCTGAAAGCACCTTGGACTTCAAGCCTGTAGTCGAGACATTTGAGCAGATGGAGCAGACGTCGAGCAGGCTTGCCCTGACAGGGTACCTCGTTGCGCTCTTCAAAAAGACGCCCGCAGAGACTATTGACAAGGTAACCTACCTGATTCAGGGCAAGCTGTATCCCGACTATGAAGGGATAGAGCTGGGGCTTGCGGAAAAGATGGCAATCCGCGCCATAGCGGGCTCGTCTGGCAAGGACATATCGCAGATAGAGAAAATCTACCAGCAGACCGGCGACCTTGGCGATGCTGCGGGAGAAGCCATGAAGTCAAAGAGCCAGTCGACGCTTTTTTCAGAGCCAATGACAGTCGAGCGGGTATATTCTACCTTTGACAGGGTCGCGCGCATCATGGGCTCGGGGTCGCAGGAGACCAAGCTCCGCCTGATAAGCAGCCTGCTCAACGACGCAACGGCTGCAGAGGGGCGCTATATTATCAAGTTTGCAATGGGGCAGCTGCGCCTTGGCATCGCCGACTATACTGTCCTTGACGCCCTTGCACTTGCTTTCACCGGCGACAAGGCAAACAGGAAAATGCTTGAAAACGCATACAACGTTTCAAGTGACCTTGGCACCGTTGCGAAATTATTGGCGACAAAGGGGCTTGAAGCGGTCAGGTCGGTCAGGATAACGCTCTTCAAGCCCATTCGGCCGATGCTTGCCGAGCGGATAACCACCGCGGAAGAGGCGCTTGTGCGCATGGAGGCCAAGGCGGGGGTGGAGTACAAGCTGGATGGCGAGCGAGTGCAGGTGCACAAGGGCAAGGACAAAGTTGAATTATTTTCAAGGAGGCTGGAAAAGATAACAAGCCACTACCCTGACATTACAGAAGCGGTCAAGCCGATAAAATCTGAAGTGATACTGGAAGGCGAAGTTGTCGCCATCAACCAGCAGACGGAGGAGTACATGCCTTTTCAGGAGCTCATGCACCGCCGGCGCAAGTACGGCGTAGAAGAGGCGATGAAAAGCTACCCCGTCGTCATGAACTTTTTTGATGTGCTCTATATTGACGGCAAGAGCAAGACAGAGCTGTCGTATCTAGAGAGGCGCAAGCTGCTCAAGAAAATAGTCGACGCAGTCAAAGACGACAGGATACGGCTAATCAAGCAGACGATTGCAAGCAAGCCAGAAGAGGTAGACAAATTCATGGCTGCCGCTATAGAGAACGGCTGCGAGGGAGTCATGATAAAGCAGCTATCAAGCACGTACAGGGCCGGGGCCAGAGAATACGCCTGGGTCAAGCTCAAGCGTGAATACAGAAGCGAGCTTGCCGACACGCTCGATCTCGTTATCGTGGGGGCGCTGCACGGCCGGGGCAGGCGAGCCGGCAGGTACGGTGCCCTGTTGCTTGCGGCGTACGACCCCGAGGCAGACATGTTCCAGAGTGTCACCAAGGTAGGAACAGGATTTACTGACGCGCACCTTGAGCAGTTTTACAAAAACCTGGAGCGGCACGTGATAAACCAGCGGCATGCAAGGGTCAACACCGGCATGGAGATGGACGTGTGGTTCGAGCCCAAGATAGTGATCGAAATAATAGCGTCAGAAATCACGCTGAGCCCATCGCATACCGCTGCCAAGGACGCAGTGAGGCCCCGCTACGGCCTTGCTCTGCGCTTCCCTAAATTCACTGGCAAGATAAGGGACGACAAAAAGCCCGAAGACGCAACAACGATCGAAGAGGTAGTGACGATGTACAGGAGGCAGCTGAAAATAGGCGCCGGCGTCAAGGTGGAAGAAGAATAAACAATAGAAAACGCATTGCAGACTGGTGGCAGGGACTGGGTAGGTGGGGGAGCAGAATAATAGTCACGCAGCATGCATGGTTTTTGCCTGTCTTCGAGCACAGGATTCTGAAGATTGGTAATAAAATAAAGTGGTGTCTTCTACTAAAAGAAAGAAGCATCTGCCAAATATCCTAGAGAGATAGACTGTCTCAACAAGAGAGTGGATTAGAGCGCAGCCGTTCCCTTGCCCTCCTTTGCGCCGCCGACCTGAACTGGCTCTGTCGGGTTCTGCTTGTCGACCGGCTGCTCGATGTTTTCTTCAGCTACCTTTTTCGAGTCCTTGTTCCTCTGCTCTGGGTTTTCGCTCATGCCATTGTACTGGCAACATAGATTAAGAAGGCTGCAAATTCAAGCTAGCTATAGATGAAGATCTCCGAGCTGTGCAAGATGATCGAGGATTCTGTCAAGTCGGAGAGGTACCCTCTTGACACTGAATTGCAGAAAAAGTTCGCTGGCGCGTTGCAGGTGATAAATAGGTCAGATTCCGAAGACCTGAAGGACAGCAACATCCGCATAGAGACGAGGGTGCATGAGCTGTACGTCGTCAACAACTATATCTCGAACATACAGCACCTGCCCGGCGTAATCGAGCTGGACGTGATTGACTCATTCAAGATGATATGCCGCAAGCTGGAGAGGCTCGATCAGGGCGTGCAGATAGACGGTAAGAAGCACTAGAAGCGAAAAGAATCGCCAGACTTTTTCATCCTGTCAAGCTCACTGTCTATCGCGCCTGCAATTTCGTCAAGCTCTTTCATCCCGCGGAACTTCTGGTATGTCAGCTTTTCAAGCGTGACAAGCAGGCTTTTTGCTGACCTGTACTGTGGCATCTGTGGATCGTCTATTTCAGCAAACAGACCGATGCCCTGAAGGTTGTTTGCCTTTGCGTAGCCAAGTATGAGCCCATTAAAGCCAGTAATGAGAGACGAGCCCGGCGTGGTCTCCATGCCAAGCTTTCTAATCTGTGCCATCAGGTCGGGCGAAGTAGTCGTCACAAGCGTCTTGGGGTTCTTTTCATAGTTCCTGTTTGTATGGAACGCGCCAAGCGTGTATATCAGCTGGACAGAGTATGCCTTGGCGATGTCAATCACGTCTTGGCACAGCTCATACAGCTCTCGGTTTGTCTGGGGCTGGCCGACGCCTCCTCCAAACGCTATGAGGCCGTCGCTCCATCGATACTCCCACTTGTCCTGCTGAAAGTCGATGTGGCCTCCCTTGTCAACAACGTAATTCGGGTAAGGTGCCGAAACATACCGAAAGCATTTCGTATCTAGGCTCTTGTTAATGAAATCAATTGCAATGCTGCCTACGTTGCCCATGTCCTGCATGGCGGCTATCATTATCGGCTTGCTCAGGTCAGGCTCCTCGACCTTGACAAATTCCATTGCAAGTTCTTGGCTACACACAATAAAAAATGTTGATACGCATGTGTATATGCAACGATTAAAAGCCGGACAGGGTAGTTTTGCCTTGGCTTTGTCCGGCGACGACGACACTTCAATCTCCGACGACCACTTGCTTGCAATAGAGGGATGGAAAGCGCGAAAAGATCAACTACATAAGCAGCAAAAGTCTGTCTCTGAGGTAAACAGGGAGGCGGAAAAAGTGAACTTCCTATCGTCGCTTTCGTCAAGGGATAAAGAAGACAAAAATACCTTGTAAAAGCAGACACAATAGTAGTAGTCCTTGGACAGCAGAATTCGTCGGGTCATATCAAGGCTTGACGAGCAGTCAAACAGGGAAAGGACGGGTGAAGCCGACGTTGCGCCCGGCCAAGAGATGCTTGCAATAACTGCTGACACTGGCGCGTTCTTTTCAATCCTGCTAAAGGCTATCAGAGCAAAGAGCGTGCTCGAGATAGGCACCTCTGTAGGGTTTTCCACGCTATGGTTTGCCGAAGCAGTGATGTCCAATACAAAAAAGGGGAGGATCGTGACCATCGAGGCAAATAGCAAGAAGGTGGAGCGCGCCAGCAGGAACTTTCAGCAGGCCAGCGTTGGCAGGCTGATAGAAATAATTGAAGGTTCTGCCCTTGACGTGCTGCCCAAGCTTCGCGGCAGGTCAAAGTTCGACTTTGTCTTCATTGACGCGGACAAGGAGAACATAATAGAGTATTTTGACCTTTCCCTGCCGATAGTGCAGGTCGGCGGGATAATCGCGGCGGACAACATGCTGTACCCAGAGCATTACCGCCCAGATATGGAGAGGTACGCGCGCTATGTGAGGTGCAAGCCCAATGTCCAGTCAGTCACGGTGCCAATAGGGATGGGAGAAGAACTCACGATCAGGCTACGCTAAATTCCTGCGATTTTCTCGGGTTCCACTGCCGAAGCGCAAGCGAGCTCGCTGTTACTGACACAGAGCTTGCTGCCATCGCAAGGCCGGCAAGCGCGGGATACAACAGGCCCATTGCGGCGACAGGTATTAGGACGACGTTGTACATGAACGCGTAGACAAGGTTTTGCCTTATCTTGCCGACTATTTTTTTTAGATGTTTCAATGGCCGATACGGCGTCCCTTATGTTGCCGCCTGTGACCATAACTGGCTCGATCCCAAGCGACTTGAGGGCCGCGACGGCTTCTTTTGCGCCCTCCTTGGCCATGTCAAGCAGACTAATGGCTCCAATAACCTCGCCGTCAGCCGAGACAAGGACTGCCGTCTTGCCTTCCTGCTGCATCCTGTCTTGCAACCGAGTTAGCTGGGTTCATATCCACGTTGGCTGACTTCATGAAACCGGGGCTCCCGACTCTTATCGCCATGCCGCAGTATTCCGCGGCCACGCCCATGCCCGGTGTGGCTTCAAACCCCTTGGGCTTTTTTGGCTGCGCGCTCTCGTCTGTCGGCAGTATTTCCTGCAGCTGCACTACGTCGGTCAGAGTTGGTCTGCCAACCGTCAGGGTGCCGGTCTTGTCAAATACCGCCACTGACACTTTGCCCAGTGTGTCAATTGTGTCGCCGCTCTTGAATATCACCCCATTTGACGCCCCCTTGCCCATGCCGACCATTATCGCCGTTGGGGTTGCAAGCCCGAGAGCACAGAGGCACGCCACTACGAGGATGGCTACCGCCGGGATTATCGCCGAGGCAGGATCGCCCGGCGAAACAACGTACCACACAATGAACGTGGCGACAGCCGCCACCATGACTGCGTAGGCAAAATAGCCTGCGACCTTGTCCACCAGATTTTGCATCGCCGGCTTTTTGCCCATCGCGTCTTTGACCAGCCGGACGACCTGCGACAGGAACCATTCTGCCCCCACATTTGTAGCCTTGATGAGAAACATGCCTTCCCTGTTGACAGTGCCTCCGACCGCGCTGTCGGCGACTTTCTTGTGCACGGGGACTGACTTGCCGCTTACCATTCACTCGTCCACCGCTGACTCGCCCTGAATGACGATAGAATCGACGGGTATGCGCTCGCCGGGGCGCACGATTACAATGTCGCCTGACTGTATCAGCTCGACAGGCGTCTCAGCCTCGCTTCCATCAGGACGCTTGACCTTTGCAGTCTTGAGCTGGAGCTCGAGCATCTTGCGTATTATCGAGCTGGTCCTCCTCTTGGTCTTGATCTCTAGATATTTTCCAAGGATTATGAAGGTGATGACAAGCGTCGACGCATAGTAGTAGATGTTGTGCCAGCTTGCAGTAGGAAAAGTGTTGAACACGCTAAAGGCGTACGCCGTCGTGGTTCCAAGGACTACGAGCGTGTCCTGTTGACCGACCTTAATTTTGCAATGCGGAAGGCGCTCGCGTCAGCGCCTGCAAACGGGATAAGGCCAAATACTTCAGGGTAGCTGAAAAACACGGCAGGAATGGTGAATGCGAGACCAAAAAAGAACAGGTTTCTCAATTTGCGCGCCTCGATGTCCTATGCGCTTGACTGCGCTGTCTCGCTCAGCACGTTCTAGTAGCCGCTGTCTGCTATTTTTTGCGAATGTCTGCAAGGGAAACGAGCGCGGAATTGTATTGCACGCTGACCTGCAAGCTGCCATAGTTGACCGAGACCGACCTGACGCTTTCCATCTGGGCAAGGCTCTGCTCAAGCCTCTGGGCGTCTGACGGGTCTGTGATGCCCTCGACGCCAGGGATGATTTTTGGTATACTACCCTGTAGCCGACTTCTTGCTGGATGGCCTTTTCCATGGCGCCCAGCTCTACCTGAGAAGAGCCGTATTCCAGCACAGCCCTCTCGCTTGCTAGGTTGACCTCAACCTTGCTCACGCCTTGCAGCGTAGAGACGTACCGCTGGATAGAGTTGACGCATCCGGCGCAGTGCATTCCGCCTATCTTGACTGTAGTTGCGCTTTGTCGCTTTTGTCTTGGACACTGCGCGGGTAGTTGTTTCTTCAGTTATATAATTATGGGACTTTACAATTGTAAAAACTACTATTGCTGGCCGCCGCTGGCGACAGCCACTGTCTTTTGATGCTTTACGTCCCTGCTTTTCACCCGCGCTACAAAGCCGACAAGGCCAGCGATGTAAAGTAGAGTGGTTGCGCCGCTCACTAGCACGTTTGTCGTTTCCGACTCAAACATGTGATATGAATAAGAAGCCTCCGCCTTGGATAAGGCTAATGTTAAAAAATTCTAGATTGTGCCTATAGTATTAGCGTCCTGACAAACTCCCTGAGCGCCTGCGCTTCTTCCCTGTATGCCTTGACCACCGCCACCTTGCCGCCGGGGCAGGCCAGCGTGACTATGACAATGTTCACTTCGGCATCGGAAGCAAAGATGGTAGGCTCCACTTTGTGTATCGTGCAGCCTCTGGCAAGCAGCTCTTTCAGCTGGCTGATTGCGTCATCGTCAGGCGACATCACGCGCATGAAACCGCCGTGTAAGATAAAAGCATTGAAACTTTATTACCGGTCGGCAATTTGCGATAGTAGATGGTAACAGGCCTTTCAATGAGCGACAGGCTGATCCTGCTCCAGTACGCCATAAACAAGTACGACTCAGAGAACGTGCTTAAAGAAAAGCTCAAGGACACGCTTTCTGCCAAGGACATCGAGCGGGGCACAGACACCCTGATAGGCACGCAGAAGGTGCGACGAATAGGCCCAGATACGCTGCAGAACAAAGTCAGCCATACCGGCGAGCTTCCAGGCCTGCCGGGCCAACTGGAGCCCTTGATAGAAAACCTCTGAGATCTTCGGCGTAAAGCATCATCCCATTCCTGTCTAAAATGCCAACCGATCTCTGAGTGTTTGGCGACAGCTCGTTCTCCAAGAATGTCCCCAAGGTGTCGGTCCTTATTGCCGCAACCGCTGCACCCTCAAATGCTCCCTGCTCGTTGATTATGGGCTAGGCCATGTATACCCTGACAACGTTATCGTTAGAATCGATAGCGCTGCTGTAATACGTTTTGAGTCTGTTTTTTGTTTCAGTAAGGTAGTCTCTGTAACTCAGGTCTGTTCCTCTGAACGCTTTATATGCTGTCTGGTTGATGTTGCTGAGCCAGACCATCCTGCCGTCCTTGTCAAGCCACATGAAAAAGTCCGTCAGTTCAGATGTAGAATCCTGCGCAGCGTTGAATGCCTGGCGCCCTCTTTCAAACTCGCCACTCCGCACAGAAGGAATAATGTTGGTAATTATGTGCAGGTTAGTGGCGATGGCGTCTATTCTGTTTACCAGTATCCTTTCAATGTCGTGCACCTGAATCTTGGCGTTTGACTGCACGTTCTGGGCAGCCACCCTTAGGATTTCTGGCGAAGTATAACTGGAATACTGGAACGAGATCAATGACAGGACCACAGCCACTGCACCGACAAGTATCAGCAGCGCAATGCTGTTCTTTGATAAAGTCTTCTTGTTCAAATTATTGCTAGGTAACTTGTTGAGCTCATAAATAAATTTCACAGGGTTTGATGTTAGAGAAGTTTCATTCAGTCTAACTTACACCAAAGAATCTTCTGGCACAATATGCGCCAATGGGGTCAAAACAGACGACAGTCATGGTCTGTGACGACGAAGCGACCTGCTCAAGATGTATGCCACTGCGCTGAAAAAGCGCTACAACGTGCTTACTGCTGCGACTCTGGTAGGGCCTGCATAGGGCAGAAGCTGCGAGGCAAGAAGGTGGACATCCTGCTCTTGGACTACAGGCTTGGCAACGCCACCGGGGACGATGTGGCCCCCCAAGATACGCGATCTGGACGGGACCAAGACTATACTCATAAGCGCATACGAGCTAGAAAGGGAAAGGGTGAATGAGCTAAACGCGTGCCACTGCATTGTGGACCTTGTACACAAGCCAGTAAGCATCAAGATTCTGATGCAAAGGGTTCAGCAGGCGCTTACCTGATGGACGCGATACATTCTGACAGTATCCTTGCCGCCAGATTGGCAGTCATTCCGTTTACGTCATAGTCAGGCGAAAGCTCCACGATGTCCATGCCTGCCAAGTTGCCGCTGCTTATTGCCCTGTTGAGCAGGTAGACAAGGTCCGCGCTTGACAGCCCTCCGGGCGACGGGACCGACACTCCGGGTGCAAATGCCGGGTCGAGACAGTCAAGGTCGACTGAAATGTAAACGCTGTTGCCGCTCGTTTTCGCCACTATCATGTCGGCCACCTTGCGCACCCCAAGCTCGACAATGTCAAGTGGGGTGACTATCTGCAGGCCCGCTTTGCTTGCGTTTTCCAGCTCTTCTGGTTCTGCAGCCCTCGTGCCTACCAGCATGCTTTTGCGAAAGTCAAGCGACTGGGCCGAGTCAGTCAGCACAGAGCCGTAATAGTTCCTTGCAGACGAAACAAAATCAGGATGAGCGTCGAAATACAAGAGCGACAATTTTTTGCCTGTCGCGCCTGAAACAGCTCTTAGCGCTTCGGTAGTGAGCGAGTGGTCGCCCCCTATCATGACAGGGATTTTGCCGCGCGATGCAAGGTCAAACACTGTCTTGTAGAGCTTTTGTTTGTCTGCGATGTCGCCGGCGTCAAATACCCGCTTGTTATTATCAAGTGTCCCGCGCATGGGGCTTGTCGGGATCCTCTTGCCGCCACGCTCGAAAAACTCGGACTCGTTTGAAGCTATCCTGAGGACGCCGGGTGCCCTGCTGGTGCCCTTGCGCTTGGCATGCGACCTTGACTCGTCAGGCACGCCTATCACTACTATGTCTCCCTGTTCTGCGCTGTCGGCGCCAGACCGGTAGAGCCGTACCACGTGAAATAAGCGCCGATAGCCTGCTTTTAACCCTAGCCTGCTATTCAGAAAGATTTTATTGAAAGTCTAGGTGTCTCTCATACAAGATATGTCTACCATGAAGTACATTCAGCTAGAACCGGAGGGCGACATTGCCATAGTGAGGATAAACAGACCGGAGGCTCTCAATGCCATGAACGTGGACGTGGTGTCAGAGCTTTCCCGCACTATAGATATCATTGCCGCTGACGATTCAATCAAGGTTGTAATCATTACCGGCGCCGGCGAGCGCTCGTTCTGCGCAGGCGCCGACATTTCGTACATGGTCAACATCGACCCAATGCAGGCAGAGCGATACGCAACCTCTGCTCAGGGCGTCATTAACAAGATAGAGCGGCTGGAAAAGCCGGTCATTGCCGCGGTCAACGGCTTTGCGCTTGGCGGCGGATGTGAGCTGGCGATGGCATGCGACATACGCATTGCTTCAAACAACGCCAAGATGGGCCAGCCCGAAGTCACAATAGGCATCACACCTGGATGGGGCGGAACCCAGCGCCTGATGCGCCTTGTGGGGCCGGCAAAGGCGAAGGAGATGATATTCACGGGCAAAATGATAACCGCAGACCAAGCTGCGCAAATCGGCCTTGTCAACAGTGTAGTGAGCGTTGGCCCGGACGACAACTTGCCGCCAGAAGCGCCCAAGGGCGACGCGGCCAAGGAAAAAGAGAGGACCGTAGAGGTCGGCAGGATACTCAACAAAAAGCTGATGGACGAGTGCATGGCACTTGCAAGAGAGATAACAAAGAACAGCTTTACAGCAGTCAAGGTGAGCAAGATGCTCATCAACAGGGGAATGGACAGCGACCTTGAAACGGGCCTGAGGCTTGAAATCTACGGCTGGGCTCTTTGCTTTGCTCACGAAGACCGGCAGAAAATGATGTCTGCCTTCCTGAACAAGTCAAAGAAATAAAACATCAGATGACGCGGGCGCCGCTGCTGGGCCGGCAGACAAACGTCCTGCTGCTCTTTACGCCGGCCTGATCAAACCCTTCTGCCATGCCACTGGCCACCTTTTTTGCGTTCTTGCTGCCTTTCATGAACGCAATCATTGAAGGGCCGGCTCCACTTATAGTCACTGCAAGCGCGCCTGCGGCGAGCGCGTTCTGTCTGACATCGCCGTAGCCGGGGATAAGGTGCTTTCTTGCCGGCTCGACGATGACGTCGTCGATGCCCTTTGCTATTATTTCTACGTCCTTTATCGCAAAGCCTGCCACTATGGTGCTTGCGCCGGCTATGTTATGGACGACACTCTTGAGCGGCACCTCCTTTGGGAGAATGCTCCTTGCCACCTCTGTCTTTTTCTTAGGCACCTCGATGGAAATCGGGACTGCTACGGCAAGCACCAGGTCTTTTGGCGGCTCGATCCTTATGAAACGCCTTTCGCTGCCTCCCGTGGCGGCAGTGCTCGATACTATGACGAAACCGCCGAGCAAAGATGCAGAGACGTTGTCGTAGTGCTTTGTGCCGGCGCTTGCTATCTCGCCCTCTGCCGCATACTCTACCAGCCTGTTCTTGTCGAGCTTTAGGTTGTAAAGTGCGTTGAACGCCACAGCCGCAGCTGCTGCCGAAGCGGCGCTGCTGCCAACGCCATAGCCGGCCGGGACTCCTTTTGTAACCTGAACTTCAAGGCTGTCGCCGATGTCAAAGTCAACGGCCATCTTTTTTATTGCCAAGCTGGCAGAGTTAGATTCTGGCACGACTGGAATTGCGGCATCGCTATTCTTGATCTTTATCCCGCCGCCTGGAGGTCCTCTGCTTATCCTGACTCTGTCTTCCAGTGCGTCAAGCGCAAGGCCGAATACGTCGTAGCCGGGGCCAAGGTTAGCTGTAGAGCACGGCGCAATCGCCGTGGTGCGCGACTTCACGACCATCTTCCTAGCCGTCCTCGCCCTGATTAAGCGTTCGCGCCAATGCAGCTGCAAGGTTGACCATGCCGTTCATGGTGACGCTCGAGATTGCTATCATGCCCTGCCCAAAGCCGCTCCTGCTCATGCTGCGTGCCAAGTCCTTGCTGAGGAGCGAATACTCGGCGTCCTTTTCGCCGCTAAGCGCGTGCTCGAGAGCAGTATGGGAGCCGGCCCACTCCAACACGTCCTTGAGCTTTTCAAGCACCAAATCTCTTTTCGTGAGCGCGTTTACCTGCGCTGTCTTCAAACGCAATTTGACAGAAGACGCAACGAGCGATATCGAGACAAAGTTGATGGGAGACGACACGAGTGTGCCATCAAAAGCAAACACCGTGACCTTGCTGTCTGCCTGCAGGTTTGAAACAAAGTACGGGCCGCTTGCGCGAAACGCAAATAACTCAATCTGGCCGGGCGTGTCGACGATGACATAGTCGGGGTTCAGCTCGTCTATCTCTTGCTGGATCTCGTCCATCTTGGTCGCTATCATGTCGCTTGCCATAACAAGCGAGCCGTTAGGGCCAAGATCATAACTCTCCATCAGGGTGGCGATGTCGATGTAGTTGCGGACGTCGACGTCCGGGTCATATGGCAGGCTCGCCGCGCCGGGGTCAAGGTTGAGGCTCACAGGGTAGGCGCTGTTGTCTCTGTACCACTGCAAAAGCCTTGAAGTGAGGAGCGACTTGCCTGAGCCCGCTGTGCCCGTGATAAATATCGCGTTCAATTTTATTATTACTACTACAATCAGGAGAAGATGCACTGGAGTATATGCATTTTGCACATCACGCATTCGTTATTATAGTACCGTGTTTCATCAACAACTGTTATAGTTGAACTGGCGACTTGTTGCCATCCCGGCAAGTGTGGTGCCCTTCATCATACTCTTCCTTACTACCAACGTCTCGCCGCAGGATGTATTTGCGGTGGGCCTTGTCCCGTTCGTGGCTTCGGCTGCAGCCGCCATTACCAGGATAATGCTGCAGGCCTATCGCTTCAAGTATTTTATCCGCCGGTTTATCGGCTATGATGTTGCCTCTACTGGCGAGACGATATCTGCAAGGCTGGCAGGCGAATTCGTGACGCAGACCACGCCATCGCTGGTCGGAGGCGAATTCGTGAGGATAGCATGGCTTTCAAAGAAGGGGGTCCTGCCCGGCAAGGCGGCATGGGTAACCACGATGGAGATCATCGCGGACGTTTTCGTCGGCTCGATGCTGGCGTTTATCGCCGGCGCGCTTGCAATCTACCGGGGCGGAAGTGTGGTGGGCATCGCAGTCATACTGGTCACTATACCGACGTTTGCGGTCTGGCTGGCGCTTGTGTTGTTCTCCGCAAAGCGCAACCTGCGCCTGCCCTCATTTTCGCAGAGGATTGCAGAAAAGTTCGTCTCAAAGGAAAAGGCAACGAGCTTTATCAATTCCACAAACTCGGCTATAGCAGACCTGTGCAAGATGAGCCGGAAGAATTTCAATTCTACCAAGGCGATAGGGACGTTTGCAGTAGGGATGGCGATAACGTTCGTGGCTTTTGTGTTTCAGGGCGTGTCGTTCATGGTGCTTGCGAACGCAGTCGAGCCAAGAGTCGGGCTTTTTGACTCGCTCATGGCAACGTCTGCATCCACCGCATTTGCAAGCCTGCCTATAACTATAGGCGGCTCGGGGCTTGCAGAGCTTGGCATCTGGGCGTACATTGTGAACCTGAGCGGCATACCTGACCTTGAGACCATAGTGAGCGATTCGCAGCTGAACGTGATAATTGCATGGAGGATTGCGACGTACCACGTACCACTTGTAATCTCGTGGGTCGCCCTGATGAAGATTGCAGTAGGCAAGGTCTCTCCAGCAAACGTCAGCAGTAGCCAGTCAGCCGCAGGAAACAACCCTGCCGACGACAAGAAGGGCGACAGTGACAACAAGACAGAATAAAAGCAGGCGCGCCATAACAATATAATCCACACATGAAATTTTCCGGCAAAACCGTCGTCATCACTGGTGCCTCGTCAGGGATCGGAAGGCAGGCTGCCATTGATTTTGCGAAAGAAGGCGCCGAGTCGGTGGTGGTTGTGTCAAGGTCAGAGCCAAAACTGTCGCAGCTGGCAGGAGAAATAATGATGATGGTGGCAGCAAGCGAGCGGCGCTGCGATGCCATCCCTTACGCCTGCGACGTGTCTGACAAGGCCCAGGTCCTAAAGATGGGCAGAGACGTCCTGGATAGGCTTGGCCGCGTGGACATACTGGTGAACAACGCCGGCTTTGCCATCTACAAGAGCGTCAAGGAGCAGAGCATCGAAGAGATCGAAGCGGTGACAGATACAAACTATCTAGGCATGGTCTACTGCACCAAGGTGTTTCTCGATTCGATGCTTACCAGAAGATCCGGGCACATCGTAAATGTCGCCTCCGTCGCCGGGAGCTTTGGGGTCGCCGGCCTCGCCCCGTACTGCGCCAGCAAGTTTGCGATGCTGGGCTTCTCCGAGTCGCTTCACCACGAGATGCATGGAACGGGTGTGCGCGTGACTACTGTGAGCCCTATAGGGGTCAGGACCGACTTTTTCAGCCACGAATCGTTTGCCGGCAGGATGCCCAACTACACCGGCTTTGCCCTCGACCCAAAGACGGTGTCAAAAGCAATATTGGCCGCCGCAAATTCGCCCCGCCTTGAGATAGTCGTGCCGTTCTACATGAGGGCGGCAGTGTGGTTCAAGCACACGCTGCCATTCGTCGTGCATCCTATAACTGGCGCAGTGTCGCGCCGGGGGTTAAAGTGGTGATCTAATCGTCACCTTCGTCCTCAGCAGAGGAAGAAGCGGCAGCAGGAAGGTCGGACTCGACATCCATCATCTGGAGCTCTTTTAGCTCAAACCTGTATATCGCCTTCATGTCAAGGGCAAACTTTGTTTTCAATAGTTCGACGAGCTTGCCGCTCAGGTATGCAGTAAATACGCTTATCTTGAACTCGTAGACAAAGCCTTTCATAAAGTCGGATATCTTCATCGATTTGGGGACATCGAGGCCCTCGACTATTGTCCTGCCGTCGGGCATTGGCTCGTATACTTGGACATCTACCTTGAAGTCCTTGTCGTAAATGTCAAGGAAATAACCTGTCCTTCTAATGGTCTCTGGCTTGCCGAACTGGGCTGATCTTATCTCGTCTTCTGCCCACTTGGGCAGACCCTGCTCTTCTTGAGAGCTGCCCTGAGATTCCTTTGCCGCCTTTGTTCTAACCATATACGTTACTGTAGTAGCGTGTGCATTTACCGCATTTAATACTTTTAGTTCTTCTATAGGCGACGAACGCAAGTCTAGAAAATATCACTACTTGGTTATTCAATTATAACACTTCTGTTTAACGAGTCTTTCATTAGCTAGTTGCCATGACGAGCTTTAGCAGCAACTGGGTAAAGGACAACAAGCCTAACGTGTCTGAGAAAATAAAGCAAAGCCTCGGCTCTCAGCAACCGCTGAAGCCGAGGATCGAGTTTGCCAAGAATAAGATTCAGGCGCAAAACCAAAAGCTGGATACCATTCTTGAGAAATTACGCGGTAAAGAAAAATCTCTATTCAACCAAGTAGTCGCCACTCTGCAGAGGCACGACGCACAGCAAGGCAAAATCATCTCAAATGAGATAGCTCAGGTCAGAAAAACGACTAAAATGATCTCGCAGCTAAAGATGGCGCTGGAACAGATACAGCTCAGGCTGGAATCGACCATCGATCTCGGAGACGTGATGGTTGCAATCGGTCCGGCGATGGGCGCGCTGACGAGAGTGAGGTCAGGGCTTTCAGGCGTGATGCCAGAGGTGGACAGAGAACTTGGAGAAATCAACGGCGTGTTCAGCGACATCATGATGAGCGCAGGAAGCATG
>Ga0126313_10000795_pt1 | contig 15667 bp, 15 predicted proteins | sample Plot105A_FD_89954 | JGI IMG/M metagenome (GOLD analysis project Ga0126313, IMG submission 89954) | Serpentine soil microbial communities from UC McLaughlin Reserve, CA, USA - Plot105A | ecosystem: Environmental > Terrestrial > Soil > Grasslands | place: USA: UC McLaughlin Reserve, Lake County...
AGGTCGTTCGGGATCTCGTCGAGCGTGTAGCCGACGGCGAGCTTCGCGGCGACCTTGGCGATCGGGTAGCCGGTTGCCTTCGATGCCAGCGCCGAGCTGCGGGAGACGCGCGGGTTCAGCTCGATCACGCGCAGCTCCCCGCTCTCGCGCTCGCGCGCGAACTGGATGTTGGCGCCGCCGGTCTCGACGCCGACCTCGCGGATCACCGCCGCACCGGCGTCGCGGAGCTCCTGGTAGGCCTCGTCCGAGAGGGTCATCTGCGGCGCGACCGTCACCGAGTCGCCGGTATGGATGCCCATCGGGTCGAGGTTCTCGATCGAGCAGACGACGACGACGTTGTCCGAGCGGTCGCGCATCAATTCGAGCTCGAACTCGTCCCAGCCGATCAGCGACTCCTCGACGAGCACCTGGCCCACGGGGCTCTCGCGCAATCCGAGCTCGACCTGTCGCTCGAGCCCGGAGAGATCATTGGCGACGCCTCCACCGTGACCTCCGAGCGTGAACGCCGGCCGCACGATCACCGGAAACGCGAGGTCCTGGCGGAGGTCGTCGGGCGCCGAGACGACCTCGGAGGCCGGCACGCGGTGGCCTGCGAGCCGCACGGTCTCGCGGAACCGCTCACGGTCCTCCGCGCGCCGGATGACGTCGACTCCTGCGCCGATCAGCTCGATCCCGAGCTCGGCGAGCACACCCTGCTCGGCGAGGTCCACTGCGAGGTTGAGGGCGGTCTGGCCGCCGAGCGTCGGCAGCAGCGCATCGGGCCGCTCCCTGGCCAGGACACCGGCGACGCCGTCGAGGTCGAGCGGCTCGACGTACGTCCGGTCGGCGAAGCCTGGGTCGGTCATGATCGTGGCCGGATTGGAATTGACGACGATCGTGCGAAAGCCCTCGCCGCGCAGCACCTTCAGCGCCTGGCAGCCCGCGTAGTCGAACTCGCAGGCCTGGCCGATCACGATCGGCCCTGATCCGATCACGCAGATCGAGCGGAGGTCAGGCCGCCTCGGCGACGCCGCCCACCTCCTCGACCCAGTCCTCGAGCAGGCCCCAGGCGTCATGCGGCCCGGGACCGGCCTCCGGGTGGAACTGCACCGAGCGGGCCCTGAGCTCGGGGAACTCGAGGCCTTCGACGGTGCCGTCGTAGAGGGAGACGTGACGTGCTTCGCGGGCCGTGCTCGGCTTGACGGCGAACCCGTGGTTCTGCGAGGTGACGAGCACGCGGTCGGTCCTCCGGTCGAGCACCGGATGGTTGGCGCCGCGGTGGCCGAACGGCAGCTTGAACGTCTCGTGGTCCGTGGCGAGAGCGAGCAGCTGGTGCCCGAGGCAGATACCGAGCAGCGGCAACCGCCCGAGCAGGGACCGCACGGCTTCGATCTCGTCCGCGAGCGGCTCCGGGTCGCCCGGCCCGTTCGAAAGCACGACGCCGTCGAACCCCTCGAGCTCCTCAGGGTCCGCGTCGTGCGGAAAGACGGTCACCGCCGCGCCGGCCGTCGCGAGCCGCCGCAGGATCGAGCGCTTGCAGCCGTAGTCGACCACGGCGACCCGGGCCCTGCCACGCTCGGAGTACTCGTACGGCCCGGGCGTCGAGACGTTCTGGGCGAGCGCCCGGCCCGCCATCGGCGGCTGCTCTTGCACGGCACGCAGCGTCTCGTCGACCGAGGCATCGGCGGCCACTACAGCCGCTCGCATCGCGCCCGCCTCGCGCAGCCTGAGGACGAGCGTCCGCGTGTCAATGCCCGACAGGGCCGGAATTCCCCGTTCGAGGAGCCAGTCGGTCCAGGCCGGGCCCCGCGCCTCGCGCATGAGCACTCCACGCGCATGCGGCCGAGCCGACTCCGCGCGTTGGCGGGCCACGCCGTAGTTGCCCACCATCGGCGCGGTGAAGGCGACGAGCTGCTCCGCGTAGCTCGGGTCGGTGACGATCTCCTGATAGCCCGTCATCGCGGTCGTGAAGACGGCTTCACCGAAGGCGAACCCGGGCGCGCCGACCGACTCGCCCCGGAAGACCTTTCCATCCTCCAAGACCAAGAACCCGGTCATGTGTCGTACACCACCCGGCCGGCTGCGACGGTCATCCGCACCTTGCCGGTCACCCGCTCGCCGAGCAGCCAGGAGTTCGCCGAGCGCGACCGGAACCCGCCCGCCTCGACGCGGTGGCTCGCACTCAAATCGAGGAGCACGAGGTTCGCCGCCTCGCCGACGGCAATCCGAGGCCCCGGCAGCCCGTAGACTCGCGCCGGTCCCGAGGACATTCGCTCCAGCAGCGTCTCCAGCGAGATGTGTCCCGGCTCGACGAGATACGTGTAGAGCGCCGAGAACGCCGTCTCGAGCCCGGTGACCCCGAAGGGCGCCGCCTCGAACGGCACCTCCTTCTCGTGTCTGGCGTGAGGTGCGTGGTCTGTTGCGACTGCTTGAATCGTCCCCTCTCGGAGTCCGGCGATGAGCGCGGAGCGGTCGTCGCCGCTCCGAAGCGGTGGGTTCATCTTCAGGTTCGAGTCGAGCGAGCGAACAGCGTCGTCCGTCAAGCAGAGATGGTGCGGCGTCACCTCGGCGGTCGCCCCCACTCCGGCCGCCTGCGCTGCACGCACCGCTTCGACCGACTCTCGCGCCGAGACGTGGAGGACGTGCACCGGCCGCTGCTCGTAGGCGGCGAGTGCGAGGTCACGTTCGACCATCAGGCTCTCGGCGACCGACGGGTAGCCCGCGAAGCCGAGCTCCGCTGAGACGGCGCCCTCGTGCATCTGGCCGTCGCGCGAGAGCGTCAGCTCCTCGCAGTGGAGCGCGAGCGGCCGTTGGGTGACGGCGCCGTACTGGAGGGCGCGGCGCATCATCCCTGCGGCCACGACAGGCCTGCCGTCGTCGCTGAAGCCGGCCGCGCCCGCCGCGGCCAGCTCCGCCATCTCGGTCAGCTCCGCACCCTGCTGGCCCTTGGTGATCGCAGCCAGGAAGCCGACCGGGATCTCAGCCTCGGTCTGCGCAGCCTCGATCAGCGACCCGAGCACAGCGCTCGAGTCGACGGCCGGATCGGTGTTGGGCATCGCCAGGATCGCGCAGTACCCTCCGGCGGCCGCAGCCTGCGTGCCCGAGGCGATCGTCTCCTCGTCTTCCCGTCCGGGTGTTCTCAGATGGACGTGCGGGTCGACGAACGCCGGCGCCAGGAGGAGCCCGTCGGCGTCGACCACACGGTGAGCGTTCGTGTGGAGCCGGGAGCCGAGCTCGGCGATTGTGCCGCTGTCGACGCGGACATCGAGGATGGCGTCGACCCGATCGATCGGGTCGAGTACGCGGGCGCCGCGGATGACCAGGTTCTCGCCCGGCGCCTGTTTCGTGAAGAGCATTACGCGACCTCGTGGAGCTCGGCGACCTTGACGCCGACCGGGCCGGTGGTCAGCAGGTCGTAGAGGACGGCCATGCGGGTGACGAGCCCGGCTCGCACCTGCGTCTCGATCAGCGCGTCGGCGGCGTCAGCCACGCGCGGGTCGATCTCGACGCCACGGTTCATCGGGCCCGGATGCATCACCTTCTGACCGGGCCGGAGCCGTTCGGGCGTGACACCCCAGCGCGCGGTGTATTCGCGGAGGCTCGGCACGTAGTTCGAGCCCTCCTGCATCCGCTCTCGCTGCATCCGAAGGACGTAGACGACGTCGGCGGCGCCGATCGAGGCGATGTCGGTCGAGGTCTCGCAGCCCATTGCCTCGATCCCGCGAGGCAGGAGCGGCGGCGGCCCGACCAGGGTCGCGCGGGCGTCGACGAGCGCGAGCGCCTGGAGGAGCGAGCGGGCCACGCGCGAGTGCAGCACGTCCCCGACGATCGCGACGTGCAACCCGTCCAGCCGGCCGAACTCCTCGTGCAGCGTGTAGAGGTCGAGGAGCGCCTGCGTCGGATGTTGGTGCTTCCCATCGCCGGCGTTGACGACTCGAGCGTTGGTCACGCCGGCGACGAAGTGCGCGGCTCCGATCTGCGGGTGCCGGATCACGATCACGTCCGGGTCGTAGGCGCCGAGCGTCAGCGCCGTGTCCTTCAGAGACTCGCCCTTGTCGACGGCCGAGCCCGACGCCTTGATCGACATCGTGTCGGCCGACAGCCGCTTCGCCGCCAGCTCGAAGCTCGACGAGGTGCGCGTCGAGGACTCGTAGAAGACGTTGACGACGGTCCGGCCGCGAAGGGTCGGGAGCTTCTTCATCTCGCGCTCGAGCGAGCGGGCAAAGCTGCGGGCGGTGGCGAGCAACCGCTCGACGTCGTCACGCGAGAGGTCGGCAATCGACAGCAGATGCCGCCGCTCGGCCGACGGGGGCGGCAGCAGGTCGTCGCGCATGACGCGGATGTCAGCCATGGGCTTCCTCCTCAGGCGTCGAAACGAGCAGCACCTGGTCGACCTCGTCCACCTCGACGAGTTGAACCTGGATGCGCTCGTTCCGGGAGGTCGGCAAGTTCTTGCCTACGTAGTCGGGACGGATCGGCAGCTCACGGTGGCCGCGGTCGGCGAGGCAGGCGAGCTGGACGCGGGCAGGGCGGCCGTAGTCGAAGAGGGCGTCGATCGCCGCGCGGATCGTCCGGCCCGTGTAGAGCACGTCGTCCACGAGCACCACAGTCCGGCCGGCGACCGGGAAGTCGAGGCGCGTCGCGCGCACCAGCGGCTGCGGGTGGCGCGGCGCCTCGCCGGCACGGACCTGGACGTCGTCACGGTAGAAGGTGATGTCGAGCGAGCCCAGTTCGACCTCCATGCCCGTGAACTCCTGGATCAGGCGGCGAAGGCGCTGCGCGAGCGGCACGCCCCGCGTATGGATGCCGACGAGCGCGACGCGATCGAGTGCGGGGTTCGCCTCGACGATCTCATGGGCGATGCGGCTGAGGCTCTTGGCGATTGCCTGCTCGTCGAGGAGAGTTCTCGGGCTGGTTTGTGCAGGCAGCGGCAACCGCTCTCCTTTCCGGCCTCACGGGACCGAGTTAAAGGACGTGGAGCGAGCGGAAGCTTACCGTGCCGGCCGGACGGCGTCAGCCCCGGGCGAACGGGCCAGGTGTCTTAGGCGTCCGAGACGAGCTCGTCCGGCTCGCTCAGCGACTCGATCGCTTCGAGCGCGTCTTCGAGCGACGCCTCCGGAACCAGGACCTTCTGCGGCGCATCCTCGGTCTCCGCCGGATGGTGCTCGACGGCAGGCTCCAGCTGCGCGGCGATGCCCGCTTCCTGGAGGATCGATTCCAGCTCTTCGGCCTCGGTGACGTCGCCGGCGACGGCGACCTGAACCATTCGAGTCATCGGATCCCCTCCTCGATGGTCGCGGGAACGGCCTCGCCTCTGAGCGGCGACGGGCGGTGCTTGTGGGTGGCTCCACCTCTCACGAGCTCCGGCGATCCCCGCTCCGGAAACGGGACGACGATGATATCCAGATCCCGCGGCACGACCGTGTTCGGGAAGACCGCCTGCGCCTCCCGCTCGATCTCGCCCCCGAAGTAGCGGTTGGACAGGTGCGTCAGCGCGAGCAATCCGACCTCCGCCTCACGCGCGACCTCAGCCGCGTCCGCCGCGGTGGAGTGGAGCGTCTCGCGGGCACGCTCGCGCTCTTCCTCGGCAAAAGTCGCCTCGTGGACGAGCACGTCGGCGCCGCGCGCGGCTTCGACCACGTCCCGCGAGTACGCCGTGTCCGCGGAGACGACGAGCTTCCGTCCCGGCCGCATCTCGCCGAGGACGCTCTCGGGTGCGATCACCCGCCCGTCCGGGAGCGTTACTGCTTCGCCTCGCTGCAAGGCGCCGCGCTCCGGGCCCGCGGGGATGCCGAGCGCATCTGCAACCTCGACATCGAAGCGTCCCGGCCGGGCTTCCTCGATCAGCGCGTAGCCAAGAGCCGATACCCCGTGGTCGACCGGGAAGGTCGCCAGCCGGTAGTCGCCCCGCTCGAGGATCTCGCCCGGCTGTAGCTCGATCAGCTCATAGGGGTACGTCAGCCGGCCGAAGATCCGCCGGAGCGCGCCGAACAACTCGGCCAGCCCCGGCGGCCCGTAGATCGTGATCGGCGTCTCCCGTCCGCGCAGCGCGAAGGTCTTGAGCATCCCGGGCAGCCCAAGGTAGTGGTCTGCGTGGTAGTGCGTTAGGAAGACCTCGCGCAGCTCGATCAAACCGACGTTCGAACGCAGTAACTGCCGTTGCGTCCCTTCTGCACAGTCGAAGAGCAGTCGCTCGCCGCCCCGGCGGAGGAGGATCGCGGTCGGGGCGCGCTGGGCGGTCGGCATCGAGCCGGACGTTCCGAGAAAGACGAGGTCGAGGTCCACACGGCGATTCTAGTTTTGGGGTTTTCCTTTACCTTGGCGCCCTCCTCACGGGATGACGATGACCTGGCCCGGCTGGAGCGCGGCCGCGCGGAGCTCGTTCTCGCGTTGGAGTCGCCACACGCCCTCCCTGGGATCGCCGCGGTAATGGCGGACCGCGATCGACCAGAGCGTGTCTCCGGGACGCACGCGATACGGCGCCCCCTTCCCGGCTCCCTCGGACCCTCGTGCCAGCACGCTCCAGGCGAGAACGGTGATCAGGAAAGCGGTGAGGAGGACTCGCGCGAACATGTGTTCGCCATGCTACCGAACACCTGTTCGCTGCGTCAAGGCGAGAGTGTGACGAGTTCGGGACGGATCTGTCCCGAATTAATCGAGAGCATCAGCATCGCGTGAGCGGGCGCTCCGCGCCGCTCGGTCGGACTCCCTGGATTCAGCACCCAGACCTCGCCGCTACGAGACACCTCGGGCACATGCGTATGGCCCTAGACGACTGCGTCGCAGCCCGGGAACGTCGACGCCAGGCGCTCCCCCCGCCCCACCCTCGGCCCGGGGACATGGACGATCCCGAGCCGAGCGTCCTCGACCTCGACGACCCGTCGCTCCGGCAAGAGCTCTCTCAGCGCCGCCTCGTCCATGTTCCCGACCACGGCCTCGACCGGCGCAAGCCCTCGGAGTTCTTCGAGCACGGCGACGGAAACGAAGTCGCCTGCGTGCAGGATCAGGTCTGCTCGCTCGAGCCGACGCAGACACTCCGCAGGCAGCCGCCTCGCCCCTCGCGGGAGATGCGTATCCGCGATGACGGCGACCAGCGTCAGCTGCTCGCGCCGTCCAGAAAGACACCGTCGCGGTAGACGAGCTCGCCGTCGGCGTAGACCTCGCCGCCACGGCGCAGGTCGCAGACCATGTCCCAGTGCAGAGCCGAGGCGTTCTCGCCGCCGGTTCCCGGTACCGAGTGGCCCAGAGCCAAGTGGACGGTCCCGCCGATCTTCTCGTCGAGCAGGAGGCTCCCGGTGTATTCCGTCACCGCATCGTTCAGTCCGAAGGCGAACTCGCCGACCCGGCGAGCGCCGTCATCCATACCGATCATCTCGCGCAAGAAGCCCTCGCCCCGCGTCGCCGACGCCTCGACGACCTCCCCTCCCTCGAAGCGCAGGCGGACGTCATCCGCTTGGCGCCCGCGGATCGTCGCCGGAAACGAGAACCGAATCGTCCCCTCGACGCTCGCCTCCACGGGTCCCGTGAAGACCTCGCCGTCGGGGAGGTTCGACATTCCCTTCGATGGAATCCAGGTCCGCCCGCCCACGCCGAAACTCAAGTCGGTGTCCTCCGCAACAATCCGCAACTCCGTCTTCCCGGCGAGGAACGCGCCGAGGAGATCGAGTCGCGCTCCGAACCGCTCCCAGGCCGCGACGGGATCCCCGGCGTCGAGAAAGGCGGCCCTGTAGACGAGCTCTTCGAACCCTGAGAGCGACATGCCGGCAGCCTGCGCCAAGGCCTCGGTCGGATAGCCGCAGAGCACCCAGCGAAACTCCCCGCGGTGGGAGCGTTCCAGGTAACGCGTCTGATAGGGGTCCCGCGCCCGGACGCGCCGCGCCATCCTCGCCGGGTCGGCGCCGCTCAGGTGCCTGGTGTTCTCCGGACCGTCGAGGACGATCCAGACGTCACCGTGCTCGAGGGCCCAGCGAACGTCGAGCGGAACCCAGTCGAGTTGCTCCTCCGTCCCGTCCTCGAGCAGCGCCTCCACCGCTTCGTCCACGACGAGCCCGGCAGTGGGATGAGCGCCGGCTCTGACCGAGGCGCGGTAGAGCTCTCGGATCAGCGGCGTCGTCGGCGGGTTGCCCTCGATCCGCACGACGTCCCCAGGCCGGATCGCGGTCGAGTAGCCGACGAGAACATCCGCCAGCTTTTCCAGACGGGGATCAGGCACGTGCGACTGCGGGCTCGATGAGGAAGTTGCCGGCGCGCCAGACGAGCTCGCCGTCCGCGTAGACCTCGCCGTCGGCGCGGAGGTCGCAGATCAGGTCCCAGTGCAGGTCGGACGTGTTCTTCGTCCCGGCCTCGTCGAAGCCACCGCCGAGAGCGACGTGCATCGTGCCACCGATCTTCTCGTCGAACAGGATGTCGCGCGTGAAGCGGTCGATCTCGTAGTTGAGGCCGAATGCAACCTCACCGAGAACGGCTGCGCCCTCGTCGGTCCCGATCAGGGCTCGCAGGTAGTCCTGGCCGGTGGACGCGTCTGCCCGCACGACGCGTCCTCCCTCGAACCAGAGCCGGACGTCCTCCACCTCCCGACCCTGGAAGATCGAGGGGAAGGCGAAGTAGATCTCCCCTTCGGTGCCGGCCTCGACCGGGCTCGTGAACACCTCGCCGTCGGGCATGTTGTGCCTGCCGTCGGAAGGGATCCAGGGCCGGCCCTCGACGATCACGCGCAGATCGGTGTCGGGGCCGAGAATCCGCAGCTCGCGCACTCCATCGAGCTGGCGAGCCCGGGCGGTCAGCTGTGCCGAAACCGATTCCCAGTGCGCAATCGGGTCCGCGTCGCCGTCGACGTGGCACGCGCCGTAGACGAAGTCCTCGTACTGGGCCAGGGACATCTCCGCGTCCTGGGCATGAGCCTGGGTCGGGAAGAGGGTGCCGCACAAGGCCAGCTCGCCGGTGCTGACACGCTGCCAAAGACGGTTGACCAGCCGGAATTGAGCAGAAAGGTGGGTCCGCCGCCGCGCCGGGTCGATCCGGGTCAGTGCCCGCGTGTTCGAGGACGACCAGATCGTGCCCCAGGCATCGACCTGTTCGGTTTGGAGCTGCTCGCCGCCGGAGATGAACGCGAGCTGCTCCTCGCTCGCGTCCGCGAGGAGGATCTCGTCCAGGGCCGCGGGAATGACGTTCAGGTAGGGCAGCGCACCGCGGGCCAACGCGGAGCGGTACAGGGCTGTTGCGAGCGGCAGCGCCGATTCCTCGCCGTTGATCCGCATGACCTGGCCGGGACCGAGGCGGAGGGAGTAGCCGGTCATGAGCCCGGCAAGGCGCTCGACCCGTGGGTCGCGCATCAGCGACGCTTCGCTGTGCTGACCGCGAACGGCTTGGAGATGAGCGTCGCCTGCCTGGCGGGGTTCATCTCTGCGCGCAACCTGACCGCGAAGACGTAACGGCCCGGCTTGACCGGCTTTCTCGGGAAGCGAATGAAGGCGCCGGCGTGCGCGCGGACCTTTCCGCGCGCCGAGAACACCGGCTTCGGCGTGCGCCGGGCGCCGACGGCGGCCAGGAGCTTCTTGCGCTGCGCCGCCGACAAGCGGCCGGCCTTCAGCCGGTACATCGCCGCGTGGAAGATGCTCGCCTCCTCAGAGGCGGCCACAAACGACCAGTTCGTCTCAGACGCGGAGCGGCGGCGCACGCCGAACCGTGCGGTTGCGCCGATCACCGTCGTGTTGTGCCGCCAGGTCGTCGGACGACGGTTGCAGCGCTGAAGACCACGCGACAGAGCCGATCGAACCGCCGTGAACGACGGCCGCCTCGTGCGGTCCGCCCGGATCAGGCCTGCCTGCCAGCGATCGAGATCGGGCTCGTCGATCAGGCCGTAGTAGAGCAACGAACGAACGGATGCGTCGCAGGCGAAGTACGGGATCAACGCCCCATAGATGTCCGCCTGGGAGCGCTCGTCGGCCAGCCTCGGCACCGACTCCTTCCCGTAGTAGGCATGCATGGAGCTGGGTGGAATCGCGACCTGCCAGCCCGCCTCGTTGAGGCGGATGCGCAGCGGCGGCAGCGCGGCTCTCGAGACGGGCTTGCCACGCTCGGCGAACGTCGGCTGTCCGGTGCCGTTGAACGCGTCCCAGATCGCCTGCTTGATCCGGCCGAGGTTCGACGTTCCGGCATTGGGCCACCGGTAGCCGACCCGGTACCCGTCCCGGTACGAGTTCGGATGCGGGTGGAAGGCGAGCTCGTCCATGATCGGGCGCTTCCGGCCGCTCGCGCGGTAGGCGAGCCCGAGCTCGCGGATGCAGCGCACCGGCGAGGTCGACGCATTGACCGCTGCGAGCGCGTTGTCGTTGCCCCGCGGCGAGAGCGAGACACCGATCACGGTGATCGACTTGTCGACCGCCTCGAGCGCGTCGTAGGCCTGCGCGAGCATGCGCTCGTACGTGCCGCACGACAGGGGCTTGCCGGTGTTCGAGAACTGCGGCTGCCAGAACCGCGGCTGGTTGGGCTCGTTGCCGACGCCGATCTCCTTGACCTGCGGATAGGTGCGCGCGACCTGCACGACGAAGCGGACGAAGTCGGCGCGGGCGCCCGGGGAGGTGCCGAGCGCGCGCGCCCGCACCGGCGAGATCAGGAACATGACCCGGATCCCGTTCGCGGTCGCCGTCGCCAGATAGCGGTCGAGCTGCTCCTTTTCGGCGATCGTCGTCGGACGTTCCGAATCCCAGTGCAGAGTGATCCGGTTCTCCTGAAGGCCGACCTCGCGCATCTGGCTGACGAACCACTCGCCCCCGTCCTCCGCGAGCTTCCCGCTGTCGTCCGCGATACCGACGTTGAGGTCCGCAGACGCCGCCGCCGTCCAAACGAGTGCGGCGAGCATGCAGGCAATGAGGGCGACCGTTCGCATCATCGAAACCCCGTGGACCTCAGCGAGCTTCATCAGTCTTGCACGCGCCTCAAGACGGCGTCCAGGAGCGTGTCCGCTCCGAACCTGACCGGATCGTCCACAGGTAACTCGGTCTCCTGCTCGACCTGGTCGATCTCGGCGCGCGCCTCCTCCTCCTCCTCGAGTGCACCGGTGTGGAGCGCGATCGCGACGACCTTGGCCCGGCGCAGCGGCAGCGACGCACGCTCGTGCAGCTCGATCAGCTCGGGAAGCGGCGGCAGCGGGTGGTCCGGGTAGCCCTCGGTGTGGGTCGCGCCCGCCTTGTGGACGAGGACGTAGGCATGTGGCGCCGCGCCGTGCATGAGTCCCATGGTCACCCCGGAATACGCCGGATGCACCAGCGATCCCTGCCCCTCGACCCACAGGAGCTCGCCGCCGCGGGCAGCGCCCTCGACGACCAGCCGCTCCGATGCGCCCGCGAGGAAGTCGGAGACGACGGCATCGATCGCGATCCCCCAGCCGGCGATCCAGATGCCGGTCTGGCCGGTTGGGACGAACACGGACTTCAGCCCTCGCCGCCGCGCCGCAAGGTCGAGCTCGACCGCGACTGTCTTCTTGCCGATCGCGCAGTCGGAGCCGACGGTCAGGACGATCGTCGCCGGCACCTCGAGGTTCTCCCCCGTCGGAACGCTGAGGTCGGCGGGCGGCTTCCGCAGGTCTCTGAGCTTGACGCCGTGCGCGGCCGCGAGCGCGGAGAGCTCAGGGTCGTCGCTGATGAACTCGTGCAGGCCGTTCTCGAGATCGAGGCCGGCGCGGATCGAGTCCTTCAGGAGCTCGCGCCAGGCCGGTGGGAAGCGACCGCCTTGGGTGGCGACGCCGACGGCAGCCGTGGTCGGGCCGAAGGGCACGGCCTCCGCCACCGTCGCGACGATCGGGATCTTCTCGTAGCTCTCCCCCGTCCTGGTCGAGTCGAGGATCGCGACGACGGGATGCGGGCCGTAATGGACGATGCCGCGCATCGTCTTGCCGTAGTGCTCGTCGCCGGACTTGCCCTCAGCGAGGACTAGATACCGCTTCAATCCGTCGAAAATGCTGCCGCATTTTCAACGGAGACCACGCCGAGACCGGGAGTTTCGGCCGGGACCTGGATTCCGTTGAGTAGTTGGACGCCGGGCCAAGGATCGTTGGCAAGCAGGAGATTGCCGTCGAGGTCGACATGGTCGAAGAGGCTCGCGATTGACGCTCCGGCGGCGATCCCGAGTCCCGACTCGACCATGCACCCGAGCATGACGCCGAGGCCGAGCGCTCGGGCGGCGTGCACCATCCTGATCGCCTCGCGGATCCCGCCCGACTTCGCCAGCTTGATGTTGATTCCGTGCGCGTCCTCCGCGCATTCACGGACGTCCGCGAGCGTGTGGCAGTCCTCGTCCACGTAGATCGGGATCGAGGACTTCCCCTTCAGCTCGATGCCTGCAGGATCTCGAGCCCGCAGAGGCTGCTCGCAATAGTCGACGCCCAGCTCGGCGAGTCGTGGGAGTGCGTCCAGCGCCTCGTCCAGGGTCCAGTACTCGTTCACGTCTACCCGGAGCGGGCCGTCCCACACCTCGCGAACAGCGGCGACGCGGTCGACATCAATTCCGTCGCGACCTCCGAGCTTGAGCTTCAGACTCTTGAAGCCGGCCGCCCGTTCCGCCTTTCGTGCCATCTGGTCCGGGTCCCCGAGGCCGATCGTCCACGATGTGGGCGGCCCGGAGCGCCGGAGGCCGAGCAGGCGCCAAACCGGCAACCCGGCGAGCTTCCCGCCGAGGTCGTGCAGCGCGGCGTCGATGGCCGATCTCGCCGCGAACTCATTCCCGGGCAGCCGTGCCATGATCTCGTCGAGCGCGAACGGGTCGTCGCCCAGTAACTCGTTCGCCTGCTCCACGTATTCGAGCGCCGACCAGGGCGTCTCGTCGTAGCGGTCGATCGGCGCCGCCTCGCCGTACCCGACCTGCCCTTCGTGCTCGAGCTCGACCCAGACGACCTCTGCCACCTCGGTGGTGTTCCGCGCGATCACGAAGGGCTCGGCGAGCGGAAGGGCCTCGATCCGCGCCTGGAGCTGCACGGACGGACTGTAGCCCGATGGGCCTATGTGCAGACGTGAGGCTCAGGTACGCCCTCGGAACAGGCGCGCCAGTCGAGACCTCATGCCCTCGCGGTGCTCGAGCCTGCCTGGATCAAGGGCGTCCTCGACGTTCTCGAGCTCCTCGTCCGTCACCGGCTCATCCACGATCAGGATGTGCTCCTCGGTCGCGAGCCCTACTGGGTCGAAGGCGATGGCGCCCCGGCCGATCCCGATCTCACCGCTTTCGAGCTTCTCAGGCGTATGTCCAGCCGAAGGCCTTGGGGCACCTCGGCCGGGAGCTCGTCGAAACGGTTCGTGTTAGCCGGGCCACCACGACGGCCTCGTCGGCGTAGAGGATCTTCGAGACCTGGTAGCGGCCGCTCTCCTCATCACGAGAGGCATAGATGTCTCCCGGCTTGAAGCTCGGTTGTGCCGCCATGCGAGGACCATGGAGCCGCCGCAGCCGAAGCTGGATCGGGACGGGCTGAGGCCATCCCGATCCAAAGTTATGCCTTACGCTTTGATGAGCGGACACACGAACCGCGTGCCCGTGTCGAGCAGCGAGCTCGCTGCTGCGACGACGGCTTCCGCGTTCGTGAGCTGACTTGTGATACCCGAGGCGGCGACGACCTTCCAGCGGCCGCCGTTGTAGCCCGGGTGGCCGGGCGCCGCCTCCGAGACCGAGGCGCAGCTCGGGCAGTCCGGGAAGACGTAGATCGTGTCCGTCGGACCCCTGTTCGGAAGCGACGTCGGCGTAGCGACTGTCTTGAACGCCTGGTCGAACGCGTAGATCGTGGTTCCGGGGGGGCCGAGCGAATTCCCGTCACCCATGGCCGAGCCAACGTAGGCTCCGGCCACGACCGCTGTAAGCACTCCCAGCAGGAACAGGCGTCTCACGGCTACTCCTCTCTCTCGGTTTACGCCGAGAGACGCTACGGAACGGAAATTACACGGCCCTTAAATCTCCTCTTCCGCCCGTGACCGAACGGTGTGCGAGCAGGGTATCCATGCGCCTGATAGGAACGAATCCCTTCAAACGGCGCGCCTCGTCCTCGGCCTCGGCTGCGGCTTGCTCGGTCGCGTAGGTGACGGGGCCGCCGATCACGGCGCGGGCGGAGAGTTGCCGGCCTGTGCGCGGGTGGCGGACGCTGGTGGGCCGGGTTCATCCGCCTAACGACGGCGAGTGTGTTGCCACGGGATTAGCCGCGACAATCCCCCGAACGGGTCAGGGCGCGCAGCGGTGAGTGCATTAACGTCGGTGCGTGAGCAGACGCTGTCTCGTTCGCGCACTTTGGGGGGTCGCGGCCGCCTTGGTGCTCCTTGGCGCCGGGTGCGGCGGCAGCGACGATGGGTCTCCTTCCGCTGAGTCGCAGGCGACGACGCCGGCCGTCATAGAGTCGTCACAGACGTACCGCGACCAGCTGGCGGACATCGTTTGGGGGCCCGATGACGCGAGGAGGAACTTCCACGATGCTCCACGCGGCGAGCAGACGGTGACGTCGGCGCGGCAACTCGCCCGCGCGTCACGAGCGGCAGCGCGCGATATCGAAGAGCTCACGCCGGCGGCGGGCATAGACCTCAACCGCGACCTGGCCGAAAAATACCGTCGGTGGGCCGCGGTTCTCGAGCGTGAGCTCCACCGCAAGCCCGTCTCTATGGGGCGGCTCGGCGACGTCGTACGCGAGTACGGGAAAGCCGCCGACGACGTGTACGAGCAAATCCTCATCGCACCCTGAGGGAATCGGGCGCGTCGCCGCCGGTCGATTCGTTTGCAGCCTAGTGAACGCGAACGATTCGGCCCGGCGCGCTACGACGCCAGTGCCCCGGTCGGGCGCCACCCGGTCGCCGTGGGCGGAGACTCGCCTCGGTCGCGCCGATCGAGAATCCGCGACGCGGCGCGGGTTCTCAACGTCCAGCCGTGCTCGAGGGCCCGTGCAAGCAACGGATCCTCGCCGCCTGCGGCTCGGGCGGCGCCGGTGTTGCCAGCTCCCCGCCCCAGCCGCTGAGCGGCGAATCGTGCTCAGCGTCGCGCGCAAGCATCTCGGCCAGGGCACCGCTCGCGGCACGATCTTGCGGATCGGATTCATTATGCGTCAGCGGTCGGGCGCCGTCTCACTCGACAACAGGCCCGATTTTTCCGGCGGCGCTCGCCGGATGAAGCCCCCGAAAGGGTGATGCGTCCGGCCGCTAGACGGATGTAGGCTCGACCTCCTCCTTGTAGGACAACGCAGAAAGCTGAGACTCTTTCTGCCGAAGCTAGAGGGCTGGGAGAAATCCCGGCCTTCAGCGTTTATTGGGGCAATTGCTTCAGGCCGTTGTCCCGCGAGGCGACGTTGTCTCGTGAGGCGGCGGCCCGATTTTTTCTGGCGATGCTCGCCCCATGAGGCCCACTGCTGAACCTGCCTGGCCCAAACCGGCTCGCTATGCGCCTGGTAGGAATCGAACCTACGACCTCGCGCTCCGGAGGCGCGCGCTCTATCCCCTGAGCTACAGGCGCCGAGCGGCTGATTCTAGCCGCGAGCTCTCTAAAGCCACCCGGAGCGCTTGAACTTGCGGTAAAGCCCGAAGCAGACAGCTGCCATTAAGGCAACGGCGAGCGGGTAGCCGACGGTCCAGCCCAGCTCGGGCATGTGTTCGAAGTTCATGCCGTAGATGCCGGTGATCAGCGTCGGGACGGCGATGATCGCAGCCCAGGCGGAGATCTTTCGGACGTCCTC
>Ga0126313_10000796_pt1 | contig 15662 bp, 14 predicted proteins | sample Plot105A_FD_89954 | JGI IMG/M metagenome (GOLD analysis project Ga0126313, IMG submission 89954) | Serpentine soil microbial communities from UC McLaughlin Reserve, CA, USA - Plot105A | ecosystem: Environmental > Terrestrial > Soil > Grasslands | place: USA: UC McLaughlin Reserve, Lake County...
CATCCCAACGGCCGCCTCCTCGATCCTCCGGTCCTCGCAGGTGTTGACATCATCAGGATCTTGCCCGCCTCCCAGGCCGCCTCCTGCGCGCCCTCGTGGGCGCCGCAATAGGCATCGCGCTCTCGCAGATCGGCAACCAGTACGTCGCGCTCCTACCCATGGTCCTGTTAGGCATCGCCTGGGCTTCCATGATGAGCGTCCCCTACATCCTGGTCGCCAGCATGGTGCCCAAGGAACGTCTGGGCGTGTACATGGGTATCGTCAACATGATGATCGTCGTCCCCATGCTCATCCAGACCGTGACGTTCGGTTGGATCTTCGAGAACGTGCTCGGCGGCGACGGAACCAACGCCATAGTCTTCGCCGGTGTGCTGTTCGGCATCGGCGCCGTCGCGATGCTCTTCGTGAGCCTGCCCAGAGAGACCGAGGAGTCCGAGATCATGCCCCTAGGTGCGCCGCGCCGTATAGAGAACGTCTACAACCGGGTGTTGTCGGCTCCGACGGGACGCCAAATTCCCTGAAGACCGTAGGCTACGCCACCGGTGTCGCCGCGGCCGCCGACGCGGACCTGCTCCTCGTCTCAGCCTACAACCCGTAGGCTACTCCCGGCAACCATCATCGCCGGCCGCGGCCGGCGAGCATCAGGAGTTGCACGGGGAGGAGGCCGCAAGGGAGGCTATCCGGATCTCGATCAAGGAGCTCAAGAAGGAGCGCCCGCAACATCGACCACAGGATCGTCGCCGGCACCCCGGCTAAGGCCCTCCTCGAGGTCGCGGGCTCGGACCCCTCGAACCTAATCGTGGTCGGCAACCGCGGCCTCGGCGCCGCCGAAGGCGAGGCTTTGGGTTGTTCTGTCCCGAGGGAAGTGGTGAAGAACGCGGTCTGCAACGTGATGGTCGTCCAGACGGGCGGCGACGAGACCCTGACCCCCGGGCGCGGCGGCTAGACCGGGGCTGCGCCTCCGCCCAGAAAAATGATTAGCGCCAGGAACGGGCGGCTGCTTTTTCGTGGGATGCGCGTCGAAAGGAGCGTTTTATGGCACCGTGGAAGCAGATCCTCGTTGGTGTTGACGGCTCTCCGGCAACTCGGACGGCCCTCGAGTGGGCCGGCGACGAGGCGGTACTGCACGGCTCGGAGAGCGTCGCGTTGACGGCTACCTGGCCCCGCCACCACCGTCGACGGGAACGGTCTCCGTGCACGAAGAGCAGAGTTCCACCGAGGCGGCGAGCAAGGCGGCGGAGCAGCTGTTGACGGATACGGTTAGGGACGTACTGGGAGAAGATCCCCCAGTCCTCGTGCAACCCCGGGTCAGGGAGGGCAACGCGGCGAAGCTGCTCGTAGACCTCTCCGAGGAAGCCGACGTAGTCGTGATCGGCTCCCGCGGGCGCGGCGGGTTCGTCGGGTTGCTACTGGGCTCTGTGAGCCAGAACGTCGCCGCCCACGCTAAGTGCACGGTCGTCGTGGCCCGCTGACCGAGCCGGTTTGCGACCCGGTTCAGCAGTTCGTCGCGGTGTCGAGACAAGACATAGCGCGCTAGCAGGCACGGCGCCAGGCACCGAGGTCGAGTAGCCTGAAGATCAGGCCGAAGTCCAGCCGATGCGTCCTCTCGGACCTGGCAACCATGTCTTTGCCGCCGTACTCGGCGATGAAGACCGCCTTCCCGGCTCTGACGAACGGCGAGTACCTGCCACACTCCTCGTAGGAGAAGCATTCTTCGACCACGGCGAAGTCGAATCCGTCGACCAAGTCTTCGACCTGGGTGGTATCGTTTTTTGGGGTTATCGACAGGCCGTGCTCGTGCGCCTCTGCCGCGAGCATACGATTGTAGGCGATCTGGTCTTTGTAGGTGAGGGGGAAGCCGCTCTTGTTGGCGTAGCCGTCGACGTTGGCCGGCTCGATGGCGTCGAAGCCCTCCCGGCGGCACACGTCCATCCTGCGCTCCATGATCGGACGCAAAGTTCCGACCTTGCGGATGTCGAGCCACCTCTCGCCGGGCAGCCGTCGAGATCTCGCCCCTTTAAAGACGCGGGGAAATCGCCTGCATCGGGGCACCACCTCTCCCATGACCCGACGCTGACGTAGCAGACGACTTCAGCGCCGCCAGCGTGCAGTTCGTCCACGGTGGGGGCCGGGGTTTCGACGCCATCGACGTCGTAGACGTCCACGTCAAAGGAGGCGTCTACGGGACCGGAGAGCTGCCATTGCCAGCTCAGGCCCGGCTCGGGACGCCCCCTCGCTTGTGCATCTGCCGGGTCGGGTTCCTCCTCGCTCCCGCACGAAGCGAGCGCCTCGATCAGGAACGCGAACCTAGCCACCAGCAACACGGCCTTTGTCACTTGCTCGTGGGGGATGTTGCCTGCAGGAGGACGGCGGAGAAATTCCTCCTGTGGGATTCTACGAAGTGTCCGTCTCCGGCTGGACGGAGATCTTCAGTCCCGCGCCTTCGCGGTGCGCGGCCCAGGCTTCACCGAAGTCTCCCAGGGCGAATCGGTGTGTGACGATGACTTCCCTGTCGAGGCGGCCCGAGGCGAGCATGGCTAGCGCGCGGTCCATTACATACGGGTTCGTGTAAGAACCGCGGATGGTCAGTTCGCGGCTGAAAACATCGTAGGGCTTGACGGGAACCTCGGCGTCGGGCGGGGCCACCCCGACCCACATGACCGTGCCGCCGGGCCTCGCGGCTTCCACCGCAGCCCGCATCGTCTCGGGCCTCCCTACGCACTCGAACACCCTCTCTGCCATTGCCTCCGACACCGACTCCGGCTCGAGGGGCTCCGCGCCAATACGGCGGATCCGCTCGCGCCTGTCCGCGTTGGGCTCACTGACCAGAACCTCCGAGGCGCCCGCCGCCACGAGGAGCATAGAGCACAGGATGCCGATCGGCCCGGCCCCGAGGACCAGCGCCTTATCGCCCGGCCGCAGGCCTCCCAGGTCGACCGCGTGCAACGCGCAGGCCAGTGGCTCCGTCAGGGCGGCCGCCTCGTCGGGCAGACCATCGGGCACCCGGTATGCTTGCGGTGCCGGAATCAGCGCGAACTCGGAGAGGCCCCCGTCGCGGGTGACGCCAATGGCCTGCGGGTTCTCGCACAGGTGAGGTCGCGAGCCGTGACAGTAGCGGCACACGCGGCACGGGATATTCGGGTCTACCACGATCCTGTCGCCCTCGGCGAAGGCATCCACACCTTCGCCCGCCTCCACCACGGTGCCCGAAAACTCGTGGCCCAGAGTGACGCCGGGGCTGGCGAGGGGGTACTCGCCCGAGGCGATGTGCAGATCCGTCCCGCACAGCCCGGATGCCGCGACCCTAACCCTCAGCTCCCCTGGGCCCGGCTTGGGCACCTCCCTGGACTCCACCCCGACGCCCCCGTTGCCATCACAGACGACGCTCTTGTTCGCTCCTGTGCCGTTGTCCATGCCCCGCCTCTCTCGTAGCGTTACACGCGGTCGAAGCTCATTCTAATCGCCCCATCCCAAGCTCTCCCACCGCTGGTAGCGCAGCCTTCCCTGCGCTCTCGGGATTTCCCCGGGTTTGGGGCGAGATCAGGTAGCCACCTTCTCCCGCTCGTCCTCACTCTTGATGGGTACCCCGCCGGGATAGAAGGTGCCCTCGCGCAGCGAGGTCTCGATGTCTTCGAGGCTGCGCCCCGCGACCTCCGGGAAGTATCGCAACACGAAGAAGAACGCAATCACGTTGAACCCGGCGTACACCCACATGCTGGGCCCTACGCCGATCGCGTTGATCATCGTGAGCAGGGTGAGGGTGATGATCACGTTGGAACCCCAGAGCGTCGCGGCCTGTGCGCTGGTTCCCGCGCCACGCACGCCCAGAGGGTAGATTTCGGAGCCGGTCAGCCAGCCCATCACCTGCAATCCGCCCGCGGTGAAGAACATGAACGTGATCAGGCACGCAACTACGAACGGGGCCGTGCCGACGGTGACCTCCCCGGTCAGGAACAACGCCCCTAGCACCGCCAAGGCCAGCGCCGCGCCAGGGGTCATTATGAGTGAGAGTCGGCGACGACCGACGCGGTCCACGATCGCCAGGCCGACGCAGTTCATGATCACGTAGGTCACCGCGAGCGCGACGCTGACGAACAGCGCCCCAGACTCTTCGAATCCGACGCCGGTCAGGATCGTCGGCGAGTAGTAGACGATCATCTCGATGCCGCTTAGCTGGGTGAAAAGCGCCATTCCGCAGCCCATGATGAGGGCGGGTCGTACCCACGGAAGGGCCAACCCCTTCCAACCGCGTACAGAAGTCTGGCGCCTCTCCTCCTCCACTTCCTCGATGCTGCGCAGCTCGGCCTCGACGTCCTCTGTGCCCCGCACCCGCTGCAGGTTGCTCCTGGCATCGTCCGTCCGGTCGACTTTGACCAGCCAGCGCGGACTCTCGGGCGCGGGCAGCATCAGCACCAGCAAGAGCGCCGCCGGCAGCACCGCCAACCCGATCATCAGTCGCCAATCCAAGAGCTGGCTGGCCCCGACGATGGTCGCGGTAAGGATCCCGACCCCGATCGCCACCTGGAAGGCTAAAACGAGTCGCCCACGGATTTTTGGCGGGGAGAGCTCAGCGACGAACATCGGGACCGTCTGAGTTGCCCCGCCGACCGCCGAGCCCAGCAGCACCCTTGCGAGTGCGAGCGTGAGCGGCGTTGGCGCGAGGCTGCAAGACAGGGTCCCGATCACGAACACCGCCGAGATGACCAGGATGGTGCGCTTGCGGCCGAACCGCTCGGAGAGGCGCGCTCCGACGAGCGCTCCGATCACGGCACCGACCAGGATCCCCGCTGCGATCACCTGCTGCCACCCGTCGCCGACATCGAACTCCTCTCGGATTTGCAAGAGCGCACCGGAGATAATGCCGGTGTCATAGCTGTAGAGGAAGCCCGCAATCGCCGACACCACCGCCGTCGCCACCAGGATCCCTGTCACCCGCGGGGTGCCAGTACCCACCTCTCGCACGTTCTCGGCCACGTCTTACTCCTCTCCTCGGATAGGCGGCGCCCACCGCCCTCCTTGACCACGATCCCTACCTACCGCTTCTGTTCCCGCCGTATTTGGTGCGCCCACAAGACGCGCCGTCTCACAGCCAAGCGGCAACAAGCGTGACGCCCCTTGTGCTCATAATCGAAAAACCCCTCGTCATCCCCGGCGAACCTAGCGACACTCCCGACACGCAAGGACGCCATGACTCACCGCAAGATGCATCCCAAATACCGAGTCCTATACTTTGCGGCCACCCCCTTCCCCAGACAGACGCTGACAACCTTGTCAGCATCGATAACGGGCAATCTAAAGGTTGCTGATAACGTTGTCAATGCCTCTGGTGAGTTTTTTGGCAGAACGCGGGGCGTGCTCTAGGGGGCTAGCTCTGGGGGGCAGCCGCAGGACTCTCTGATGACCAGTTCGGTTGGCAGGACGAGGCGCCTGGGTTCGGGGCGGCCCTCGCCGTCGAGGCGGTCGAAAAGCATCTCGGCGGCGCGGCGGCCAAGCTCTGCGGCTGGTTGGCGCACGAGGGTAAAGCGGGGCCTCAGAACGTGGGCGAGCTCGAAGTCGTCGAAGCCGATCACGGCGAGGTCTTCGGGGATGCTCAATTCCAGGTCTTCGATGGCCCTGAGGGCGCCCAGGGCGGTCAGGATGTTGGCGGCGAATAGGGCCGTGGGGGGATCGGGCGCCTCCAGGAAGCCCTTCGTCGCCTCCTCACCCAGCTCGATGCTGTGGGCATCGAGGCTGTGAAGAGGTTTCAGGTGCGCAGCTTTCAGTGCCTCTTTATAGCCCTCCAGGCGTTTGCGGGCGGTGTAAAAGTGACGGACGTCCCCGACGAAGGCGATGCGCTCGTGGCCGTGCCAGATCAGGTGCTCCGTTGCCTCCCTTGTGCCAGCGCGGTTCTTAATCAGCACCGTGTCGGCCTGGACGCCCTCGGCCGGCCGGTCGAATGCCACCACCGGAAGACCGGCCTCTTGCTCCGCCTTGAGGTGGGTGTCATACCCACGGGCGGGGACGATCAGCAGCCCGTCGACCTGGCGCTGCGTGAGCAGCCCGACGTAAGCGTCCTCCTCGCCTATGTCCGCGTGGGAGTCGCAGAGGATCAGGGCGTGGCCGTGCTCCCTGGCCACAGCCTCTATGGCCTGGGCGCAGGTGGCCATGAAGGGGTTCGAGACATCGGCGATGACCAGCCCGATCGTGCGGGAGCGACTCCCCTTGAGGCCACGGGCCAGCTCGTTCGGCCGATAGCCGAGCCTCTCGACCACCCCCGCCACCCGGGCCGCCGTCGCCTCATTCACCTGGGGTTCCCTATTCACGACCCGGGAAGCCGTCTTGATCGAGACCCCCGCCTCGCGGGCCACGTCGCGTAGGGTGACCCTCTTGCCAAGTCCTGATATGGATGTACCGCTCATGTTCGCTGTCAACGCTATCACCGTAGCGCGTTCTAAGCAACGATCCACGCCCTGCGCGGCCCCATCAGACCGCCCCTGAGCGTGGCGACGGTACTTCCCGTCTGGCTGCGGGTAGGTTACGGTCCATGACATCGGACGCGATACAAAATTACATTGCAGACCGCGTTCGACGGGCGAGAAGGGGTGTTGCAGCACTGCTGCGGGCGAATGAGGTGCCCGGACGTGTTACGTTGGCGCGCGGACCATGACCTGCAGGAGATGCTCTATGGCCTCTTCGGGGTCGTTCGCGAAGCCGGTGTGGACGGGAGAGGGTTGCACCACGGTGCTGCGGGGCGCGACGAGCCACCCGAAGCGCTGGACAGGGGGCAATAGTCCGACGGCGCCGGCTTCGGGTCCGCCCTCGCACACCAGGCGCGCGACCTCCAGGTGCGCCCTTACGGCCTCCGGATCGAGTTTGGGCTCGATAGCCCGCAGGCGTTCGGGGTCGAGGTGGACGCGCGCGTCGAGGAACCTGGCGTCCTGGCAGTACAGCACCACCCCGGCGTTTATGAACTCCCCGCGCTCGACCCGTGGCACGACGCGCAGGAGGGCATACTCGAAGAAGCTCATCGCGCGGCTTCTTCCAGCGCCCGGACCCAGTCCCTCTGTTTCCGAAGACGCGCGCTCAGGTAGGCGACGTAGGCCGCGCGTACTTCGTCGGTGTCCGCGAACCCTGGCTCATCGGCGAGCCACTCGGCGGGGATCAGGTCTACTATCGCACGCAGAACATCGTGGGTAAGCTGCGGGGCCAGCGCCGCATCGGCTTCCGCTATGGAGTTCGCGAAGGGGAGCAGCACGTGGTCCCGCGCGGCCGCAAACGGACGCCGACTCACGACCTTTAGGGCCGCCCCGTCCCTTTCGGGCCAGTTGTGGTGGAAGTAGAGCGACGCGCCGTGGTCTATGAGCCAGAGGCGACGGTGCCAGACCAGAAGATTGGTGTTGCGTGGTGTGCGGTCCACATTGGTCACCAGGGCGTCGAACCACACGATGCGCGAGGCGAGCTCGGAGTCGGGCGGCTCCACCAGCGGGTCGAACCCGAGGGAGCCGGGAAGGTAGTCGAGCGCGAGGTTCAATCCGGAACTCCTTTTCAGGAGGTCCTGTATCTCCGGGTCGGGTTCCGAGCGGCCGAGCTCAGGGGAGAGGTAGGCGAGCACGAGCTCCGGTACGAGGAGGTCGAGGCGGCGTGCGATCTCTCCCGCAACCAGCTCCGCCACCAGCGCCTTGCGCCCCTGGCCAGCACCACGAAACTTGAGCACGTACGTCCCGAGATCGTCGGCCTCGACGATCGCCGGCAGCGAACCCCCCTCACGCAGGGGCGTTACGTACCTGGCCGCAGTGATCGTCCTTAGCAAGCCGCATTCCTCGACGTAAAAATTGCTGGGAGAACCTCACAACCATTCTAACGGCTCGATCACCCCCCGCTTGACAAAAACCACCCTATATTAATATACGTACAGTATGTATGTAAAAGATGAGAACGTGGGGCGAAGGACGCAGGAGGAGCGGCGGGCGGCGACGCGGCGGGCTTTGCTCTGCGCGGCTCGGGAGCTTTTCGCGGAGGGTGGGTACCACGCGACGGCTGCCGGGGAGGTGGTGAGGCGGGCAGGTTTGACGCGTGGGGCGATGTATCACCATTTCGAGGACAAGAGGGATCTCTTCCGGGCAGTAGTCGAGGAGGTGGAGGCCGAATTAGACGGTATCGTTCTCGTAGAGGCGAGGCGGGTTCTTGCGGAGACCTCTAGCGAATGGGAGGTGTTTCGGGCGGGTCATCGGGCGTATCTGGACGTCTGTATGCGGCCTGATGTGCGTCGGATCCTGTTGCTCGACGGACCGGCCGTGTTGGGTTGGGAGGAGTGGCACGAGATAGACCCCGCCCACGTGGTCGGGCAGATACAGGCCGGGCTGGAGTCGATGATGGAGAGCGGGATGATGGAGCGCAGCCCGACGAGACCGCTGGCTCACCTGCTGCACGGTGCGGTTCTGGAGGCGGCCCTGTACGTAGCCGTCTCCGAAGACCCTACGCTGGCCAGGGACGAGGTCTGGGATGGTCTAGAACGCCTTTTGGAGGGCCTTCTCCGAGGGCGCGGAACGGAGTAACAGATGGACCTGTTGATGGAGTACAAGTGGGTATTGCTCGTCGGGGCGGAGGCCTGGTTCTGGGTGCTTTCAGGCGCGTTCCTGGTGCTCAGGTACTGGGCGGGTCTCGTCCGGCTGAGCGTCGTGTTCCTGATCCTCATCGTGGCGGACAACCTCGTTATCCTGGGGCTTGGCGTACTCGATTACCTCTACACCGGCGAGTTCGCGACGTACCAGTTCGCCATAGCCGCCGTGCTTCTCTACGGTGTCACCCTCGGTAAACGCGATTTCGCACGCCTCGACGCCTACCTGAAGCGCAAGATAACGCAGCGGAAGCGAAGCGTTAGTTAACGGCCGGCATCTGCGGGACGATCCCCTTCCATCCCCGTTTTCTGGTCGTTTCGTCGAAAAGGACGGCGGCTTCTGAAACGTTGCGGTGTATCATTCGCGGGGTTAACCGCCTGTAGCGTGCTCCGCCCGTAGGCCCAGTGAACTTCGGCCCGGGGTCCGATGTGCGTTCGGAGCAACCGGCCTATCTTGTCTGCGTAGTGTGTAGTCTGCGGAGGAGGTAGTCGTGCTTGGTGGAAGAGAGTCTGTTTCGGAGGGTCGAGGAGGGAGTTTCTTGGAGGAGACGACGAAAGAGCTCATGATCGAGGCCACCGGCGTCCAGAAGGTTTACGACGCCGGCGGCCTGCGGGTGCGTGCGCTCCGGGGCGTCGACCTCGGGGTCAGACGCGGGGAGATGGTCGCTATCATGGGGCCCTCGGGATGCGGGAAGACCACGCTCCTGAACGTACTCTCCGGGCTCGACGACCTCTCCGACGGCGAGATCTACGTCGACGGCGAGTCCATAAAGGGCATGTCGGATAGGAAACGCACGCGATTTCGGGCCGAGAAGATGGGCTTCATCTTTCAGTCGTACAATCTCATTCCGGTTTTATCTGCTATCGAGAACGTCGAGCTGCCACTGCTGGTCGCCGGCCACAAGCCGAAGAAGGCGCGGCAGTGGGCGCAGGGCGCCGTCGAGATGGTGGGGCTCGCGGATCAGGCGAAAAAACGCCCCGCCGAGATGAGCGGTGGCCAGCAACAGCGCATCACGGTAGCCCGCTCGCTGGTAAACAATCCCGCCATCGTGTGGGCCGACGAGCCTACCGGCGCCCTCGACTCCGAAACGTCCAAAGGAATAATGGACCTCCTCGTCAGGCTGAACGAGAGCGAGCAGCAGACCTTCGTCCTCGTCACGCACGACGCCGCGGTCGCCGGGAGGGCGCATCGCACTATCCGCATGCGTGACGGCCGCATTACAAGCGACGAGGCGAACGGGAAGGAGACCTGAGATGGAAGAGCTCTTCGGCATCCCGACGGAGCGGCTCATGTGGGTCCTCCTCGCCGTCTTCGGCGCTGCGGCCCTGATCCTCGTCCTCTCCGCCCTCCGCAACCGCGTCTCCTTCAGGATGGCGGCCCGCAACCTGCCGCGCCGCCGCACCCAGACCATTCTGGTCGTGCTCGGCCTGATGCTCGCGACCATGCTGTTCTCCGCCTCCTTCACCACCGGAGACACCCTTACCAACTCCCTCCGCGTAGAGTCTCTGAAGAACCTCGGACAGGTCGACGTTCAGGTACAGGCCAAAGGCTCCGGTTCATCGGGCCAGCAGCAGTTCGGACAGTCGACCTCGGAGCGCGCCAACTACTTCGACGCCAAGCTCGCAAATGACGTGCGCGACCGGCTCTCTGATGAGGGCAGCGTTTCGGGCGTCGCCCCGGCGGCCATCGAGACCGTCCCCGTGACGGCCAGGGGCAGCGACCTCAGCGAACCAAGCACCGACGTGCTCGGCTTGGACGAGAACCGCATGAACAGTTTCGACACCCTCAAGACCGCCTCCGGCAAGACACTGAACCCTTCAGAGCTAGGCAAGAACGAGATCTACCTCAGCGCCGACGCCGCGAAGGGCCTCGACGTTGGCAAGGGCGATGAAATCGAAGCCACCTTCGCCCAGAAGGTCGACCCGACCGCAGCCCCGAACGCGCCACCGAAAGCGTCCTCGAAAGCCGCCCTGAAAGTGCCTTCGAAAGCGCCTTCGGCTGCTGACCCTGGAGCCGTAGGCGGGGCCGTGCCTGTTCCTCAACCGTCGAAATTGACCGTGGCCGGCGTCTACGAGAGCGGGGCCAACCCGGCCTCCTCGACCTCGATGGTCATGCCTTTGCGGAGGTTGCAGGATAGGGTGGGGGAGGAAGACAGGATTAACACCGTCCTCATCACCCACAAAGGCCCTGCCGTCGAAGGCGCCGCGGGCACGGACACGACCATAGGCAACCTTAAACCGCTACTCAAAGACAACGACCTCAAGGCCGAGCCCGTCAAGAAGGACGCCATAGACCAGGCCGACTCCGGCGGTGAGACCTTCACGAGCATCTTCTTGCTCTTCGGGCAGTTCTCGGTTGCGGCTGGCGTGCTCTTGATCTTCCTGATCTTCGTGATGCTCGCCGCCGAGCGCAAGCACGAGCTGGGCATAGCCCGCGCCGTCGGGATGAAGCGTGGGCATCTGATGCGCATGTTCGCCTTCGAGGGCGCCCTCTATGCCGTGATCGCGAGCGCCCTCGGTAGCCTCGCAGGCGTCGGGGTCGGGTGGCTGATGGTGCGCGTGATCGGTAAGGCCTTCGCGGGCTCTAGCTTTACCATCTACTTCGCAACGAGCCCCCAGAACGTCGTGATAGCGTTCTGCCTCGGCATGGTGCTCACGTTCGCGGTCGTCCTGATCTCCTCCTGGCGCGTGAGCCGCCTGAACGTGGTCAGGGCCATCCGCGACATCCCCGAACCCGACAAGAAAGGCCGCAGCGTCAGGAGCGTTCTCCTCGCGATCGCGACCCCAGTCGCCGGTGCAGGCCTCGTCTGGCAGGGTCTACAGGTCGAGCAAACCGGCCTCTATATGCTCGGGCTCTCGCTCATCATCGTCGGGGCCGCGCTCGTGGCACGCGTGCTGCGGGTACCGGAGCGGATCTCCTTCACCGTCGCAGGCATCCTCCTGCTCGGGTTGTGGCTCCTGCCCTACTCGTTCGCGCCGAGCGGGATGACGGAGGGCATAGACCTCTTCTTTATCTCGGGCGTCATGGTCGTGCTGGCCGGCGTGTGGGTCATAATCTACAACTCGGACCTCCTGCTCGGCGCTGTCGTTGTCCTGTTCGGCTGGCTGCGCGGGATGCCTCCGGTGCTCAGGGCCGCCGTGTCCTACCCGATGCAAAGCCGCTTCCGTACCGGCATGACCCTCGCCATGTTCTCCCTCGTGGTGTTTACCATCGTGACCATGAGCTTCATAAACGCCGCCTTCAGCTCCATCTTCGATGATACGGACCGGCTCTCCGGCGGCTTCGACGTCCGGGCCGACGCCGGCTACGCGGCCCCGGTCACGGACATGAACGAGGCCCTGAAAGACAAGAAGGGCATCGACGAAAGCGACTACACCGCGGTCGGAGCCCTCAGCGGGCTCTCCGCGGAGGCCAAACAGAAGGACACGGACCGCAAGCCGAAGACCCTCTTCTTGCAGGGCGTGGACGGCGGCTACACCAAGAACGTCGGCTACGGCTTCAAGTCCACCACCGCCAAATACGACACGTCAGGCGAAGTCTGGACAGCGCTCAGGACCGAGAAGAATACCGCGGTCATCTCGTCCGACCTCGCGCCAACCAGGTCCAACTTCGACGTGGGCGACGGGGCGCCCTCGATAAAGCTCTCCGGCTTTTACGGGGACGATCCGACGCTTCCCGACGACCTGTACATACGGGTCGAGGACCCGGAGTCTGGCGAGACCCGGAACCTGCATGTGATCGGGGTTCTCGAGGACACAGCGTTCTTCGCTCCCGGTGTGACCACCTCGCAGGCAACCGTGGACAGCCTCGCGGGGGCTTCCGTTCCGGCGCAGAGCTACCAGTTCAGGTTGAAGGACGGGGTAGACCCGGGGACTGCCGCCAAAGACCTGGAGAAAGCGTTCACCGAGAACGGCCTCCAGGCCGTCGCCATAAAGAAGGAGATCGAAGACGGCTCGACCTCGCAGGGGCTTTTCAACAACCTGCTCATGGGCTTTATGGGGCTCGGACTCCTCGTCGGGATCGCGGCTCTCGGCGTGATCGCCGCCCGCTCCGTGGTCGAAAGAAGACAGCAGATCGGGATGCTCAGGGCCCTCGGCTTTCAGCGCGGACAGGTACGGCTCGCCTTCCTTATAGAATCGTCCTTCGTCGCTCTTCTCGGTATCGGGCTCGGCGTTGCCCTCGGCGCCGCGCTCTCCGTAGGAATAGTGGACTCGTTCGCGGAGCAGATCTCTGGTATCCGTTACACGGTACCGTGGGGCACCCTGGGCGTGATCGTTGGCCTCGCCTACGTTGCCTCCCTGCTCACCACCTTCCTCCCCGGCCGTCAGGCCTCGAAGGTCTACCCCGCCGAAGCCCTGCGCTACGAGTAGGGCCGGCCGATCTCCCGGGAGGGTTCGCCTAGTGCGAACCCTCCTTTTCGTTCCCAGGACCGAGCGTTGTTACGTCGTCCGACCGATGCGATCCTTCGCGTGCGGGACTAAACTGGCTGCGGCTATGGGAAACAGGTGCATCCGATGATTCGTGAGGTCTTCGCGCTCCGGCGGCTGCGGTGGAAGCTGACGCTGAGCTACACGCTCGTGGCGGCCGTAACCCTGCTCGCGCTGGAGTTGATCCTGGCCGGCGCCCTGGTCGCCTTCCTGAACTCCGATTTTTTGCCCAGGCTGGTGGCACAAAATCTGAGGGACGAAGTCGCACCACGCCTGGAGAAACCCATGAAGCAGAACCCACCCAATGCCGAAGGCGTACGAAAGAGGCTCGACGTGTTCGCCGACAACTCCGGCGTCCGCGGGGCCGACAGGCCCCCCGCGCCCCCCACGAGCCTCGGCAACTACACGGCCGACGAGGGCGCCCTGTTCGTGGTCGACGAGGAACGAAGCTTGCTGGTCTCCGTCCCAAGAATGCAGGTCTTCCCCGAAGGCCAGCGGTTCGATGCCGGAAGGATCAACGGTCTACAGCCACTCGTCAACGCGGGGCTTAACGGCGAGGAGAACTCGGGCCAGCTTTCCTCCAACATCGATGGCCAGGTTTTGACCGTCACGCCCATAGAGGGCAAGAAGGGCAAGGTCGCCGGGGTGCTTGTCAGCACCCTGCGGCTGCCGAACCTCACGGCTCCGCTCCTCATAACGGTCGGGATCAGCGCGATCTTCCTGGCCGTACCGGCCGCTTTTCTTGGCGCCCTCTTCGGCTTCTTTACCGCCTGGGGCCTGACCCGGCGCATAGGCCGTCTCGTCCGCGCGGCCCGCTCGTGGAGCCGGGGCGACTTCTCCGTAACGACCAAGGACCGCTCGAAGGACGAGCTCGGCCAGCTCTCGCGCGAGCTAAACAGCATGGCCGCCGACCTCGAAAGCCTGCTCCAGGCGCGGGGCGAGCTCGCGACGCTAGAAGCTCGCAACCGCTTCGCCCGCGACCTGCACGACTCCGTCAAGCAGCAGGTCTTCGCGACCTCGCTCCAGATCGCCGCCGCCCGCGCCCTGATCGAAAAGGACACGGACTCGGCCGAATCCCACCTCTCCCAGGCTGATGAACTCGTGCGCCAGGCCCAGAAAGAACTGAACGTCCTGATCCAGGAGATGCGCCCCGCGGCCCTGGAAGGAAAAGGTCTCGCAGCGGCGCTGCAGGAGTACGTCGCCCGCTGGGCAGAAGGGGCCGAGATCCCCGCCGACTTCCGCGTGGCGGGCGAGCGCGAAACGCCCCTTGAAGTCGAACAGGCACTCTTCCGCGTAGCGCAGGAGGCGCTGGCCAACGTCGCCAGACACAGCGGGGCCGGTTACGCGGAGCTGGATCTGGTGTATACCAGAGATACCGTTACCCTGCGTGTGGCGGACGATGGCCGCGGCTTCGACCCCTCGCGCAACCCTGGCGGAGGATTTGGCCTTCAAAGCATGCGCGAGCGGCTGGTCAAGCTCGATGGGCACGTCAACGTAGCGAGCGCGCCAGGCAAAGGAACGCGGGTAGAGTGCTTCTGCCCGTTGCAGAAGAAAGGCGATAAGCTATGAGCGAGCCGATCACCGTCCTGCTCGTCGACGATCACGCGCTCGTAAGGCAGGGAGTACGAGCCTTCCTCGAGACGCAGGGCGACATCAGCGTGGTCGCCGAGGCTGGGAGCGGGGAGGAGGCTGTGCGGCTCGCCGCAGAGCACGCCCCCGACGTCGCCCTCATGGATCTCATCATGCCAGGCATGGACGGCGTCGAGGCGACGCGGCGCCTCGTCGCGAGCTCGCCTCGCACCAACGTTGTCATGCTCACCTCCTACCACGACGACGAGCACGTCTTTCCCGCGATTCGGGCCGGTGCCCTCTCCTACGTCCTCAAGGAGATCGGCCCCGAAGACCTCGCCGACGCCGTCCGCAAGGCCGCCTCGGGCGAGGCCGTCCTGCACCCGCGGGTGGCGGCCCGGGTGGTCAGGGAGTTGCACGGCGCGAGGCGCGCAGAGCCCAACGTCTTCCACGACCTCTCCGACAGGGAGTTGGAGGTGTTGAAGCTCATCGCCGAAGGTTTGCACAACTCGGAGATAGCGGGGCGCCTCTACGTAAGCGAGAAGACCGTCAAGAGCCACGTCTCCAACATCCTCTCCAAGCTGCACCTCGCAGACCGCACCCAGGCCGCCGTCTACGCTTGGCGCGAAGGCGTCGTCCGCCGCGACTGAGAGCGTTTTGTTCGAAGATAGGCCCTGTCTATCTTGGCAAACAGCTTGCGCAGGGATGTCCGCTGCCCTCTGAAAGGTCAGTTCCCCTTCGGTCTGCTCACGTCAACACACGTTCCAAGTAAGCCGCAATCTCCGTCTTTGGGTTCAGGCTTCAACACAGCCACCACTCCGCGACTAACCCGCAGCTCGATACGGAGTCTCTACGCACCCGTCTGCATCTTTATGAAGCTCCAATATCATCGCCACGAGAGCGGCTACAAGGAACAGCCGGCGCAGCCTTGCGGCAAGTCTACGTACATCTACGGCGATGAACGTCAGTGCCGCGATCACGAGAAAGCAGGCCCAGGAAAGCGCACGCCAATAGCGGCCTTCCAGTAGGCAAAAGACCATGTATGCCGTCAAGATCAGTGCTGCCACGA
>Ga0126313_10000797_pt1 | contig 15661 bp, 15 predicted proteins | sample Plot105A_FD_89954 | JGI IMG/M metagenome (GOLD analysis project Ga0126313, IMG submission 89954) | Serpentine soil microbial communities from UC McLaughlin Reserve, CA, USA - Plot105A | ecosystem: Environmental > Terrestrial > Soil > Grasslands | place: USA: UC McLaughlin Reserve, Lake County...
ACCTTGCCCGGCCGCGACGTCCTGCAGGCGGCGCCACAGCAGCCAAGCGAGGCCCCTGGCTCCTGGAGCAGCTCCATGGTTTCGATCCGCGCCGCAGCTCGTCGGCGAGGACGACGAGGACGAACTCGTCCGTGGCCGCGGTCGCTGTGCTCAGCCCCGCTCAGCCCGCCGGGAACGCCCGCTCGATCGGCGGTCTCACTCAGAATGCGGAGGGCTCGGGGTGCAACCCCATCGTCTGCGCAAGCTCGTCGGCACGGCGGCGCGCATCGGCCGACTCGTCGTCCCGACCCGCCGCGGCGAGGGCTCGGCTGAGGTCGCCGAGCACCCGGGCCAGGGTCGGCCGGGCTCCGAGCTCCTCGAGAGCGCTCGCCGCCTCCCGCAGGTCTTCGACGTTGCTCTCCCAGTTCGGCTGGGGTTGGGCAGCGCGGGCACGGGCACGCAGTTGGAGGACAAGGCTCTCCGCGTATCGATCCCCGATCACCCGCGCGTGTTGAAGCGGCGACTCGAACGACTCCAGGTCGCCGCCGCCACCGCCGGGAGCGTGGGCGGCGCCCAACCAGGCGTCGCTGAGACCGACGATCGAAGCGGCATCGCAGAACTCGGCCAGCTCCCGCGACCGCTCCAACGATGCGACGGCGTCCTCCGCCTCGCCGCGCCGCAGGTGCTGATCGCCGAGGTAGAAGTTGCCGACCAGTGAGCAGTAGGTGTTTCCGACCTCGTCGGCGAGCCGGACCCCCTCGCGGGTCAGCCTCATCGCCTCGTCGAGGTCGCCCTGCTCGGCGGCGGCGACCCCCGCGAAGATCCGGGCGTCGACGATCACGTTCGGGTCGCCGCTCTGCTCGGCCATCGCCAGCGAGGCCTCGCTCGCCCGCCGGGCGGCGGCGAAGTCGCCCGCCCGGGCGTAGGCGCGCCCCAGGGTGCCGGCGGTCAGCGCCCCGTTCGCGTAGTCGTCCAGCGACTCCAGGATCGGCAGCGCCTCCTCGAGGGCCTCGATGGCCCCGGCGTGGTCGCCGCCAGCCAGCCGCGCCGATCCGATCATCGAGAGCGGTAGGGCGCGGACCGAGTTGTCCCTGAGCGCCGCGCCGAGGCGCAGGGCCTCGTCGAGCGATGTGCGCAGCTCCGGGCTGGTCGCATAGCGCTCGCCTCGACCGTTCCTCACCCGGCCGATCTGAAGGTGCACCGCCGCCAGGAGTCGGTCGTCGCCGAGCTCCTCGGCATCGCGGAGCGTGTTCTCGAGCAGGCCCAGGGTCTCGTCGAAGGGGATGAAGCTGAAGCCGGCCTGAGCGCGGCCGAGCCCGATCTCGACCTCGAGCGCCCGATCCGCGTCGCCGCGGGCGGCGTCCAGGTGCGCGGCGGCGCGATCGAGGAGATCGCGGGCCTCGCGATTTGCGAATCGCTTCAACGCCTGCTTACCGGCGAGGGCGAGGTAGCGGACGGCACGGTCCCAGTCCTCGGCCCGCTCGAAGTGGTAGGCGAGCACGGCGGCGAGCTCCTCGCGCCGGTCGGGACACATCTGCTCCAGCACCTCGCCGACGTCTCGGTGCAGCGACTGGCGCTCTCCGCGCAGCATCAGGTTGTAGGCTGCGTCCTGCAGAAGCGCGTGGCGGAACAGGTACTCGAGGTCGGGATCGGTCGCTACGAGGCGAATCAGATCGGCCGATCGGAGCAGCTCGAGCTCTTGCCGTGTCGACGCGTTCATCGCGTCGCCGCCGCGTCCAGGACCCGGTCGAGCACGCCGGCCGCGAAGCGGCGGCCGATCACCGAGGCGACGAGCAGGGTATGCCGTGCCTCCGCCGGCAGGGCGTCGATCCGCGCGAGGAGCAGGCCATGGAGGTTGTCCGGAATCTGGACGTCGTCGATCGCGCGGGTGGCCCTCCACATTCCGTCCTGCCGCTCGAGGGCGCCTTGCTCGATCAGCATCCGGATCACCTCTTCGACGAAGAACGGGTTGCCGTCGGACCGCTCGTGAATGAGCTCGCGCACCTGCTCGGGGAGCGACTCGATCTCTAGCAGGTTGGCGACCAGCTGGCGGCTGTCCTCGCTCGAGAGCGGCTCGACGGCGAGCTCGCGCGCCGCTTCGCCGTAGCTTGTCCGGGCGGAGGCGAGCAGCGCGTCCGCCTCCGGCGAGGTCTGCGGGCGCAGGGTCACCATCCAGAGGACAGTTTGGTCGGGGCCGAGCAGCATCAGCAGCTTCTCCAGGATCTGGACAGAGGAGGGATCGGCCCAGTGAACGTCCTCGCACGCGAGGACGAGCGGCGCCGCCGCCGCCTCGGCGGCAATGAGGCGGCGCAGCGATGCGACGTAGTGGGCCTGGAGCCCGGCCGGATCCAGCCTGTCGAGCCGGTCGGCGGTCGAGCGATCCTGCTCCAGCGACAGGAGGTGCTCGAGATAGGGGACGACCTCGCCCGCGTCCGAGCCGGCGAGACGCTCGGTCGCGTGCGCGCACAGGGTGGCGTGGGTCTCGCGCTCGCCGCTGCTCGGCTCGACCCCGACGATCGACCGCACCAGGTCGACGAGCAGGTGATGGGGCAGGTTGCGCCCATAGGAGAGGCACTGACCCTCGGCGAAGCGGATCGAGCGCCCGTCGGCGGTCGCGAGCGCGCGGCATTCGGCGAGCAGGCGGGACTTGCCGATCCCCGGCTCGCCGGATATGACCGCAACGCCGCCCGAGCCGGCCTCGAGCGCGTCGAGCTGGCGCGCCAGCACGCCGAGATGGTCATCGCGACCCACCATGGCGCTGCTCAGCCCGGCAATCCCCCGGGAGGCGTCGGGGACTGGCTTTCGGCGGAGGACCTGGAAGGCGCGGACCGGCTGCGACTTGCCCTTGACCTGGAGCTCGCCGCGATCCTCGGTCTCGAATCGCGGCGCGATGAACCGGTGCGTCTCCGCCGTGACCAGCACCCCACCCGGCGGTGCGGCCGCCTCCATTCGAGCGGCAACGTTCATCGTGTCTCCGAGCGCGCTGTACTCGTAGCGGAGGTCGCTGCCCACGTTGCCGACCACTACCTCGCCGGTGTTGATGCCGACCCGGATCTGGAAGTCGATCCCTCGTTCGGCGGCCAGGTACGACCGATACTCGGAGATCGCGTCGACCATCGCCAGCGAGGCGAGCACCGCCCGCTCGGGGTCGTCCTCGTGCGCGACGGGGGCGCCGAAGAACGCCAGCAGGCCATCGCCGATCAGCGAGGCGATCGTCCCCTCGTACCGATAGAGGGCGCGGGACATGAGCTCGAACGCCCGGTTCATGATCCCGATCCACTCCTCGGGATCCATGCTCTCGGCCAGCGCCGTCGAGCCGGCCACATCGGCGAAGACGGCCGTCACCGGCTTCCGCTCGCCGGTGACCGGGGCGGCGCGCATCTTGTCGGCGAGCGAGGCCGGCACCGCGGCGGCGACTCGGACGCGTTGCCGGGGGGCGTCGCCGGGGCCTACCGGATGCCCGCAGTTCATGCAAAAGCGCGCATCGGTGGGAACCGTCGCGCCGCAGTTCGCGCATGTCGAGGTCATGAATTGATAATCCCATGCGGATCGCGCCGGCAGGGTGCGGGCGTCGGCGGTTAGCCTGCGATCGTGACCAAGCGGACCGCGGTCGCTGACCGCCAGGAGGTGGAGCATGGAGGCTGAGAAGGCGGACGTCGTCCTGCTCGGGGTGGGAACCTGCGCCGAGGACCTCGGGCTGCGGCTCGCGGGGGCCGGCGTCGACGTGGTCGGGATCGAGTCCGGGCTCTTGGGCGGGGAGTGCGCCTACTGGGCGTGCATCCCGACGAAGATGATGATCCGGGCCGCCGACCTGCTCCAGGAGGCGCGGCGAATCGACGGCGTCGCTGGCCACTCCGACGTCAGCCCCGACTGGGGCCCGGTGGCGAAACGGATCCGGGAGGAGGCCTCCGGCGACTGGGACGACAGCGTCGCGGTCGCGCGCTTCGAGGACAAGGGCGCACGGTTCGTCCGCGGTCGCGGCAAGCTGACCGGCCCCGATACGGTGGCGGTCGGGGACCGGAGCTTCACCGCCAGCGGCGGCATCGTCATCGCCACCGGGTCGAAGCCCGTCATCCCTCCGGTTCCCGGCCTGGCTGAGATCGACTACTGGACCACCCACGAGGCGATCAAGGCGGAGGAGCTGCCCGGGTCGCTGATCGTTCTCGGCGGCGGCGCGGCCGGCTGCGAGATCGGGCAGGTCTATTCCCGCTTCGGCGTCGACGTCACGTTGGTCGAGGGCCGCGAGCGCCTGCTGCCGGCGGAGGAACCCGAGGCCGGCGAGGTGGTGCGCAAGGCGTTCGAGGCGGAGGGGATCGCGGTGCGCACCGGGGCGATGGCCGAGAGGGTCGAGAGCCCAGGCGAGTCCGTGGTGGTCGCTCTGAGCGGAGGCGAGGAGCTGACGGCGGATCGACTGCTCGTCGCCGCCGGGCGGACGGCCGATCTCGACGATCTCGGGCTCGAAGCCGCCGGGGTGGGCCGCTCAAACGGCTCCATCGAGGTGGACGATCGCCTCCGCGCCGCCGACGGCATATGGGCGATCGGAGACGTGACCGGACACGGCAACTTCACCCACGTCGGCCTCTACCAGGCATCGATCGTGGCGGCGGAGCTTCTCGGTGAGAGCGCCCCGCCGGCGAGCTATGACGCGGTACCTCAGGTTACCTTCAGCGACCCCGAGGTCGGGGCGGTCGGGATCGGCGAGTCCGAGGCCCGAGCGGCAGGGCTCGAAGTCGCCAGCGTCGTGAAGAGCGTGCCCGCCACCTTCAAGGGCTGGCTCCATGGGCCCGGCAACGAGGGCATCATCAAGCTCGTCGCCGACCGCGAGTCGGGCGTGCTCGTCGGCGCCACCTCGGTCGGGCCTCGCGGCAGCGAGGTGCTCGGCCTGCTGAGCGCCGCCGTCCACGCCAAGATCCCAATCGCCGAGCTCCAATCGATGATCTACCCGTTCCCCACCTTCCATGGCGGGGTCGGGGAGGCGATTGGCGCCTACGCGCGGGGTCTCCAGCAGGTCCTCGATCCGACCGCCGATCAGAGCCTGATGTAGCGGGGCTCTACCATCGTTCGGCAATGGAACGATCCGCGCAGGGACGCGTGCGACCGGCGCTGCTCGCCGTCGACGACGACGCGGAAGAGCTGGCGGGGATTCGCGGTGAGCTGGAGCGCCGCTACGGCGAGGATTACCTGGTTCTGTGCTCCCGCTCGGCGGCGGAGTGCCTGGCCGAGCTGAGGCGGGCTCGCGAGGCCGGTCACCCGATCGCGCTCGTCCTCGCCGATCAGTGGATGCCCGAGACCACCGGCTCGGAGCTGCTCGCCGCGATTCGGCGCGAGCATCCGACGGCAAAGCGGGCGCTGCTTATCGAGTTCGGGGCCTGGGGAGACCGGGCTACGGTGGACGCGATCCTGAAGGCGATGTCGCTGGGCGACATCGACTACTACGTCCTGAAGCCGTGGCGGACGCCCGACGAGCTGTTCCACAGGACGGTGACCGAGTTCCTGCACGAGTGGTCTCGCGCCGAGGAGCCGGGAGAGCGCGAGGTCGACGTGATCGGTAAGCCGTGGTCGCGGCGGGCGCATGAGCTGTGCAGCCTGCTGTCCCGCAACGGGATCCCATACTCGTTCCATCCGATCGACTCGGATGAGGCGAGGAGGATGCTCGCCAAGGGCGGGCGCGCCGCCGACGGCGAGGGCCCGTTCGTGGTCACCTACGACGAGCGGGTCCTGGCCGATCCCACGAACGCCGAGCTCGCCGCGGCTTTCGGCGTCTCGACCGCCCTTCCCGACCAGCGCGATGTGGACATCGTCATCGTGGGCGCCGGGCCTGCCGGGCTCGCGGGCGCCGTCTACGCGGCCTCCGAGGGATTCGAGACGCTGGTGATCGAGCGCGAGTCGATCGGCGGCCAGGCTGGTTCGAGCTCGCTCATAAGGAAACCTGGCATTTGCAGGGTTTCCTTCGAAAGCGGACGACGGGTCTCGAACCCGCGACCTTCGGCTTGGGAAGCCGACGCTCTACCAGCTGAGCTACGTCCGCACGTGGAGCCCTGCTCCGGCGGCCCATTCTAGACCCGGGACTACCCTTCGTTTGGCTCGATGAGGAGGGTCCTGTCCCCCATTCCGATCGCCGTGATCCTGGGCGTCGCGGCCCTCGTGGGGCTGCTTGCGTACGGGCTCAGCGCCAACGAGCCCGATCGGGGGATCGAGCACGCCATCGCGAAGGGCGAGCGCAAGCGCGCCCCGGCGCTCGAGCTGCCGCGGCTTTCCGGCGGCGGGAGGGGATCGCTCGCGGACCAGCGCGGGAACGTCGTGGTCCTCAACTTCTGGGCCTCGTGGTGCGTGCCCTGCCGGAAGGAGTCGCCGCTGCTCGAGCGCTGGCACGCTCGTATCTCCCGGCGCGGCGGGACGGTGCTCGGCGTGGACGTCCTGGACGTGTCCTCCGACGCCCGCAGGTTCGCGCGCGAGTTCGGCCTGACCTACCCGATGCTGCGCGACAAAGACGGCGACACCCTGGACGCCTTCGGTGTGATCGCCTACCCGGAGACATTCGTGATCGACCGGAGCGGGCGGATCGCCGCCAGCCGCCGCGGGCCGGTGGACGAGCGTTTCCTCCGCCGTCAGGTCGCTCCGCTGCTGCGGGAGCGCTCGTGACACGGGCGCTGCTACTGGTGGTCGTGGCCGTTGCGCTGGCGACGGCGCCGTCCGCGCTCGCAGCCGACTGTCCGCGCACCAGCTTGGGTGACATCGAGGACGAGGTCATGTGCCCCGTCTGCGGCACGCCGCTCAACCTCGCCGAGGACGCGCCGCAGGCCGAGCGCGAGCGCGCCTTCATCCAGCGGCTCATAGACCGTTGCCGCTCGAAGGACCAGATCAAGCGGGCGCTCGTGGGGCAGTTCGGGGAGCAGGTGCTGGCGCTGCCCGGCGACGAGGGCGACGACAGCCTGGGCGACGTGCTCGTCTACGTGGTGCCCGGCGTAGCGATCCTGCTGGCGGCGGTAGGGATCGCGCTGAGGGCCACCCGCTGGCGGCGGCGCCGCCGCGAAGCCGCTCCGGGCACGGCGCCGGTCGCGTCGAAGCGCCTCGACACGGACATGGAGCGCTACGACCTGTGAGTGCCCCCGGCCTCACCCTCGCCGTCAGCGAGGGGGTGGACACCACGGTCGTCGCCGCCTTCGCGGTCGGCTTCATCTCCTTCATCTCGCCGTGTGTGCTGCCGCTCGTGCCCGGCTACCTGTCCACCATCTCCGGCGTCTCCTTCGCGGACATCCAGGAGGGCCGGAGCAGGGCGAAGGTGCTCGCCCCGGCGCTCCTCTTCTGCCTGGCCTTCAGCGCCATGTTCATCGCGCTCGGGATGACTGCCACCGGCCTCGGCGAGGCGCTCCAGAACCACCGGCAGCTGCTGCGGCAGGCGTCCGGAATCGTGCTGATCGTGATGGGGGTGCTGTTCATCGCGATGCTGTTCGTGCCGCTACTCAACCGCGAGTGGCGGCCCGAGGCGCTGCTGCGGCGCGCCCACACCGGGGGGCCGATCGTGGCGGGCGTTGCCTTCGCGGTCGCCTGGCTGCCCTGCACCGGCCCCACGCTCGGGGCGATCCTCACGGCCGCGGGCAACAGCGACACCGTCGGCCGCGGCGGCGTCCTGCTCGCGTTCTACGCGCTCGGCCTGGCGGTGCCCTTCATCCTCAGCGCGCTGGCCTTCTCGACCGTCTCCGGCGTCTTCCGATTCTTCCGCGACCACTACACGGCGATCACCGTCGTCTCCGGCCTGGTACTAGTGGCAATGGGGGTGCTGCTCGTGACCAACGAGCTGACGCGGCTCAACTCCGAGGCCCTGAAGGCGATGGACGACCTCGGGATCAACTTCTTCTCCGATATCTAGGGCACCGTTCCATCCAACCGGGACATGGGCCCGGTGATCTGGAGCGGTGCCGCTTCGGCGCCGTCGCGGGTGCCGAGTCGGCGCCGTCCCGGGTGCCGAGTCGGCGCCGTCCCGGGTGCCGCTGCGCCCCCGACGGTCGCTTCGGCGCCGCCCGGCTACATCTCCGCCGGCGCCTCGACGCCAAGCAGGTCGAGCGAGCGGGCGATCACCCGCTTCGTGAGCACGCAGATCGCGAGCCGCACGTCCTCGTCGCCGCCCTCCTCGGCGGCCCCCAGCACCTTGCAGTCGCGGTAGAAGGCGGAGAACTCCTGGGCGGTCTCGTGCGCGTAGGTGGTGAGGCGGTGAGGGGCGCGGCGCTCCGCAGCCTCGCCCACCTGGACCGGGAATTCCAGAAGCCGCTTGATCAGGCCGCGCGCCGAGGGGTGCAGCCGTTCCGCGCTGACGGCGAGGTCTGCCGCGAGCGCCTGCGCGACCAGCTCCTCCCCCGCCTTGCGGAGGATGCTCGCGATCCTGGCGTGCGCGTACTGCACGTAGTAGACGGGGTTCTCCTGCGTGTGGCGGCGGGCCAGCTCGAGATCCAGATCCAGGGTCGTGTCGTGGCTGCGCTGGAGGAGGAACCAGCGGGCGGCGTCCACGCCGATGTCGTCGATCAGGTCGTCGAACGACACGAACTCCCCCTGGCGCCGGGACATCCTGACCGGCTTGCCGCTTTCGGTCAGGTTGACGAGTTGCACGATCAAGAGCTCGAGCCGCTCGGGGTCCCCGCCGAGCGCCTGCCAAGCCGCCTTCATCCGGCCCACATAGCCGTGGTGGTCCGCCCCCCAGACGTCGATGACCCGGTCGTAGCCGCGCTTCAGCTTGTTCTCGTGGTAGGCGATATCGCCGGCGAGGTAGGTGAACTCGCCGGTCGATCGCATCAGGACGCGGTCCTTGTCGTCGCCGAACGTGGTGCTGCGCAGCCACACGGCGCCCTCGAGCGGGTAGACGTGCTCGCGCTCCTCGAGCAGGTCGAGCGCACCGAGGACGGCGCCGGACTCGTGCAGCGAGCGCTCGGAGAAGAACCGGTCGATCCTTACCCGGAAACGCTCCAGCGTGGAGCGGACGTCTTCCAGCATCAGGTCCATCGCTCGGTGGGCGAGCTCGTCGGGGTCGCCTTCCGCCGCGCCCTCGATCTGCTGCGCGAGCGCGTGCACGTACTCGCCGCGGTAGCCGTCTTCGGGCGGCTCCCCGCCGCGCGCCCGCGCCCTGATCGACTCTCCGAAGCGGCGGGCCTGAGTGCCGTAGTCGTTCAGGTAGTACTCGCGCTCGACCTCGTGCCCGGCGAGCTCGAGGACTCGGCACAAGGCATCCCCGTAGGCCGCGTGGCGACCGTGCGCGACTGTCAACGGGCCCGTGGGGTTGCCGCTGATGAACTCCACGTTCACGCGCTCGTGGACGGCGGGCTCGGGCGCGCCGTAGCCCTCGCCGGCCGCAATCAGCCCGGCCACGGCCGGCAGATACCAGGCGTCGGCCATGAACAGGTTGAGGAACCCCGGGCCGGCGATCTCGACCTTCTCCACCGCGGGCCCAAGGCGCGAGCCGAGGGCGTCGCCGAGGCGCTCCGCAATCGCCCGCGGGGGCTCACCGAGCTCGGGCGCGAGCAGCAGTGCGGCGTTGGTCGAGTAGTCGCCGAAGTCGGCCTTCGGGGGGCGCTCCAGGCGCGGGAGGTCCACCAGGCCATCGCCGCGGAGCTCGGTGGCCGCCTGGCCTACGACGCCGCGGAGATCGGAAACAGGATCGGCCATTGGCTAATAGTGATAGGGCTCCCGGGCAAGGATCTTGTGGGCCCGGTAAAGCTGCTCGAGCAGAACCACCCGGGCGAGCTGGTGAGGCAGGGTCATCGGGCCAAGCGAGAGCTTCAGGTCGCAGCGCTCGAGCTGTAGCCCGCGCGGGCCGCCGATGACGAAGCACAGGTCGCGTCCTTCTTGGCGCCGCTCCTCGAGCCAACGGCTGAATCCGACCGAGTCGTAGGACGTGCCGTCGCCAGACAGCAGCACCAGATAGGCGCGATCGGGAATTCGCGCCGGTACCTTCTCGTCCTCGCGCACCTCCGTGACCTCCACGCGCGAGAGCCCCGCGAGGAGCTTGTGGTAGTGCGCCATGTCGTCCACAAAGGGGGGACGCAGCCGGCCGACGGCGATTACGGAGATCCGCATGGGAGGGCTTGCGATACTAGAGCCGTGCCTGAAGAAGAGAACGAGGAGCGCCACTTCAACATCCACACGGATCCAGAGACGATGGCGGGTCACTACGCGAACTTCGCCAACGTCTCGCACTCCGACTACGAGTTCACGATCACCTTTGCGCGCGTGGATCACGAGGTCGACGAGGGCGAGGTGCCGGGCGTTGTGGTGTCCCGCATCAATCTCTCTCCGCGCTTCATGCGGGAGCTGATCGACGCCATGGAGGACAACTTCTCCAAGTGGAAAACCCGGGAGGGCATCCGCGACCTCCCGGAGTTCGACGAGCCCGACAGCTAACGCTGCCGCGCCCAGGCCTCGCCGATCCCGATTCGCTCCACGGTGGTCGGGTGGGTGCCGAACAGCAGCTGGAGGAGCTTCGGCGGATCGGGGTCGGCGACGTTCGAGAGGGCGAGCCGCCGCTCGAGCGCAATCTGGGCGGCCGGGTCCTGGGTGAGCCGGAGCGAGAAGACGTCCGCGCTCGCCTCGACCTGGCGTGAGAGGACGTTCGAGGCGATTCCGAGGGCGAAGGAGACGACGGCCAGCGACAGGGCGAGGGCCGGCAGCGCGGCGGGACCGGGCTTTCGCCCCGGGTCGGCCAGCCCCTGCCGGCGACCGATCCTCTCTGCCAGCGCTTGCGCCAGGAAGACGCCGGCCGGAGCCACGAGGGCGAGCCAGGCCAACCCGCGGTAAAGGTCTCGGTGCTTCTGGTGCCCGAGCTCGTGGGCGACAACGGACCGCACCTGGTCGTCCGGGAAGCTGTCGATCAGGGTGTCGTAGAGGACCACGCGCTTGGTGTGGCCGAGGCCGTTCACGTAGGCGTTCGCCCCGGTCGTCCGGCGGCTCGCGTCGACGCGATAGACCTGCCCGACGTCGACTCCCGCCCTGTTGGCCAGCGACAGTACCTCCGAGCGAAGCTTGCCCGGCGGCAGCCGGTCGAAGCGGTTGAAGACCGGATCGATCACCACTGGGAACAGCCACAGCGAGGCCACACCGACGGCGACCACGCAAACGGCCGCCGGTGCCCACCAGTTGCGCCTGAAGCGACGAGCCAGCCCGAGCCCGACCGCTGCGCCGCCGGCGGCGAAGACCGCCTCGATAGCGGCAGCTTTGCCGGTATCGCCAAGCCAACGGCCCCAGCTCTGGGTGGAGAGTCCCACGTCAACCGCTCGGTTGTGTGCCACCGCGGCCAGCGGGAGTCCCACCGCCACGAGCACCAGCGAGATGCCGGCGCCCGCCGCGGCACCGCCCAGCAGCGGTCGTCGCCCGATGCGGTCGAGCAGCCGCGGCGGGCGCACCGCCAGGAAGGTGAGCGTGCCGCCGCTGACCACCAGGCCGGCGAGCCCCAGCAACCTCTGGGTATCCCGGAAGTCGTGTGCCCGCTCCAGCTGCTCGTGGCTGAAGTAGGCTGTCGCCGCGACCGGCTCCGGCTCGATGTGGCCGCTCCGGGGCCGGAGAAGCCACGTGGCCGCCCCCGCGGCGACGACCGCCGCCAGGACCGCCAGCGGGAGCCGCGAGCGATGACCCTGCATCCGAAGGACACTGTAGAGAGCCCGGCGCAGCGGCCAGAAGGCATGCCACGGCGGCTCGCTCTGGTCTCGGACGTCCACGGGAACCTGCCCGCCTTCGAGGCGGTTCTCGACGATGCGCGCGCAGAGGAGGCGGACGAGATCTGGTGCCTCGGCGACCTCGTAGGTTACGGTGCCAAGCCCGAGGAGTGCGTGGTCCTGGCCCGCGAGACCTGCACGGTCTGCCTCGCAGGCAACCATGACCTGGTCGTGACAGGAGACATCAACATCGGCGACTTCTCCCGCAGCGCCGCGGTCGCGGCGCTCTGGACGCGGGACCACATGAGCGAGGACGCAATGGCCTTCCTGCGCGGGCTCGACCCGATGGACGACGCTCGCGCGCTGGGCCTCTACCACGCCTCGCCACGCGATCCGATCTGGGAGTACGTGCTGTCCACGGGCCAGGCGGAGGAGTGCATGCGACTGATGCAGCCGCGCATCGGCGCTGTGGGCCACTCGCACGTGGCACTCTGCTTCCACAGGAACGAGACCTCGCAAGTGGTGGGGTCACAGACCCCCGGGGGCACGCGACTCGTCATGTCCGACGGGCGCTGGCTCATAAACCCCGGTGGAGTGGGACAGCCGCGGGATGGCGACCCCCGCGCGGCCTGGCTCCTGCTAGACACAGAGACGTGGACGGCGACCTGGCGGCGAGTCGAATATCCGATCGACGAGGCCGCCAAGGCGATCAACGATGCCGGCCTCCCTACCGTCCTGGGGGAGCGGCTCTACAGCGGACAGTGAAGAACGGAGCACACATATGGCTGGTCGCAGCAATGGGCTGCGCGGCTGCGCTGCTGCTGCCCGGCTGCGGCTCCGACAACGGCGGCAAGGAGCTGCCAGCGAGTTCGGTCCAGTCGCTGCAGAACCAGCTCGACTCCATCCAGCGGCGCGTGGAAGCCGGCGCCTGCAGGGACGTGACCGATGGCAGCGATCCGAACACCCGGATCGTCCAGTCGACAATCGACGCGCTCCCCTCCGACGTGGACAGGGACGTGAGGGACGCCCTGGATGAGAGCTTCCGCAACCTGTTCCAGCTCGTGAAGGACAACTGCGAGCCGGCGGCGACCGAGACGCAGACCGAGCCGACCCCGACGGTCACGGAGCCGGCGCCGCCCCAGACGGCGCCTCCCGAGACGCAGACCACGGAGACGACCCCGCCTCCCGCCAAGGAGAAGCCGAAGAAGAACGGGAAGGAGAAGGGCAACGGAGGCGGCGACAACGGCGGTAGTGGAGGGGGCGACGGCGGCAGTGGAAGGGGCAACAGCGGCAGCGGAGGGAGCGGCGGCGGCAGCGGAGGGAGCGGCGGCGGCACCGCCGCCCCGGGAGGCGAAGGGTGATGGCGCCTCCCACCGAAGTCGCCGGCCGCTACCGGATCGATCGCCGGTTGGGCGCCGGCGGTATGTCCACCGTGTTCCAGGCCACCGACACGGTCCTCGAGCGTGCGGTGGCGGTCAAGCTGCTGGCCGAGCACCTCGCGGAGGACGAGGCCTTTGTGGCCCGCTTCCGCCGGGAGGCGCTCGCGGCCGCCAGGCTGATGCACCCGAACGTCGTGCAGGTCTTCGACTCGGGCAGGGACAAGGTGACCGACCGGCACTACATCGTCATGGAGTACGTGGAAGGTCCCTCATGCGCGGACCTGCTGCGCGAGCACAAGCGACTGGAGATCGACGAGACGGTGGCGATCGTCCGCGATGCCTGCCAGGCGCTCGACTACGCGCACAGGGCCGGCGTGGTGCACCGCGACGTGAAGCCCGGCAACCTGCTTGTGGCCAGGGAGAGCGGCGCCACCAAGCTGGCGGACTTCGGCATCGCCAAGGCCGCGGAGCAGACGCGTATCACCCAGGTCGGTTCGGTGCTCGGGACGGCCGCCTACCTCTCTCCCGAGCAGGCCGGCGGAGAGGAGGCCGGGCCTGCCTCCGACATCTACTCGCTCGGCGTCTGCGCCTACCAGTTCCTGACCGGGCGGCTGCCCCACGAGTACTCCTCGCTGACGGAGCTCGCGCTCAAGCAGCAGGAGGAGAGCGTCCAGCGGGCCTCAGCCTACCGACCAGAGGTCCCCCCGGAGCTCGACGCGGCGATCCGGGTGTCGCTCTCGCGGGCGCCCGAGGCCCGCTACGGGAGCGCCCTGGAGATGGCGCGGGCGCTCGAGGCCGGCCTCGACGGCCAGGCCACCGAGGCAACTCAGGCCATGACCCGGACGGGCGATCGTGACTCGACGCAGGTGCTCCAGGATGCCACCGCCGCCACCCAGGCGCTCCGCACCCGGCAGGCTCCCGCCCCCGCACCTCCCACCGCCCCGCCCAGGCGTCGCGCGCGGGCCGAACGGAGGGCCGCGCGGGGACGGAAGCGAGGCCAGCTGGGAGCGTTCCTCGCGCTGCTGGCGATCTTGGCGGCGATCGCCGCGGTAGGGATTGCCCTGCTGTCTACGGGCAGCGGCGGGACGCGGCCGGTCGACAAGGGCGACGTGCAGCAGCAAATCGACGGCGTCCGTCAGTTCCTGAGGGATCACACCCGCTAGCTGGAGGGCGTGCGAGTGGGGCTCGGCGGATATCGGAGCCTCGCGGTCTTAGTAAGGGGTCTCGCCGCGTACCACGCGGTCGACGTAGCCCGCATAGCGGCCGGCCGCGATCGCCTCGCGGATGCCGCGCATCAGCTCGGCCATGAACGTGAGGTTGTGGAGCGTCACGAGGCGCGCGGCGGTGGGCTCGTGCGCCCGGGCCAGGTAATGAAGATAGCCACGGGTGTGCTCCCGACAGGCCGGGCAGGGGCAGCCGGACGCGATCGGTTCCCGGCTGCCGCGCGACCCGGCTCGGGTCAGGTCCAGACGCCAGCGTGCCCGGGGGTCGGGCACCAGCGCGGTGCCGTGGCGCCCCAGTCGGGTGGGGGTTGCACAGTCGAAGAGGTCGATGCCCGCGCCGACCGTCTGCAGGATGTCGTCCACGTCCCCGATGCCGAGCAGGTGACGAGGACGCTCCTCGGGCAGTGCCCCCACCGACCACTGAACGACGCGGCGCATCTCCTCCTTGTCGCGGCCCAGGGAGCCGCCCACGGCTACGCCGTCGAGCGGCGCGCCGGAGACCCGTGCCACCGATTCCGCACGCAGGTCCTCGTAGACCCCGCCCTGGACGATGCCGAACAGGAGCTGGCCGGCCGGGGCGTGCTCGGCATGCCATGCCACGCAGCGGTCTAGCCAGCGATGAGTGCGCTCCAGGGAGCGGCGCGTGTAGTCGCGGTCGACGTGGTAGGGCGTGCACTCATCGAACGCGAGGGCGACGTCGGAGCCGAGCGCCGCCTGGATCTCCATCGAGGTCTCGGGGCCGATGAACCGCTCCGAGCCGTCCAGATAGGAACGGAATCGCACCCCCTCCTCGTCGATCGACAGCACCATCGACTCGCGGGGGTCTTGCCGCCGCTTGAGCTCCTCAGCCACGGAGCCGTGCCCCATCGAGAACACCTGGTAGCCGCCGGAGTCGGAGACGATCGGCCGTCGCCAACCCATGAACTCGTGAAGGCCGCCCATCTCGCGCACGTGCTCGTGGCCCGGCTGGATGAACAGGTGGAAGGTGTTGCCCAGCACCATCTCGAAGCCGAGCGCCTCGACCTCCGATGCATGGAGCGTCTTCACGGTCGCGGTGGACGCCAGCGGCACGAACGCCGGCGTGTGCACGTCCCCGTGCCAGCAATGCAGGACACCCGCGCGGGCAGGCCCGTCGCGGGCCTCGATCTCAAACGTCGGCGGCGGCACCGCGCGAGCGTAGCCGCCGCCCCATACGCCCTGCGGGCATCCCGCCCGCCAGTCCGTGTCGCCGGCACCCTCCAGGTGCCGACACCGGGCTCGTCTGCGGCGAGCCCTCTACCTCTCCTCGGCCGTCCCCTCGACCGCCGGCTGCTCGCCGTCGCCGCTCTGGGCCTTGATGGCCACGCGGCGCGGCTTGCGCGCCTCCGGCTTCGGGACCCGGACCTCCAGCACGCCCTTGTCGAACTCGGCCGACACGGCATCCGGGTCGACGCCCTCCGGCAGG
>Ga0126313_10000798_pt1 | contig 15660 bp, 4 predicted proteins | sample Plot105A_FD_89954 | JGI IMG/M metagenome (GOLD analysis project Ga0126313, IMG submission 89954) | Serpentine soil microbial communities from UC McLaughlin Reserve, CA, USA - Plot105A | ecosystem: Environmental > Terrestrial > Soil > Grasslands | place: USA: UC McLaughlin Reserve, Lake County...
CCCGCCTTGAGAGATGCCCAACCCGGCGGTATCATGTGCATCTCCGATGCGCTCGTAGCTCAGCCGGATAGAGCGTCTGACTACGAATCAGAAGGTCGCAGGTTCGAGTCCTGCCGAGCGCGCTAGAGAAAACCCCGCAAATGCGGGATTTTTCTGTTAGCCTCATCTGCGAGCGCAAGACTGTCTGGCCGTTTGACAGAGGTTTGACAGTAGTCGGGCCTTCTGCGTAAGCGTTAGGAATCTGCACTTAGCTTGACCTTAGCCATTTGTCAGCAAAAGGAATAAGTATGCCCCTCTCCCTAATTTCGCACAAGCGCTGATCGAGGTTGCTGCCCCCTACCGCCTTTGTAGAGAGCCTAATCGATGCGATGTGATACGCGGCCAAATGACTAAAATCGAGCTAGAGAAACCATCTGAAAATGGGGTAGTCAGGTGTCAGTGCCTCTACTCTAGCATGCATGAGAAGATCCTACCTAACCGATCTTTCAGACGCTGAGTCCAAACAAACTCAGTGTCCACGCCTGCACTTAGCTGACCCTGGATCAGGCTCTCCGGCTCACTAGGCCGATCTCAGAAATCTCACTGTTGATTTCTACTTACCAAGTCCTTCGAAGCTAGCTTACGGTCTCACGCACCCTCTTGGTTTGGCAAGAGAAGCCGGATCCTAGGATGGAGACATTTATTTCGGCAATAACCAGAATTTTGCAGCGGTTAGTTCTGAATATACCCGAAATTCATTCGGGATTCATCGCGGACAGTTATCATTCTTACTCGTTGGCACGGAAAATCGAGGGAACCATGTTGTTTTTCCCGACTACCAGCCGCGCAGCCCGGATGCTACATACGAAAGAAGATCGTGATGCGCCTAGGTACGACCCCCTCACATCCTGAGTGGTGTCTCGCATGAAGGCGTTGGGAAGCCAGCGTAGAGTTCGTGCTCTCGGAGGCAATCTCTATGAGCAATAAGTCAGGCCAGATCATCTCGCTGCCTAAAGGAGGAGGCGCTCTCCAGGGCCTCGGGGAGAAGTTCTCGCCGGATCTGCACACGGGGACGGGCAACTTTACTGTTCCCATCGCCCTGCCACCTGGACGAGACGGTTTCCAGCCAGAGCTGAGCCTTCTCTACAGCACCGGCAACGGTAACGGACCCTTCGGGCTCGGCTGGAATCTAAGCATCCCCGGGGTAAGCCGCAAGACCTCCAGGGGCATCCCAGTCTACGACGACTCGGAAGACACCTTCATCCTTTCGGGCTCGGAGGACCTCGTCTCGGTGCCCAGTGGACCCTCAGGAACAACCCGCTACCGTCCACGCACCGAGGGCTTGTTCGCCCGCATCGACCACCATCGTGATGCCGCCGACAACTATTGGGAGGTGCGCAGCAAAGACGGACTCCTTAGCCAATACGGTACGCCAGCAAGCGCAGGAAGCGATTCCGCTACGGTGGCCGACCCTCTGAACAGGACCAAAATCTTCACCTGGAAGTTGTCCGGAACCGTGGACACTTTTGGTAATCGCATCGAGTACGAGTACGAGCGTGACCTGGGAGAAGAACCGTTCCACCGCTGGGACCAGGTGTATCTGAAGCAGATCCGGTATGCCGATTACGAGAAGCAGGACGAAACCAAGTTCTTGGTGTCGGTCAGCTTCGAGTACGAAAATCGCCCTGACCCTTTCTCCGAGCACCGCGCAGGCTTCGAGATCCGTACCAGGAAGCGGTGCAAACGCATAGAGGTTCGCACCCACGCCGGCGAAGACATTTTGGCCCGCACCTACGAGATGGTCTACCTGGACAAGAGGCCTGGCATGGAGCATCTGCTGCCTCGAAACGGTGTCTCCTTGCTCAGCCAGATAAGGGTGGTCGGGCATGATCAGGAGCGTTCGGAGGAGTTGCCCGCGCTTGAGTTCGGCTACGCGCAATTCGAGCCCGAGAGGCGAGAGTTCGTTCCTCTGCGAGGAGCAGACCTGCCAGCCCGGTCGCTGGCCAACCCGGATACCGAGCTGGTAGATCTCTTCGGAAACGGGCTGCCGGACATCCTGGAGATGAACGGCACCGTCCGCTACTGGCGCAACCTGGGTGATGGGAACTATGACCTGCCGCGTCAGATGCGCGAAGCACCGGCCGGCGTGCAACTGGCGGATCCGGGTGTGCAGCTGATCGACGCGGACGGCGACGGCAGGACGGACCTTCTGGTCACCGCCAACGGCCTCTCCGGATACTACCCTCTCCGCTTCGGCGGCCTGTGGGACAGGCGCTCCTTTCAGCGCTTCGAGGTGGCTCCCAGCTTCAACCTCGAGGATCCGGAGGTCAAGCTCCTCGACCTCGACGGTGACGGGGTTACCGACGTACTTCGCTCGGGGAGCCGCTTCGAGTGCTTCTTCAACGAGGTCAACGGGCGCCGCAGGGGTTGGATTACCGAGAATACGCGCCAGGTCGAGCGCCGCGCAGTGGAAGACTTCCCCAACGTCAGGTTCGCGGACCCCCGCGTCAAGTGGGCCGACATGACGGGTGATGGACTGCAAGATATCGTCCTCGTGCACGACGGCAACGTCGAGTACTGGCCTAACCTCGGCCGCGGTGAGTGGGGCAGAAGAGTGTCCATGCGCAGCTGCCCCCGGCTCCCCTACGGCCACGATCCCAGGCGCGTCCTGATCGGTGACGTCGACGGGGACGGGGCGGCGGACATCGTCTACGTGGACGACGGGAGGGTGACGCTCTGGATCAACCAGAGCGGAAACGGCTTCAGCGATCAGATCGAGATTCGTGGCACGCCGTCAGTGACGGACACAGACGCGGTTCGGCTGGCCGACGTATTCGGCACCGGCGTCGGTGGCGTCTTATGGAGCGCGGACGCAAGCGGACTGTCGCGCAAGAACATGTTCTTCCTGGACTTCACAGGCGGCACAAAGCCCTATCTTCTCGAAGAGATGAACAACCACATGGGTGCCGTGACCCGGGTGGGCTACGCGCCGTCTACCCGGTTCTATCTGGAGGACGAGAGGCGGCCAGAGACTCGCTGGAAGACCCCACTGCCGTTCCCCGTGCAGGTCGTCTCGCGCGTCGAGGTCGTCGACAAGATCTCCGGGGGGAAGCTCACTACCGAATACCGCTACCACCACGGCTACTGGGACGGCGCGGAGCGCGATTTCCGCGGTTTCGGCATGGTCGAGCAGCACGATACCGAATCCTTCGAAGACTATAACGGAACGGGATTGCACAGCGGAGGTGCGCCTTTTGCGGGAGTCACAGATCGAGAGCGTTTCTCCCCGCCAATGCTCACGAAGACCTGGTTCCATCAGGGGCCCATAGGTGACGAGTTCGGGGGGTGGGAGGAAGTAGATTTCAACGCCGAGCTCTGGCCGCGTGACCCGCAGATGCTCTCGCGCTCGCCATTGACGACGGACTTCCTGACGCACTTACCCCGCCGGGTAAAGCGAGACGCTTTACGTACCCTGCGGGGGAGTGTCCTGCGGACGGAACTCTACGCCCTGGACGGCACGGAGCGCGAGAACCGTCCGTACACGGTGGAGGAACACCTGCACGGCATCTGCGAGGTCGTCGAGGAGAACGGTCAGCCCAAGCTGGTGTGCGAGCCTCGACCGGAAGATTCCCCCGCCGTTACCAAAGATGACTCAACGCCGCGGATCTTTTTCCCTCACGAGCTGGCTCGGCGCACTACCCAATGGGAACGCGGCAGCGACCCGATGACGCGGTTCAGCTTCACGGAGGACTACGACGAGTACGGTCAGCCCCAAACGCAGACGCAGATCGCCTGTCCGCGTGGCTGGCGCAACCCGGATGCTCCTCCCGCGAAGGCTTACCTGGCAACGCGCAAGAGAACGGTCTACGCCCGGCCCGTGGATGCGCAGCGAGCCCACATCGTGGATCGGGTCGCCAAGACGACCACCTATGAGATCCAGAACGATGGCACCCAGCGCCTCTTCGAACTAAGGGACATGCCTGACGACAGCGATTCTCTGAAGGTCATCGGCCAGACCCTGAATTTCTACGATGGCGACGCGTTCGAGGGCCTGCCCTTCGGACAGCTCGGCGACTACGGCGCCCTGGTGTGCACGGACGACTTGGTCCTCACCAAGGAAACTCTGCACGAGGCGTACAAGAGTGCTGGCGCGGTGCTGACCCCTCCGGAAGAGCCGCCCTACCTCTCCTACGAGGGTTCTCCGAATTGGAGCGCAGAGTACCCGCAAGAGTTCCGCGAGAAGCTGTCCGCGCTCGCAGGATACGCGTATCACGTTGGTGGAGCCGAGCATCACCAAGGTTACTTCGCGACTACCGAGCGGCGGCGCTACGACTTCCACGAGAACTCAGAAGGCAAGGGGCAGGGACTGATCATGGTCAAGCGTGACCCGCTGGGACGGGACGTGACGATCGTCTACGAGGAGCCTTATCGCCTGTTGCCGAAAGAGGTCACCGACCAAGTCGGCCTGAAGAGCACGGCAAACTACGATTACCGGGTTCTTCAGCCCAGTGAGGTTGTTGATGCGAACGAAAACCGCACCCGCTTTGCTTTTACGCCGCTCGGCCTCTTGAAGGAAACGTGGGTCTTTGGCAAGCCCTCAAACGACGAAGGCGACCGTCAAAGGCCGAGTGTCAGGATGGAGTACGACTTCCCAGCCTTCGCCGATCGCGGGAGTCCTATCTCCGTTCGTTCCATCCGTCACGTTCACCACGACACGGAGACCGACGTTCTCGTGCCACAAAGGGACCAGACGATCCAAACGGTGGAATACTCCGACGGCTTCGGGCGGTTGCTCCAGACTCGCACCCAGGCCGAGGACATAGTCTTCGGTGACCCTGCCTTCGGCAACCAGGTTCTGCCGAGCGACCAATCCCAGCCGGGCAGTGATACCCTCGGCTCCGTCGTTACCGATCCCGCAAGCAAGCCGCGCGTCGTGGTGAGTGGGTGGCAGACCTACGACAACAAGGGGCGCGTGATTGATAAGTACGAGCCTTTCTTCTCCGAAGGGTGGTACTACGCGCCCCCGAAGGATTCGCAGCTCGGCCAGAAGGCGACGATGTTCTACGACCCACGCGGGCAGGTGATCCGCATAACCAACCCCGACGGCTCGGAGCAGCAGGTTGTCTATGGTGTGCCCGCTGACCTGCGCAACCCAGAGGTTTTTGCTCCTACCCCGTGGGAGAGCTACATCTACGACGCCAACGACAACGGTGGGCGCACACATCCGGCCGCCTCGGCGAACTACCAGAACCACCGCAACACGCCGACTAGCGCGGTGTTAGACGCTCTGGGTCGTACGGTAGAGACCGTCGAGCGCAACGGGCCGAACGCAGCCACCGACTGGTACACAACCCGCTCGACCTATGACATCCGCGGCAACCTCATCACCGTCACCGATCCGTTGGGACGGTTAGCCTTCCGCCACCTTTACGACCTCGCCAACCGGGCGCTCCGAACCGAGCAACTCGACGCGGGGCTTCGGCGGCTGGTGATCGATGCTGCCGGCAACACCCTCGAGCAGCGTGACAGCAAAGGTGCGCTTGCGCTTCACGCCTACGATTCACTCAACCGTCCGGTGCGTCTGTGGGCGCGAGACGGTACCGGGCAGCCGCTCACACTCCGAGAGAGCTTGATCTACGGCGATGGCGAAGACTCTGGGCTGAGCACGGCGCAAGCCTTAGCTGGGAACTTGCTGGGCAAGCCCTACAAGCACTACGACGAAGCGGGCCTGTTCGCCGTTGGGGCGTACGACTTCAAGGGCAACCTCTTGGAGAAAGCACGGCAGGTAATAGCTGATACCGTCATTCTCTCTGTCTTCAAGCCACCCCCGCCAAAATGGAGCGTAAAGGCCTACCGGGTGGATTGGCAGCCCCCACCGGGGACACTCCTGGAGACTCACGCCGCCACACTGCTCGACCCGATGGTCTACCGGACCTCACTCGCCTACGACGCCCTGAACCGCATCAAGACGATGCGTTACCCACAGGACGTGAGCGGCGTGCGCAAGGAGTTGCGCCCACGCTACAACCGGGCCGGGGCATTGGAAAGCGTGGAGCTTGACGGCAAGCTCTACGTGGAGCGCATCGCCCACAACGCCAAGGGTCAGCGCACGCTCGCCGCCTACGGCAACGGCGTGATGACCCGCCACGCCTACGACCCGAAGACGTTCCGCCTCGTACGCATGCGCACCGAGCGCTACACCAAGCCGAGCGCCTTCACTTACCACCCGATTGGGGGGGCGCCGCTGCAGGACTTCTCATACTCATATGACCTCGCAGGCAACCTGCTCGCCCTGCGTGACCGCACGCCCGGCAGCGGCCTCTCGACCAAACCCAACGCTTTAGACCGGGCCTTTGCCTACGACCCGCTCTACCGTCTGCTCTCGGCCACGGGGCGCGAGTGCGACGTCCCGCCGCCCGTGCCGTGGAGCGTCGCCCCACGCTGCGCCGACACCACCAAGACGCGGGCCTACAAGCAGACATACCAGTACGACCCGGCTGGCAACCTGCGGAGGTTGGTGCACCAGGCGGCCAGCGGCGCTGTCACCCGCGTGATTGCACCGACCCCAAATGGCAACCGCTTGGCGACGATGAGCGTCGGAGCGAAATCCTACACCTACGCCTACGATGCAAGTGGCAACCTACTCTGGGAGAACTCATCCCGCCACTTCGAGTGGGATCACGCTGACAGGATGCGGGTCTACCGTACCCAGATAGCGGATTCGGAGCCTTCGGTGCATGCCTACTACCTCTACGACTCGGGCGGCCAGCGGATTAAGAAGCTGGTACGCAAGCAGGGACAGGTCGAGGTCACCATCTACGTGGATGGTGTTTTCGAGCATCAGCGGGTGATCGCAACAAGTACAACCCAGGAGAACAACACGCTGCATGTGATGGATAACCAGAGCAGGATCGCACAGGTGCGGGTCGGCAAGCCGTTCTCCGGCGACACCACCCCGGCGGTGAAGTACCACCTCGGTGACCACCTCGGTAGCAGTAACGTAGCCATCGATGAGACAGGTTCCTGGGTCAACCGCGAGGAATACACCCCCTACGGGGAGACCAGCTTCGGCTCCTTCGCTAGAAAGCGCTACCGCTTCACCGGCAAGGAGCGCGACGAGGAGAGCGGACTTTACTATCACGGTGCGCGTTACTACGCGCCGTGGCTGGCGCGGTGGGTGAGCTGTGATCCGGTCGGGTTGGTGGATGGCCCAAATCTCTATGCGTACACACGAAGTAACCCGGTCCGTTTTAGGGACTCGGCGGGTACTCAGGTCGAAACAACTGTGGTAACTGGAGCTGCTGCGGTTGTTGCGCCGGGAGCGGGCGCCGCAGTGTCTGCAGGTGGCGCCGGAGCAGCTGCAACGACAACACTGCAAGCAGTAGCCCCGGGAGTAACCTCTGCCGTGTCAGCTTCAAGCGGTGCAGGTGCCGTTGCGACGTCAACGTTTCAGGCGGCAGCGGGCACAGCTGAGGCGGCTGCACTGACGGGCACGGCCGAGGCGGCTGCAACGGCGGGTGCAGCTGAGATGACCGTGGGAGCCAGGGTGTTGGGATGGCTGGCTACCGGTGCGAGGGCGGCTCTTAGCGTGCCAATGATTATTCTAACCGTGACTCTCTGGCCGAGCACGGCAGAAGCGCCAGGGCTTCCCTCAAATGCACCAGGACCGTCGGCCCCTGGCGCGCCGATAAGCGACCCCGGCAAACCTAGCCCTCCGGTATCGGACCCTTCCGCTCCGACGCCCGAGTATGTGGAGCCCTCGGGCAGTGTGCAACCGGTACAAGATCCATCGTTGCCGGGCTCGACGCCGGTGCAGGCTGGCGAGACGGAGAAGCCCATAAACGCGTCGGAGCGCCCCATCCTAAAACCGGGGACCAAGGAGTGGAAGGACGCGATGAAGGACATATCGTCTCCAGGTAGAACCGGCAAGAACTATCGCGTCGAAACGTTGGAAGATGCTGAAAAGCTGCTGAGAGAAGCGCAGGGGGAGATGAAGAAATACGAGACCTATACTGGAGAGAAATACAAGAAGGGCTATGAGGTACACCCGAAAGAGAACGTTCCTGGCTCACGCGCTCCGGAGAATGATCTTGAACACATAAAGTGGGTGGATTGGGAAGGCGGTAAAAGGGGCGGGAGCTACGGACACATATTCTTCGGTAAGTAGAGGAACAGGCCTGAGGGAGATTCCGAGAAGTAGGTAGAGCATGACTGCAAACGGCACGCCTAAGCCCGGTGTTAGGTTACCTGAAGAGATAGAGCAGTCCGTGCTTTCGCAATTCTACACCACGTTCAGAAGGGACATCAGTGACCAAGCTCCTAACGTCCCGACGTGGAGCACGTTCGCTTCTCCTATGAGAGTAGAGGAGGACATTCTCTCGCACGCAGAGCTGACTAAGCACGAAACTCTTAACGTTCTCTTTGAGAACCAGAGCGCGGTCTATTCCGCGAACGCGCAAGAGATCAAGAACTTCTTCTCGCATCGAGAGCCGTGGGAAGATTACGATATCTACATCTTCCCCAAAAGCATGGACTGGTGCATAGCCTTTACTCACCAACAAGCGTTCGGAATTTATGTGTTTGTAACAGGAGATGTAGAGAGGTTCACTTAGGGAAACAAGTCTTGGAACCAAGGAGCAAGAGGGTTTTGAGCAGGCACAACTTGGATGCGTTGGGGAGACACTTCGCGACCCAAGCCATCAACGAGGCTAACGACTGGCGCAACACGGACAGCGACACTCAAGGAGGAATTAATGCCTAGCATCAATATCAGAGTTGCAACGCCCCAGGCGGGGGCTATCTTCTGGAGGCGACCGGACAGCGCGGCATCGATCGAGGTCAGCGGCACCGCCTTCGTTACGAACTGCCTCTCAAACTATATATGTTGGATCGAGAGCGTGTCAGTTCAAATGGGCAGCGGACAACCTTGGAGATTCGCCGGTGATAGTTCCTGGTCCTACAAGGGCAGTGTCACGACGGGGGGTAACCTCACGATTGCGATACGGGCGGAGGGGCTTTACCGGCGGAGGGACATGGAGCCCAACGGTGAAGCGTCTTTTGATGGTAACGCGGCTGTCAATGTATCAGTAGGTGTTGATTCAACACCTCCGCAGTTGACGGTCAATCCAATAGGCGACAACGGCAAGGTCTATCTGATTGGCCCTTCGATTATTGTCCCCGTTTCGGGAACGGCCTCGGATGCGCAGAGCGGCGTGAGTTGGGTCGAGTACATGGTCGACGGCGCAAATCCAGTGCGAGCAACGCCTTCGCCGAGTTGGTCCAATTGGACGGCTAATCTGCAGATACCCCTCGGTACACACACCGTGACGGTCCGCGCAGCGGACAACGTCGGGAACATCGCGACGACACAACCGATACCGATCGAAGCCGTGGACAACACGGCCCCTACAGTGGTCATACAAGAGCCACCAGACTATTTTACGAAGCTGGGCGACGAGACAGGGGCCAAGATCACCGTCTCAGGGACGGCGACCGATCTTCAAAGCGGGGTGGCAGCTGTCGAGTGGGCTTTGGACAACAGCTCCCAGTATAAACAGGCAATCACGCAGACCAATTGGGCTGCCTGGAGCGCGGAAGTTCAGGTTCCTCCCGACTTTCACCTCATAAAGGTGCGCGCTCGAGACAACAAGAACAACGTGTCGGTCCCCGGAGAGAAGCCGGTAAGGGTATCGCTTTCATTCAAGCCCGGTGATCAGGAGGACAACGTCAGCCAACTGGCTTACTTGAGAGACTTGATCGAGTTCGCCAGGGCACATGTGACTGTTGCGCTGCCAGGAGGTGGGACTAGAGCTCTCTGGCTAAGGGACCTTACGCGGCAGTTCTTTCAACCGTTCGGGGACCTGACTTCAGGCGAACAGGTGCGCCAGCTTCGCATCTGCATCGAGGTCTTGCGTGACTACCTCGACCCTCGCCCGGCCGCCCACTGGAACTTTGACGAGAGCGGCGGGCCAGCGATCCTGGACTCTTCTGGTAACGGCAACACCGGGACGCTCCAAGGCCCCACCCGAACCGTAGGCAAGGTCGGAGGAGCGCTTCAGTTCGATGGTGTGGACGACGTCGTAAGGTTGGATAGTGCAAGCTTTGGAGATCCGATCAACAACTTCACCGTCGCGTTCTGGACTAACCCGCGGGCCACGCACGAGATCGATGCCCAAAGCACGAGTGGCACCGGTGGAACGTCAGGACAGAAGTACGCAATCGACCTGCCGCAGGGCGGTACGTTGTACGGATCACTCGAGCACGCCTGCGCCGGGGTATCGGTCGGGACCAACGGCATAAGCGTCTACGAGCACTCCGACTCTTACATGCCTGCACTCCTGGTATATCAAGTTGCGATCTCCGGATGGACTCATGTGGTGCTGGTATATGAGAACAAGCAGCCGAGGCTCTACCTCAACGGCATCCTGGTAAAGACCGGACTGGCGAGCCCCAAGAAGTTCGTTCACCTAAACCCCCAGACGCTGGGTGGGATGGGCTACGGTTTCTTCAACGGTCAGCTGGACGACGTTCGCATCTACGGTCGGGCATTGAGCGAGGTCGAGGTGCGAGACTTGTTCTCCCCGCTCCCCGCGGGCGAGGTCGTGTGGGTCGACGATGCGGTCCCTACCGGCGCCGCCACGCAGGCGGAAGGTGGGGATGCCTGGAACTGGGTTAGCACGAACCCTGCGCCATTCTCCGGAACGAAGGCCCACCAGTCGAACCTGTTTGCGGGAGTTCACCAGCACTTCTTCGTCGGGGCGACCACACCGCTGGCCGTCAAACGTGGAGACAAGTTCTTTGCCTACGTGTACCTCGATCCATCCAACGTGCCGGAAGAGGTCATGCTGCAGTGGAACGACGGCACGTGGGAGCACCGCGCTTACTGGGGCGCTGACAAAATCACGTGGTGGGGCACGGCGGGTACGAACAGTCGCCGGCACATGGGACCGTTGCCCTCCGCTGGCCAGTGGGTGCGGCTGGAGGTGACGGCGAGCCAGGTCGGACTCAGTAACCGGATGGTCAGCGGCATGGCGTTCACGCTCTACGGTGGGCGGGCGACGTGGGACCGCTCCGGCAAGATCGGCTACAAAGTTGGCCTGGAAGCGGCAGAATCATGTTATCGCCAGACGGTCTACCAGGCTCTGTTGAGTAACTTGGGCACCTCTTACGAGGAACTCAGGCTGGTGCGCCACCAGGCCGGCGAGGACGAAAATGTGCGCAAGGCGCTTGAGAAGACGCGTGAGGCTCTGGCGAGCCGCCTAGGCATAGACTACGATACGTCGAGAGCGAACCGGCTAGACAAGCTCCTGCTCCAGCCTGACCAGATCACTGAGGCGGCGTTCGAAACCCTGTTCGGCCTGGCCGATACCACGCGAGATCCCTTGAGCGCCAGGCCGGCTCCAGATCTGCTCACCTGGCGCCTGGAACACCTGCGCACGCTGTGGCTAGAACAGGACCACCCAGCAGATCCAGGCGGCGATTCTTCGCCACCCCTAATCGACCCAGACCTGGTTCGCCAAGAGGACCTGATAGTGCCCACGTCCGGCAGACCCAACCCTGCCTTCGCCCTCTGGCAAACCAGAAGCGAATGGGTAAACGGGATATCGTCACGGCTCGCCAATGACAGGAAGGCTGGGGAGACCGATAAGGACAGGCTGGAAAGACTCATCGGGGCAACACCGTCGAGTGCGACGGAGAAACTGTCGATGGCGGCCATGTTAGCGCTGGAAGCGGAGCGCCAGCAGGGTAAGGTCATCCACGCCGAACTCCAGAAATGGCAGCTGAGCATCGGGGCCTTCTCCTACCTAATAAGGATGCACAACGTGGCCGTCGCTGGATCTTTGCTGGATTCAGAGTGGTCTGACGTGTACTCCATTCTGGTACAAGTCGAGAAACTGCACAAGTACAAGGATTGGCGGACCGAAGAAGTAAACCTGACGCTGAGCACGGATTACTTCATCCTTCCCTCCACAGAGGCAACGGTCACCACTCCTTCTTCGCCAAAATTTCCTGCATGGAGGGCGACTGCGCGCGAGCGTCGGCTGTGGCAGAATAAGCTACGAGCCCGCGCTGACCAGGAGCTGGCCGTAGCTCAGGGTTTACAATCCGCGGTGGATGCCGCGGAAGAAGCCACCCTGCCGCTCCTACGCGACGCACTAGTAGAGGCAGCCGGCGCCACGGCCACCGGCGAAAGTCGGAGCAACGCGGACGTTTCAAACTGGCTCACGGACTGGTTGTTGATCGAAGTCAAAGGTACCGGCCGTCAGAAGACCACTCGTATCAACCAGGCCATCGAGACCCTTCAGAGCATCCTCTTCTCTCTGAGAACCAACCGCTTCAAAGACGTAAATGCCGAGGCGGAGCTGGAGCCGTTCTCTCCGAGGCCGGACTGGAACCTTGCCGTGAGCACGTCCGACTTCGACCAGGAGTGGGCCTGGATGGGCTCCTACGCGACCTGGCGTGCGGCCATGCTTGTCTTTCTCTATCCGGAGAACCTCCTGCTGCCCAGCTTGCGAGGGGAGCTGACGCAGGACTTCAAGATCGAGCAGAGATCGGGATCCTTCAAGACGATGGTCGAGAATCTGCGTGGTCAGCAGTCACTCACCCCTGATGCCGCACGTGGGCAGGCGAACGAGTATCTCACTCGCCTGCGTACGGGACCTCTCACGGGTGTGCTGCCGGCCGAACTGAATGCTCCTTTCGAGATTACCGAGCAGCTCAACGAGACGCAACTGCGCGCGCTGGCTAAACAGGGCAGTGACCTGTTCATCAAGTATGCCGCTCCCGACAAGAAATCGGAGCTCTTCTACGTGACGGAGGTGTTCTACTTCGTTCCGATCCAGATCGCGCTACAGCTTCAGAAATCCCGCCAGTACACGGCTGCCCTGGACTGGTTCCAGACTGTCTATGCCTACAACCTGCCTGTGGAGCAGCGCAAGATCTACTACGGGCTGGTGCTGGAAAGTTCTATCCAATCCTCTTACGAACGCGTCTTGACTACGTGGCTGCTGGGCGATCTTAACCCTCACGTCATCGCAACGAAGAGAAAGGATGCTTACACACGCTTCACCCTACTGGCCATGGTGCGCTGCTTCCTCGACTTTGCCGACTCCGAGTTCACCAATGACACCGGCGAGTCCATCTCCAGGGCCCGTACCCTGTACCTAAGCGCCCTAGACCTGCTCGACCTGCCGGAACTACAGACGCCAAAAGACTTCGGATTCGCACCCAACCCCGTGGTCCAAGCCCTAAGGCTGCACGCGGAACTGAACCTCTTCAAGCTGCGTGATAACCGCAACATCGCCGGTATGCAGCGCCAGACCGAAGTGCCCCTGCCCACGAGGATGATTAACAGCCTTCCGACCATCGGCGGTGGGGGGCAGCTCACGCTGCCCGGAGCGCAAACCCTCCATCCCACGCCCTACCGTTACTCGGTGCTAATGGAGCGGGCCAAACACCTCGTCGCCCTCGCCCAGCAAATCGAGGCTGCTTATTTCTCTACTCTCGAGAGGACGAGCGCCGAGGGCTACACCGAGCTCAAAGCCCGGCAGGATCTGGAACTTACAAAGGCCAGCGTCGATTTGCAGAACCTCCGCGTAACTGAGGCGACTGGTGGCGTGGAACTCGCCAGGCTTCAGCAAGAGAGATCTGAGGCCCAGGGCGAATACTACAGCGGGTTGATCACCGAAGGGATCAGCTCGCTCGAAATAGCTAGCCTCGCTCAGTATGGGGTTGCGGCACGGCTGCAGCTTGCTTCTGCAGCCGTGAGTTTCTCCTCTGCCTTCCTTCCGGCCTCTATTTCGGTGGGCTTCCCCAGCGGTGTATCTGCGAGCGTGAGCCCCCAAGGTTCTGCTGGTGCTATTGCCAGCAGTCTGTCCTCTACAGCCGCTGCTCTCAGCACCACAGCTTCCATTACCGCAACTCTTGCCAGCTACGAACGGCGTGCGCAGGAATGGCAATTCCAGAGGACCCTCGCTCAAAAGGACGTGGCCATCGGCGCACAGCAGATAACCTCGGCCCGGGATCGCGTTAGCGTAGTAAACCAAGAGCTTAACATCGCCCGCACACAAGACGTTAATGCAAATGCTGCGGTTGACTTCCTGACAACCGGCAGGTTTGCGACCGCCGAACTCTACGAATGGATGAGCGGCATCCTCGGGAGAGTCTACGACTACTTCCTGCAGCAAGCTACAGCCACGGCACGCCTCGCCCAGAGCCAGCTGGCGTTCGAACGCCAGGAAGGAGTGCTCTCCATCGTCCAGTCTGACTACTGGCAGCCTCCTTCAGAGGGCGGCACGATGCCAAACGGCAGCAGCGATGGCCAGGCGCCCGACCGGCAAGGTATCACAGGCTCCGCACGCCTTTTGCAGGACATCTACCAGCTCGACCAGTACGCCTTCGAGACTGACAAGCGCAAGCTGCAACTCACCAAGACGATCTCGCTGGTGCGGGCGGCGCCCTTGGAGTTCCAGCGCTTCCGCGAGACCGGCACGTTGCCCTTCGCCACACCTATGGAGATGTTCGATCGAGACTTCCCAGGGCACTACTTGCGGCTCATCAAGCGGGTGCGAACCTCGGTAGTTGCACTCGTACCATCAACCCAAGGCATCCGCGCCACGCTCGCGACAACTGGCGTATCGCGCGTGACTACCTCCGGCAACGGAATCTTTCAGACTGTGCCAATCTCTCGCGACCTGGAACTGGTAGCCCTCAGTTTACCCAACAATGCAAGCGGCTTGTTCGAACTTGATCAGCAGTCGGATATGCTGCTGCCCTTCGAGGCGATGGGCGTGGACACCTCATGGGAGCTGCAGATGCCCAAGGCCGCCAATCCCTTCGACTACCGCACGATCGCTGATGTCCTGTTCACTATCGAGTACACAGCGCTCAACAGCTTCGACTACCGTCAGCAGGTCGTCCAGGAGCTCGACCACGCTATCAGCGCCGATTACCCAGTCAGCCTGCGGCAGCAGTTCCCAGATCAGTGGTACGATCTACACAACCCTGATCAGGCGACCCCGCCAGCCATGACTATCCGCTTCGACATCACACGTGAGGACTTGCCACCGAACCTAGATGATCTAAGGACCCAGCACCTCTCTCTCTACATGGTGCAATTCGATGGACAACCCATCGCCATACCGCTGACGGTGAGTCTGTACTTCACCCCGCAAAACGGTACCGAGACCGGAGGCGGAGCAAGCTCAAACGATGGTGTTTTCAGCACACGACGGGGCAACGCCAACGAGTGGCTGAACAAGATCTGCAATCAAGTTCCGCAAGGAACATGGAGACTTGCGTTGCCGAATACGCAGGAGGTGAAGGACCTCTTCAACAACGAAGAGATCGAGGATATTCTGTTAGTGATCACCTACTCCGGAAGCACACCGGAATGGCCGATCTAAGATAGGAGGCGGTTAGAAGTTACGGAGATCGCTCTGCATGCTAGAAGAGGCGTCCGACACGCAGGCGTTCTCTATTTACAACCTACAGCGTGTTGCGATGAGGATGGGCTGCATGGCATCATGGGCTGATGAAAGCCTATTCCAAAGACCTCCTTCAGAAGATCGTGGATGCCATAGAAAGAGGAATGCCCAAGGCTCAGGCCGCTCGCACCTTCGGAGTCGGGATCTCCACCGTCAAGCGTTACGCCACCAAGGCCCAAAGAGGAGAATCTCTTGA
>Ga0126313_10000799_pt1 | contig 15660 bp, 16 predicted proteins | sample Plot105A_FD_89954 | JGI IMG/M metagenome (GOLD analysis project Ga0126313, IMG submission 89954) | Serpentine soil microbial communities from UC McLaughlin Reserve, CA, USA - Plot105A | ecosystem: Environmental > Terrestrial > Soil > Grasslands | place: USA: UC McLaughlin Reserve, Lake County...
CTCAGGTGCTGGCTCGGGCGCCGGTTCGGGTGCTGGCGCTGGCTCGGGTGCTGGCGCTGGCTCGGGTGCTGGCTCAGGCGCTGGCGCGGGCGCCGGTTCGGGTGCTGCGCCGGTAGCACCGTATTCGACAGTGTTCTCTCCCGTAGGTTGGGCACCTTCGCTGGAGGTGTCGACCAGTCCCTCCGCTCGGGCGACCCCGCCTCCAATAAGAAGGCCAATGAAGATCACATTGACCGCGACGACGATGGCGAAAATCATCCGCCACCGCCAGCGCGGTCGTATTAGGCCTGCGCCAACGCCGGTGCGACAGAACTTTCCTCGTCCGCCACCAAAACTGTGCCTTCGCCAATTATGATTTCGACGTACGTACGCCGTCGCCTCAGCCGTCGTATTCGTCCCTTCTCATCCCATACCTAGCGGGCCGAGCGGCACAGTAACCTGCACTGCTCCGCTGTGTCAGCATACATTGGGGCAAGGTGCTATTTCATCCGCCACATGGCACATATTTTCTGTTACACATAGCGATACGTACCACAAGCGGTTTTCCCACCCTTCAAGTATACGCAAACTTGAGGTCCTATATAAACATCGGTCCAATAGGCCCCGTCGAGCCACTTCGCCCAGCGTGTTTCAGGCTTCCGAGTATGCGATTACCACCTCGTGGAGGTGAGTTCTGGATCAACGTTCCCAGAAAGGCGGATCGAAAATGTTAGGAACCCAGATCTGTGCGTACTCCGGCCACAGCATGGTGTAGTGGTTCGCTCCGTCGACGAGGGTGTCCGAGCGGAGATCGAGGACCCCGGCCATCGCGTCCCGGGTATCATCAGAGATGAGCGGGTCGCTGCCGGGGAAGAAGCCCTCCGAGGCCCGGACGAGCGCGATCGGACTTTTTACGTTCCGCATCTCTTCGGCGGTAGGGCTGTCCTCCGATACCGAAGGCGAGTCCTCTTCGGCTGCGGCGCGAGAGGCTTTGGGCCTGTAGCCGCCCTCGACCTCCTCCAGGTCGTAGAAGTAGTAGTCGGCGAGATCCGGCGGGAGGTCTTCCATCGTCAGGTTCTGGTCCGGAAACCAGAAGTTCAGGTAGGCTTCCGGGCTCTCGAAGGTCATGTCGAGGCGCCGGAAGGCCCGCTCGAGGCCCTCCTCCATGGCCGCCGCCTCCTGTTTTTGCTCCTCGGACATCTCTTCGGGCGAGACTTCGACGCGGGGCCAGCCGCCGTCGAGGAGGACGAGGGCGCGGACGCGGTCCGGGTAGGAAAGGGCGGCCTTGAGGGCGACGAAGCCGCCCATGGAGTGGCCGAGGATCACGGCCCGTTTCAACTCGAGATGGTCGAGGACCCTTATTGCGTCCGCAGCGTGCGCCTCCAGCCCGTAGCCCGATTCGGGCTTCGCCGAATCGCCCCGGCCCCGCAGGTCCACCCCGACGAGGGAGCGTGAGGATGCCAGATGTCTTGCCAGTGCGTTGAAGGCGCGGTGCTGGGCGGTGATGCCGTGCAGGCAGACGACGGGGTCCGGGCCGCTGCCGGCGCGCCAGATCGCCAGCTCGACCTCCCCGGGCACCCTCTCTGCGGTCCAGACACTCCTCTCCATAAGCAAGAAGTATACGCCAAGGCAGTTTCGGGTAACGGTGGGTGATAATCTTCGGGGATGGACTACTTCGAGAACGTGATGGAGGCGGTCGGGAACACGCCCCTGATCCGGCTCGGGCGCATCGAGGCGGGCGAGGGCATCCGGGCCTGCATCCTGGCGAAGATCGAGTACCTCAACCCCGGGGGGTCCGTCAAGGACCGGCCCGCCGTAAAGATGCTCGAGGTCGCCGAGGAGGAGGGCCTCCTCAAGCCGGGTGGGACGGTGGTGGAGCCGACGAGCGGGAACACCGGGGCCGGCCTGGCGCTCGCGGCGGCGGTCAAGGGCTATAACTGCATCTGCGTGATGCCCGATAAGGCGAGCAAGGAGAAGCAGGATCTCCTGAAGGCTTTAGGCGCGGAGGTGGTCGTCACCCCGACCGGGCTCACGCCCGACGATCCCGAAAGCTACTACGCGGTGGCTGAGCGGCTCGCGCGGGAGATCCCGGGCGGCTTCAAACCCGGCCAGTACGAGAACCCGGCGAACCCTCTCTCCCACTACGAGACCACGGGCCCTGAGGTGTGGTCCCAGACCGCCGGCCGCGTGACCCACTTCGTCGCCGGCATGGGCACCTGCGGCACCATCACCGGCACCGGCCGCTACCTCAAGAAGCAAAGTCTCGGGGTGAGGATCGTCGGCGCCGACCCCGAGGGCTCCATCTTCTCCGACCCTGAGAACGTCCACACCTACGCGGTCGAGGGCGTCGGCGAAGACTTCTACCCGGAGAATTACGACCCGGACGTCGTGGACGAGGTCATCCAGGTGAACGACCGTGAGTCCTTCCTCATGACGAGGAGGCTGATGCGGGAGGAGGGGCTGTTCGTCGGGGGCTCGTGCGGGATGGCAGTGGTCGCGGCGGTCCGGGCGGCCGGAGGTCTGCCGGAGGACGCTGTGGTCGTCGTGCTGCTGCCGGACACCGGTCGCAACTACGTCTCGAAGGTCTTCGACGACGACTGGGTCCTGGAGAACTCGGACGTCACGCCGGAGGATCTGGAGAGACCATTCCGCGTCTTCGAGGAGCGAGCATGAGATCCGGCCGAAGAGGCTTCTCGACGCGCGCCATCCACGTCGGCCAGGAGCCGGACCCGGCAACGGGCGCCACCATAGTCCCGATCTACCAGACCTCCACCTACACCCAGGAGGCGCCGGGCCGGCACAAGGGCTACGAGTACAGCCGCACCGCCAACCCGACCCGCAGCGCTCTAGAGGAGTGCGTCGCCTCCCTCGAAGGGGCCGAGTACGGCCTCGCCTTCGCCTCCGGGCTCGCCGCGACCATCGCGACGATGAGCCTCCTGTCCCCAGGGGACCACGTCGTCGCCGGGGACGACCTCTACGGCGGCACCTACCGTCTCTTCGAGAGGGTGTTGCCCAGAACGGGCGGCCTCGAGTTCACCTACGCCGACACTACAGACCCTGCCTCCGTCGAGGAGGCCCTGCGTCCCGAGACGAAGCTGCTCTGGATAGAGACCCCCACCAACCCGATGCTGACCCTCTCGGACATAGCGGAGCTCTCCGAGATGGCGCACGAGCGCGGCGCGGTTGTCGCGGTAGACAACACCTTCGCCTCGCCCTACTTCCAGAACCCGCTCGCTCTGGGCGCCGACATAGTCGTCCACTCGACGACCAAGTACATGGGCGGCCACTCGGACGTTGTCGGCGGAGCGGTGGTTACTTCGAACCCCGCCTTCTACGAAGGGATCAAGTTCTACCAGAACGCCGCCGGGGCGGTCCCGGGGCCGTTCGACTCCTGGATCGTGCTGCGCGGCCTCAAGACTCTGGCCGTCCGGATGCGCCAGCACGAGGAGAACGCCCTGGCGGTCGCAAAGTTCTTGCAGGGTCATCCGGAGATCGAGACCGTGAACTACCCCGGGCTACCGAGCCATCCGCAACACGAGCTCGCCAAGAAGCAGATGAGCGGCTTCTCCGGGATGGTCTCGTTCACCCTCAAGGGCGGTGCGGAGGCGGCCCACGCGGCGGTGCAGAAGACCGAGGTGTTCCACTTCGCGGAGTCTCTAGGAGGCGTCGAGTCCCTGATCACACACCCCGCCACCATGACCCACGCCGCCATACCGCGCGAGCTGCGCGAGGCGCGTGGCGTGACCGACGGCCTCATGCGCCTCTCCGTCGGTATCGAGGACAAGGAAGACCTCATCGCCGACCTCGACCGGGCTATAAGCCCCGGATAGCCGGGAGGACGAATAGCTGCTCCTTACTTCCCGTCCCGTTTGGAGGCGTGAAACGCGCCCGGTTGCACCGTGCCCCGCGCTTCCCTCATCTCGGGACTTCCCCGGGGTGTGACACCTTCGAGATCCGGCCCTACGCCCTTGCGTTCCGGCCGCTCGAAGACCAACGCGTGGAGGACCATCCCCACCAGCATCGCCGCGACGAACGCGAACACCGGCGCGAGTCCCGTAACCAGCGCCGCCACCGCCGGGCCGGGACAGAACCCCGACAACCCCCAGCCGACGCCGAACAGCGCAGCGCCTCCGAGCAGGCGAGCGTCCAGGCTCTTCTTGGTGGGCAGAGCGAAGTCGTCGGCGAGGACCGGGCGTGGACGGTTCAGATCACGCGGAACGCGGGGACGGTGACCAGCAGCGCGCCGCCCATGACGAAGGCCAGGGTTGGGTCCCACCCTCCGGCGACATCGAGGAAGCCGATGACCTTGGCGGGGTTCACCATGCCGGAGACGGCGAGCCCGAAGGGCGTGCCTGCCAACAGAGCGACGAGCATCCTCATACCAACCCCCTCAAAGAGCGTGGCGGGTAAGGAACACGGTGAGCATCGCAACGCCGAAGAACACCGACGTGGCGACGATCGAACGCTTCGAGAGGCGCGCGACGCCGCAGAGGCCGTGGCCGCTGGTGCAACCGGAACCCAGGCGGGTGCCGAAGCCCACCAGGAGCCCCGCCGCCACGAGGACCGGTACGGACGCCTGCATCTTGACGGGGATCGCGCCGCCCGTCGCCAGCATGTAGACGAAGGCGCCGAGCAGAAGGCCGGCGACGAACACCAGGCGCCAGCCGGCGTCCGCGTTTCTCGGAACCAACAAGCCCCCGACGATGCCGCTGATGCCGCTTATGCGCCCGTTCAACAACAGGAGCAGCGCGGCGGCCAAGCCGATGAGCAGGCTGAAGTTCTCCATCATCCCTCCTTCGCGCGGCACAATGTCCAAAAACGCCGCCCATCCCGCCACGAGTCCGCGGGACAGGTCGGGGACAGTCCCGTTTATCTAATTTCCAGAACCTCTCACAACCCTTGCGAGAAGGGCCGATCGATCCACCGGGTTGGCCAAGAGTTTATCGTGATCGAGCGCATCATCCTAGCTGGCCGCGGCCTCGGGGTTGCGCTCCCTATACTCGTCGCGCCAGGCGATGAGTTCTCTCAGGGGGCTCAGGTCGTAGTCTGGGCCGGAGAAGCCGAGCAGCAGGTGGGTGATGCCGTTCTCGACGTAGTGGTCGGCGTTTTTGACCTGGCTGTGGTCGTTGATCAGGGCGGAGCGCTCTATCTCCTTCGGGTCGCGGCCGACCTTGCGGCACCAGTCATCGAGTATCCGGCTCTTCCGGCCCACCCGCTCGGGGTCGCCAAGTCCGTTCCAGATGTGGGCGTGCTCGGCGACGATCCTGAGCGTCACCCTCTCTCCTCCGCCCCCGATCAGGACCGGGATCTCACGGGTAGGAGGCGGGTTGAGCTTAAGGAGACGCTCCTCGATGACCGGCATCGCCGCGTCGAGATCGCGCAGCCTGCTCCCCGCCGTCCCGAACTCGTAGCCGTACTCGTCGTAGTCCCTCTGGAACCAGCCGGCCCCGATCCCCAGGATGAGCCGGCCAGCCGAGATGTGGTCCACCGTCCGTGCCATGTCCGCCAGGAGGTTCGGGTTCCGGTACGAGTTGCACGTGACCAGCGCACCGAACTCCACCCTCTCGGTGACCTCCGCCATCGCCCCGAGCATCGTCCAGCACTCGAAGTGCTCGCCGTTCGGGTCGCCGGAGAGCGGGAAGAAGTGATCCCAGTTGAAGAGCGTGTCCGCCCCCATCTCCTCGACTTCAAGCCACGCCTCGCGCATCTGCGCGTAGCTGGCGTGCTGCGGCTTGATCTGCGCCCCGACCCGTACCGCCATCTTGTTCCGCCTCCTCTTAGATAGCCCCGTCCGAAAGGGCACATTATATGACCTCGTCGAGAGCGCCGGTCGGTCAAGAGCCGGAGGAGGGGATCGGGTATATAGTGTCCAAGACGCGACCCTCAGGAGGTCAGGGAGATGTTAAGGGGACTCATGCCCGCGATGGTCACGCCCTTCGACGAGCGCGGAGAGGTGGACCTCGCGGCCACCGAAGCGGTGGTGGAACTCTTTTTGGAGGCCGGGGTGGATGGCATCTCTCCTTTAGGGAGTACCGGCGAGTTCTCGCACCTGACCGGTGAGGAGCGCAAGCGCTTCGCCGAGGAGGTGACGAGGATCGTCGCCGGGCGCGTCTCTCTCGTGATCGGGGTCGGCGCACCCGGCACGAGGGAGGCAGTCGAGCTCGCCCGCCACGCGGAGAGCGTGGGCGCGGACAGCGTGCTCGTCGTCTCACCGTTCTACTGGAAGGCGAGCGAGGAAGGCCTGTTCAGGCACTTCGCGGCCGTGGCGGAGTCGGTCGAGATCCCGGTCGTGATCTACAACCTCCCGATGCTCACCGGCATAGACCTCTCGCCGTCCCTTATAGCTCGCCTGGCCGCCGAATACCCGAACATTATCGGTCTGAAGGACACCGTTACCGAGTACAACCACGTCGTGAGCGTGCTGCGGGAGATCAGGCCTGTGCGGGATGACTTCTCGGTCCTGATAGGATGGGAGGATCTGATCCTCCCATCCCTGCTCGCCGGGGTCGACGGCTCTATATGCGCCTTCGCCAACGTCGCCCCCGAGCTGTTCGTGAACCTGGTCGAGGCCGCCCGCACCGGCGACCTCGCTAAAGCCACAAGGCTGCACCGGCGCGTCCTCTCGCTCCTCACCCTCGGCGCATACAGCGACCCGCCCATAGGCGCCATAAAGCTGGCGATGAAAAAGCTCGGCGTCCCCATCTCCCCCACCGTGCGCGGACCCGCCCTCCCGGCGACCGACGAGCAGAGCATAGAGGCCGTCCTCAAAGACGTGGGCCTGCTGGAGACCTCGAAGGCCGGTTGAGCAGCGCCTGTCGCGCCCTCTGGAGAGACGGATGGAGGAGAGGTTCGAGCGTTACTGGCCCGACATGGATGTTCTGCACCACGGGTTCCGAACGCAGCCCTGCTTCGTTTGCCGCATCCTGGCTGGGAACAACGAAAAGCCCCAACACTTCGTCCACGAGGATGACAAAACCATCGCCTTCCTCGACACGTATCCCCGGGCGTACGGCTACACTCTGGTGGCCCCGAAGGAACACAGAGAGCAGGTGACCGGCGACTTCTCCATGGAGGAATACCTCGACCTCCTGCGAGTGGTTTACCGGGTCTCCGAGGCAGTACGGCAAGAGGTCCGAGCAGAGCGGGTGTACCTCTACACCTTCGGCAGCAACCAGGGGAACTCGCACGTCCACTGGCACGTGGTCCCGCTCCCGCCCGGCGTGCCCTATGAGGACCAGCAGGGCGCTTGGGCCAGTTGGAGCAAGGGCGTACTCAAGATCCCCGAAGAAGAGATGGCCTCGCTCGCGGTGCGCATCGGCGCGAGGACGGGATGACGGACGACCTGAGGGCTCTGATCTTCGACGTGTTCGGCACGGTCGTGGACTGGCGCTCCAGCGTCATCCGGGAGGGTGAGGAGCTCGGCCGGAAGAAGAACCTCGACGTGGACTGGGCAGCCTTCGCCGACGCCTGGAGGAGCAGGTACGCGCCCTCGATGAACCGGGTGCGCCGCGGGGAGATCGCGTGGACTAAGCTCGATGACCTCCACCGTGCCTCCCTCGAAGAGCTGCTCGGAGAGTTCGGCGTCGAGGGCCTGACCGAGGAAGAGAGAGACCACCTGAACCGGGTCTGGCACCGCCTGGAGCCCTGGCCGGACGCCGTCGAAGGGTTGACCCGGCTGAAGGAGCGCCACGTCATCGCCCCGCTCTCCAACGGCAACGTCGCCCTGCTCGTCAACATGGCGAAGAGGGCGGGCCTGCCGTGGGACTTGATCCTCTCCTCCGAGCTCGTCCGCCACTACAAGCCCGACCCCGAGACCTACCTCTCGGCCCCCGAACTCCTCTCCCTCCGTCCCGACCAGGTCATGATGGTCGCCGCCCACCTGGACGACCTGCGCGCCGCCCAGAAGCACGGCCTGAAGACCGCCTACGTCCTCCGCCCCCTGGAGTTCGGTCCCGGAGGGAGCGCCGATCCCCCCGACCCCTCCTTCGACCTCGTCGCGGACGATTTTATCGAGCTGGCGGAGAAGCTAGGCGCCTGAAAATAGCTGCTCGGCTCGTCAGCAAGGACTTCGGTCGGCGAAAACACCGTGTGCAAAAGCCGTTGCGCCAACTGTGACCGGGCGTGAGCAGAACGGCAACAAGCTGAAATGCTGACTAGCTGAAGTGCTGACAGGCTACAGCAACAATGCCCACGCGGCGGTCGCGACGCCTAGAGTGCCGGTGAGGATGACTATGACCAGGGTCGTCGTCCGGAAGGCTTTTTCGGAGATCCTCTTGAGCATGGCCGTGCCGATGGCCTTCCCCAGGAAGGCGGCGGGGATGAGGGCGAGCATGAGGGGCACGTCCGACCCGTCGAAGAGCCCCCGGTAGAAGAGGACGATAAGTCCCGCGACGCTCATGACGAGGAAATACATGGCGCTGCTGCCCCGGAAGACGCGCTTGGGGAGGCCGCGGGAGGCGAGAAGGAGGACTATCGGGGGGCCGGCGAGGCCCGTCGAGGTCGAGAGCGCCCCGCTCGCCGAGCCGGCCACCACGGTGCTCCAGCGGGTCTCGGCTCCCGGTAGGCGGATGTCGCGCAGGAGGAGCAGGGCCGAGAAGACAACCACGACCCCGACCGCGAGCCGGATGTACAGTGGATTCACGACCCGCAGGACCTCCGCGCCCGCGACTATCCCCACGAAGGCCGGAGGCAAGAGGGCGAGCACCAGGCGCCGCTGTGCGTCCCGCCACGAGTCCCACACCACCGCAAGGTTGATGAATATCGAGAGCGCGGCGGTGATCACGACGACAGTCCTCGGGTCGTAGACGAAGAGCAGGAGCGGGGTGCTTATGAGCGCGAGCCCGAAGCCCGTCAGCCCCGAGACGGTCCCCGCGAGCAGCGCGGAGAGCAGGGCCACGAGTAGCGCCGCGCTCAACAAGAGCGCTCCTCGGGAACGTTCATCTCAGGGTCTTCGGCTAGCGGAGGACGCCGGCGTAGAGCCGTTCCCAGGCCTCCATCTCCGGCGTGAAGTAACGCACCCGCGTCTTCTTGTACTCGCGGGTCGAGTAGAGGGAGAGCCTCTCGGTGACGCCCGTCTCCTCGGCCATGGCGTCCAGGACGTTCTCGCACTCCTCGACGCTGCGGCCGTGGACCATGCTGAAGACGGAGTACGGCCAGTCCTCGTAGGTGGGGCGCTGGTAGCAATGGGAGACCGCCTGGTAGTGGGCGAAGGCGTTGCCGACCTCGTCTATACGCTCTTCAGGCACCTTCCAGACGCCCATCGCGTTCGCCCGGAAGCCCGCCTTGCGGTGGTAGAGGACGGCCGAGAAGCGGCGCATGATCTTGCGCCGCTGCAGGTCGTAGGCGCGATCCAGCAACCCTTCGTAAGAGAGCCCGACCTGCCTGCCCCACAGGTCGAAGGGCCGCGGCGTCAGGGGGGTGTCCTCCTGCAGGGCCCGGATGGCGGCTTTGTCGTCCTCCGAAATGTTCCGGTCGGCGCTCTGCCTGTCGACCTCGCCGTACTGCGGGGCCTCCTTCTTCGCGGTGGCGCCCTCCTTCATGTCGAGCGTGACGCCGATCTTGAAGAGCTTGAGCGTGGGCAGGATCCGGGTCTTCTCGGCGCCGCTTATGCTGTGGAGGACGTCCACGGTGCCTTCGAGTCCCAGCCTGGAATCGGGGGGCACCGCCACCGTGTACCAGAGGTTGAAAGGATTGTTTCGCTCGTAGTTGTGGGAGACGCCGGGGTGGGAGTTTATCGCTTTGGCACCCTCGGCGAGCCGTTCGGCTGGTATCTGCGCGGCCACGAGGCTCGACTCGTAGCCGAGGACGCGGGTGTCGAAGATCGCGCTGATCTGGCGGATCACCCGTCCTCTTTTAAGCGCCTCTATCCTGCGGATTACCTCGTCCCCGGCGACCCCCACCTCGCGCCCGATCGCCGCAAAAGGCTCCCGCTCCAGCGGGAACTCCCGCTGGATCAGGTTGAGTATGTCCTTGTCTAAGCCGTCCATCATGCGGGTGCCGGAGATTGTGCTGACCACGGTTTACGAAACCCTTCTCGACGGTTTCCTACTACACGCTCGCATCATAGCAGGCGCAAAGGAAATACGGTATGAAAGTCTTTACGAATCCCGCTCCTCCAGAGCCTTCTGGTATTCGGCGTAGACGGCCTGGATGTCCTTCCAGACCAGGCGCTTGGTGTTCTGGAGGTCTTCGCCGCGCTGACGGAGGACGTAGGCCGGGTGGAAGGTCGCCATCGCTTTGATTCCGTCGAGGTCGTACCATTTGCCGCGGTCCTTTGTGATCCTGAAGTCCTTGTCTATGATGGTCTTGGCTGCGGGGCCGCCGAGGCAGAGGATGAGCTTAGGCTTTATCGCCTCCATCTGGCCCTGCAGGTACGGGTTGCAGGCTTTGATCTCGCTCGTCCTCGGCTGGCGGTTCTTAAGCCGTCCCCCCTCTTCGACCGCCGCCCGGCACTTGACGATGTTGGTCAGGTAGATGTCCTGGCGGGTGAGGTTCACCGCGGCCAGGATGTCGTCGAGCAGCTTGCCCGCCCTTCCGACGAAGGGCAGACCCGTGGCGTCCTCGTTCTCCCCCGGTCCTTCGCCGACGAGCATCAGGGGCGAGTAGGGGTCGCCGGACCCGAAGACCGTGTTCGTCCGGGTCAGCGCGAGGTCGCACCTGGTACATACCGCCACCTGACGGGCGAGTTCTGCCAGACGTTCCTCGCGGTTCTCGCCGCCCTCCGCAGCGTCGAAGAGACTGTCCAAAGCTCCTCCCTAGTTTATCTTAGCCGGACTGCGTCATGCTATTCTACCCGCGCCTGAGCCGGTGGTGCGAGTGAGGTGAGCTTTCGCGATGAGCGTCATAGAGTTTCACGGTGTCGACAAGTACTTCGGGGACTTCCAGGTTCTCAAGGACATCGACTTTTCGGTGGACGAGGGTGAGGTCGTGGTTGTCATCGGCCCTTCGGGGTCGGGGAAGAGCACGCTGCTCAGGTGCATCAACGCGCTCGAGGAGATCACCTCCGGAGAGCTCATCGTGGAGGGGATGATGGTCCACGACAAGAACACGAACCTCAACGCCTTGAGGACCGAGATCGGCTTCGTCTTCCAACAGATCAATCTCTACCCGCACATGACGGTCGCCGAGAACATCAAGCTCGCCCCCCTGAAAGTCAAGAAGATCCCAGAGAAAGAAGCCGACGAGCGCTGCTCGCGCCTCCTGGAGAGGGTCGGCATCCCCGAGCAGGCCAACAAGTATCCGGAGAGCCTGTCGGGGGCGCAGCAGCAGCGCGTCGCCATAGCGCGGGGCCTCGCGATGGAGCCCACGATCATGCTCTTCGACGAACCCACGAGCGCCCTGGACCCGGAGATGATCAACGAGGTCCTCGAAGCGATGGCCGACCTGGCGAGAGGCGGCCTGACGATGGTCGTCGCCACCCACGAGATGGGCTTCGCGAGGCGCGTCGCCGACCGGGTGGTCTTCATGGACGAGGGCCGTATCGTCGAGGTCGGCACCCCTGAGCAATTCTTCCAGAACCCCCAGAACGAGCGCACCAAGCGCTTCCTCGACCAGATCCTGCACTAGCAGAACACGCCGCGAACAACCAGAGCCTGTTCGCCAGACCCACGCTGACATGGAGCCAACCCTACGGAGCGGCGTTGCGGTCGGGGCGCTGGGAGGCTATCTTCACCCTCACCACGTTCGAGAGATGGGAGATCGGATTGCGTCTCAGGGCCGTTTTGGACGACTTGCACCCCTACCACCCGCCGCGGATGAGGGAGGAGATCTCGGTAGACCGCGGCTCCAAGGAGTACGTCAAGCTGACCATGAACGAGCTCTCCTTCGGCCCGCTCCCGGAGGCGAGGGAGGCCATAGTCGAGTCCCTCGCCCGCGGCGGACGCTACCCCGACCGTGACTCCGACCCGCTGCGCGCGACGATCGCCGAAGCGAACCCCGGCGTCGCCTCCGACAACGTCGTCGTCGGCAACGGCTCCAGCGAGGTGCTCGTGGACCTCATGCAGGTCCTGGAACGCCCCGGGGAGGTGCTCTTCCCCTGGCCCTCCTTCCCCTTCTACGCCTCGGCGGCGAGCGTGGTCGGACTGCGACCCCGCAAAGTCCCACTCGACGAGCACCACACGGCGGACCTGGGCGCCATGCTCTCCGCCGTTACCGAAGAGACGCGGGCTGTCATCCTCTGCAACCCCAACAACCCCTCCGGCACCTACCTTCCCCTCGCCGAGGTAAGCACTTTCGCCGACGCCCTCCCTGATAACGTCCTCCTGATCCTGGACGAGGCCTACTACGAGTTCGTCGGGGATCCCGCCTACGCCGGATCCCACGAAGTGGTGCTCGAATCGGAGAATGTGGTCTCCACGAGGACGTTCTCGAAGGTTCACGGGCTCGCCGCCTATCGGATCGGCTATGGCATAGCCCCGGAGCGGCTCGCGGATTGCGTCTGGCGCGCCCACATCCCGTTCAGTGTGAACCAGGCGGGGCAGGCGGCGGCCACGGTCTCGATGCGCCAGACGGAGGCCATCGCCGAACGCGCGCGCCTGATGAAACGCGAGCGAGACCGCGTACAGGGCGCCTTCGGGGTCGCCGGCCTGGAGTACGTCCCCTCGCACACGAACTTCGTCATGGTCCGCACCGGCCCGAAGGTCTTCGAGAAGTCCGGGGTCCTGGTGCGCGAGGGCGAGGCTCTCGGGTACCCCGTCGGGTGGAGCCGGGTCTCCCTCGGAAGCCCCGAGGAGAACGACCGGCTGCTCGCCGCGCTCTCCTAGTCCGCCACGCCGCACCAGTCGGCCAGGAGGCAGGCGACGGTCTTGGTAGCGGTCATAAGCTCGGTGATGCTGATGTGCTCGTCCGGGGCATGTGCGACGTTCACGTCGCCGGCGCCGTACATGACGCAGGGTGTTTCGCCGAAGCGGATAAAGAGCCGCATGTCCGCGCCGTAGGGGACGCCTTCGACCGCCGGCGGCTCGCCCGTCACCCGTTCGTGGGCGCGCTTTACGGCCTCGCAGATCGGGGCGTCTGGGGGCACCTCGGCCGGGGCGAACTGGCCGCCGAACCATTCGAGGAGCGGCGGGTTCTCTTTAAGCCACGGATCAAGATCGGCGACGGCCTCGATGCGCTTCATGACCAGTTCGCGGAAGGGCTCCACCTCTTCGCCGGGGATCAGGCCGATGCGCCCCTCGGCGACGAGCGATTCGGGGACCGTCGAGGCCCAGTTGCCCGCCCGCACGACGCCGACGTTGATCGGGACCTTATTGCGCATACCCTCGTAGAGCGGGTGGGAGAGCGCGGCGTTGCGTTCGCGTTCCAGGGCCCGGAGCTCCTCGAAGATCGGCAGGAACTTCTCCAGCGCCGAGACACCTTCGTCACGCACGGCGGCGTGGGCCGAGCGGCCCGTGACCTTTAACCGGAACACAAGCGAGCCGCCCTGGGCCGGGACGAGGGCGAGGCGCGTCGGCTCGGTGATGAGGGCCGCGTCGGCACGGTATCCTCGTAGAACAGTCGAGAGGGCGCCGAGGCCCCCGTTCTCTTCCCCCACCGTGGCCGCCACGATGACGTCACCGCGCAGCTCGATCCCGAGCTCCGTCAAGGCGTCGAGCGCCGCTAAGTGGGTCACCAGCCCACCCTTCATGTCGCAGGAGCCGCGGCCGTAGAGGAGGTCCCCCTCTATCTCACCCGAGAGCGGGCCGCGGCTCCAGGTCGCCGGATCGCCGCTCGCCACGGTGTCCACGTGCGCGTTGAGCAGGATCGAACGTCCCCCTCCCCGGCCAGCCCGCACGCCGACGACGTTCGGCCTGCCCGAGTAGGCTGCCTGTTCGCCGACGTGATCTTTGTGAGAGGAGATTTCCTCCGGCGTCGCCTCCCACTCGTCGATATCCAATCCTTGGTCCCGGAACGCGCGCCCGACGACCTCCTGGACCGCGCCCTCGTCGCCAGTGACCGACGGGACGCGGACGAGATCTTGCAGCAACCGCAGCGTATCGCCCTGGCGGGCGTCCACGGCCCGGCGGATCTCGCCCGCCAGTTCGGTCTCGGGTCTCTCCACCGCCACTCCTCCCATCCGTGTTTCGCGTGGATCGCCGGTAATGCGGCACCGTAGCACGGGCCCCGCCGCCCGGCAACAGGATCGTCCGGCCGCTTGACCGTATACCGGTGGATAACTAATATTCGCGTGCGGAGGGCGAGGACAAGGGTGTCCGCCCCCGCGAAAGGCCTGCCTCCCTACCTCGCAAGCGGGGGGGTCCGCTCGCCCAAAAGAGACGAGAACCGGAGAGGATGGCTCACGATGACAAGGTGGTTCCGGCGTACCCTCCCGGTGGCGCTGGTCCTCGCGCTCGTGGTGGCTGTGGCGAGCTGCGGCGGTAGTGGTGGAGGCGGCGAAGGGGGTGGCAAAGGAGGAGGCACCAAGAAGGTCACCGTCGCCTCGGACATCGCCTATCCGCCGTTCGAGTTCACCAAGAGCGGGAAGCCCGTCGGCTTCGACATAGACCTGATGCGCGAGATCTGTAAGCGGGCTGACTTCAAACCCGAGTTCCAGAACGTGACGTACGACGTTATCATCCCCGGTCTCGGCAACAACCTCTATGACGTGGCGATCTCGGCCATGACCATCACCGAGGAACGCGAGCAGCAGATAGACTTCTCCGATCCCTACTTCAACGCCGACCAGTCGCTCCTCGTGCCGAGCGACTCGGAGATCAAATCCACCGAAGACCTCGCCGACGCGACCGTAGGGGTCCAGCTCGGCACCACGGGCGCAGATCAGGCGGATGAGTTCCAGAGCGAGGGCACCGTCGGAGAGGTCAGGACCTTCGACACCATCGAGGACACCTTCGCCGCGCTCGAGAACGGCCAGGTGGACGCCGTCATAAACGCCTTGCCCGTCTCACAGGAGAGAGCCGACCAGAGCGATGGGAGGCTCGAGGTAGTCGAGACCATCCCGACCGGTGAGCAGTACGGTATAGCTTTCCCCAAAGACAGCGAGCTCGTCGATCCCGTCAACGAGGCGCTCGCCGAGATAAAGGAAGACGGCACCTACGAGAAACTCTACAAAGAGTGGATCGGCAGGGCACCCGAAGAGATCCCTTAGGGCGGGGCAAAGAATAGGAGAGCGACATGCCTGACTGGTGGCCGCCGGTAGAGTTCAATCCGGACAACTTCAGCCTGAAGAGGATCAGCAACTACTATCTGGACTTCGGGCTGGTCTTCGAGAACATGGACACGCTGTTGCAGGCGGTGCTCGTGACTATCTCGCTCGCGTTCCTGGCCGCGTTCTTCGGGGTCGTTTTGGGGCTGGGGCTGGCGCTGCTCAAGATCTCCCGTCCGCGGATCTTGAGCGTCCCGGCCCAGCTCTACATAAACCTCTTCCGCGGGACGCCCCTCCTGCTCCAGATAACGATCATCTACTTCGCCACGGCCTCGGTCGGTCTCCGGTTCACCAGCCTATTCTTCGCGGGGCTCGTGGCGCTCTCCCTGAACGCCGCCGCCTACGTCGCGGAGATCTTCCGGTCCGGCATCCAGAGCATAGATAAGGGACAGATGGAGGCCGGGCGCGCCTCGGGGCTCTCATACGCCAAGACCATGCGCTACATAATCGTGCCGCAGGCCTTCAGGCGCGTGATACCGCCGCTGACCAACGAGTTCGTCATGCTCATCAAGGACACCTCCCTCGTCTCGGTCATAGGGCTC
>Ga0126313_10000800_pt1 | contig 15653 bp, 13 predicted proteins | sample Plot105A_FD_89954 | JGI IMG/M metagenome (GOLD analysis project Ga0126313, IMG submission 89954) | Serpentine soil microbial communities from UC McLaughlin Reserve, CA, USA - Plot105A | ecosystem: Environmental > Terrestrial > Soil > Grasslands | place: USA: UC McLaughlin Reserve, Lake County...
CATGAACAATCCGAGCACCTCGTACAGGTGCAGGTCGGAGCCGCAGATCGCGGTCGTCGTGACGCGAATGATGGCGTCGTTTGGCTCCTGAATGATCGGGTCCGGTACGTTATCGACCCGCACATCCCTCTTGCCGTGCCATGTCAGGGCCTTCAAACTGCTCTACCTCCTTGCACACTGGTCACGACGGGTTCGAGCTACCGGGTAAGCCTGGCCGAGATAATGCCGGCGTACTCGATGGTAGGCTCGTCTACTATGGAGGCCAGGCCACACCAAGGGATAAGATTCGATGATGATCCAGCACTCCTTCGCTTGCTCACCTCAACAACGCACATGATGCCACAGGGTGAGATCCTACACGTCCCTCGCGGGCCTATCCATCACATCGCGCGACGGCCAAACTCCCGGAAGCGCGATCGGGGGCTCGAACTCCCCAGCCACGCTAGTTGCGGAGCATCACCAATGAACCCCGAGATACGTTGGTTCGGCGAGGACGGATCGGCCCATAGCTGGATCGGAAAGGAGAATGCCTTAATACTTTAGTGTTACAGTAGGCCAGTAGTCAAGCGGTCTTCTGAGCGCTTAACGTGCACCTTTCGTTGGCGGCGGCTACCGCGCCCTTTCGTATCAGACCTTCTTCTGCTAATACCTGTACTGCCCCGTAGAAATACGGGCGATCGATGCTGTACAACATCCGGGACCCTAGTTGTGGCGACGGACGCGAGAAATATAGGTATCACCATGAGCTGTAGCTATGGTAGGATCGTATGAGATCTCTCAAAGTACAAAGCGGGCTGAACTGTTAGCATAGGAGTTGCGATACGCTCCTGATGGTCGAAGGAGTATTCAGGTTGCCATGATTGGCAGAGAAGCGTCAGACATATTTAGCCCCGCTCCTGAGGACAGGTACGCCCTTTCTGAGAATCAGTATGGCCTCTCACTAAAGGATGTTGCCAGGGTCCTCTGGGAGCGACTGCCAGTTATCTTGCTGGTTGCGGGCCTGCTAACGGGCCTCGTGGTAGCCTTCAATCTAGTGCAGACGCCGATGTACGAAGCTTCCACCAAGGTCTTGATCGTACAAGAGCGCACGGGTGAGGCCACGGATCAGCCGCTGTCGAGCCAGGTAGACGGGTTGCAGCAGCTTGCCGGCGTAATGACCGAGGTCTTGGACAGTCAGCGAATGGCACAGGCAACGATAAATCGGTCGGACCTTCAGGTTCCGCCGGGCGAATTGGTCAACCACCTGAGTGCGGAACAGGTGAACGAAACTCCGGTCGTCGAGATAAAATACGAGGACAGCAGGCCGGAGCGAGCAAAGCTTATCGCCAATACAATACCGAAAGTGCTCCCTGACCAAGTCTCTGACGTGAACGTAGGTACGACCGGACCTATAACGGCCAAGGTATTGGATCCTGCGTTCGCACCCAGTCATCCCGTAAGTCCCAAGCCTTTACGCAACGGCTTTATTGCGTTGGTGCTCGGGCTGATGTTGGGGGTGGGCCTAGCCTTCTTGCTAGACTACCTGGATAACAGTTGGCGTTCCCCGGCAGAGGTGGAACGGATCTCCGGGGTACCCACCTATGCACTGATCCCACGATATAAACTACCTGCTGCTGGTGGGCGTTTCGCAACCCACGCGCTTTCGTCGCGGCGAACCCTTCGTTCTTTATCCGAGAGCGAGGTTCCGAACGGGAATAATGAGAGACACTAGAGTGCACGACCCCTACCAGCAAAAAGGAGAGCGTCGCCTAGAGTCAGTGGACCAGACGACCAAGATTTCTCCCGGACGTCTCGTGACACTCTTGGATCCCGCGAGCGCTGCCGCAGACGCCTACCGCGTCCTTGGAGCTAATCTGCACCACGCGCTTACGGACACGCCCTCCAAGGTCATCGCACTAACGAGTCCTGGCCACGACGAAGGCAAGACGATCGTCTGCGCCAATCTGGGGGTAGTGCTAGCCGAGGCAGACGCGCGCGTCCTGATAATAGACTGCGACTTGCACAGGCCCGCATTACATGGCGCCTTCGGGTTTCGCAACCTTCAAGGACTGGAGAATGTACTCTCGGGAGAGCGCCGCACGCACGAGATCCAGCAGATGCCGATACCCGGTCTGAGTATCCTGACCGCGGGTCCCGCACCGCCCTACCCAGCGGAACTCTTACACTCTGGGCTGTTTGCGGATTTCTTGCGCCAGGTAAGTAGCGAGTTCGACTACGTGTTGCTTGACAGCCCTCCCATGTCAGTGGTGCCTGATTCCCTCGTGGTGGCCGCGCAGGGGGACGGTGTTCTGGTCGTGTTGGACGCTCAAAACACCCGAAAGGAAGCGCTCAGGCGCGCCATACATAGCTTAGATAGCGTGCGCGCCAACATCCTGGGCACTGTTATGGGCAACGCCAAGGTGGGCATGTGAAACTGCTTCGACACGACGGGCAGTACTTGTTGCTGCTACGCCCATAGATAGGCTATCGTTGACTTGGGTGCTAGCAGCATTCTCGCGAGGCAACCCTTCGGGCCGACGCAAGCACGCCCGGAGGCTTTTATAGAGGCACGGCCCGCGCCCATCCGAGGGCAGCTATGACGCATGAGATTTGTAGTGATGGATAGAAGCACATCCGGGCGCTGGGGCGGTATGCAGCGTGACGCGTTGCTTGAAGAACGGCAAAGGCTGACTTTATCTCCGTCCCCTGCCCGTGCTCCCGCGGAAAACTGGTTCTGGGGCCTCTGTCTCTCGCTTGCGCTGATAGTTCTCGTGCCGTTCGGACTCCTTGGCCAGGTTTCGCAGCTAGACTTTGGGCTGCCGATCTCGCTTGCTCTTTTGAGCACTACATATAGCGGAGCACATTTAGCGCTGTTAGCCAAGGGGGGACGCAAGAAGCTTTTTAGCTTGACGTTCTGGATTTTCTCGTACGTGTGGCTTGGACTTGTGCCATTGGTTCAACTAGCGACCCAAAACTATCCGTGGCCTGGTGGCTACGACGAGAGGGTCACTGTATACGCTCTCTTTATCATACTCGTGGGATTCGGAGCATACGATATCGGCTCCTGGCTCGGCAGCTTGTGCTACCGCAAGTATGGAGGGCGGCTAGTGCCGTACAACTTTACCCTATCGAAGAGGAGGGCCTATTTCCTCAGCGTCTTCGCTGGAGTAGCCGCTATGGTCGCAATTCAACAGCTTGGTGGCTTCGATGTGATCGTAGGCGCCACGCGGTACTCCCTGGACCAGGAGGCTGATCCGGAAGGCTCGAAAGCTGCGGGCCTGATCTGGGGGACCCTCCTGAGGGTCCCGGCTTATATCGCCTTGCTGACGATTTGGTGGATCTGGTTGAATCGCAAGACCTTGCTGACTCAGCAGTGGCAGAAGGTTCGCCACATAGCCCTCCTACTCTCCCTCCTGCTACTCAACCTGGCCGTAAACAACCCTATGAGCCTTAATAGATTCTATCTGGGGACCATAATCTTTAGCTTTGTGGTTATTACCCTGCGCTGGAACGAGCGCCGCTCGTTCAGCCTATGGGTTGTCGGCCTTGTGTTCGCCCTCGTTGTGATTTTTCCTTATTCGGACGTCTTCCGTGAGGAGAACCAGAACCTGAACTTTGCGCCGGTCACGACCCAACTCGCCTCAAATGGAGACTACGATGCTTTTCAACAGCTAGCGAACACTGTCACGTTCGTCTCTGACGACGGAATCACATACGGTCATCAACTGCTCGGTGCCCTGTTCTTCTGGGTGCCACGCGCTGTCTGGCCTGACAAACCAGTTGGATCGGGTCAATTCGTCGCAGAGAATCTCGGTTATAGTTTTACGAACCTTTCCTCACCTCTGTGGGCGGAGGCTTATATCAACGCGGGACTGGTCGGCGTCATGGCAATCCTCTTGCTATATGGGCTGGTAACCTCGTTGCTTCAACAGCGCTATGTTGCGTCAACCGAGACGCGGGGGCTGTTCTTTATCGGCGGGTTGGTGCCCATCTTGGCTGGTTTTCAGATCTTTTTCTTGCGAGGCGATCTCCAGAACGGTATCGCGTACGTAGTCCCGATGGTGGGATGCTACCTATTGACGGCCAGGGTGATACGTGCGCCATCCCGCACTAGGCACCACTACAGCGGCTAGCTGTGGATAACCTGCACTCCGCCCGACTGCCGCGCAGAAGGGACACCGTAGGTTCCTACTGCACCCATGGATATCTTACCTGCGCTACCAACGAAGGAGTCGCAGCTCAATTTGCGATCGCCTGGCCTTGGAGTAGGGGGCGAACATGAGAATATTGCACGTAGTCCCAGTGTTTCATCCCGCTACGGTCTACGGCGGTCCCAGCGTGGTCGCTGAGCAGCAAGCACGCTCCCTAGCCGCGCGTGGCAACGACGTTACTGTTGCAGCGAGCAATGTTATGGAACTGAGGCCGCGCAGGTTTCTCCAGCGTCGAGATGCGGAGTTGAACGGCGTACAAGTATTGTATTTCCCGAGCCGAGCGCTTCATCCTCCTGGGTACCGGGGCTCTCGTTTTCCCTTCATAGTTTCACGAGAGCTCCTAAGATGGCTCGAAGACAGTGTAAAGAGCTTCGACGCGGTGCACGTGCACTTTGCCCGCGAGTGGGTGTCCGTGCGGGCAGCGCAGACCTCGATTGATAGTGGAGTCCCTACGTTTCTGCAACCGCACGGAATGCTTGGCAGGGTAGGTGGAGTGCGAGGCCTTATAGATCAGCTGTGGGTGAAACGAATCCTTGAGACTGCCACCGCCGTCTTTACTCTGCAGCAACACGAACGCGATGAGATCAAACGCATCGCTCCACGAGCCCAAACGGTCGAGCTACCGAATGGTATTGAGTTGCCAGGTACGGCCGAGGGGTGGCAGGCGAAGAATCTTGCAGACCCTGTAGTGCTGTTTCTAGCGCGTTTACACCCGCGCAAACGCGTGTCCGCTTTCCTGGAGATGGCGAGGATCCTGTCCGAAGAAGGGGTAGCGGCCAGCTATAGAGTCGTAGGTCCGGACGAGGGAGACCTGGTAGAGGCCCAGCGCCTCGTTCGCCAGCACAAGTTAGGCCATCACGTGTCGTTCCTCGGCAACTTACAGGGCGAAACGGTCGCTCGAGAGTACCGGAACTCTGCGGCGTACGTATTGCCGGCGATAAACGAACCCTTCCCCATGACGGTCTTGGAGGCCCTAAGCTTCGGCGTCCCAACCGTCGTTACGGATACGTGCTATATAGCACCGATGCTAAAAGATAGCGGCGCGGCGCTGGTTTCCGGGCCGCAGCCAGAGGCCCTGGCGGAATCGGTTGAGGCTATACTACACAAACCAGGGTTGGCGGAACGTTTGTCTCATACGGGCAGGGGGCTGGCTCAAACCCAGTTCTCTTCTGACCGAGTGGTGGATCGCCTGGAGAACTACTACAGGAACGTGCATGCACGAGCCGATTGATCTATCTGCCGCAGGTCCCGGTGACTTCGAACGGACCAGGAGCCGGGGTGTCGAAGCGCTGTGGATGGTCGTGGAGTTCTTGCTGATCACCAATCCCCTGCAGACCTCTTCTGCCCTTAAGGTATGGGCGTTGCGGCTGTTCGGAGCACGCATCGGCGCCAACATTATTGTGCGACCACGTGTGCGCGTGAAGTTTCCCTGGAACCTGCAAATTGGGGATAACTGCTGGATAGGCGAGGGCGTATGGATCCATAACCAGGGTCTCGTGACGATTGAAGACAACACAGTAGTATCCCAGGAAACCTTCATCACCACAGGCTCTCACGACGTGTATCGGTCGATGGATCTGATCATCAAACCCGTAATCTTGCGCCGCGGCGCGTGGCTTACGTCCCGGTGCATAGTGCTGCAGGGAGTGGAAGTCGGACAGAATACCGTGGTAACGCCAGGGAGCGTGGTGCGCGGATCTTTGCTGCCGGAACGCGTTTATGGAGGTAACCCAGCCACCTTCATCCGCGAGCGCTGGAAGACTAGCAACGAGACGCGTCATGACCAAGAGTCATAGCTGGAGGCCAAGGCTGTGATTGTAGACGAGCGCACACACGAGACACTGGAGAGCAGGACCGAAGAATGAGGGCGGGCAGGATAGCCAGAGAATCGATTTGGCTATTTGGTTCATATGGCCTGAGTAAATTCGGTCGCCTGGCGATGATGCTGGTCGTTGCGGCTGTCCTTTCGCCCCGAGACTATGGGTATGTATCACTCTCCGTCTTCGTCATTACCGCCGCCCAGATAACCTGCGAGTTCGGCATCTGGCAAGCGGTGGTACATCGCAGCGACCCAGAGGAACGCTTCGTAACCACCGCCTTTACCGCCAACGTCATCGGCGCCTTGATCCTAACCGCCGCCATGTTCTTGACCGCCCCCTTGGTAGCCAGCTTCTACGGAGGTCCGGAGATGGTGGGGCTCTTGAGGGTCGCGGCGTTGGCCCTAATATTCGACGGGGTCTTCTACGTGCCGGACGGGCTGCTTCGCAAGGAGCTAGACTTCAGGGGTCGGGCGTTGCCGGAGATCATTGGGGCCTTTGGAGCTGCAGCAGTTACGATCGGGTTGTTGCTATTGGGAGTTGGCATCTTGAGCTATGGCGCAGGTCTCGTAGCCCAGAGCATGATCAGGTGTATTCTGACCCTCTATAAAGTTCGCTTCCGACCGAGACTCGGGTTATCTTGGCCATATCTGAGGGAGATAGTTTCCTACGGCAAGAGCATCAGCGGCCACGATCTGACGAGGTATGCCTCCGCCAATGCAGATTATTTGATAGTTGGGCGCGTACTTGGGGCGGGACCTCTAGGTTTCTACTCGCTGGCTTTCTCTTTGGCCAACTACCCGGTAACCAACTTCGCCTTCATACTCTCTCGCGTAGCCTTTCCTGCCTTCGCAGCCCTACGGGATGACCCGCATTATGCGCGGCGCATGTATTTGAAGATGGTTGGGCTGGTCGCCGCGTTGGTCGCCCCACTGCTCATAGTGCTGGCCCTCGTGGCTGGTCCACTGACCGTAGGACTTCTCGGCGAGAAGTGGCAACCAGCGATCCTGCCCCTGCAGTTGATGGTATTGGCTGGCATCTCCAGGTCTATAGCCTATCCAAGTTCCGACATGCTTCGGGCGCTTGGCTTTCCCGATGTACCGTTCAAGATAAGTGTTCTTCAGGCCGTGCTGGTTGTCGGGGGACTGCTGTTGCTCGCGCCCCAGGGCATCGTGGTTGTGGCCATGACCATGGCGGTCATCCTGAGCGTGACCTCCTGGATGGTGACTTTGGCCGCTTGCCGGCGGTTCAAGATCGGATTAGGGGAGTTAGGTCGAGATCTCATGCCTGGTGTGGCGCTTGCGGTGAGCGGAGCCTTGCCCATCCTTTTTCTACGCTTCGTAAACCTGGAGTTCATGCCAGATATCGTCAAAGCCTGTACACTGCTGATTGCTGCCGGTGTTGGAATGACGATCTGTTCGGCAACGGTTTGCAGGGGTTTCGTTCGCGAGGTGATCGCTCTCTTGGTCTCAGCAAAGCATACGAAGTGAGGCTCGTAGGAGCGAACCGGAGGCGGATCATACCTTTGTACTTTAGTGCTACGCTAGCTGGGCGCCAGACCGGACTTCTGAGCGCTTGGAGTGTGCCTTTTGTTAACATCAGCGCGCACGATCTCTCGCCCCAGACGTTCTCATGCTAGGAGGTACTCATATGATGAACACATTCAAAGAACAACTTTTTCGAGACGTTGTGACAAGTCTAGATCGAGCGGGCCACAAGATATGTGTGTTACATGGTGATAAGGCCCACTCAGAGCGATATAGTGCTGAGAAGGATGTAGATGTCGTCTCTGAAGACCCTGCACAGGTACCTCGCATCTTGTCGGATGGGAAGGTAGCGTCCATAGTACGCGCGTTCAAGGGGGCGCAAGACCCCGTTTATACGCTTTACCTGCATCGGCAATGCAATGGCAGACCCGTCTTTCTCGAGCTCGACATCTGGGCTGGCTGCCGCCGCAAAGGATATGTGTTCCTCGATGGTGAAGTGCTCTTAGAGACACGACGTGAAGTTGAGTATTTTTGGGTACCCTCGCCTGAGCTCGAATTCACCTGCTATTTACTCAGAAGGTTGATCAAGGGCCTGGATGAAGCGCGAGCTCAGAGGCTAAGTGAATTGTATAATGAGGACCCCTCGGGATGTGCCGCACAGTTGGCTGGTTTCTTCCCAAAGGCGGAAGCCGCCCTAATTAAAGAGGCAGCCCGAAGCGGAGATTGGAAGCTCGTGTTCAGTCAAATTGAACGCTTGCGCCAAGTGATGTTAAAGAAAATGAGCCACGAGCAACCGCTAGGGAAACCGCGGTTCTGGCTGAGTGAAATCAGAACACGGCTCAGGGCTTGTGTTCAGCCAGAGGGGTTAATGGTCACCTTCCTCGGAACGGATGGCGCTGGCAAGAGTACGGTCACGGCTCGGGTCGAACAAGATCTGGCTCCAGTGTTTTCGTCGACGAAGCGATATCATCGGCCCGTAGCGTCGCCGCTCCGTTGGATGAAGCGGTATCGGACGGGATCACGCTCGGGCGGACACGTGGGCGCATCCGCCGCGGATCTGGATGCCCAGCCGGCTCAACCTGATCCTCCGGGTAAACCGCCCCATAACTTGCCGGTTTCCTTGCTCAAGCTGGGCCTTTGGTGGGCCGACTTTACGGTGTTCGGTTATCTATTGGATGTCTATCCCCGCTTGGTAGGGTCTACCTTTGTGCTACTAGACCGCTATTATCAAGATCTGCTGGTCCACCCGCATGGTTACCGTTATGGGGGCCCTCTATGGATAGCTCGTCTTGTCGGTCGTTTCGTTCCTCGTCCTCATCTTGTTATCCTTCTCGATGCTCCGGCAGAAGTGATCCAAGCCCGCAAGCCGGAGCTTCCGTTTGAAGAAACTGCCAGACAGCGAGAGGCCTATCTGGGGGTGGTGGAAGAACTCCCAAACGCCCACGTAGTAGATACCTCACAACCCCTCGACGCAGTCGTGGACGAAGCCGAAAGGATAATCCTCGAGTACATGGCTCAACGTACGGCACAGAGGCTCGAGCCAAAAAAGCTTCGATCTTCTCCCTTGAATAATGTCTAACCAAACCTTCCGGATCTGTTCTGTAAGGCTGGCTACCTTGATGTATGGTGGCGATCGAAGAACTCTCCAGCGCAACAACGAGGAAACCTCACCTTCAGGAACGGATAAAGTCGATGCTGCGGTCTGACAGAGCACAATCGAAAAGGCATAGAACGTTGGGTGGCCTTCTTGCAAACCGACCCGGCGTTCACCAGGGCAATAGCGCTCACGTGCGTGCCGGCTGGACCAGTAGGCTACCGTACCACCCAACGAGACTATAATTGGTTGAAATGAACAGAGCCGATACACCCCGAGTAAGCATAATCGTTCCCGCCTACAACGCTGCCGGCTTCCTCAAACGAGCTCTCCACTCCGCTCTGGCCCAGACGATGCCCGACCTCGAGTTGATCGTGGTCGACGATGCCTCCAGTGACGCCACCCTCTCCGTGGCCCGTGAGGTCGCCGCCCGTGACCCTCGCGTACTGGTGCTACACAACGAGCACAACCGCGGCATGTACCCCACTTACAATAGGGCGATAGACGCGGCACGGGGAGAATGGATCGCTGCCCTCGATGCTGACGACGTATGGTTGCCCGAAAGGCTCGAGCGCATGTTGGCCGTCGCAGACGGTGAGGATTTGGTCAGTGACGACCAGCTCATCTTGCGCGCCCCGTCTTCCCACGGTGGTGGGTTCAAAATGTCAAGTTTGCTCTCGAGCCATGGCTTGACCATGAGAGAACCCCGGCGACTCGGTAAGCTTGAGTTCGTTCGACACGACCTCGGGTTGCTGAAGCCTTTGATCAGCAATTCGTTTCTTCGTCGCCATGAACTTAGGTACAATGCCGATCTGAAGATAGGGGCCGATTTTCTTCTTTACTTCGAGTTTCTCCTGGCGGGGGCTCGGTGGTTGCAGCTACCAGCCGGGTACTACTTGTACTGGTCGCACGGCGAAAACACCAGCAACGATACGCTAAGGATCGCCGAAGATGTGACTGTAGTAACGGAAATATTACTCCGTTCTCCGGTGGTTGCGAAGAATCCGGATCTGGTCGATGCGCTAGAGCGCCGAGCCAAGGAGTGGGAGAGCAATATGGCCTTCACCGTCGTCTGGAATCTTCTGCGCGAGCGTGATGGCAGCGAGCTCGCGCGTCTGCTGGTCAACGAGCCATCTTACCTCTCCCTCGCTGCAGGCAAGGTAGCGCGAAGTCTCCGGCGACGAATGTTGTGGAGGATTGGCAGCGTGTCGGGTCAATACGCGCAGGCCAAGTATTCAGCCAGGTAGCGTCGAAAGTTATGGATATCGGGGGTGTACTCTACATCGGTAGTCGAGGACCCTGCCGCTTGGCCAAAGGCGGAACGTCCGGACAGGTACGAACCGTTCGTGTACTGGCCAGCCGGAGAGTAACTAGCGATTCGGAGTAGGGTATGAAGATTCTGATCCACGGCATCAACTACGCACCCGAGATCATCGGCACGGGTAAGTACACCGGCGAGTTGGGGCGGTGGTTGGCAGCACGCGGACACGAGGTGCGGGTCGTGGCGGCACCACCCTACTACCCGGCATGGCGGGTGGGTGAAGGGTACTCCGCAGGGAAATACCGCCGCGAAAGAATTGCAGGAGTGGACGTGTGGCGCTGCCCGCTGTGGGTTCCGGAGAAGCCGTCTGGCTTGAAGCGACTGCTCCACCTGGCGAGCTTCGCCACGAGCAGTTTTCCGATAATGCTCCGGCAAGCTTTGTGGAGACCCGACGTGGTGATGCTGATCGAACCCCCCTTGTTGGGGGCGCCCGCGACGTGGTTGACCGCCCGCTTGTGTGGGGCCAAGAGATGGATGCACATCCAGGACTTCGAGTTGGACGCGGCGACGGGTCTGGGCCTGATGGATACAAGGCGCGTGCGCCGGGCCGTTTACGGGTTAGAGAGGCTGATGCTGCGTGGCGCGCAGCGGGTCTCGACAATCACGGAGGCCATGCGCCGGAGGGTAGTGGAGAAAGGAGTCCGTGAGGAAAGAACCCGGCTGCTTCCAAACTGGTCGGATGTGGAGTTTGTACGCCCCATGGGCAGGGATGATGAGGTGAGGCGAGAGTTCGGTGCTGGTCCTGACGATGTGCTGGTACTTTACGCCGGGAACATGGGCGAGAAACAGGGCTTGGATCTGATTCTGGACGCGGCCGACGAGCTGAAGCACCGGGGCTACATAAAATTCGCGATGGTCGGGACCGGGGCAACGCGACGGCGATTGGAGGAGGCGGCCGTTCGGCGGGGCTTGACGAACGTGCGATTTTTTCCTGCGCAACCGTTGGAGCGGTTACCGCTCACCCTGGCAGCGGGAGACATTCACCTCGTCGTGCAGCGGAGGGAGGCCGCCGACCTCGTCATGCCTTCCAAACTTACCAACATCCTCGCTGCTGGCAGACCGAGCGTCGCAACGGCGGACCCGGGAACGACCCTGCACGATGTCCTCCACGATCACCACTGCGGAATCACGACAACGCCGGGCAGCGTGCTAGAGCTGGTCGCGGGCGTCGTTGCGCTGGCCGAGGATGCTACAATGCGCGAGCGCCTGGGGCATAGTGCGCGGCGTTACGCCGAGAACCATCTGGACAAGAACACCATCCTATCGGAGTTCGAGGCTGATTTGCGCGATCTAGCGAAAGCGGGAGAATGAAGAAGGCATTAATAACCGGGATCACCGGACAGGACGGCTCCTACCTTACGGAGCTTCTGATGGCCAGGGGCTACGAGGTGCACGGGGTGATACGGCGAAGCTCGGTGTTCACTACCGACAGGATAGACCACCTCTACCGCGACCCTCACGACCCCGAAGCCCGCATGTTTTTGCACTACGGAGATGCGTCGGATGCCGCAGGATTGCAGAAGATCCTTTGGCAGGTCTTGCCGGACGAGGTTTACAATCTCGGGGCTCAGTCCCACGTAAAGCTCTCCTTCGACCAGCCGGAGTACACGGGAAACGTCGACGGCTTGGGGGCCTTGCGATTGCTCGAGGCTGTGAGGGAGATACAGGAGCGCGCGGGCAAGAGCATAAGGTTCTACCAGGCTGGCACCTCTGAAATGTTCGGGGCAAGCCCGCCGCCGCAATCCGAGTCTACGCTCTTCTACCCCCGGAGTCCCTACGCTGCTTCCAAGCTGTACGCTCACTGGATGACCATAAACTACCGCGAGGCGTACGGGCTGTTCGCGGCGAACGGGATACTGTTCAACCACGAGTCGGAGCGTCGCGGGGAAACCTTTTTGACCCGCAAGGTCACCAGGGCGGCGACGCGCATAAAGGTGGGGCTGCAGGAAAAGCTATACCTGGGGAACCTGGATGCCAAACGCGACTGGGGGCATGCCGAGGACTACGTCGAGGCCATGTGGCTGATTCTGCAGCAGGACGAGCCTGACGATTTTGTGATCGCCGTCGGAGAGATGCTCTCGGTGCGCGAGTTTGTGGAACGGACCTTCCGGCACCTGGACCTAGACTGGGAGAAGTACGTCGAGGTAGATGAGCGCTACCTCCGTCCGACCGAGGTGGAAGCCCTGCAAGGAGACGCCAGCAAGGCGAGGACGACACTGGGGTGGAGCCCACGCGTAAGGATAGACGAATTGATCAGAAGGATGGTCGAACACGACCTCGAGCTAGCCTATCAGGAGCGAACTCTCCGAGATGCCGGGCACGTGCTCATGCCGCGGGGAATAGCCAGCCAGTGAACACCGGGAGCAAGATATACGTTGCCGGGCACCGGGGCCTGGTCGGGTCGGCGATTCTCCGGCGGCTCAGGCTAGAGGGTTACGAAAACCTCGTAACGCGCACCCACGAGGAACTCGACCTGACGAACGAACAGACAGTGAACGAGTTCTTCGAGGAGCAGAAAGTCGAGCACGTGTTTTTCGCGGCGGCCAGGGTAGGCGGCATCCTGGCCAACTCTACCTATCCGGTAGAGTTCCTCAGTGACAACCTCTACATGCAGCTCAACGTGATAAACGCGGCCTACAGGCACGGCGTGCGGAGGCTGATGTTCCTGGGCAGCTCCTGCATCTATCCCAAGTTCGCTCCCCAGCCTATCAAGGAGGAACATCTCCTGACGGGCGAGCTCGAACCCACGAACGAACCATACGCGCTGGCCAAGATAGCCGGTATCAAACTGTGCCAGGCGTACAGCAAGGAGTACGATGCGGACTTCTTGAGCGTGATGCCAACGAACCTGTACGGTTCCGGAGACAACTTCGATCTCGAGGGAAGCCACGTGCTGCCCGCGCTGATCCGCAAGTTCCACGAAGCGAAAGTGAACGATGAGCCGCAGGTGATCGTGTGGGGTACAGGAACGCCCAGACGCGAGTTCTTGCACGTCGATGATCTTGCGGACGCTTGCGTCTACCTGATGCGCAACTACGCGGGTGGCGAGCCCCTCAACGTTGGTGTCGGGAAGGACATAAGCATCGGAGAGCTGGCGGCGTTGATCAGGGAGGTCGTGGGTTACAAGGGAGAGATCGTCTACGATACGAGCAAGCCGGACGGAACCCCACGCAAGCTCCTTGACGTCAGCAAGCTCCATAACCTCGGGTGGCGGGCGAGTATTCCTTTGAGAGAAGGAATAGAGCAAACTTACGCCTGGTTTCAGAAAGAATCGGTGGTTAGAAATTAACGCCGAAAGTACTCCCGAGGTGCCCGCTCTTTGACCGGCCCGCAGTCTCCGGACGTACGGTAAAGGGGAACGTCTGTATGCCCACTGAGGTGGGAACTCTGCCGGGAGTCGAGCGCGCACAGAAGCCTCAGGGAGTGGCCTAAACCTTGGATTCGCAGGAGCGAACCGTACTGACCGTGGTCGTCGTGGTGGTATTCGAGATCGTTCTGCTCACGGCGGGCGTCATTGCCTATGCGAAAATCTTCGACGACCCCGATCCGGTTCTGGTCGGCGCGGGGGACATCGCCAGCTGCCAAAGCTCGGGCGACGAAGCCACCGCCAAGCTCCTCGCCGATATGCCCTCCGCCACCGTATTCACCCTCGGTGACGATGCCTACGAGGACGGCACCGCGGCCGAGTTCAACGATTGCTACGATCCTTCCTGGGGACGCTTCAAGGCGCGTACCAAGCCGAGCGTGGGTAACCACGAGTACCAGACGCCAGGTGCTTCGGGCTACTATAACTACTTCGGTTCGGCAGCAGGGAAGCAATCCGAAGGCTACTACTCCTACGACCTGGGAGGGTGGCACATCATCTCCCTGAACTCTATGTGCGGCAAAGTAGGAGGTTGTGGTGCCCACTCTCCTATGGTTACGTGGCTGAAGGAAGACCTGGCTTCGAACCCCACCACTTGCACCCTTGCCTACTTCCACCATCCGGTGTTCAGCTCAGGATCCGAGCACGGCAACGACCCGAGAATGAGGCCGAGTTGGGATGCTCTGTATGAAGCGGGAGCAGAGGTTGTACTAAACGGCCACGATCACGACTATGAGCGCTTCGGTCCCCAGACGCCTGAAGGGAAGGCGGATCCTAAACGTGGGATAAGGGAGTTCGTCGTCGGTACCGGGGGAAACTCGCTCTACGCGTTTCTGCCGCCCAAACCCAACAGCCAGGTGCGCAACGTTGACACCTACGGAGTATTGAAGCTGACCCTCCATCCTGGTAGTTACGAGTGGAAGTTCGTGCCCGTTGCGGGTAAGACCTTCACCGACTCCGGGAGCGACAGCTGTCATTAGGCCTTGAAACCAGTCCACTGCTTCGACTGTTCGTGTATGCTCAGCGCTCGAGGTGACCACATACTGCAGCGTACGGGTCTCAAAACCGCTATGGCCGCAAACGGCTAGCCTCTATGGTCGATGCGAGTGCTATTAACGCGCCTTCTCCCGTGTTGGTACGTTAGCGTCACGTATACAAGCCCGGTGTTACAAGGGTACAAACGCCTGGTTTTATAAACGCGGCATACGAGAGCAGGAAAGATATGCCAGGTGGCAGATGCGCAGGTCATACGGGCCTTGTAAGGTCTATGGAACCATCGCCAAGGTAAGGATGATACGTGCAGGCAAACATAAGTAGAGCATCTCTGCTGTTAGCGTCAATCCTCGCTGTGCTCTTGGGGTATGCCGTCGCAGCTTCAGCGGCCACCGACGTCGGGTATCGTGACGGCTCGTTTAACGCTACCTCCGTCGACGCGCCCACCGGAGAGAAGCCCCAGAGCAAGCTTTGGTACAACGACGGCACTTGGTGGGGTTCTATGTTCAACACCTCGACCGAGGAGTTCCACATCTACCGGCTCGATCGTGCTAGCCAGTCCTGGAGTGACACAGGCACGTTCATCGACGAGCGCAACTCTTCGAAGGCGGATACCCTCTGGGACGGATCGCACCTCTACGTGGCCACCGCTGGACCAACCAGCGCCGCCAGCCATAGCGGTAGGGTTCTGCGTTACAGCTACGATCCGGCGACGAAGAAGTACTCTCTTGACCCTGGTTTCCCTGTAACTGTCACCAGCGGGGGAATGGAAGCGATCGTGCTGGACAAGGACACAACGGGCAAGCTCTGGGTGACCTACACCCAAAACAATCAGGTCTACGTAAACCACTCGCTCGCTGACGACAAGAGCTGGGGTACGCCGTCCG
>Ga0126313_10000801_pt1 | contig 15633 bp, 13 predicted proteins | sample Plot105A_FD_89954 | JGI IMG/M metagenome (GOLD analysis project Ga0126313, IMG submission 89954) | Serpentine soil microbial communities from UC McLaughlin Reserve, CA, USA - Plot105A | ecosystem: Environmental > Terrestrial > Soil > Grasslands | place: USA: UC McLaughlin Reserve, Lake County...
CATCGCCGCGCCCGGCAGCATGAACAGGTGCGTCGGGCTGTGGACGAGCAGGAAGCGCAGGTGCCGCCAGCCGTCCCGGAAGCTCGAGAGCTTGCTCTCGCCGCCTCGCGGGTGGTACTCGATCGGGAACTCGCGGATGTCCAGCCGCTCCTTGGACGCGCGGATGACCATCTCGGAGGCGAACTCCATCCCCGTCGTGCGCAGGTCCAGGCGAGGCAGCACGTCGCGTCGCAGCGCGCGCATGCCGCAGTGGGCGTCCCTCACGCCGGTGCGGAAGAACACGTTCAGGACGCCGGTGAGGATCGGGTTGCCGACGTAGCGGTGCAGCCAGGGCATGGCGCCCGGATGGATGTTGTCCATCCGATCGCCCATCACGAGCTCGGCGCCTGCGTCGAGCTCCTCGACGAAGCGCGGGATCTCACGGAAGTCGTACGTCAGGTCGGCGTCGCCCATGACGATGTAGCGCCCCCGGGCGGCCGCGAACCCGGCCAGGTACGCGCTGCCATAGCCGCGCCGCGGCTCGTGCACCACCCGGGCCCCCGCGGCGCGGGCGAGCTCCGCCGAGCGGTCCTCCGACGCGTTGTCGGCGACGACGACCTCGCCGGAGATGCCGGCCTCACGCAGCGAGTCGAGCGCCGCCGAGACGCAGCGCTCGATGTTGTCCTCCTCGTTGAGGCACGGGATCACGACGGAGACGACGAGCTCGTCGTCCGGAGGCGTGACCGGTGCCACCGGTGGTTGCGTCTGCTGGAGCGTGCTCACGGCGTGTTGCGGCGCAGGGGCCAGGGCAATCAACGCAGGACGGACAAGAAGGTTGCGCCGATGCCGCGCCTCAGGGTAGCCGACCGTCCAGCGTCAACACGCGGGAAAGCGCGGCGCCGCGCAGCCGGCCTGCGGGATGACGTAGAGATTGTCGACGCCGAAGCGGCCCGGAGTGAGCGGGACGATCTGGAGGCGCAGCCGGCGCGCGCGGTCGTCGATCGTGAACCGTCCGCGAACCTGCGTGTACGCGGCGCCGGCCGTGACCGGCACGCCCGTGGCGTCGACCACGGCGCCGGACTCGTCGAGTTGGAGAAGGCCGAGTTGGACCCGCCCCTCGCCCTGGTCGATCCTGAACGTGCCGCCGAAGGCGAGCTCGGCGCCGGCATCACCCGGGTCCACCCGGATGTCCTGGAAGACGGCCTGCCGGCCGTCGCACCCCGTCGAGCCGCAGGCGACGGCCAGCCACGGCGTTCCGTCCGGCGACCCGTCCGGATACCGCTCCACCGACATCTGCGCGCCCGTCCCCGGCAGCGCGCTCCAGCCTTCGCCGTCTGCGCGCCAGAGCGTGCCGTTGCGCAGCAGGTTGCGGTCCCACTCGAGCCGGTAGACGTAGATGCCGTCGTTCGCCGGGTCGGAGGAGATGCGGCCGTGCATGAGGTAGGTGACGCCGCCCGCGTCCTTGAACAGGCTCGGGTACTCGACGTTGCACATGGCCGATTGCCCGTCGGCGCCAGGCTGCCGGCTCGAGTAGACGATCGGGTTGCCGCCGGGGAACTGCTCCCACCGGGTGCTCGCGAGGTCGGTGGTCCGCAGCAGGCCGAGGTCCCAGTTCTGGCCTGGCGAGCACGCGAGGTCGACGTCGGGCACCTCGACCAGTTGGTAGTAGGCGCCGCCCTCTTTCAGCACGCTCGCCGCCCCAGGGCCGACCGGCCCGCCGTCGCGCCAGGTCTCGCGCCATCCCGCGGCGTCGCCGGCGTCCATGATCGCGTCGGCGGGCGTGCCGTCCTCGCCGCCGACCTTCCAGTCGTCGCGGCGGAAGCTCGTCGTCCGGGCCAGGCCCCGGTAGCCGTACTTCCCGTCATAGCCGTGGAAGCCGACCCACCAGGATCCGTCGTCGCGGTCGAACACGTTGAACGTGCCCTCCTGGGACACGGCCGTGGGTCCGGCGTGGCGCGCGCATCGGTCCTCCTTCGGGTCGTCGCAGATGCGGTTCCAGAGCGCGCCGGGCGCGATGACCGGATTGACGCCGGCTGGAGCCTCGAACGGACCGACCGGATCTGCGGCCTTGCGCTCGGCGTAGCAACCGTGCCAGCCGGACGCGGGGCCCATGCACTGGAACAGATAGCGCCAGATCCCGGCCTTCGGGTCGAACGTGGCGTCGCCGTCCGTCGCCGCGCATTCCCACGGCGTGCCCGGTGTCGGCGCGATGGCCGGCGCCGGCGCCCCCCACGTGCGGCCGCCGTCCTCGGACGCGCGCACGAGCGTCGCCATCGGGGAGGTCCCGGCGCCCTTGCCTGGACAGGTTCCGGGATCCGTGCGCCGGTTGAAGAGGTACCAGCGGTCGCCGACGACCTCGACGTGCGCGCCCGCGTATCCGCCGCCTCCCGGCATCCCCAGCGACGTGGAAGTCCATTTCCGGTCCAGGACGAGCGAGGCGCGACCGGCCCAGAGGTCGGCGAGGCCCGGGGGTCGCGCGGGCGGCGGGGCGAGCACCTCCGGGCGATCGGGCTGCCAGACGGCAAGCGCCACCGCGCCGGCGACCGCGACAGCCGCGGCGGCGAGGGCGAGGCCCACGCGAGTCCGCACGCGGACGAGCGCCATCGGCGTCATGGTACGAACCGGGATCGCACTAGGGTTGCCGGCCGCTATGCGGATCTGCCTCGTCTATGACTGCCTGTTCCCGTACACCGTCGGCGGCGGCGAGCGCTGGTATCGCAACCTGGCCCAGCGCCTCGCCGCCGACGGCCACGAGGTCACCTACCTCACGCTGCGCCAGTGGGATCGCGGCGAGCGGGGCGAGGTGCCCGGCGTCCGCGTGGTCACCGCAGGGCCGCGGATGACGCTCTATCGCAGTGCGGGACAGCGCCGTATCCTGCCGCCGCTCGTGTTCGGCGCCGGCGTGCTCGTGCACCTGCTGCGACACGGCGGCCGCTACGACGTCGTCCACACGTCGTCGTTCCCGTACTTCTCGCTGCTCGCGGCGGCGTCGGTGCGCCGCACGCACGGCTATCGGCTCGTCGTCGACTGGTTCGAGCTGTGGAGCGCCGACTACTGGCGCCGCTATCTGGGCGGGCCGGCGGGGCGGATCGGCGAGCTCGTCCAGCGCCGCTGCCTGCGAGTGCGCCAGCACGCGTTCGCGTTCGCCGAGCTCACGGCGGCGCGCCTGCGCGCCGGCGGGCTGCGCGGGGACGTCGAGGTCCTGCGGGGGCTCTACGTCGGCCCGACGTCGCCGCCGGCTCCGCTCCCTGCGGAGCCGCTGGTCGTGTTCGCCGGGCGCCATATCCCGGAGAAGCGGGCGCCGGCGGTCGTGCCCGCCGTGGCGCGCGCGCGCCGGGCGATCCCGGCGCTGCGGGCCCGCATCCTCGGCGACGGGCCAGACCGGCCCGCCGTCGAGGCGGCGATCGCGGAGCACGGACTCGGCGGCGTGGTGGACGCGCCCGGCTTCGTTGCCGGCGAAGAGGTGATGCGGGACCTCGGACGCGCGCTGTGCCTGGTCCTGCCGTCGATCCGCGAGGGGTACGGGCTCGTCGTCGTGGAGGCGGCGTCGATGGGGACGCCGAGCGTGCTGGTCGCCGCGCCGGACAACGCCGCGACCGAGCTCGTCGAGGAGGGCGTCAACGGCTTCGTGGCCGGGAGCGACAACCCGGAGGAGCTGGGCGGCGCGATCGAGCGCGTCCATGCGGCGGGCGCCGAGCTGCGCGCGTCGACCGCCGCATGGTTCACCGCGAACGCCGCACAGCTGTCGCTGGACGCCTCGCTCGACGCCGTGGCCGCCGGCTACGCCGCCGACAATGCGCGCTCGTAGCTCGCCAGCGTGAGTCCGGCGGCCCGCTCCCACGTGAACGTGGACGCCCGCGCGCGGCCGGCGCGGCGCAGGCGCTCTGCCTCCGCGTGGTCGTCCAGCAACCGCACGAGAGCGGCGGCGATGCTCGCCGGCTCCGCGGGATCGAACAGCAGCGCCGCGTCGCCGACCACCTCCGGCAGTGACGCACGGTCGGAGCACGCGACCGGGACGCCGCGCGCCATGGCCTCCAGGACCGGCAGTCCGAAGCCCTCGTAGAACGACGGGAAGACGAACGCGGCGCAGACGGCGAAGAGCCCTTCGACATCGGCGTCGGAGGTCCAGCCAAGGAAGCGCACGTCGCGCTCGACGCCGAGCGCCGCGGCGTGCGCCCGCAGCTCCGCCTCGTGCGGGGTCACGTAGCCGGGAAGGACAGCGACCGGGCGTCGTTCCGGCGGAATCAGGGCGAGCGCGTCGAGGAGCCCGCGCAGGTTCTTGTGCGGCCGCTTCGCCGAGAGCGAGAGCAGGACCGGCCGGGAGCCGAGCTCGAGCCGTTCACGCAGCTCTGCGGCCGGTGTCGCGGCCGCCTGCGCGGGGCGACCCAGCCCCAGCGGCACGACGTCGATCCGCTCAGGCGCGACGCGGAGCCGCTCGACGAGGTCGTCGCGCGTGGCCCCCGAGTCCGCGATGATGCGGTGTGACGAGCGTGCCGCCAGGGGCACGAGCACGCGCATGCCGAGCCCGCGCAGGCCGAAGTGGGCATCGGGCACCACGAGGTAATTGAGATCGTGGATCGTCGTGACGCGTGCGAATCGCCCGTAGGCGGGCGCCGTGGAGGCCAGCGAGTGGACCAGGTCGCAGCCCGCGCGCCGCGCGAGGCGGGGCAGCAGCTGCTGCTCTCCGCGCACCCACTCGACGCGGCGCGAGGCCTCGACCGGCACGACGACCTGTTCGACGCCCAGATCCTCGCCCGCCGCCTCGCGGTTGACGAACGCGGTGAAGCGGGCACCGGGCGCAGCGTCACGCAGGGCCGGGATCAGGGCCCGCGCGGCGATCTCCATCCCGCCCGTCTGGCCGGGGACCATGAAGATGAGGTTGAAGCCGGCGTGCATCAGGCGAGCGCGCGCGCGTACGCCGCATACGTGCCGCGCGCAGCGGCCTCCCACGAGAAGTCGGCGGCACGTGCGGGTCCGAGCTGAGGCGCCGAGCCGTCGTCCATGGCCGCAACGATCGCGGCCGCCGTCGCGCGCGGATCGTCGAGCGCGAAGTAGTGCGCGACGTCGCCGCCGACCTCGTGGAGGACCGGGAGGTCCGAGCACGCCACCGGCACGCCACGCCGCATCGCCTCCAGCACGGGCAGCCCGAAGCCCTCGGCACGCGTCGGGAAGGCGGCGCACGCGGCCATCCGCCAGAGTCCTTCCACCTCGGCGTCGGGAAGGTAGCCGGGCATGCGGAGCCGATCGGCCACACCCAGGCGCTGCGCCAACGGGCCGAGCGCTTCAGCTTCGAGCTCATGCGCGCCGGCGAGCACGACGGCGACATCGGCCGGCAGCTGCGGCAGCGCTTCCACGAGCTGGCGCTGGTTCTTGTGCGGCCGGAGCGCACCGACGCAGAGCACCAGCCGGCGACCGTCGAGTCCGAGCCGTTCGCGCAGCGGCTGCTCGGCCGCGGGCTGGGCGACCGGCGGGCGGCCCGGCCCGTGGGGCACGACGACGAACGAGCGCGGATCGATCCCCAGTTGAGCGCAGGCATCGTCGCGCGCCGACTCGGAGCCGGCGATCAGGACGTCGGCGTCGCGCGCGGCTCCCGCCACCGTCGCCTTCAGCGCAAGCGTCGTCGAACGACCGAACGTCCGCATCCGGAAGAACGTGACGTCGTGCAGCGTGACGACGGATCGCAGCCCGGGCGTCAGCGCCGGTCCGGTCGAGGCGAGCGAGTGCAGCACGTCGACCCCCCGGCGCCGGGCGGCGGCCACCACGGCGAGCTGCTCGGCGAGCAGGCGCCGCATCCGCTGCCCCTCGTCGCAGGGGAGTGCGACGACCCGCGTGAACGCCGTCCAGCCATCGGCGCGCAGGGCTGCCGCTCCGCGGCGCGTCGTGAAGACCGTGAGCTCGAGCGGCGGGAACTCCTCGGCGATGGCGGGGACGAGGCCGCGCAGGTAGGTCTCCGGTCCACCGGAGACGCCCGGATCCAGGAACAGGGCGTTGAAGCCGACGTGGCGCGGGTCTGGCACGGCAGCATCGTAGGCTGCACCGTTTCATGGGCTACTTCGAGTGGCACGAGCAGCCGGGCTACTGGCGCGACATCACGCGGCACTTCGCTCCCGACACCACACTGCTCGACGTCGGCTGCGGGAGCGCCTGGCTGGCGGAGCACTTCGCCGACTACACCGGCGTGGACGGCTCACCGGCGGCCGTCGAGGCGGCCGCGGTCAGGGGCCGCAAGGTCATGCTCGCCGACGTGGATGAGCCACTGCCGTTCGACGACGACGCGTTCGGCGGCGCGGTGCTCAAGGACCTGCTCGAGCACGTCCGCGACCCGGTCTCGGTGGTGCGGGAGGTGCAGCGCGTCGTCCGCCCCGGCGGGCGCGTGTTCGCGTCGTCACCCGACGCGCAGCGCTGGGTGTGGGATGACTACACCCATCGCCGGCCGTTCACGCGCAAGGCGTTCCGCCTCCTGTTCGCGGATCAGGGCTGGAGCGTCGAGCGCGTCGGCTACGAGTCCGTCGCCCCGGGAACCTCGATCGTGGCCGCGCGCACGCGCTCGAACCGGCGCCCGTTCCCGTTCACCGTGCTGGCGTGGCTGCGCGTCTGGCGCCGCAACGTGTGGCTCACCGCGATCGCACCAGTCGACCGAGCGCCTCGGCAAGGCTGATGCCCGGGTCCACCGCGTCCGGCGGTAGCGGACGCCGCCCCGGACCGGCCGCTCGCCAGCCGCGCACGCGCGCGGTGAGCGGGACCACGGTGCGATGTCGCGCCAGCCCCCAGCCGACGACGAGGCCGTCGACGAGCGCGGCACGCGGCGCGGCGGCCGAGGCCAGCACGCCCCACCGCCGCAGCAGGAAGCCGCGCGCGAACCCGGCCAGCTCCCGCTGCCACGGTGAGTCCACGCCGGCCGTCGCCCCGCCGAGGTGCACGCCGCGGGCATCCGGCGCCTCGGCCGCCCGCCACCCCGCAGCACGCAGCCGGAGCCCGAGATCGACGTCCTCGCCGTAGGCGAACAGGCGGGGATCGAACCCACCGACGCTCGTGAAGGCCGCGCGGCGGTACGCCGCCGCCCCTCCACTCGGCATCGCGAGCCGGCCGGGCACCGTTCCACCGCGCCCGCGGTTGTACGCGGCGAGGCCGCGGTCGAGCTCGATGCCGAAGCCGTCCACGGCGCCCGTCCCGGGCATCGTCGTCAGGCCGGCGACCATCCCGACCGCCGGGTCGGCCAGCGGCGCGGTGATCGAAGCGACGAATCCGGCCTCGACGACCACGTCGTTGTTGACGAGCACGACTGCGTCGGCGGTCGACGTCGCGACGCCGGCGTTGACGGCCGCCCCGAACCCGGCGTTGCGCTCGAGCTCGACGAGCCGCACGTCCGGGAACTCGCGCCGGATGAGCTCCGCGGTGCCGTCCTCGGACGCGTTGTCGACCACGATGACGCCCGCCGGTTCCTGCGCCACCGCGCGCAACGCCCGGGCGAGCATGTCGCGCGCGTTCCACGTCGGGATGACGACGTCCGCGGTCACCCGAGGAGGCGATCGTAGGCGGCACGCAGCCGCTCGGCCGCCGCGGTGCTCGAGAACCGGGCGAGCCGCTCGGGCTCCGGCGCCTGCCGGGCCCCCGGCGCCGCCGCGAGCGGCCCGGCCTCGAGCACCTCCGCGAGCCCGCGCCAATCGCCGGCCGCGAACAGCGTGCCGGACGCCCCGACCACCTCGGGGATCGCCCCGCTGGCGGCGGCGACGACCGGCACGTGGGCGGCCATCGCCTCGGCCAGGACCATCCCGAACTGCTCTTCCCAGTACATCGTCGGCAGCGACGCGAGTACGAAGCAGGACGCCTGCGCGTAGAGGCGCGGCATCGCGTCGTAGGGAACGCCGCCCCGTAGCTCGACCGCCTCGCCGACGCCAAGCTCGCCGGCATATCGGGCCAGGCGGTCGCGCTCGGGCCCCGTCCCGACGATCACGAGCCTCGCATCGCGACCTCGGCGGCGCAGCAGCGCGAGCGCCCGGATGACGTCCTGATGGCCCTTCTCCCAGACGAGCCGGCCGGCGGAGAGGATCACGTGGCCGCCCCCGGGCGGCGGCGCGGGCGTGCGCGCGGGAGCGAAGTCCTCGACGACGACCCCCGGCGGCGCGACCACGATCCGCTCCGGCGGGGCGCCCTCCAGCTCCAGTGCCGCGCGGGCGCGCTCGGTCGTCGCCAGGAACAGGTCCGCCGCCGCGAGCACGGCTGGTACGTAGCGGCGCGTGCGGACGTTCCGGTAGGCGCCCGCGAACGGAAGCGTCTCCCAGACGGTGAGCGCGAGCTTGAAGCCCAGGGTGGCCTTGAGCCGCGCCGCCTGCCATGAGAACCAGTAGCCGAGCTCGGCCGCGTGCACGATGTCGGCACCGCGCAGGCGCGGCTCGAGGTCGAGATACCGCTCCCCGGCCGCGCGGACCAGGAGGTCCCCGGCGCGGCCGCCGGGCAGGCGGGACGAGATCGTCTTCACCGGGACCTGCTCGAGACCGAGCGCCGTCGTGTCGTAGTCGTTGCTGTCCGGCACGAGCACGGCGACGTCGTACGGATCGCCGAGCTCCCGCCAGGGGCGCAGGTCCCACGGGTTGGCCGACCGCCCGCGGAGGACGAGGACGCGCCGGCTCACGCGGGCTTCGTGGCGAGGACGTACCACTGCCCGACCAGGAACTCCGTCGTGCGTCCCCCGCTGACCCTGTCGAGCAGCGCAGCGCGACGCAGGGCCGGGTGCGACGTGCGTGCCTCCGTCCAGCCGGCGGCCTCCACCGCGTTCACGATGTCGCGCCGCGTGAACCAGCGGAGATGCGTCGAGTCGCGATGGCCCCACTCCTTGTAGCCGAACGTGCCGCGGATCACGAGGTCGTACACGAGCGACAGATGCCGGGCGTTGGGAACCGAGACGTGCAGGCGGGCGCCGGGGCTGCCGACGTCGAGCAGGCGGCGCAGCACCGTGTACGGGTCGCCCATGTGCTCGAGGACGTCGTAGCAGCAGATCGTGTCGAACGGCGGCGTGAGGCGGTCGAGCTCGGTCTCCGCGGCCCCGACCGCCAGCTCGTCGTAGTGGCGTTCCGCGACGGCGGCCGCACTCGGCTGCATCTCGATCCCCGCGAGCCAGCTCGCCCCGGCCGCGCGCAGGCCATGACCCACGGCGCCGTGGCCGCAGCCCACGTCCAGCACCCGCCCGAGCGGGCGCGGCAAGGCGGCGACCAGATCCGGACGGGCGTTCTCGTAGTAGCCCGTGGGCTTGAGGTCCGAGGCGCTCATTGCCGCGAAGCGTAGGCGCCCGAGGGCCTGGCACGCCGGCGGGTACCCTCCCCGCCCGTGGCCGCCCCGTCCGTCCTGTTCCTCACCAGCGACCCGGTCGGCTCGGAGATGGGCGGCAACGCGATCCGCGCCTACGAGCTCGCGCGCGTGGTCGGGCGACACGCGCCGACCGTGCTGGCGGCGCCTGCCGGCGGAGGGGAGCCACCGGCCGGCGTGACCGTGAAGCCGTTCGACCCGGCGGCACCGGAGTCGCTGCGGCCGCTGATCGCCGCAGCCGACGTCATCGTGACGCCGCCCCAGGGCGCGATCACGACTTCGTGGCTGCGGCGCTCGGATGCCGTGCTCGTCTATGACCTCTACGACCCGACGGCGCTCGAGGCGCTCGAGATCCACGCGGCGGCGACACCGGCGCGGCGGCGCTTCTGGACGATGCTCGCGGTCGATCAGCTCCTCGACGCGCTGCACCTGGGCAACCACTTCATCTGCGCGACCGAGCGCCAGCGCGACCTGTGGCTCGGGGCGATGGTGGCGGGTCGGCTGCTCACACCGCCGGCGTACGATGCCGACCCCAGCCTGCGGTCCGTCATCGACGTCGTGCCGTTCGGCCTCCCCGAGCATGCGCCCGAGCCGACGGGGGCGGGCGGCGTGCGCACCCGCTTCCCGGAGATCCCCGGCGACGCGGAGGTCGTGCTCTGGAACGGCGGGATCTGGAACTGGCTCGATCCGGACACAGCGGTTCGTGCGGCCGGGCTGCTCGCCGAGCGGCGGCCGCGGCTGCGGCTCGTCTTCATGGGCCGGCCGCCGCTCGGCGAGGCCGATGCGCGGGCGGCGCGCACGGCTCGGGACCTGGCGGCCAGGGCCGGCCTGCTCGACCGGGTCGTGTTCTTCAACGACGGGTGGGTGCCGTACGAGCAGCGCAGCGAGTGGCTGCTCGACGCCCACTGCGCCGTCTCGACCCATCTCGACCATCTCGAGACCCGTTTCGCGTTCCGGACGCGGCTGCTGGACTGCCTGTGGGCGCGGCTCCCGGTCGTCTGCACGGACGGCGACGAGCTCGCCGAGCGGATCGTCCGGAGCGACCTGGGCGCCGTGGCCCCGTCCGGCGACGCCCCGGCGCTGGCCGCGGCGCTCGAGCGCGTGCTCGATCGCGGAAAGCCGTCGTATGCCGCCGCCCTCGCCGCCGCCGCGGCCGAGCTGTCGTGGCCGGCGGTGGCGGGCCCGCTGATCCGCTACGTCGAGCAGGCGGACCACCCGCCGCGCCTCGGCGCGGCGCTGGATCGGCGCGCGTCCCGGCCGGTGCAGCGGCTCCGCGCGGCCGGCATCCGCGCCGGCCGGCGCGCCTTCCGGCTCCTGTCGTAGCGGCCTCAGCCGGGCCGCGTCGCCCACAGCATCCCGATACCGCCGGGATCGTGGAAAACCGGACTGATCTCGAACCCGTGCGACCGCAGGATCTCGCGGGCGCTTGCCGCGGGGTCGTCCCCGGGGCACCCGTGCGGGTGGTACTCGAGGATCACCGAACGGACGTCCGCGAAGCGAGGGTCGAGCAGCAGCGGCCACTCGCCCCCCTCGATGTCCATCTTCACGAGGTCCGCCTCGGCAAGCAGCGGCATGACGTCGACCATCGGCACCTCGACCGTGCCGGACACGGGACCCTCGACGATCCGGCTCGCGGTCTCCTGGCCGGAGAGGAACGAGACGGTGCCGTCCTCCGGGCCGGCGCACGCCTCAACGAGCCGCCATCCGGGAGCCGCGTTCAGCTCGACGAGTCGTCGGTGGATGGCCGCGTTGCCGGCATCGGGTTCGTACGCCGTGACACGCGCGCGGGGGTACCGCGTGAACACGTCGAGCCCGAACATGCCGATGTTGGCCCCGAGATCGACGACGTGCGGCGCGTCGGCTCGCTCGAGGGCGGCGGCGACCGCCGCAGGCGGCTCGTAGACCCTCCGGGCGAACATCTCGTAGAAGGTCCAGACGTCGATGGTCCCGTGGCGCAGGAGGACCGGCCGGCCGCCGCGGCGCAGGTGGTACTTGCGAACGCCCGTGAGTCCGAGCAGGTCCGCCGCGGCGAAGCGCGCGGACTCGCGGACGAGCGCGCCCAGGCGGCGGGCGGCGGCGGCGTGGCGGATCGGCTCCCATTCGACGACGGCGGCGGCGACGGGGATGCCGCGCGCGCGGCGCACCAGCGCCGACTCCTCGAGGGACGTGCCATCGCGTTCGATCGAATCCGCCGCCGGCCCGCTCACGCTCATGCCGCGGCAGGCTAGCGGGCACCCATGCCGCCGCTTCCGAACCGTCTAGCGTGATCGCCGTGCCGGAGGCCCCGATGACCGACGTACCGGAGCCGCCCGGCGCCGCCTCGAGCGACGACGTCGGGCGGCGCGTGGTGCGCGGCGGCGCCGCCCGCGTGAGCGGCTTCGTCGTCAGCAACCTCCTCGCGGCGGCCGGCGCGGTGGTCATCCTCCGGTACCTCGGGGTGACCGAGTTCGGGCGCTATGGAACGGTGATGGCGATCGCGGCCATCGTGCAGGGGATCACCGACGCCGGGCTCTCCGTCACGGGGACGCGCGAGCTGTCGCTGGCCGGCTCGACGGCCGATCGCCGGCGCGTGCTCGCCCACCTCGTGGGCCTGCGGATCGTCCTGACCGGCATCGGCGTCCCGGCGGCGGTCGCCTTCAGCGCGCTCGTGGGCTACGACTCGACGCTGGTGACCGGCACGGCGATGGCCGGCGCCGCCGTCTTCCTCATCAGCGTCCAGAGCGCGATGCTGATCCCCCTCTCGGTGGATCTGCGCAACGTCGCGCTCACCGTGAACGAGGTCCTCCGTCAGGGGATCCTGATCGTGGGCTTCGTGCTGCTCGCCCTCGCGGGGGCCGGGCTCCTGGCGTTCTTCGCGGTGCAGATCGCCGCCGGGCTCGTGCTGATGGCCATCGTCCCCCTGCTGCTCGAGCGGCACGATCGGGTTCGACCTCGCTGGAGGTTGCAGGAGATGCGGAGCCTCGCCGCGATCGGGCTGCCGGTCGCCGTCGCCGCCGTGGTGACCGCGGCGTACGTGCGGGTCCTGGTCGTGGTGATGTCGCTGCGGTCCGACGATCCGGAGCAGATCGGACTGTTCGTGACCTCCACGCGGATCTTCGAGCTCGTCGCGGCCATGCCGGTGATGCTCTCCGTCATCGTGCTCCCGGTCGTGAGCGTCGCCGCGCGCGACGATCGCGCCCGGCTGCGCTACGTCGTCCAGCAGATGACGCAGCTGATGGCCGTCGGCGGGGCACTGGTGACGATCGCGATCGTGCTGGCGGCGGAGCCGATCCTGCGCATCCTGGGCGGCGCCGAGTACGTCGACGCAGCCCCCGTGCTGCGCATCCAGTCCATCGCACTCATGACCCTGTTCATCACCGCGGCGTGGAGCCCCACGCTCATCGGGATGCACCGACAGGGCTCCGTCGCCGTGGCGACGGGGATCGGGCTGCTGATCGCGATCACGGCCGGCATCGCCCTCGTCCCGGGCGGCCAGGCGGAGGGCGCCGCGTGGGCGGCGGCCATCGCGGACACCTTCGTGCTCGTCGCGGCGTACGTCCTGCTGCGGCGAGCGGGGCCTGGGCGCGACCTGCGCCTCGGCTTCGTCCCGCGGCTGCTGCTCGCGGCAGCGGCTGCGCTCGCGATCTATCTCGTCCCCGGGATACCCGCGCTCGTCGACGCGAGCGTGGGAGCGGCGATCTTCGTGGCCACGGCGCTCGCACTGAAGATCGTGCCGCACGAGATCGCCGGCCTGCTGCCCGCGCGTGGGCGCGTCGTCAATCGATGACGCGAGCCAGCTCGGCGATCGACACCAGGCGGCGCCGCTGGATCTGCCGCCGCTTCCGGAGCGCCTGTGGAAGCGCGCGCGCGACCTCAAGGAGGGCGCGCACGTGCTGGCGCCCCAGCCCCGCCATGACGTTCCGCGGCAGCCACGTGACCTGGAACCAGGCGATGCGCGGAGCCCAGCGCACGACCAGCGGCCACGGCAGGTTCTTGACCAGCACGAGGATCTGATTGCGGATGATCAGCGTCGTGAACGGCCCGGGAGCGTGTCCCACCGTCGCCGAGCCCACGTGGTAGGCGACAGCCGTCGGGACGTACCGGGCCGACCAGCCTCGCAGCCGAGCACGGAAGCCCCAGTCGACATCCTCGTAGTACGCATGCAGGTCGACGTCGTACGGTCCGACGTCGTCGAATGCGGCGCGCCGGAAGAGCGCGGCGGTGCCCGAGACGGCGAACACCTCGCCCGCCGCGTCGAGCCGCCCGTCGTCCGGCTCCCCGTGACCGCGGCGATCCGGATACCCGTTGCGGCGCATGAGGTCCCCGGCGCCGTCGAGGTGGGTGCGGCGGTCGAACTGCAGCGTCTTGCCCTCCGCCGCTGCGGCGCGTGGGTGCGTCTCGAGCTCGTGCACCAGCTCCTCGAGCCAGCGCGGGTCGAGCTCGACGTCGTTGTTGAGCACCGCGACGTAGTCGGTGTGCGCGCTCGCCACCGCGCGCGCCATGGTTGCGGTGATACCGAGATTCTCCGTCGTGCCCAGCCAGCGCACGGCCGGCCACGCCTCCTGGACGTAGTCGCGAGCCCCGTCCGTCGATGCGTCGTCGACGACGTGGATGGAGAACCCGCGCACCGTCTGCCGGGCGAGCGACGGCAGCAGGGTCTCGAGGAAACGGCGCCCGTTGTAGTTCACGATCGCGACCGTGACGTCGGGCCGTTCGGACATCGCGCCGACCGTAGCAACGAGCTCTCCGAGCTGACCCGGCGGTGCGCCGCTCCGCTACTTTGGCCCCACTGACACGTTGCAAACGCCGACGAATGCCCATCCGCCCACAGAGCGCCGATCCACTGCCCCGTCCCGGGGAGCGCGCCGCGACGATGCCGGCCCGCACCCTGCTCGGCGTCCCGCTCGCCCTGACGGACTACGAGCGCACCCTCGAGTGGATCGACGTGGCCGCCGAGACCGGCGCGCGCGGGTATGTCTGCGTCGCGGCCGTCCATACCGTGATGGCCTGTCAGGAGGACGACGAGCTCCGCGCCGCCGTGCTGGGGGCGGACTTCACCGTTCCGGACGGGCAGCCGCTCGTGTGGGCGCTGAACGCGCTCGGCGCGGGTCTCAGCGATCGCGTCTATGGGCCGGACCTGATGGATCGCGCGTGCGCGCGCGCCGCGCGCAGCGGCTTGCGCTTCTACCTCTACGGCGGCCGCAACCACGGTGCGCTGTCGGAGCTCGCCCGCCGCCTGCGGCTGCGACACCCGGGCCTGAAGATCGTCGGCGGGCACTGCCCGCCGTTCCGGGCGCTCACGGACGCCGAGGAGGACGCGGTCGCCGATGAGATCAACCGCTCCGGAGCCGACGTCGTGTGGGTCGGGATCGGCGTGCCGAAGCAGGAGAAGTGGATGGCACGGATGCGGGGACGCCTCGACGCGCCCGTGCTGGTCGGCGTCGGCGCGGCGTTCGACTTCCACGCGGGGCTCATCCCACAGGCGCCGGACACCCTGCAGCGACTCGGTCTCGAGTGGGCGTACCGGCTGGTGCAGGAGCCACGCCGCCTGTGGCGGCGCTACCTCCGCTACAACCCCCGCTTCGTGCTCGGCTTCGTGCGCCAGTACCGGCGCCACCTGCGCGACCGCTAGCCTCCTGGCCATGGCCCACGACGTCGCGGTGATCGGGCTGGGCCGGGTCGGCCTGCCGCTCGCCATCACCTTCGCCGACCACGGGCTCTCGGTGCTCGGCGTCGACAAGGACGCCGATCGCCTGGCCACCCTGCGCGACCGCCGGATGCCGTTCAAGGAGCCCGACACCGAGGCGCCGCTCTCGCGCGCGCTGGACGCCGGCCGGCTTGCCCTCTCCGAGCGCGCGGCCGACGCCGCGCAGGCCGACGCGATCGTCCTCACGCTCGGCACCCCGACGTTCTCGCACATCGAGATCGACATGGCGGACATCCGCACGGTGCTCGACGCGCTCCTCCCGCACCTGCGCGAGGGCCATCTGCTGGTGCTCCGCTCCACCGTCGCGCCGCACACGACCGAGTTCGTGGCCGGCTACCTGGAGAAGCACCGCGGCTTCCGCGTCGGCGAGGACATCTTCGTCGCGCACGTGCCGGAGCGGATCGCCGCCGACCGCTTCATGGCCGAGATCGGCACGCTCCCGTGCATCATCGGCGGCGTCGGCGAGGGCTCCGGCGAGCGCGCGGCGCGGCTGTTCGAGGTGCTCGGCGCGCCGATCGTGCAGACGATGCCCGTGCAGGCGGAGCTCGCCAAGATCTGGGCGAACATCCTGCGCTACGCGACGTTCGCGCTCCCGAACCTGCTGATGATGGACTGCGAGCGCTACGGCGCGAACGTGTTCGAGGTCATCGACCTGATCAATCGCG
>Ga0126313_10000802_pt1 | contig 15629 bp, 19 predicted proteins | sample Plot105A_FD_89954 | JGI IMG/M metagenome (GOLD analysis project Ga0126313, IMG submission 89954) | Serpentine soil microbial communities from UC McLaughlin Reserve, CA, USA - Plot105A | ecosystem: Environmental > Terrestrial > Soil > Grasslands | place: USA: UC McLaughlin Reserve, Lake County...
GCCGGAATCGTCAGGTTCTGCGCGGGATACCCAAGACGCATCACCACCCCGGTATACAACGCCTATCAAGAGCCCGCTGTGACCGACCTCCCACAAACAACCCGAAGCCGCTATTTACGAACCGAGCCAAAACAAAAGCCCCGGCCAGAGAGCCGGGGCTTGGAGTTGCGTGTGGCTTGTACTCTTAGCCTTCCAGAACGAACGTAACCTCGACGTTCACCTTGTAGCCGATGATGTTGCCGTCTTCGATCAAGACGTTCTGGTCCTTGATCCAGGCTCCCTCGACGCCGCGCAGCGTCGACGTGGCGCGGGTCACGGCCTGCTGGATGGCGTCCTCGAAGCTCGTCTCCGAGGTGGCGCTCAACTCGGTTATCCTGGCTACCGACATGCGTCCTCCTTTATCCTGGCCTGTCCATCAATTTCCCTGAGCTAGTACTACCCCCGCCCGCAAAAAATAAACGCCTTGCCCTGGCAAAGTTTTGGGACGTGCGAGACGTCGTCCCAAAACTTTGCGATCCTACAGATCGAAGAAGGAAAACATCGTCCGTCTGTCCGAGCCTTGTAGGGGCGGTTCGCGAACCGCCCAAAAAACGAACAGCCTTACAACTCGGCCGACAATACGGGATCGCTCGTCGGTTGTTCCGAGCCACCGGCCGGCTCGACGGTTACCGCTATCGTATCGCCCTTCTTTACAGGGGTCGTGATCGGCGCCGCCGTCTCGTCGCCGCCGGGATGGAAGAGGCCGCTGGGTTCGGGTACGTCGCCCTTGATCACCCAGATCTGGCATGTCTGTCCTTCAGGTACCGAGGGCAGGCCGTCGGCTACCAGAATGATCCTGTCTTCGTTTATGGACGCCACTTCGGCGTCGGCCCCCTGATCCGCCCACGTTCCGCCGAGCGCGATCGTCTGGGTCTGCTGGTCCTGCTCGTCCCGAACTTGGGCCTGCAGGTCGTTGACCTGACCCTGCGCATTCCGAACCTCGCCTTGCAGATTCTCTACCAGTCCCTGCAACAGCAAGTTCCAGGAGAGCAGGCCGATCAGGAGCAGGGCCGCGGCCCCGAAAGCGAGGCTCCGGGTGCCTATGTACCCCAAGAACCTGGCGAACACGGACTCTCGCCTGCCACGGCGGGGCGCCGCCTCGGCCTCGACCACCTCCATAACCTTGCGGCGGAGTTCCGGTGGCGCTTCTTGCTCGTGCGGGGCGAACGCCAGCAGGCCCGCGACCGCGGCGAGCTCGTCTAGCTCGGCCTGACGCTCGGGGTGGCCAGCGAGGTATTCCTCGAAGCTGCGCCTCTCCTCCTCGGGCAGGGCATCGAGGACGTAGGCGTCTTTGAGGTCTTCGAAGCGCTCGTTGTTCATCTCGCTCATCTCGGTACCGCCGCGCCTCTCGATTCGAAAAAGTTCCTGATCTTCTTTAGCCCCAGGCGCATCCTGCCCTTGACCGTCCCCAACGGCAGGCTGAGTAGCTCGGATATCTCGACGTGTGTATACCCCGAGAAATACGCAAGCTCCAGTATCTTTAGCTGATCGGACGGTAGCGTGTTCAACGCCTCCCTGACATGCTCGCGCTGCGAGTTGCACCAGGTCTCGGCGAAGGCCTCGCTCGGCTGGGAGCGTGGCGCGGTGGCCTCGATCTTATCCTGCGTCCTGCGCCGGCTTGCGTGGGAGCGTAACTGGTCTATACCCCGGTTATGAACGATGGAGAGGATCCAGGTCCTCACGCTGCCACGCTCGGCACGGTAGCTGCCTGCATTCCGCCAGACCTTCAGAAAGGCGTCCTGCGCCAGGTCTTCGGACGCCTGGCGTTCACCCATCATCCTGTAGGCGAGGGAGAAGGCGGCGCGGCCGTGGCGGTCGTACAGTGTGGCGAACGCCTCAGCGTCGGACGCTTCGACGAGCGAGATCAGATCCTCGTCCGCGAGAATAAGGTATTGTCGTCCCCGATCCGCCATACCCTCATCCTACGGTAATGCCGCCTGGTTGGATCACTCTTGGTACGGAGCCGCCGAACGGAACACGAAGGGTAAGAAGCGAGCAGGCGTCAGTGTAATAGATGACACATTTATTGCGAGTTCTGTTTAAGACTGTTCACGTCGATTGAGCCAGGTTTCCGGGAGAAATTCGGTCGTTTGGGGTGAAATACGCGTGTTCTATGGCTGGACATGTGGTTACGGGGGTGATCCAGGGCCTACCGACGGCCGTAAGATCGGGAGAATGTAACGTAGAGAGGTTCAATGTGGGGCTGGAAAAAGAGGGAGGCATGTGTAGATGAGTGGATTAGAGAACCGCGTCGCGATCGGGCTCGATTGGGAGACATCGCGGCAGGACTTCCTGAAGACGGCGGCGTGGACGGGCGCCACGCTCGCCGCGATGGGGATCGGCGGCTTCGGCGTCGCCGTTCATGGGCGGGGAAATGCTTAGCACGGGCGGCCCGAAGCTCTCGCCGGTGGAGGCGTACCGTCTAGGGCACGTCTAGAAAGAATCATTGAGGGACAAGGTTTGAACCTACGTCTCATCTCGTTGAGCGGGGCGAGAACCGCCCCGCTCTTGTTTGTCCTGCTGACGGCCTGCGCCGGACAGCCGCAGTAGGCCAGCGCAGAGCGCACCTGGGCGGAGAACGCTCACACATCTTTGACCGCGCCCGAAGAAACCGCTCCGGATAAGGACCAGCCGAAAAAGTCGTACGGGAAGGACAAAGAGCAGAAGACCGTGAAGGCCGTTCTACCCGAGGACATTCTGGACGGGAAGGACCTCGAGAAACCCCCGCCGGAGTACTTGGACTGGTACAAGGAGGGTTCGGACTCGGGTGGGAAAGCGACCTCGGACACCACGGCCGGGGCGCTACTGGTTGTAAAGCCCTTCAATCTGGGGAGGGACCCCGGGGGGCCTGATGACAAGACCCTCTACCTGACCGTCCCGGATCTAGGGCTAGCGGACGTACCCGTCTACAACTCGGTCAAGGAGAAGAAGCTCAAGACATCCGTCGTCCACATCTCGGCAACCGGTTTTCCGTGGCAGAAAGGGGCGAACACCTACATCGCCGGCCATCGCCTCGGGTATGAGGGGACGGGTTCGTACCTCGTTTTCTACTACCTCGACCAGCTCACCGACGGAGCTAAGATCCTGCTCGAAGACGAGGCCGGTACAACCTACAGGTACCGCGTAACCAAACAGATGGTCGTCGGCCCGAACAACGTCGAGGTTATGGAGCCCCAGGAAGGCAAATCGGGCGTCTCGCTTCAAACCTGCACGCTGCTCGACTACAAGCAACGCCTTATAATCGAGGGAGAGCTGGTAGGGAAGAGCACGTGATCTCCCCGTGCTAAGATCTCACCAGGACGGTCTACGTCCTCGCAGCTCACAACTTTCGACCTGACAGAGAGGCGGATTTGCGGCTAAGCGTTCTCTCGAGCGGTAGCTCGGGCAATGCGACCTACATGGAAACGGACTTGGGTGGCCTTCTCGTGGACGCCGGCCTCTCGCGACGGCGCATAGAGTCTCTTCTGGCCCGCATCTCCAGAGACCTGGACGACGTGCAGGCTATTCTCCTCACCCACGGGCACTCCGACCACACGTGCGGCGTTCGCTCGCTAGTCCGTGACCGCCGCATAGCGGTCTTCGCCGCCCCCGGCGTCGGCGAATCGTTCGGCGCGAGCTCGGTGGCCCCTGGAGATGAATGCAGGGTCGATGGCCTCGTGGCGACCTTCTTCGAGGTGCCGCACGACTCGCTGACCTACGGGGTAAGAATCTGTGACGAAGCGGGCGCGGTGGCGATGGCGACGGACCTCGGCGAGGCCGGCGTCGACGTGCTGCGGTGCATGCGCGGGGCCGAGGCGGTGGTCCTCGAGGCGAACCACGACCACGACTGGCTCAGGCGCGGCCCCTACTCGGCGAGCTTGAAGCAGCGTATCTCCTCCCGTCACGGTCATCTCTCGAACCGTCAGGCGGCTGAGGCCGCCGTCACTCTGGCGCCGCATGGCCTCAAAGACCTCGTGCTCGCCCACCTCTCCAGGACCAACAACTCCCCGAACCGCGCCTGCGGCACCGTGCACGGGGCGCTAAGGGAGGCGGGCCACGGCGGTGTTCGGGTCAGGGCGGCGATCGCCGGCCATCCCACGCCCTGGATCGAAGTAGGAACCCCCCTACAAGCTCCCGAACACGTCTACCGCTACGACAAGACCGACGCTGCTGGACAACTTTTCGGCATCGAGTGATCCGCCGCTGCACCATCGTCTGCGTCGGGAAACCGAAAGGCTGGGCCAAAGAAGCCACCGAAGACTACGAAAAACGACTGCGCCGCTACTTCCCCGTAGAGATCATCGAAGTCCCAGAAGAAGACATCAACCGCCGCTCCCGCGAAGAAGCGCTCTCCAGAGAGGGAGACCGTATCCTCAAACGGCTCCCCACCGAAGCGCACGTCATCTCTCTCGACAGGGAGAAGGGAAAGCAACTCCCGGCGGAAAAAATCACCCGCAAGCTCGAAGATCTCGGCCTCTCGGCCCGCAGCCACGTCGCCTTCGCGATCGGAGGCCCCCTCGGCCTCTCCCAAGAAGTGTTGCGAAGCTCCCAGGAACTCTGGTCATTCGGTGCGATCACGCTCCCTCACTCCCTCGCCAGGATCGTCCTCCTGGAACAGATCTACCGCGCCGTCAAGATACAACGTGGGGAGAAATATCATTGGTAGCTCCGCTTTGCGCCGCAGCAGTTGGCCTTTGGCTAACAGCCAAAGGCCAACTGCTAAACTACACCCATGCACGTTCAGATAGACAGGTTCGAGGACAACGGGTGGGCAGTGCTTTCGCCCTATCCTGATGGGCGACGGAGCTTTGATGTGCCGCGGGAGTTGTTGCCCGAGGAGGTCTCTGCTGGGGACGTCTTCGAGGTCCGCTTCGAGTACGATAGGGAGGAGACGCTCCGGATCGCTGAGGAGAACCGGCGGTTTCTGGACGACCTTCTCGGGGGCGGGGCGTGAGCTTCGAGGAGCGCCTGGCTGGCGCCGTGCGGGAGGCCGTACGAAATGCTTATGGGATCGAGCTCGATGGTTTTCACGTCGAGCGGCCCAACGACCCGAGCCACGGCGATTTCGCCACTAATGTGGCCCTAGCCAATGCCAGGGTCTTCCGGCGGAACCCTAGGGAGGTCGCGGAGAACCTCGTGGAGGCGTTGGACGCGCCGTTCGTGCGGGAGGCCGGGGTCGCGGGGCCAGGGTTCGTAAACTTCAGGCTCTCTGAAGAGGCGCTGTGGGACGGGGTCGGCGCTTTGCTGCGCGAGGGTGATACGTATGGACGGCGGGAGGCTTCGGGGGACCCCGTCTTGCTGGAGTTCGTCAGCGTCAACCCGACGGGGCCCATGCACGTGGGGCACGGGCGGCAGGCGGCTTACGGGGACTCGCTTGCAAGGATCATGGAGACCGCGGGCAAGAACGTGTCGCGGGAGTACTACTTCAACGACGGGGGAAACCAGATCCGGCTCTTCGGCGAGTCTGTCGCCGCGCGTTACGCCGGCCTCTACGGCGAGACGTGGCCCACGGGCGACTCGGAGCCGGCCTACAGCGGCGATTACACTGAGGAGATAGCGGAGGACATCGCCACGGAGCACGGCCGCGGATTGCTGGAGATGGACAGCGAAGAGGCTTTACGTGAGATCACCGCCTTCGCGACCCGCTGGTGCATGGAGGACATAAAACGCACGCTGGCCCGCGTGCGTGTCCGCTTCGACACCTTCTTCAACGAGAAGGACCTCTACGAGTCGGGCGCGGTTACAAAGGTTGTCGGGCAGCTCGCGGAGGGTGACAACGTGTACAAGAGCGACGGTGCCGTGTGGCTGGCCACGTCGCGGTTCGGCGACGACAAGGACAGGGTGCTGGTCAAGGGTGACGGCTCGTTTACGTACATGGCTCCCGACCTCGCCTACCACCGCGACAAGTGGGAGCGGGGTTTCAGGACCGCCGTAGACGTGCTCGGCGCGGACCACGCCGGCTACCCGCCGCGAGTCAGGGCCGGCCTCGTCGCGCTCGGGCTGCCCAGTGAGTTCCTCGACGTGGAGCTGGTAAGGCTCGTCAAGCTCGTGCGGGAGGGCGAACAGGTCAAGTTCAGCAAGAGGGCGGGCAACTACGTGGCCTTCGACGAGCTGCTCGACGAGGTAGGGGAGGACGTCGCGCGCTACTTCTACGTGCGCTCCTCCCACAACACGGAGATGAACTTCGACCTTGACCTCGCCATAAAACAGTCCGACGAGAACCCCGTCTTCTACGTGCATTACGCCCACGCTCGCATCTCGAGCATCTTCCAGCGGGCAGGGGTAAACCCCGAGGAGCTGGGGGAGATCCCAACAGGAGGTCTCGCGCCCGAGGAGCGCCTGCTCGTGCTGGAGCTACTGGACTTTCCCCGCGTGATAAATAACTGCGCCTTCAGACGTGAGGTGCACCCGATCCCGACCTACCTGGAGACTCTGGCTACGCGCTTCCACCAGTTCTATACCGTCCACCGTGTTCTCGTGGACGAGGCTGACGTTCGCGCCCGCCGCCTCGCCCTGTGCGCCGCCACCATGACCGTGCTCCGCAGCGGCCTCGACCTGCTCGGCGTGCACGCGCCAGAGAAGATGTAGGACGAGGACGTTCGCGAGCAGAGTATCCAAGAAATCCGGTTCGTCACCTATCTATCCTCGAGAATCCCAGGAGCCCTCTTCGAAGAGTTGGCGGATCACTTGCGGCGGTCCCTCGGTGGCGAGCGGGTCTCGTTTCGAGTAAAGACTTGCGTCTCGGAACAGCGGAAGGGACCCGAGCGCTCCTCCTTCGGGGACGAGGTCGACGTGGCGTTCGTGTGCGCGCCCTCGTTCTTCTGGCTGCGCGGACTACGACCGCAGCCCGCGGAGTTGCTCGGCGTGGCGCCCGTGTTCGAAGACGAGAGAAACGCGGGGAGGCCCGTGGACTTCTGCGACGTGCTCGTGCGCGATGAATCCAAGGTCCGGGCCTTCTCCGATCTTCAGGGAGGTTCGTGGGAGTACAACGACGTGTCCTCTCTAAGCGGCTACTACGGCATGCTGAACAAGCTAACCTCAACGCCCGCAAAGTTCCCTCTGCACTGCTCACAGTTCCACGACCTGATACGCTGACAAGCCGCCTGTAAGATGCAGTGCCAACACGCCGCTCTGCTATACTTTTCGCGGCATTTCCAGCGCATCGGATCGGGGAGCGAATGGGCACGCAAGGTCGGTTGGTTATCTGCCAGATCAGCGACATCCACTGCGGTAGTCCTTACTTTATACCTGACCTTTTGGAGCGTTCCATCCTCGAGATAAACGACCTCGACCCGACCGCCGTGGTGGTGTCGGGTGACCTGACGGACGCGGGTTACCGCCAGGAGTTCGAGGAGGCGGCCGAGTATATCAGGCGCATCCACTGCGAGCGGGTGATGGTGATCCCTGGCAACCACGACTCGCGCAACGTCGGCTACATCCACTTCGAGCGTCTGTTCGGGGAGCGATACTCGATCATGGACTTCGAAGACGCCGTCATGGTCGCCGTCGATTCCTCGGAGCCGGACCTCGACGACGGGCGGGTCGGGCGCGAGCACTACGAGTTTATCCACGAAACGTTCGCAGGTGCCGAAGATAAGCTCAAGATCTTCGTCATCCACCACCACCTAATCCCCATCCCGGGAACGGGAAGGGAGCGGAACATCATCTACGACGCGGGGGACGTGCTCGAACTTCTTGCCGATACTGAAGTCGATCTCGTCCTCTCGGGCCACAAGCACGTGCCCTACTCGTGGCGGCTGGAGGATATGTTCATCGTCAACGCCGGGACCGCCTCGACCACGCGCCTCAGGGGCGACACGCGTCCCTGCTACAACATCATCGAGATTGAGGACGGTCGGGTACGGGTCTTCCGCAAGTACCCATTCAAGGACAGGGAGTTGATCGTGAACTTCGACGCGGCGACCCACCAGTACCAGCACTACGAGGAGGTCCAGAGTGACGTCCGCCCGGGCGAGCGTCGGGCGATGGGCTAGACCCACGTGCGGGCCCTGTTCCTGATCGACGGCGAACACTACCCTCCCGTGGTCCTCGACGCGATGCAAAGCGTGGAGCAGTCCCTCGACGCTGAAGGCGTGGCCGCGGCCTTCCTCGGGGGGACCGAGAAGATCAAAGGTGGCACCGACTACGGAGTTCCGCTGGTCAAAGGCGGAGACCCTGTATCCGCGGTAGAGCGGGCTCTCTCTGAGTACGACGTAGAAGTCGTTGTCGACCTCTCCGACGAGCCTGTGATCGGCTACAGGGAGCGGATGCGGATCGCCTCGCTTGTCCTGTACGCGGGGGCGCGCTACCTCGGCAGCGACTTCGATCTCAAACCCCCCGAGTTCCACCCCGTCTCGACCAAGCCTTCTCTGGCCGTCATCGGAACCGGCAAGCGGGTGGGAAAGACGGCGGTCTCTGGCTATCTGGCCCGCCTCCTCGCCGGCGAGGGCTTCGACCCGGGCGTGGTCTCGATGGGCCGCGGCGGTCCCCCTCATCCCGAGGTGATCGAAGGTCGCAAGCTGGAGGTCGGGAGCGAGTACCTTCTCGAGGCCCTCGCCCGCGGGGCGCACGCCGCGAGCGACTACTACGAGACGGCGGCCCTTAGCAGGGTCACCACCGTCGGATGCCGCAGGTGCGGCGGCGGCCTCGCCGGCGAACCCTTCGTCTCCAACGTGGTCGAGGGAGCTGCTATCGCCAACGGCCTCGAAACCGGCGTCACGATCTTCGACGGCTCTGGAGCCGCGATGCCGCCGGTACGGGTCGAGAGGCGCGTGCTCGTCGCCGGGGCCCACCAGGACCCCGAGTATATCGTGGGTTTCCTCGGGACCTACCGCCTGCTTCTCTCCGATCTCGTCCTCCTTACCATGAGCGAGGAACCGATGGCCGGACCGGAGAAGGTCGATCACCTGGTCGAGGCCATCGGCGGAGTGCGGCCGGATCTGCCCGTGATCCCTGCGGTCTTCAGGCCTCGACCGGTCGAGAAAGTAGAGGGGATGAAAGTCGGCTACGTCTCGACCGCTCCGCCTGCGGTCCTCGATACGCTAAGCAGGCACCTGGAGCAGCACTACGGCTGCGAGGTGGTCGCCGCCTCAGGCAACCTCTCCGATAGGAAGCGACTGGCCGAGGACCTCGACGCGATGTCTGAGGTCGAGGCTTATCTTACGGAGATAAAGGCCGCCGCCGTGGCCGTCGTCACGCGGCGGGGTTCCGAGGAGGGAAAGCCCATTTTCTACTGCGACAACGACCCCGTGGGCGAGGGCCTAGACGCGAGGCTCGTCGGTCTCGCGCGGGAGGCCGTGGCGCAGAAGTCGTCCTGAGCCAGTGGTCGGTGCCCCGTGGCTAGTGTATAATATACGGGCCAGATACGCTGGTCCCAGTCTAGGGCAAGGGACCATTCCGCACGTTTCGACGCAGACCCGGCCACGAGAGCGTTCCGTGGCATGCGGTCCATCTTGATGGGTATGGAGGTTCGGTGAGAGCCCATTAGCACTACCGATTCCCACACGGAGTCCATAACATCGGCCGCCGTGGAGTACGCCGCCGTGACCGGGACTACCCCTGGAGATTCACTCGAAGGGGTGGGGTACTTTAGGGGTGGTGCGCGGACTCACACGGTCGCGATGTCGGCCGAACCCCGTGTGGTAAGATTCGTCGACACCATTGACGCCCTAGAGCCCGACGCCGGGCGGGGCTTCCAGCTTTGATAGACCCGCAACGAAATCAGACGAAAGTCATCCTACGCATCGTAAACAGGAGAGGTGGAGTACAAACATGGCCGAACTTTCAACCCTTGAGCGCAAGCGCCTGAGCGACCTGCACCAGATCGCCTCGCAGCTAGGGATCAAGCAGTACCGCAAATACCGCAAGCCCGAGCTGGCGGAGATGATCTACAAGGTCGCCACCGAACAGGCCGCTTCGCAGCAGGAAAACACGACCAACGGCGACACCAACGACGCCTCAGCGACGGCTCAGGAGCCGCCGGCGACGAACGGCGGCACCGCCGCACCGGCGGCTCCTGAGCCCCTGAAAAACGAGCCGACTGCGAAGGCCGCGCCGGAGGCGCCGGCCGAGGCGCCCACCGAAACACCCGCCCCCGAGCATCGCAGGCAGCAGAGGGGGGAAGAGCGGCGTCGCCCAGACCGCAAGCAGGACCGCGGGGGCCGCGGCGGCGGTGACGAGGCCGTGCAGAGCGGCATCCTCGATATCTTGCCGGACGGCTTCGGGTTCCTCAGGACAGGGGGCTACAGCCAGAGCAAGGGCGACGTTTATGTGTCGACCAGCCAGATCAAGCGCTTCAATCTCAGACGAGGCGACTATATTATGGGCCAGATCCGGCCGGCCCGCGAGGGCGAGAAGTACCCTGCGATGGTCCGCATCGAGACGGTAAACAGCCAGGAGCCCCAGAAGGGCCGCTGGCGCCCCAACTTCGACGACCTGACACCGCTCTACCCGATGGAGCGCCTGCGCCTCGAATGGAAGCCGAATGACATCGCCCCGCGCGTCATAGACCTCGTCGCGCCCATAGGCAAGGGCCAGCGCGGCATGGTCGTCTCTCCGCCCAAGGCCGGTAAGACCACGATCCTCAAGCAGATAGCTCAGTCCATCGCGGCGAACTATCCCGAGACCAAGCTGTTCGTGGTGCTCGCTGACGAGCGCCCTGAGGAGGTCACGGACTGGGAGCGCAGCGTGGAGGAGGCCGAGGTCGTCGCCTCGACCTTCGACCAGCCCGCGGACAACCACATCGCCGTCGCAGAGCTCGTCCTGGAGCGCGTCAAGCGCCTGGTCGAGGAGGGCGAGGACGTGGTCGTACTGCTCGACGGTATAACCAGGCTCTCTCGGGCCTACAACCTCGCTGCGCCGGCATCCGGACGCATCCTCTCCGGTGGTGTCGACTCGGCCGCGCTCTATCCGCCCAAGAAGTTCTTCGGGGCCGCGCGCAACATCGAGAACGGCGGGTCCTTGACCATACTCGCGACCGCGCTCGTCGAGACCGGCAGCAGGATGGACGAGGTCATCTTCGAGGAGTTCAAGGGCACGGGCAACATGGAGCTCAGGCTCGATAGGAAGCTGGCGAACCGTAGGATCTACCCTGCCATCAACATCGAGGACTCCTCGACGCGTAAGGAGGAGCTGCTCATGGAGCCGGCCGAGGCCCAGAGGGTCTGGCAGGTCCGGAGCATCCTCAACGCCCTGGACAGCGCGCAGAAGATAGAGCTCCTAATCCAGAAGCTCAAGGAGACCCGCACGAACCCCGAGTTCCTGCGCGAGCTCCAGCGCGTCCGCGGCTAACCTGGGTTCTCGGACGGGCGCACCGCATGACCGCGCGCCCGTCCTTCCTTTACAGAAGTAATAGAATAGAGAGACGGTATTAAACAGACGGAGGTCTTAGTATGAAGACGGGCATACATCCGGAGTACACAACGACGTTGGTACGCTGCATGTGCGGCAACGAGTTCGAGACGCGCTCGACGGCGGGGGACACGATTACGGTTGACCTCTGCTCGGAGTGCCATCCGTTCTACACGGGCAAACAGCGTATAGTCGACACTGGTGGTCGGGTGCAGCGGTTCCAGAACCGTCGCCAGGCCCGCCAGAACAAACAGTAGAGACCAGAAGCATGAGGGTCGGCGGACAGGCCATCATGGAGGGCGTCCTGATGCGCTCCCCCAACTTCTGGGGCATGGCCGTCCGCACGCCCTCCGGGGACCTGAATCTGAGCGCGGAGCGGTTCCGTTCGGTCACGCGCCGTAGCAAGCTGTTCCGTCTTCCCATCATCCGTGGCGCCCTCTCACTGGGAGAGACGTTGTGGCTGGGCATGAAGGCGCTGACGCTATCGACGAACATCGCGCTCGGCGAGGAGCAGGAGCTGTCCAAGAAGGAGATCGCGGGCACCCTCGCCTTCGCGCTGGTGCTCGGCTTCGGGCTCTTTCTCGTCGCCCCCGTGCTCGGGACCAAGGGGCTCGGGTCTTTGATCGGGGCAAACATCGAGAACCCGGTTCTCTTCAACCTTGTGGAAGGTGTGATCAGAATCGCGATCTTCGTCGCTTACCTGGTAGGGATCACCTTCCTGAGCAAGGATATCAGGCGCTTCTTCGCCTACCATGGCGCGGAGCACAAGGCGATAAAGGTGTACGAGAGGGGCGAGGAGCTGGTCCCCGAGAACGCCCGCAAGCTGGATACGAGCCACGTCCGCTGCGGGACGAGCTTCGTGCTCTACGTTCTCGTGCTCTCAATCCTGATCTTCTCCTTGCTCGGCGTCGAGGGTTGGCTCTACATGCTGGTGAGCCGCATAATCGTCATCCCTCTAGTGGCCGGGCTGGCGTTCGAGTTCATCATGTGGAGCGCGCGCCATCAGGACAGCACGCTAGTGCGGGCGCTCGTCTGGCCCGGGCTGCAGATGCAGAAGCTTACCACGCGCGAGCCCTCGGACGACATGGTCGAGGTCGCGATGGCCTCACTAGGGAAGGTCCTCTCGATGGAGAAGGAAGCGGAGCTCGAGCCCAACGAGGCCACGAACAAACTGGTGATTTAGATTGGATAGTCAGGTAGTGAAGCTCGCCGAGGAGACGCTCGGCCGCTACGACGCGCTAACGAAAGTACTCTCGGACCCGAACATCTTCAATGACCAGCGCCACTACGCCGAGGTCGCGAAGGAGCACGCGCGTATGCGACAGGGGGCCGAGATGTCCCAGAATTTGCTTGCCGCGGTGGAGGCCGAGCGCGACGCACGCGAGCTTGTTCCCCAGGCGGAGAACGCCGAGGAACGCGAGTTCTTCCAGGCCGAGGCGAGGGAAGCCGAGGAGCGGATCGGGGAGCTCTCCGAGCGGATCCGGACCGAGCTTATCGACCGCGACCCGAACGACGACAAGGACGTCATAATCGAGATCCGGGGCGGCGCAGGTGGTGACGAGGCGGCCCTATTCGCGGGCGAGCTGCACGACATGTACACCCGCTACGCGGACCGGCTTGGCTTCAAGCACCGCACCCTTTCGTCGAGCCCGGCGGAGGTCGGTGGGTTCAAGGAGGTTGCCGTGGAGATCAGCGGTGACAGGGCCTACTCGGTCTTCAAGCACGAGGGCGGGACGCACCGCGTCCAGCGGGTGCCGAAGACGGAGAGCCAGGGCCGCATCCACACTTCGACGGCGACCGTGGCCGTATTACCCGAAGCAGAGGACGTTGAGGTCCAGATCAACACCGGAGACCTCGAGGTGGACGTGTACCGTTCGAGCGGTCCCGGCGGGCAGAGCGTGAACACGACGGACTCGGCGGTCAGGATCACGCACAAGCCGACTGGCCTCGTGGTGACCTGCCAGAACGAGAAGAGCCAGCTCCAGAACAAGGAGCAGGCGATGAGAATATTGAAGTCCCGTCTCCTGGAACGCGAGATGCGCGAACGCGCCGAGAAGGAAGGCGCCCTCCGCCAGGCCCAGGTCGGCACGGGCGACCGATCCGCGAAGGTCCGCACCTACAACTTCCCGCAGGGGCGCATAACCGACCACCGCGTCGGCGTCACGTCCCATAATTTGGAGGCAACCCTCGGCGGCGACCTCGAGGAGTTCACGCAGGCCCTGGCCGCCAAGGAGAGGGCGGATAAACTCGCCGCCGAAGCGGCAGGAACCCCCGGCTAAAACGGTGCGGGCCGGCGCAGGTGAAACCAGCGTCCGAGAAGCCGCGCGTAACGCCGCCACGAAGCTGGAGAGCGCAGGCGTTCCTGAGCCCGTCGCCTCGGCCGAGGTTCTTCTCTCCGAGCTACTCGGCGTAGGCCGTGCAGAGCTCTGGACCTACCAAAGGTCGTTGACGGACGAGCAGGCCTCGCGGTACGAAGCCTGGATCTCCCGCCGCCTGGAGCGCGAGCCGGTGCAGCGCATCCTCGGCTACGCGTACTTCAGGAACCTGGTCCTCGACCTGAACGAAGGCACTCTGATCCCGCGTCCCGACTCCGAAAGCGTCGTGGACCTGGCGCTGGAGCGCGTAGATCTGCGCGGCTACCCTTGCGTGGCGCTCGACGTGGGAACCGGCTCGGGGGCCATCGCCATCTCCATAGCCCAGGAACGTCCCCGCTGCGAGGTCCACGCCACGGAGGTCTCCGAGGCCGCGCTCGAGGCCGCGAGGGCCAACGCCGACCGAAACCGCACGGACGTACGCTTCCACCGCGCGGACGTGGTTTCTGGTCTCGGATTTCTAAAAGGAAGGATCGACTTGCTCATTTCGAACCCTCCCTACGTGGACGAGAGAAGCGCCTCCCATCGGCTCGCGCCGGAGGTTAGGAAATGGGACCCGGACATCGCCCTCTTCAGCGGCACGGACGAACTCGCGTTCTTCAGGCGCATCTTTGCGGAGACGCCACCTTTGCTGAAGGCCGGTGCCGACGTCGTACTGGAGATCGGTGACGGGCAGGCTGAGAAGGTAATGAACCTCGGCGAGTCGGCGGGTTTCTCGCCTGTTGGCGTACGCGACGACCTCGCGCTCACGCCGCGGGCAGTCCTGCTGAGGCGGAAGTGAGTTCCGTTTCGGCCGGTAGGGCCGCCGAGGCTTTAAGAGCCGGAAAGGTCGCCCTCGTTCCGACGGAGACGGTCGTCGGGCTAGTTGCTGCGGAGTCGGGCTTACAGCGGATCCGCGAGATCAAGGACAGGGACGCGGACAAGCCCATAGCCCTGCTTTGCATCTCGGCGGAAGTGGCGTTCGGATTGGCGGATGACGTTTCCCCGCTTGCCCGGACCCTCGCCGCTCTCTACTGGCCGGGACCTCTTACGCTGGTCCTGGATCTCCCGCAAGAAGAAACCATCGGGGTGAGGGTGCCAGCGGGCCGTGCCATGCGGGAGCTGCTCGCGGCCTACGGCGGCCCACTCTACGCTACGAGCGCGAACCCCTCTGGCGAGCCCGCGCCAAAAGGACTCGACGATGTAGACGAGCGGGTGATAAGGGAAGTAGACGTCGTCGTCTCAGGAGAACCGGGGAGCGGCGAAGCCTCGGCGGTAGTCGACCTATCGGGAGGCAACACACGACTCTTGCGTGCCGACAGCGAATTGTCCACAGAAAAACTTACGAGCCTCGCTAATGAACGAAAGTTGCTCTCAGAAGAAGCTGACAAACCGGAATGCTGTAACGAACGGAGCCCGCATGCCTGGTAGGCCGAAGCTCTACCTACACTCGTATCCGTCACCGGACGGCATGAACGCGCATGCTTCTGTCGTGGAGGAGGACCGCTGGGACGGGCTGCTCTTCACGGACACGCAGACTTTGAGCATAGACGTGTTTGGGTCACTGTACCTCGCGGCGTCCGCCACCTCGCGGCTGGAGCTGGGAACCGCAGTAACCAACCTTGTAACCCGCCATCCGGCGGTCATGGCCTCGGCGTTCGCGACCCTGCACCACGTCTCCGGAGGACGCGCCCACATCGGCGTCGGAAGGGGCGACACGGCGTTGGAGCTGGTCGGGATCAAACCCCCTTCAGCGGGCCGGTTCGAAGCGCTGCTAGGAGAACTCTAAAGTTACCTGCGCGGCGACCCCGTCGATGTCGACGGTTCCCAGAGCCGCATAAGCTGGTTGCCGGTAGACGACGAATCGAAGGTCCCTGTCGACGTGTTCGGCTCGGGACCGCACGTCATAGA
>Ga0126313_10000803_pt1 | contig 15626 bp, 16 predicted proteins | sample Plot105A_FD_89954 | JGI IMG/M metagenome (GOLD analysis project Ga0126313, IMG submission 89954) | Serpentine soil microbial communities from UC McLaughlin Reserve, CA, USA - Plot105A | ecosystem: Environmental > Terrestrial > Soil > Grasslands | place: USA: UC McLaughlin Reserve, Lake County...
GGTCTCGGCGAGCGCGGCGACGAGCGAGTCGTCTCAGTCGCTCGTGGGGTCGAGCTTGATGCGGAGCGTCGGATCGACGTCGAGCCAGCGATCGACCGGTGCGATCGTCGGCGGGGGCGGGATACGCATCGACACGACGAACGTGACGGGCTGGGGCTCTCGCTCGACGGCCGCATGGAGCGTCGTGCCGGCCTGGCGGAGGGCGAGATCGAGGGAAGCGCTCTCGACGCCCCAGCGCCGGTAGTTCAGGAACGCGTCCCGTGAAGGTCCGGAGGGGAACAGCCCGAGGCGGCCGACGAGCTCCGAGAACGAGTCGATCGTGTGCGACCCCGCGATGGGGAGGTCTGATGCCCCGCGCTGGAACGCGAGCTGTTCGTCGCCGTCGTACGTGACGTCCTCGCCGACTCCCTCGTGACCGCCGCCGCGGAGACGGACGACGGTCGTGCGGCGGACGAACCCGCTCGACACGTCCTTCTCGAGCCCCTCGAGCTCGTACGAGTCGATCTCGAGTGGGAGTCCGGCGACGCGGTCGTAGAGGCTCATGGGCGCGCCGAAGCGTACAGATCGATCAGCGATGTCCACCTTTCGTCGATGCTTATCCTGTCTCATGACGGGTACGCGTCGAGGGACGAACGACCGAGGAGGTCGCGAACATGGCTTCGATTCAGCAGTCGATCGACGTCAACGTCCCTGTGCGCACGGCGTACAACCAGTGGACGCAGTTCGAGGAGTTCCCCGAGTTCATGGAGGGCGTCGAGCATGTCACCCAGGTCGACGACAGGCACCTGCGCTGGAAGGCGACCATCGGCGGGATTACGCACGAGTGGGAGGCCGAGATCACCGAGCAGCGCCCGGATGAGCGCGTCGCCTGGAAGTCCGTCGAGGGCAATGGGAACGCCGGTGTCGTGACGTTCCACCGGCTCGGCGAGGATGAGACCCGCGTGTCGCTCCAGCTCGAGTGGGAGCCGCAGGGCGCGAAGGAGTCGCTCGGCAGCGCCATCGGGATGGACGACGGGCAGGTCAAGTCCGACCTCGAGCGCTTCAAGCGGACGATCGAGTCGCGCGGCGTCGAGACGGGCGCCTGGCGCGGCGAGGTCGGCCAGACCACGACCCGCTAGCTGAGGGTTCGCGGGGCTGCCGCAACGCGGCGGTCCCCCGTGCCCCAGTGTTTACGCGGATCGTCCGCGGGAAAACGCGACCCATGCGTGAGGAGGAGACAGAGTCCGTCGGCATCGTCGTCGACGCGCCCCAGCACGCGCCGGAAGTATGCGACTTCCTTCGTCGCCTCGACTACGGCGCCGAACAGGTGGACGACTTCCGCGTCGAGGCGCAGCTACCGGAGGAGTGGCCGAACTCGCTCGGACGCTCGGCGCTTCTCCACTTCATCCGTGCCTGGAACCGGGCCCATCCGGAGCAGTACGTCGCAGTCGTCGACGACGAGGCTCGAGATCCGGACGGCGACGACACTAGAGACGTCTGAGGGCCGCCCGAGCGCGTAGTCTCGCGCCGTGAAATCATCCGGGGCAGAGGAACCCCGCGAAGCAGCGGGAACACGCCCTCCGTGACGCTCTACGACTGGCTCCTCTTCCTGCACGTGCTCGCGGCCTTCGCGCTCGGCGCCGCGATCGTGGTTTACGACTTCGTGATTGTCAGCTCGCGGAGGTGGTCGCTCCCGGCCGAAGTCGTCCGCGGCTTTCGAATCGCGCGGGTCGGCGACGTGCTCGTGCGTGTCGGCGCGGTCGGAACGCTCGTGTTCGGCGTCTGGCTCGCGCTCAAGGAGGACGTCTACGGGTTCGGCGACGCTTGGATCATCATCGCGCTCGTCCTCTGGTTCGCGATCGGCGCCCTCGGGGCGCGCTCGGACAAGATCTACGCCCCCGTGAAAGCGCGCGCTCGAGAGCTCGAAGCTGCGGGCCGAGACGAGCCGAGCCCCGAGCTCGTCGCGATGCTCCGCTCGCCCGCCGCGGTCGGAGTGAATGCCGTCATCTCGGTGCTGCTCCTCCTGCTCCTGCTCGACATGATCTTCAAGCCGGGGTCGTGACGGCCATGCTCGCTGCGATCCGCCCCGACAGCTGGAACGTCCCGGTCTTCCTCCACGTTCTCGGGGCGATGCTCCTCGTCGGCGGGCTGGCCGCCGCGTTCTCCGCGCAGGTGCTCGCCTGGCGCCGCTCCGACTCGGGAGACACCGTCGCGCTCGCGCGGACGGCGTTCCGGGCGCTCCTCTTCGTCGTGCTGCCGGCCTGGTTCCTCATGCGCGTCGGCGCGGAGCGGGCGCTCGCGCGCGAGAGCCTCGGGAGCGCGGACCTCACCTGGGTCGATATCGGGTACATCACGGCGGACGGCAGCGGGATCCTGCTCCTCGTCGCGATCGTCCTCGCGGGCATCGGAGCGCGGCGGCTCGCGCGGGACGGCGGAGGCGCGAGACTCGCGCAGGCCGCGACCGTCCTCTCTGCGATCGTCATCGTCGCCCTCCTCCTGACGGTCTGGGCGATGACGGCGAAGCCGACCTAGGGCATCGCGCTCACGGGGCCGGCGGCGTGCGCCGGAACGTCGCCCGGGCGACGTCGGCGTGAGTGCGCTCGACATCGGCGAGCTGAGCGTCGGCTCGCGTGACGAGCGCCGGGAAGTCGAAGGAGGCGAGGCGCTCGTCCCCAAGCACGCCGAGCAGATGCCACATCGCCCGCTTCGCGCGAATCCCGATCGCGAGCCCCTCGAGCTCGAGGACGCGGCTGAGCGGCGAGTAGCGGACGATACGCCCGTTCAGCTTGAGCCGCCCCGCCTTCTCCGCGGCCCACGCCGCACCGACCTTGGCGCGCGACGGACGGACGCCGAGAGCGGCCATGACGGCGAGCAGGGCCTCCCGGTCGGCCGCGACCTCCCGCTCGAGCGCGGTGAGGAACCGCCCGAGGTCGTTGTCCGCGTTTGATCCGGCCGCGCGGCGGATGAGCTCGCGGCCGATGGTCGAGCCGGCGAGGTGGTCGTTCAGGTAGATGCCGAGCAGTCGATCGCGGTCGTCTCGCTCCATGGGCAGGTGATGAACCGTGCGGGGCGTCGGCAAACGCCCATGGCAGCCGTCTTGGAGGTCGTGGGTTCCGGCTCCGTAGTTCGAGGCAAGTCAGTTCCGCAGGCGCTCCGATGGCTCAGGCGCTCTGCCGGCTGCGCGATCTCGACAGATCAACTCGGCGCCGCCCGGTGAGGAGCCGAAACCAGAGAGTCACCCGCGTCGGTTGCGCTTCACTCCGGCATCTGCGTGAGCGGCGGCCTGCGCATCCGGGCTTGTCGCCAACGTTCGCCCAATGCGACGGCCCCTTTCGCGGAACAATCAGCAGCCATGAGCCTTCGCGCCCCACGCGGCCGGCTCTACCGACGAGCTTCCCGGTCGATGAGCGGTGCGCCGGGTTGGCGGACGCTGGACTGGGTCATCGTGTCTGCGGTTGCGGTCACGTGTGCGGTGGTCCAGATTGCGGTCTTTCCGGGGCCGCACCCGTTCGATCCGGCGCGATACTTCGAGGCCGCGGTTGCGTTTCCGACCGTTTCGCCTGACCGTTGGACGCTTCGAATCGGCCTCATCGCACCGGTTCGCGCGGCCGTGCTCGTCTTCGGGCCGTCGGAGGCAGCGCTTCTTGCGGTGCCGATCGCCGCGGGGGCGCTGCTCGCCGCCGCGGCATACGCGTTGCTGCGCGTGCTCGTCGGCGTCCGTCTCGTGGCCGCCGCCGCCGGGCTCGCGACCGTCCTGAACGGGCCCTTTCTCCTGAACGGTGACTTCATCTTCCCCGACACCGTCTCGGCCGCGACCTTCACCGGGGGGATGCTCTGCCTCGTACTCGGAAGCGACCGGTTTCCTCTCGCGATCGGCGGTGGCCGCCGTGTGACGGCGTGGGCCGTGATCGCCGGGTTCCTATTCGGTTGGACGTACCTCGTTCGCGAATTCAGCGTTTCCCTGCTTCCCGTCGTCGTCGCGGTGGTACTCCTCCTGCACTATCCCCTCCGTCGGGCTGCGGCTCTTCTGGCCGCCGCGTTGGCCACGGCGTCGCTTGATCCGCTCTGGGGCCTCGTCGGCTATGCCGATCCGCTGATCCACCTCGACGTCCTGGCGACGCGGAACCGCCTGCCGCCGAATGACAGGATCCGCGAGATCGTCGACCAGGTCGGCAATCCATTGGATTCTTTCCTCGTCCTTCCGCGGCTCCTGCTTTCGTGGCGGGCCGGATGGCTCTTGATCGCGCTCCTCGTCGTCTTCGCGGTTGCGCTCGCCATGGTGCGTCACCCGGGTCTGGTCTTGCTCGGAATCTGGTTGTTCGGTTTCTGGGCCGTCATGACCATCACCGGCCTCGTGACGCTTCCTTCCGGCCTCTGGGTGATCAACGTCACGAACGTCCGATACTGGTACCCGATCTTGCCGCCGCTGGTGCTGGGGGGCTTCGGGGGGTTATGGCTCCTGCTCGAGCGAATGCGCGTCCCGGCCTTCGGGCTCCGACTGGCGGTGGTCCCTGCGCTCGCCGTGGCGGCCTTCACCTCCGGCACGCTCGAGTTCGCACGCTGTGCCGACCGCGGGGTCTGGAGAAACGACCCCAAAGACCGTTGGTACGAGCTACGTTCATGGTTTGCAAGCGGGGAAGCGGACCAGTACGACATCCTGCGCACCGACGAATACACGGGCGGGATCGTGCCAGCGTTTCTCGCGACGAGGTTTGGGCAATCGGCGTGGCACGGAGGTATCGACCGATTCAGCTCCGTGAGCACGATCGAGCCCACAGGGCGCGACGCGCGGACGCTCATCCTCGTGGACAAGCCTCGGATCTCATCCCCGGCCGCCGAGGATTCGCTTCGAGATCTCTCCGTCGCGTGGTCGCCGGTCTTCGCAAGCACTGACGGCGCGCTGGTGATCCTCGCGCACGACGCCCCTGGCGCGGCCGAGCCGAGGCCGTGGTGGACGTTTTCGTCCGCCCACCGAAGCGTCAGCCAGACCGGGGAGTGTGGAGTCACTCCGTACGAGAAGCGCGCCGTAGGAAGACGGTGGCTCACCAGCACGACGTAGCCGCACTCTGGCCTAGCCGGCGACCTCCTTGCCCTCGGCGTCAGCGTCTGCTCGCGGCCGGGCGACGACCCAGAGCTTGAGGGCGGCGAGGTCGTCGAGCACATACCCGCCGAACCGCGTGGCCGGCCGTACGGACGCAAGCATCACGTCCGCGTCCCGGGGCGTCCGCGACTTCGCGACGACGACGGCGAACCCGGCCCCCACGAACGCGCGCTCGTAATCTGGCCGTCGGAGACGGCTTTGGTAGAGGAGCGTCGAGTTGAAGAGCCTCCAGCCGCGGTCGGAGTAATGCAGGAAGTTGTACGGCGAGATCGAGTCGTCGAAGCGCGAGAAGTGGTCGCTCAGGTCGATTCTGGCGCTGAGTATGCCCTCTACGCGGAGGAGCCGCCGACACTCGGCGAGGAGCGGCACGAGGTCGTCTGCGGGGACATGCTCGAGGGTGTTCGTGCTCGAGACGAAGTCCACGGACGATGCGGGAAGCCCCGTTCGCCGCGCGTCGCAGGGCGCCAGATAGCGGATGCCGAAGCGGTCTGCGAGCTCATCGAGCGACCCAACGCTGGCGGGCCCCGGATCGCGGAGGCGCGGGTCTTCGCGCGCGAGCCGGCGCAGGCGGGCCAAGCCGCGGCCGACGAGTGGCAGGCGGACGTTCGACCGCAGGTCGACGAGGATTTGCCGCTCGACGCCGAACGACCAGAAGGCGAGCGGGAGGGTGAGATCCCAGCCGGCCCCGAACTCGTAGAAGACCGCTTCTCCGACCGGCATGCCCGACCCGTGCTTCTCGTACGCGCGAAGGTGCTCCTCCGCCCGCCGAAAGCGGCGCCGGAAGATGTCTTCGCCGACCGGAAGCGAGCGCGACACGTAGTGTTGGAAGACGTAGTTGGCGCGCTCGGGCCCGGGGAGCGCGCTCAGCCCTTTCTGCAAGAGCGCCTTGGCGATCCAGCGCATCGTCGGCCGGAGCTTAGTTGCGGTCATTCGGCCGGCGGTCGACGGCAAGCCGTGCCGAGCATGTTGCCCACCTGCTGCAGGCGCCCAAGCCCTGCGGTGGTCCCAACGGTAAGTACCCCGAACCACTGGCTGGCCGTGGTCGCGGGTCCGCGTATCAGGCTCGTCGAGCGTAGGCGGTGCGACGAGTGCGGTAGGGAGTTTCCGGTAACCCACCCGTCGAAGCGCTACGACACGCGGGCGTGTCAAGTCCGTGCGTACCACCGAAGGCTCGGGCAGACGGTTGAATAACGCTGGCCGGTTGCAGATGAGCCAGGCGCTCTTCGAGCTTGCGAGCATCATGAACGTCAGCGCCGAGACGCCAAACAGGGTCAGCATCGCGGGGTAAAGCTACGCCGCAAACGGCTCGCGTTGCTTCCGGCGCTTCTTTCTCCTTGGAGCGCAGCTCCCGCCGGGGCGCCAATTGGGAGGGAAACTGCTAACCCGGGCCGCGATCGAACAGCTTCGCCACCCGACGTCCGCCTCGTCCGGGAGCGAAATCCTGCATGGCGACGATCTTGCCGTCGCGCAGCGGAGAACCCGTCCCCATTTTGAGCCTTCGGCCCTAAGCGTCGATCCACGAGAACTTGATGGTTACGCGGCCGTTGTCTGCGTGAATGTCATCCACCTGGTAGTCCCGGTCGCCCGACCGTCGACGCCATTCGATTCCCGACTTGAGTACCTCACGGGCCTCGATAGGGCCGTGTCAAGAAGGACGAGGTCGCCAGATGCGCGTGTCCCGCCGACGCCCACGCCACTCCATTTCCGGGTCCATCAGTGCGACGAGTGGCTCGACGTCGCCCGTGCCGAGGGCTCCGTATGCCTCACGGATGGATTCCACCAAGATCATGTTAGATGGGCGGTGCTCGCCAGCCTTCTCCCGTTTCGCTGAGGGCTCCGCACTCCTCGCAAACAACTCGCGCATCACCTCGGATGCATTGGTTCGAGTCCGTCAGAAGCTTCGGCGAAAGGCCGCGGAGAGGCTCCTTCGTGGAGCTTGAAGCTACGAGCTCTTCGCGAACTCTTCGGCCGCCCGAGATTCGAACTCGAACCCGATAACGGGCTCGTCACCGACGACCCACGCGTCGTGGCCGGGCTCGATCACGTACGCGCACCCTGCACCGATCTCCTGCTCGGTGCCGTCGCCGTGGACCACATGCATCGTGCCCGATTGCAGGAGGCCGACATGGTGCACCTGACAGCGTTCGCCCCCCACGATCGGCTTGATGCACTCCGACCATCTCCAGCCCGGCTCATATCGCAGCCTGGCCGTGGTAACTCCACCCATCCGGACGACCTCGACGGTCGTCTTGTCAGGCGTCCGAGTCTCGTCGGGCGCGTCGAAATTCCCCACTTCCACACCAGCCATGCGAGCCTCCTTTACCTCGGCCCCCGCCCCGGGGATCGTAACTCGACTCGGCTAAGGGGATAGGCATGTCCAACCTCTCGTCAGCGAGGACGTGACGTCGCCGACAGCTTCCATCCAGGGATATCGGGGCCGTCGCGGCCTGGGCGTGGAGGAGTTGTGGCGTCTACCCCTCGGTCGCCTCGTCACAGGCCTCGTGTGAGCCCTCGTGCAGCTTTGCCACCGAACTGACGAGAGGGCCCGCCTTCCCGGCGAGGCTCTTCAAGAAGCCGATGAGTTCCGGCGTGCCACCGGGCACCTCCTCCGAAGAACCGGGTGGTGAAATGGACGAGGTCTCGAAGCCAACGCCACTCGCGTTGCCCCCGGCGTCTGCGCCTCCGAGGGGAACACCGATCGCGAGGGCGCAAGCCCCCCGGGCAGCGATCGCGGCCGCGCAACGTACGTACCGTCTTCTAGTCATGACTCCCCCTAAAGAGGACCGAAACTGTGCATGGCCCGGGCGCAGGAGATTGCCGCCGAAGCGCCGCAGCTCGAGGCTCGGCCTGCGCCTGCCATAGCGGCGGGCCCGGCGTTGCTCGGTTTCATTGCTGCGCGGATGGCCGAGGAGTTCGGCGGCGTGGAGGCCTACAGCGAAGAGCGCATGCGCCAGAGCGCCTGGTTGGCCGACCTGCTGGCACTCGATTAGCCGAGGCAGTCCGCGAGTCGCATGACCTCGCGGACCTGCTCGACGTAGCGCTCGCAGCCAAGGCGGGGCTACCGACGCCGCTGCTTGCCTTGTACCGCTCGAGCTTTCGTGTTGAATATCTCCTCGACCAACAGGTCGGATACGCGGATGGTCTCCGCGTCACCCTCGCTTCTCGCCGCGTTCGCGGCCTCTGGCGCTGTATTGCTGTTCTTGGCGTCTGCTTCGTGTCCCCGGCGCGCTACGCTCTCGAGGCGTGGAGTCGAGGTCAGGGACCGTTACCTTGCTCTTCACGGACATCGAGGGCTCGACGGTTCTGGCCGAGCGGCTCGATGATCGGTGGCCGGGCGTTCTCGCCGATCACAATCGTCTCCTTCGGGGTGTCTTCTCGGCTCACGGCGGGCGCGAGCTCGGTTCCGAGGGTGACGCGCTCTTCTTTGCGTTCTCGACCGCCGGCGCTGCAGCGTCCGCCACGGCTACTGCGCAGCGGGCGCTCGCCGATCATGCGTGGCCGGGCGACGTGGTCGTGCGCGTGCGGATGGGGCTTCACACGGGCGAGCCGATCCAGACCGAGGACGGCTACGTCGGTCTCGACATGCATCGGGCCGCACGTGTCACGGCGGCGGCGCACGGGGGGCAGGTGCTCGTGTCGCAGCGGACGCGCGAGCTTCTCCCGAAGGACCCGGACGGCTTTGTCCTTCGCGACCTCGGCGACCATCGTCTCAAGGATCTGAGTGAGCCGATTCGCCTCTTTCAGATCCTGATCGATGGCATTCCGGACGACCTTCGGCCGCCGCGCACGATCCGCGGGCGAGCCACGAACCTCCCCGCCGAGCCGACCCCGCTGCTCGGCCGGCAGCGCGAGCTCGACGCCGCTCGGATGCTTCTCCTGGAGGAGCAGACCCGGATGGTGACGCTCACGGGGCCGGGTGGGACGGGAAAGACTCGTCTGGCGCTCCAGGTCGCCGCGGACGTCGTCGACGGGTTCCCGGACGGGGTCTTCTGTGTTCTGCTTGCAGCGATCGCTGATCCGGAGCTCGTCCCCCTTGAGATCGCCCGGGTCCTCGGTGTCGAGGAGCAGCCCGCCGTCGCGGCCGCCGCCAGCCTCGAGACCGAGATCGGAGATCGCCCCATCCTGTTGGTGCTCGACAACTTCGAGCACGTGCGTGCGGCTGCGGGCCTTCTCACGGATCTTCTGGCCGCCTGTCGCAACCTGAAGTTGCTCGTGACGAGCCGCGAGCCGCTCCGCGTCGGCGCCGAGCGTCAGTTCCCGGTTCCGCCGCTCTCTCTCCCCTCGGTCGGGCAGAGGCTCTCGGCCGCGGAGGCGGATGCTTACGAAGCCGTGATGCTGTTCGCCGAGCGCGCCCGGGCAGTCCGGCCGGACTTCAGACTCACCGACGAGACGGCCTCGGTCGTCGCAGCCATCTGTATTCGCCTCGACGGGCTTCCACTTGCGATCGAACTGGCCGCGGCCTGGAGCAAGGTGCTGTCTCCCATCGCCCTCCTTCGCCGCCTCGAGCGGCGACTCGAGCTTCCCGCCGCAGGACGGACTGATCTACCGGCCCGCCAATCGACGCTGCGTCAGGCGATCGCCTGGAGCTATGACCTCCTCACCGAGGAGGAACGCCGCCTGCACGCCCGGCTCTCCGTCTTCGTCGGCGGCTGCACAATCGAGACGGCGGAACGCGTCCTCGATCCGCACGGCGAGAGCGGCTTCGAAATCCTCGAAGGAGTCGCCTCGCTCGTCGATCGCAGTTTAGTGCGCGAGAGCGAAGACGCTCAGGGCGAGCCGCGCTTCACGATGCTCGGCACGATCCGCGAGTACGCCCGCGAACACCTTGGCTCGCTCGGCGACGAGGTGGAGTTCGTTCACCGCCACGCGCTCGAGTTCGCCGCGCTCGCCGAGCAGGCGGATGCCGGCCTTCGGACGAGCGACCAGGCCCTCTGGTTCAGACGGCTAGAGACGGAGCACGACAATCTCCGCGCCGCGCTCGAGTCGTCGCTCGAAAGCGGTGATCGGGAGACGGCCTTGCGCCTTGGAGCCGCGCTCGGGTGGTTCTGGTATGCGCACGGCCACGCCCTCGAGGGGTGCAGCCGGCTCTCCGACCTTCTCGCCCGCACAGACGACGCGCCGGACGAGCTGCGGGCTCGCCCCATGTATGCGCTGGGTGTTCTCCTCGACCAACGAGGCGATCCCGGCCGTGCCGCCGACCTGGTGGAGCGAAGCCTCGCGGTCTTTCGCCGAACAGGCGAGGACGAGCGTGTCGCTCAGGCACTGAACAGCCTCGGAACGATCAGGCGTGCGACCGGGGAGTTGGGCAGCGCCCGAGCGCTTCTCGAAGAGAGCATCGCGGTCCGCCGTCGAATCGGAGACGAGCCAGGGGCGGCCGGGGCGCTCTCGAACCTCGGCATCATCGCCTTTGAACAAGGCGATCTCGACGGAGCGGAAACCCGCTTCCGCGAGACGCTCGCTCTCGACCGCTCATCGGGAAACGAGTGGGGAGCGGGCATCGCGTCTGACAACCTTGCTGCTGTTGCGATCGAACGCGGGGAATTGGGGCGGGCGCGCGAACTTGTCCACGAGTCGCTCGCATGCGCGCGCCGCCTCGGAGACGGCGAGCTCTTGGCCTTCGCGCTCGAGAAGAGCGCCGTCCTCGCAGCTCGCGAAGCGGACGTCGCTCGGGCCGGCCGGCTGCTAGGCGCAGCGGACTCGCTGAGAGAGTCGATCGGGATCGGGCGCAGCCAATTCGACGCCGACTGGCTCGATAGGCGGCTGACGCCCGCAGCCGGAGGTGAGCTTGGAGCCGCCCGCGCGGTCGGCCGAACGCTGAGCGTTGACGCAGCGTTCGATGAGGCAACTGCTCGTTAGTGGCATTCGCTCATCGGCGCGCGAGCCCGAGAAAGGTGCGACGCGAGGCGTCAGCATTTTTTCCGTGATCTGTCGAAGACATCCCGATCCGACGCGGCCGGAGTGGGCGCGCGTCCGGACGAGGATGTCGGGCGGTACGACGCCGGCGACCTCCGCCGCTGGAGGGGTTCCATGCGGCGGTGCTGACACGCGGCAGCGGGGTCACGTCGGAGGTGTTGCGATCACCACGGCGGCAGAGTTTCCCTGCTCAGTGCACGATCGCGCAGTTCCGAAGCTATGGTGCGGCGAGGCTCTTTAGCCGTCGACGCTCCGGTCGGGGGCCGGAGCGGCAGGGGTCACAGGCAGCCGCTTCGATTCAGGGATGTGTGCCGACATCAGGGCTGCGAGCCGCGCGTAGCGGGACTCCAAGCGGCGGCGAAATCGCAGTCCGGTGGTTAGCCAGCCAACCCGACCATTCTCGGGAACGACCCGCGTGGTAACCGCGGTCGCGCCTGTCTCCTGCTGCTGAAAATGCGTCGTCGCGAGGGCGGTCTTGCCACGTCCAAGCGAAAGGGGCTCCGTGAAGTAGTCGAATGGCCGCCTTCCGAGCCTTAAGACGGACCGCGGTGTGGCGCGCATTAGCGACCTGAAGGCAGCGTGGTTCTAGGATCCCGCCGGAAACCTCCTCGCCGTGATCTCAGACGTGACTGGTAACGCCGCCTAGGCGGATTCTCAAGCTGACCCGCCGGCTCTGCCCCGCCTAGCCGAGACGGTGGCGGACGGCCACACGGACTGCCTCCACCGCCAGGGCCGCCGCGATCACAAGGGCCGCGCCAGGGTCAGCCCACCACCATCCGAGCGCTGAGTTCGCCATAAGCGCGGCGAGCGTGATCGCCGCCAACGCAGCAGCGGCGATAGTCAGGACGCCGTCGCCGCGAAGGGACGGGCTTCGCAACTCGCTCGCGACTCTGAGTTTGCCTCGCCCGAGCCAAGGCAGCACAAGCAGGGACAAGGCGGCGAGGACGAGACCCAGTGCCGACTCATCCACGTGTGAAGGGCCCACGAGTGCCGCCACGCCCTCCAGACCAACGTACGCGGCGACGACGAGCATTGCGAGCATGATCCACGTGTGCGCTCGCTCCTCCAGGCGCTCGGCCGCGTCAGGATCGCGTCTCTCGTACCGAAAACGCCAGATCAAGACACCGGATGCCGACGAATCGAGCAGCGCATTTAGCGCCAGACCCGCCAAGGCGGAGCTGCCCGTGGTCGCAGCGACGACGAGCGCCGCCGATCCGACTACACCATTCCAGCCGACTGTGAAGTACGAGAGCCGGAGCGCCGTCTGGACCAGCCCAGCTCGACCGGCCTCCAACGGTGGATATGTCGTGGTCGTACGCGCCTCCTCTTAGGTGGGGCGCGTCCCTTCCGCCTCCTCAGACTCCCATCGGGAGGGCTATCCAGCGCGGCTGGGTCGGCGGACGCTCTGAGCGACCAATCGTAACGAAGCACGCGCTTAGCCCGCCGGAGGTGGTCGGAGGCTGATCTGCGTGAGGCCCTCGGCTGCGCGATCGACACACCTTGCGAGTCACGGGAGCCTGCGCCTGGACGGAACGACCATGACGGTGGGCGCGCCGAGGTCGACGACGGAGACGGCGGACGCCCAGAACTTGTTCGGCTCGTGGACGCGACCGGATATCACGGCTCCGTCGGCGGTTCAGACGAGCGCGTCCGCCGCGGTGGCCGCCTATTCCGGCGCGTAGGTGCGCGGAGATCCACCGCGGTCGCCAGAGACCTCGTCGACCGTGGAGGCGACGACGTCGCGCCCGGCGACTGGCCGCGAAGCTCGACGAGTGCCAGTGAGTCCGGCCGAACCACTCCGGCCGAACCACTCCGGGGCGGCTCCTATTCAATGCTGGCCCCGGGAGGAGTCGAACCTCCGCACGCGGATTCGAAGTTGCCGGAGCGGTCTCGGGCTCTCTCGGCCGATCTGGAAAACCGAGCTCGGTGGGCGCTTCCGCCCGTAAGGGCGAGGTCCTCGTTTGTTGTTGTTTCGGTAGCTCTTGGTGCCCCGGCTGTTGCCCCAGCACCGGCGAGTTCAGAAGCTCTGCCCCGTCGCGGCTCGGCTTGTTCGGGCGGACGTCATGAACGGCTAACCGCCCGATGGCGTCCTCAGTCGCCGCGGACCCTCGAGTTGTAAAGAGTATGGATGTTTCGGCACATGGGCTGGCGCGCACGGGAGGGGCGAGTGGCTACGGTGAGGCGTGCCCGTGAACGGCCGCAGTCGCTGGCTCGCGCTATATGTGCTGTGTCTCGGCGACATCATGATCGTCCTCGACAGCACGATCGTGAACGTCGCCTTGCCGTCGATTCGCGACGATCTAGGTTTCTCTCAGACCTCCCTGGCATGGGTCGTGAACGCGTACTTGCTCACGTTCGGCGGCTTCTTGCTTCTGGGTGGCCGTCTCGGTGACCTCTACGGGCACCGGCGCCTCTTTCTCATCGGGATCTCGGTCTTCACGACGGCCTCGCTCGCGTGCGGACTTGCCACCTCCCAGACGTTCCTCATCACGGCGCGCGCAGTCCAGGGTTTCGGCGGCGCGATCGTCTCGGTCGTCGTCCTCTCGCTGATCATGATCATGTTCACCGAGCCGGCCGAACGGGCGAAAGCCATGGGCGTCGTCGGCTTCGTGCTGTCGGGAGGCGGGACTGCCGGTGTGCTTCTGGGCGGAATCCTCACCGACCTTCTGAGCTGGCACTGGATCTTTCTCGTCAACATCCCGGTCGGCGTCGCGGTCTTCGTGCTCTCGGTCTACCTCTGCCCGACAGTGCAAGCGCCTGCCGGCGAGCGGCGGCTCGACCTCGGCGGCGCCATCACCGTGACGGCGGCGCTGATGCTCGCGGTCTACGCCATCGTCAAGGGCAACGAGGTCGGCTGGACGTCCGGGAGAACCCTGGGCTTCCTGGGCGCGTCTCTCGTCTTGTTCGTCGTCTTCGTGGTGATCGAGGCGCGCCATCCTGCGCCGCTCATGCCCCTCGGCTTGTTTCGGCACCGGAACCTCTCCGTTGCCAACATCGTCGGGGTCCTGATGGCCGCCGCGATGTTCGCGATGTTTTTCTTCTCAGCGCTCTATCTGCAGCTCGTGCTCGCTTACAGCCCGCTCGAGGTCGGCCTCGCCTTCCTGCCCGCGACGCTGGTCTGGGGGGCCTCGTCGCTCTTCCTCTCCGATCGTCTCGTGATGAGGTTCGGCATCAGGCTGCCGATAATCGGCGGCCTCGGCTTTTTCATCGTAGGCCTGCTCCTCTTTGCCCGGGCGCCCGTTGACGGGGACTTCGTTATGGACGTCCTCGTACCGATGCTGTTCTTCGGTCTCGGAGGCGGCATCACGTTCAATCCGCTCCTTCTGGCGGCGATGGGCGACGTCGAACCACAAGACTCTGGTCTGGCCTCGGGAATCGTGAACACCGCGTTCATGATGGGCGGCGCGCTCGGCCTCGCGGTGCTCGCGGCGATCGCGACGTCTCGCACGGACAACCTGACGGCCTCGGGTGACTCGCTGGTTGAGGCGCTCACCGGCGGATATCACGCCGCGTTCATGGTCGGCGCCCTCTTTGCCGCGGCTGCCGGCGTGCTCGCGGCTACGCTGCTTCGCCCCGTCTCGGCCCCAGGGCATGCACCGGCGGAGCCCGCTACTGCTCAGGCCGAGTAAGGACGCCGTTCAACTACAGTCGCATGTGCGTGCCGCCGCCCTCGGCGCGCTCGGCCGTCACCGTACCGCCGTGCGCCTCGGCTAACTGACGAAGGATCGCCAGCACGCCCCCGTGCGCCCAATGCTCGAGCTCGCTGGCCACGACGTGTGCAGTCGGCTCGTCGAGCGTTCCGGCGAGGCCGCTTCTTCGGTGCGCGGCGCGGGTTACCTTGGATCGCGCGATGAGCGAGCCGAACGTGATCGAGACGGAAAGGCTGGCACTCCGGCCTCTCACGATGGACGACCTCGATGCGCTTGCTGCGGTCTACCGCGACAAGGACGTCCGGAAGTACTTTCCCGAGGGCGCTCTTACCTACGAGCAGACGAAAGAGGAGCTCGAGTGGATCATCAACGTCTACTACGGCCAGCACGGGTTCGGGCTTTGGGCGACCACGTATAAGGAGACGAATGAGTTCATCGGTCGCTGCGGGCTACTCCCATGGACGATCGATGGGCGCTCAGAAGTAGAAGTCGCTTATTTGCTGGCCAAGGCGTATTGGGGGCGGGGACTGGGCACTGAGGCGGCACACGCCATCGTCGCTTATGGCTTCGAACAGCTGCACCTTCCGCGCCTTATCTGCCTAATCGATCCGGCAAACGAAGCCTCAGTCAGGGTGGCTTTGAAGATAGGGATGGGGCTCGAAAGAGAAGCCGAAATCGATGGTGAAGCGACACTTGTCTACGCGATGGCGGGGCCCGCCTGAGTCCATCCCCCGCTCGCTCCTACCCTCTTTTTGTGGCTAGCGCTCGGAGACACCCAGCCCGTTTTTCGCGAGGGAAATCCCCCCGAATGGCACGCACCCGGTCTAGCCTCAGGGCCGACTGCTCGAGCGAGCCTTTAAGGCGAGGTCTGTACCGAGGTCTGCACGGGACGGGCATTTCCGGCATCCCTGGCGCACCTGACCTACCTATCCACGCGGTGGCCGCGTAGCCGCGTGGGCTGCTATGGCCCCGGGAGGAGTCGA
>Ga0126313_10000804_pt1 | contig 15617 bp, 21 predicted proteins | sample Plot105A_FD_89954 | JGI IMG/M metagenome (GOLD analysis project Ga0126313, IMG submission 89954) | Serpentine soil microbial communities from UC McLaughlin Reserve, CA, USA - Plot105A | ecosystem: Environmental > Terrestrial > Soil > Grasslands | place: USA: UC McLaughlin Reserve, Lake County...
ACGAGGACGAACATCGCCATCGCGAGGCGTACCGCGAGCAGCTGGCTCCCGCGTGCCTCCGGCCGCAGTCGGCGCCTCCACGGTTACGGGCGCCCCTCGCCGTCGTCGAGCTTCGCCTCGATCGCCGCGAGGCGACGGCTGATCTCGTCGAGCTTCGCCTCGACCTCTCGCTCGCGTGCCTCCTCCGCCGCGCCCGCGAGCTTGGCCGCCTCGCGCTGCTCGGAGGAGACGAACATCGATGTCACGGTGGCCGTCAGGAAGGCGAGGAAGGTGACGCCGCAGACGATCACGACGCTCCCGAGGACACGTCCCCAGGGCGAGTGCGGGACGACGTCCCCGTAGCCGACCGTGGCCAGGGTCACGATTGCCCACCAGACGCCCTCGCCGATCGAGTGGAAGTCCTTCGGGTCGATCGCGCGCATGACGACGCCGACGACAACGGCGAGGCCAGCCGTCACGAGAGCCAGGTACGGAAAGACGCGGCGCGATGCGACCGCACGCGCCGTCGTCTCCCGAAGGCGGCTGCCGTGACGCGCCAAGCCCCGCTCTTCGCGACGCTCACCTGGGGTGATGTCCGGCGAGCCGCCGTCGCGAACACGCGGTGCAGAGCCGTTCGGCATGACTCGAACCTAGTGCTGCGACCGGACGCGAACGTCGCCCCGCAGGTTGATTTCACCCGGGTGACCCGCCGCCGCGGGTGACGTCCGCTCCCGGCGGTGCTGCGATCCTCCCTGGGCAACTCGACAAGGGAGACCGGTGATGGCAATCGGCCCGGTGCAACTACTCGTGCTCGGCTTCGAGCAGCCCGATTTTCGCGGGGAGGTCCTCGAGGAACTCACCCGCCTCAAGGAGAGCGACACCGTGCGCGTCATCGACGCCGTCGTCGTGCACAGGACCGCCGACGGCGAGCTGAAGACGCTCAAGCGGAGCGACCTGAACCCCGATGACGCGGCCGAGTTCGGCGCCCTGGTCGGCGCACTCGTCGGCCTCGGCGCGGGCGGCCTCGAAGGCGCCGAAGCCGGCGCGCAGGCAGGCGCCGAGGCGCTCGCCGCCGCGGCGGAGCGCGCCGACGAATCCGTCGAGACGGCCGAGTCCGAATGGGACGTGCTCGAGGAGATCCCGCCCGACACGGCGGCCGCGCTCGTCCTGCTCGAACATCGCTGGGCGATCCCCGTCCGCGAGGCCCTTCACCGCGCGAACGGATTCGTCGTCGCCGACGGCTTCATCCACGCCGAAGATCTCGTCGCGATCGGCATGCTCGCGGCCGAGGACGCTGCGCTTTCGGCCAACTAACCCGTCCTCGAGAGACCAGGAGGTCATCATGTTCGGTCCAAGCCGCCGGGTCGCGCGCCGCACGGCGCGACGCACGACACGTCGTCAGATGTCCATGCAAGGGGCCTACGACGAGCCCGCATACGAGCCCGAGCCCCAGTACCAGGCTCCGCCCCCGCCGCCGCCGGCCGAGCCCGACTACGCGGAGGAACTCACGAAACTCGCCGCGCTGCGCGAGCAGGGGATCATCGACGACAGCGAGTTCGAGGCGAAGAAGAAGCAGATCCTCGGGCTCTGAGCGGTTCTGACGGCGGCGCGGCGGCGGTCAGGCGAGCCGCCACGCGCCGCACCTACAACGCTCCGAGCTCCCGCGCCGCGTCGACGGCGGCCTGGCGGGAGGAGACCCGGAGCTTCTGGTAGATCGACTTCGTGTGCGAGTGGATCGTGTTGTACGAGAGGAAGAGCGTCGCGCCGATGTCCCGCTTCGGCATCCCCTCGGCCAGGTAGCGCAGGACCTCGAGCTCGCGCTCGGTCAACTCGCTGTCGCCCTCGACGCGCTTGTAGGACGGCGTCAATGACCGCGCCAGCTCGGTGAGGCGCGGGACGAGATTTCCCCCGTCCGGGCAGCCATCGAGGAGCTCCCGGGCTGCCGCGATGCACTCGCGTCCGGCCGACACTCCGTGGATGTTGCGCTTCACGGGCGCGAGCGCGAGGAGCCCGTCGACGACGACCAGGGGCTCGCCGTAGGCGCGGAGGTACGCGAGGCCGCGGTCGAGAGCGCGCTCGGCCGCTTCGTGGTCGCCGTGGCTCAGGACACTTCCCTGCGCGATCTCAGCCAGCCCCGTGGCGAGGGAGTCGACGAGTCGATGGGCCTCGAGCACGTCGTTCGCCCTGCTCGTGGCCGCACCCGCGCGGGCCGTCTCTCCCGAGAGCACCGCACACCGCGCAAGAAGGGAGTGCGCGATCGAGACGTGCAGCCACTGCTCGAGCTCGCGCGAGGCGGCGGCCGCGTCCTCGAGCGACGCGGTCGCCCCGCTGTAGTCGCCGTTGACGAGCCCCGCCCAGCCGAGCGCGAGAGGTGCGAGCGGCCGCCATTCGGCGGGGAGCTCGTCCACGAGCTCCGTCGCCAGCTCGGCGGCGGCGAGCATCCCGCCGGCGTCTCCGTGCGGGATGCACGCTTCCACGATCGCGCGCCGCGCGGCGAGCCCTGCATCCTCTCCGCTCTCGGCGCAGAGCTGCTCGACGCGATCGAGCGCTCGCGCGGCCTCGTCGGCCCCGTTGGTCGTCCCCGCAGCCCATGCCTTGGCGAGGAGGAGGATCGGATTGGAGGCGATCGCATCAAGCGGGAACGACCGGAGCCAGCCGATCGTCGCTCGGGACGCGTCGCAGTCCAGCCTCGGCACCCACTGCCTCCCCGCGAGCTCGGCGGCGGCCTCGACCTCGCCCGCGACGATGCCGTGATGAACCGCGGCCGCAGTGTGCCCCGCCTCGGCGTACCACGCGAAGGCGCGGCGGTGGAGCTCCTGCATTCGCTCGTCGCCGCGTCGCGCGAGCTGTCCCCGCAGGAGCTCGCAGAAGAGCTGGTGGAACCGGTACCAGTCGCGGTCGTCGTCGAGGCCGACGAGGAAGAGGTTCGCGCGCTCGAGCTCCTCCAGGATCTCGGCCGAGCCCTCGCGCCCCGTGACCGCGTCGGCGAGCGGGCCGCACACCGAATCGAGGATCGAGACCTCGACGAGGAACTCCCGCGTCTCGGCGTCGAGCGTGTCGAGCACGACCTCCGTGAGGTAGTCGACGACGTGGCGATTCGAGCCGCTGAACGCAGCGACGAACCCTGCCTTGTCGTCCGTCTTCTTCAGGGAGAGCGCGGCGAGGTAAACGCCGGCAGGCCATCCCTCTGTCCGCCGGCGCAGGTCGCCCACGAGCGCCGCGGGCAGTCCGAGCCGCAGACGGTCGTTCAGGAACGTGGCCTCTTCGCGGGCCGTGAACGCAAGATCGGCCGCGCGGAGCTCGAAGAGCTCGCCGCGGGCACGGAGACTCGCGACCGCGAGGGACGGGTCGACGCGGGTCGCGAGCGCGACGGTCACATTGAACGGCAGCCAGGCCAGGAAGAGGCTGAGCGACGAGTGACAGGCATCGTTCTCGATCACGTGGTAGTCGTCGAGGACGAGCACCACGTCACGCTTCCCGCGCGCGAGATCGTGCGCGAGGAGCGGGACGACGCCCGCCACGATGTCGGGGTGCGGCGCCCGCAGCGCGAGCCGGTAGGCCCCTTCGATGCTCGACTCCACGGCACCGAGCGTCTCGATGATCCTTGACCAGAACAGGACGGGGTCGTTGCTCGCCGCGTCGAGCGAGACCCATGCGAACGACCGGTCATCGGCGTCCGCCCACTGGTGCAGCAGCGTCGTCTTGCCGAACCCGGGCGGCGCCGCCAGAAGGACGAACGGCTTCCGCGCGCCGACGAGCTCCGCCGTCAGGCGCTTGCGATCCAGGATCTCGGTTTGCGCGCGGGCACGAAGCTGCCCGGCGTCGTGCGCGTGCCGGGAGGCCACCTCGACTGGCAGGGGCGATTCGCCTCTCGGGTTTCGCGACGCGGCCATCGTCTTCGTGCGCGACACGAGCCCGACGCCCCCCTCGAGCTCGCAAGTCGCGCGCTTCAATGGAATCCAAGTGACGTTCCGCGGGCAATGGCGTCGGCACCCGAGCCCGCGTGGTGTCCGCACCCCGCGGCGCCGGACCTCACGGCAGGCGCGGGGCCGGCAGGATCGGCCGCCGGCTCGGCGAATGGGTCACCCGGGTGATCCGCAAGTGCGGGTGACGACCGGAGCCGGCCGGCGACGCAGGATCACGGCACCACGCCGGTCGGATCGCCCTCCGGCGTCAATTTGGCGAAAGGAGAAGGAGTGATCCTCGGCGATACGACATTCCTGGACGTGTTCTGGTGGATGATCGTCATGTTCTTCTGGGTGATGGCGATCTGGATCTTCATCGCCCTCCTCGCAGACATCTTCCGGCGCGACGACATGTCCGGGTGGGGGAAGGCCGGCTGGACCCTCCTCCTGGTCATCCTCCCGTTCATCGGTGCGCTCGCGTACATCATTGCCCGCCCGAAGGTCACGGCGCAGGACGTGCGCCTCATGACCGAGTCGGAGGCCGCGAGCCGCGCGGCCGCGCGCGTGTCGACGGCGGACGAGCTCTCGAAGCTCAGCGAGCTTCGCGCTCAGGGCGTCTTGAGCGACCAGGAGTACGAGGACCTGAAACGGAAGGCGCTGGCGACGTAACGCAGAGACGGACCGCCCGAGGCGCGCCCACGCGACGCGGCGCGCCGATGAGATGTCCGTCTCGAACGCCCGCCGAGTGATCCCGATGTCGGCCGTCCGGCAAGCCGTCATCCTCGTTCCATGGCGCTGATCGCCGCCCAGCCCGGGACGTTCGGCCCAGTCACCGTTTCCGAGCAGGGCACGCCCTTCGGAGCAGGCGTCCCACGGTGGGCCGGCGCGGTCGAGATCGTGATCGGGCTGCTCGCGATCGCGTGGCCGATCGCGACCACCGCAGGGTTTGTCCTGCTTCTCGCATGCTTGCTCCTCACGGTCGGCACGATCGCGCTCGCCACTGCGTACCGCCTGCGCGGAGCGGCGCTCGCCGTGCGTCTCGTGACGGCACCTATCTCGTCGCCGACCCCGAACGGGGAGCGATCGGGCTGACGACGTTGCTCGTGCTCGTCCTTTTCGTCGCCGGCGGTGTCAGGGTCGTCGTCGGCATGACCGACTCGCGGCGGCGAGTCCTGCTCGCGATCGGCGTCTTCGACATCGTGCTCGGCTCGCTCATCTGGGCCGATCTGCCGAGCTCGGCGACGTGGGTGATCGGTCTGCTGATCGGCCTGCACTTCCTGATCGGCGGCGTCGCGATCGTTGCGGGCGCCTACGATGAGCCGCCCGCCCGCGGTCGACCGAGAGGACTCGAGGTGCGGAGTGCGTGAAGGCCGCGGCCTTGGTTGGGGCTCGATCTTCGTCCAGCTCTTCGTCGCCTGGGCGGTCATCGCCGTCGGCTTCGCGATTACGAGCTGGCTCCTGGACGGGATGGACGTCTCGGGAGGCGTCGGAGGCTACATCTGGGTCTCGCTGATTTTCGGGCTCGTGAACGCGATTCTCGGGACGATCTTCCGCATCCTCACGCTGCCGCTGACGGTGATCACGCTGGGACTGTTCTCGATCGTCGTCAACGCCGTCCTTCTGAGCATCACGGACGCGCTGTCGAGCCACCTCACGATCGACGACTTCTTCTGGACGGCGATCTGGGCGGCCATCATCCTTGCCGTGGTGACGGTCGTCCTCAATCTCCTCGTAGGCATGTTGATGCGACCGGACCAGGATCGTGAGCCCCGGCCGGCCTGAACGCCGGCGCCGCTCCGCTACCAGTCCGCGCGAACGCCGAAGTAGACGACCGATCCGAAGATCGGAAACAGCAGGATCGCGACGATCCACATCGCCTTCGCCGATCCCGAGACGTTGTCGTTCCGAGCAATGCTGACGAGTGCCGAGACCGCGAGCGCGAGCGCACATACGCTCAGGATCACACCGGTCGCGACCCAGTCGACGAAGCCGGTGATCGCCATGGATCGCGAGTCTCCTGCGGCGCGGAGCCTGCGGCATCATCCGATCCGGACGAGACGCCGGGGCCTCAGCCGATGCTCAGTAGACCCAGGTCGCGGGTGAGCGCACGCTGCTGCCGGTCGTGTTCGGACCGACGTGGCGGACGTCGACGTGGCGCACGAGGCCCGTCGAACCCTGGTATCCGAGCCCGGAGAAGACGTTGAGCCGTTTGAGGTCCGGGACGGGCCGCAGCGGCTTGATGTCGACCGCGTTGCCGTAGAGATGCTGTGAGTTCTTCGCCGCGCCAGGAATGGATGCGTTCCGCGCGGGATCGCGATAACCGGAGATGACGGACACCGGTCGATCTACGAGCTCCCGGTAGGCCTCCAGGCCGCGAACGAGATCGCGGTTCACCTTGATCCAACCGTTCCCCGCCGACTTGAACTCGGCGAAGGCGAAGTGCGATGAGCTGTTGCCTCCGCGATCGACGGCCTTCTTCAAAGCCTCCTGGGTCTTCGGACCCGCATGGCCGTCCATGAGCAGGGTCGAGAACGCGAAGCCGCGCTGGAAATCGCGGACCGCCTCGTACGTCTGGGGCCCCCACGCACCGTCCACGTCGATCGGCCACCCGATCTTCTTCAGCGCGCGCTGAACCTCGCGAGTCGAGAGCCCGTCGGAGTCGGGCGAATCCGGCTCCTCGCCACTGCTGAAGAGCGCACCCTCCGCCTTACGGCGGGTCACGAGGCCCGCCAGGGTCGTGCCGTTCGCCTTCACCCAGCGGTTCAGCTCTGACGGGACGTGGTCGTAGTGACCCTCGTTGAGGACACGCAGGAGGGTCGACCCCTCGAATGCCCCGCCCCCGACGTTGAACACGAAGCTGACGAGCGCGTCGAACTGGTGCTGCTCCAAGGGGACGGTGACGAGGCGATTCACGGTCGCCGCGGCGGAGGCTGCGTCGTCGCCGAGGATCTCGAGCGCGCGCTCGCGCGTGATCCCGCGGCGAAACTCGGCCGGCTCGGACCCCGTGCAGTTCCCGTGATGAACGAGGTGCCCGTACCCGATCGTGCAATGGCCGGCCGCATCGTCGTAGAGGTCGGACCGGAACCCTTCGAACCGAGCGATCAGACGGACCCCGCTCCTGCTGAGCGTGTGCTTGCGGCGCGAGCGCCGCCGAGTGCGCCGAGACGAGGAATGCGTGGTCATCGCGCCCGCCCGCCGAAACGGTCGGTCGCGCCCAACACGCTGACATCGAAGTGCGTCACCAAGGACATCCCGCGCATGGCCTCTCTCCCCTGAGATGGGTTCCCAGCGCCGCAGCAGACGACTTCTAGCACGCCGCGAAACGGGGTTCCAGGTCTCCGGCACCCGCCTGGGCCCGCTCGAGCGCGCATAGCAGACCGGCGTGCGCCGGTGGCGCGAAGCCGGTTATCCGCCGTGCTGGTGTCCGAGGCCGACTGTGACGCGGGCAAACCGCTCGCCTTCGGGGCCGCCGAGGAGGTCTGTGCCGTGCGCGAAGTCATCGAGGATGACGAGCCGCTTCGTGTCTTCGTGCGTCGTCAGGAAAAGGCGGCGCGCGTATGCGGCGAAGTGGCCGTCGTCCCGGCCCGCCGTGTACACGACCGGGACGCGAAGCCGCCGCGCTGCGTCAATCGCGTCGAGACCCGAATATCGAAGCGGGGACGATACGCTCACGACACCTCGCACGAGCGGGTGTACCCGGTTCGCCGCGACGAGCGACGCGGCCGCGCCCATCGAGGCGCCGACGAGAACGACGTCGCGTGCCCCGTGCCGCCGAAGCTGCGTGACTCCGGCGGCGACGTCATCGGCGTCGGGGACGCCGCCGGGAAACGTGAAGGTAAGCGCTGCGTCCCCGCCGTCTGCAACGTGCCGGGCGAACGGGAGCCACGAGCACAGATCCTCACGGAACGCGTGCGCAAAGAGAAAACCGACGCGCCCGCGACCGACGAGGGCGCCGCGAATCCGCTCGCCGGTCGAATCGAGGTACGAGATCGTCTCCGCGCCACCCGCTCGCCGGCCGCAGAGGAGTGCGTCCTCACGAGTCGGTGCCGGAGAGGGATCCGCGGACTTCCCGTCCCCTCCGCACCCAGCGGCGAGAGCCAGAGCCAGCACGGAGAAGGCCACCCGGCGCACACCCCGTGAGACGCTTACCGAAGCGGCACGTTAGGCGGTGCCGAGGGGGCCCGTGGGTTTCGACCCTCCGCCGCGCGTGGACGAGAGCATCTCCTCGACTGTGCGGTCGTCTACCTGCGGCTCGTGCCGGCCGCGAGGAGCGAATCCACCTGGCCAACCGACTGCTGCAGACCCTCCAGCATGCCCATCTGGATCAGCTCGTCCATGTCCTCGCGGGACGCGAAGGTCGACCGGATCTCCATCCGGGTCCCGTCACCACGTTCGCTGAGCCGCATTTCGACCTTGATTACCGGCATGTCCTCGTTGGGGGTTCCGTCGTCGTTCGCAAAGCCGTCGGTGAACTCCAGCGACGTCGGCGGATCGACGGACGTGACGCGCCACCAGCCCCGGGGCTGATCGCCCTCTGGGCCGGTCATGAAGTACGTGACCTCGCCGCCCGCAGATAGGTCGTGCTTCTCGAACGTCGCCGGGTAGGTCGGCGGACCCCACCAGCGCTCCAGCTTGCGCGGATCGGCCCAGAGCTGCCACACCTCGTCGATCGAAGCGTCGAAGTCGGCCACCAGGGTCGTCGTCAGGCTGTCGTAGTCCTTGTCGACGCTCGTCACGCTCATCCTGCGATGTCCTCCTCTGCGTTTGTTTTTTGCGGTTTCGGCCGCCACGCGAGCAGATCCGACATCCGCTCGGAACGGCCGCGCCACGTCTGCTCGAGGTCGTCGAGGACCCGTCGCGCCCGCTCCACGGCGGCGAGGTCGGTCTGCACCAGCTGTTCTCGCCCGTGTCGCTCCTTGGTAACCAGGCCCGCTTGTTCCAGCACCGCGACGTGCTTGTGGACTGCGGCGAAGCTCATCGGGTAGACCTCAGCGAGTCGCGACACCGACGGCTCACCGCCTACGCAACGGTGGAGGATGTCGCGGCGCGTCCCGTCCGCGAGCGCGTGGAACACGCGGTTCAGCTCCGCGGCAGTCGACTCATCTACAACCATTTGGTTATAGGTTAGCTCACACCACGTTCCCTTGCTGCCCACCGGGCGTGGCAGGCGTGGGAGCCACCCGGCCTTCTGCGGAGTCCGCCAAGTCAACAGGCGCGACCATCTCCATTTTGCGCGATCGACTTCAGCCGCGACCGCCAAGGCGAGAGAAGAAGTCGCGATCGACGAAGGTGTGCCTGAGCTTCGCCGGCTTGCTCGGTGACACGGCGGGAGCAAGACTCTCCTCGTGTCCGACTCCCGCGAGCGCTTCCTTCTTCGCTATGCCGGCGGCTTTGCGCCCTTCGTCGTCGAGCGGGCCGAGGGGGCGTGGGTCGAGACGAAAGACGGGCAGCGCGTGCTGGACTTCACCTCGGGCCAGATCTGCTCGACGCTCGGCCACAACCACCCGCGGATCGCCGCCGCGATCCGCCAGGCGCTCGACGAGGTCGTCCATCTGAACTCGTGGATGCTCTCGGAACCCGTGCTCGCGCTCGCCGAGCGCCTGGTCGCGCTCCTGCCGGCCCGGCTCGAGAAGGTCATCCTCCTCAACACCGGCTCCGAGGCCAACGAGGTCGCGCTCAAGCTGGCCAAGATGCACACCGGCCGGTTCGAGGTCGTCGGGCTCACCCGCAGCTTCCATGGGTTGCTCTCGGGTATCGGCTCGATCAACTTCTCGATGGCGCACGCCGGGTACGGGCCGCTCCTGCCCGGGGCCTTCGCGCTCCCGGCCCCGTACGCTTACCGCTGTCCCATACGCCATTGCGAGGACACTGCGACTGCAGCTGCCTCGAGGCGGGGTTCGAGCTCGTCGACCAGCAGTCGGTCGGGTCGCTCTGTGCGCTCGTCGCCGAGCCGGTGCTGTCGGCGGGCGGGGTCATCGTCCCTCCGGAAAGCTATTTCCGCCGTTTGCGCGAGCTCTGCGACGCCCGCGGCATGCTCCTCGTGCTGGACGAGGCGCAGACGGGCTTCGGGCGTCTCGGTCGAATGTTCGGCTTCGAACACGACGATGTCGTCCCGGATCTCCTGGCAGTCTCGAAGACGCTCGGCGGCGGCATTCCGCTTGCCGCAACGATCGTGAGCTCGAAGATCGAGGACGACTGCGTCGCGAAAGGCTTCCTGCACATCACGTCGCACGTCTCCGATCCGCTGCCCGCCGCAGCGGGACTCGCAGTGCTTGACGTCATCGAGGAGGAGCAGCTCGTGGAGCGCGCCCGCGAGCGAGGGGAGTACCTGCAGCGACGGCTTCGCGAGCTCCAAGGCGCGCACGAGCAGATCGGCGACGTCCGCGGCCGCGGGCTGCTCGTGGGTCTCGAGCTCGTCGAGGATCGCGACAGTCGCAGACCGGCGGACGAGCTCGGGGCGACCGTGACCGCGGAGTGCTTACGGCGTGGGCTTTCGATGAACATCGTCCGCGCCGGCTCGAGCGCGAACTGCTTCCGAATGGCACCACCGCTCACGATCACCGAAGCCGAAGTCGACCTCGCCGTCGAGATCCTCGACGACTCACTTACCGCAGTACTCGCTAAGCGGCACGAACTCGCGCGCACGTAGCGGGAACCCAAAGCCGCCGTGGCGCGACGGTGCGACGGTGCCCGGACGGGCATGCCTGCGCATCACGCCCCCGTAACCGCCGGATAACCAACGTGTTTCCCACGCGAGGGCGGCCCATGAGGTTCACGATTCTTTGACTACGCGGCGAGCGACTCCACTTCCGCGACGATGGCACGGTCGAGTTCCTCGGGCTTGAACCCGAACGGTCCCTCGCCTCCCTGGTAGGCGACCCGGCCGTCGGTGGAGATGAGATAGAGGCGGTCGGGCCACCCACCGTAGGCGGATGCGACGGCGTTGTCCAGCCGATCGAAGACCATCGGCATGTCGAGCCGGAGGTCGGCCGCGCAGCTGGAGGCGGCGGCGCGCCGCTCCTCCTCGGTCCTCGCCTCGTACACGCTCACGCTGGAGCGGCGGTTCTCCGGAATGATCCACCCGTTCTCGGGATGAGCCTCGCGGATGTAGACCGTGAGGAAGTCCACTCGGCCGCGATACCTGCGAGCGATCGTGTCGAGCGCCCCGACCTGGGCGCGGAACGGAGGTCAGGTGTACGAGCCGAAGACAAGCGCAACAGGGCGCTCCGCGAGGAGCCGTCGGAGCCGCACCGTTCCGTCGCCCTCGACGAGCGGCAACTCGAAGTCCGGCGCGACGCCCCCGACGGCGACCTTGGCGGTCATCAGATCGCGGTAGTCCCTTCGCGCCATCACGTCCTGCAACGTGAGCGGCGAGTCCTCCGGCGCCATCCCCCTCCCGTAACGAAGCCTGGAGAGGAGCATGCCCGGAATCGACCATGACGGATCGACCGGGCTTCCGCGCGACACGACCCGCATGTACCCGAAGACGTCTCGGGGACTGGGCACGACTCGACAATACCCAAAGGCAGCGGAATCAAGAGCGGCTTCGCCGAGGATCCGTCGGCCGCTCGCGAAGACATCGTCAGGGCTGGTAAACGACGTACCTGAAGTGCGCCTTTGGCATCCCCATGGCACTGAACGTGCGTGTGGCAACCGACGTCGCATTGCTGGGGCGACTCACGCGGGCCGAGGACTCGGCGTACTGGGATCACGACCACGCTGCTCGCGTTCACGCTCGGATCGCTAATCGTGCGTGTTCTGATCTGTCGAAATGGCCACGCGAAGCTCCAAGTAGCCGCGGATCGTGCCGTCGGCTGACCTCGCCATCCCCGCCGCCACAGGGCGGCGCCCGACGCGGTCCGACGGCCCGGGGGTAGGCTCGACTCGTGGCAGCTCCGGCCAGCCCTTCGCTGTCAGCCTCGCAGTTGGCGACACTGGCCGGGCTCGGCGAGGAGCGGACGGCGCGCGTCGGCGACGTGCTGTACGGGGTGGGAGATGCGAGCTATCCGTTCATCGCCATCCGTGAGGGCGAGGTGGCGATCCTCGATGCGGCCGGAAACGAGATCGTTCGACACGGTCCTTCCGGCTTCCTCGGCGAGCTGAATCTGCTCTCCGGACAGACCGTCTTCCTGACCGCGGTGGTGAGGCAACCGCTGCGCTACATCGCGGTCGACCGCGACGTACTGCGATCGCTCCTGTTCGAGGACGGGCCACTCAGCGATCTGGTGCTCTCGACGTTCATCGAGCGGCGCGAGGCGTTGCAGCGTGTCCAGGGCATCGGTCTCGAGATCCTCGGGCCGAGGGCCTCCGAGGCGACGATGCGCATGCTCGACTTCGCGCGCGCCAACCGGCTGCCGTACACCTGGCAGGACGCATCGCCGTCCAGCGAGGACGAGCTGCCGCTGGTACGGCTGCCGGGCGGCATCGAGCTGCACCACCCGTCCAACGGCGAGGTGATGCGCGCGCTCGGGATCGGTCGCGAGCTGGCCGCGCGCGAAGAGGTCGACCTGCTCGTGGTCGGCGGCGGCCCCGCCGGCCTGGCCGCCGCCGTCTACGCCGCGTCGGAGGGTCTCGACACGCTCGTGGTCGAGAGCACCGCGCTCGGCGGCCAGGCCGGATCCTCGCGCAGGATCGAAAACTATCTCGGCTTCCCGGCAGGGATCAGCGGCACCGAGCTCGCCAGCCGGGCCGTCACCCAGGCGCGCAAGTTCGGCGCGCGCCCCGCGACTCCCTACCGCGCAGTCTCACTCGAACCCGGCAACGGACGACACGTCGTGCGAGTGGAAGAGGAGCACGAGATCGCCGCGCGCACAGTCCTGCTCGCCACCGGCGCCGACTACCGGCGGCTCCCACTCGACAACCTCTCCGACTACGAGGGCATTAGCGCGTTCTACGCGGCCGGGCCGCCGGAGGCGCAGCTGTGTGGCGCCTCCCGCGTCGCGGTCGTCGGCGGCGGCAACTCCGCCGGGCAGGCCGCCGTCTGGCTCGCCCGTGGTGGTGCGCTCGTCACCCTGATCCACCGCCGCACAGACCTGCACGAGACGATGTCCGACTATCTCGTCCGCGAGCTCGATCGGTACGGCGTCGTCGTCCGGGATCGGAGCGAGCTCGCAGCACTGCACGGAACGGACGGCCGGCTCGAGGTGGTCACGCTGAAGAAGGGCGAGCACCTACCGTTCTCGTTCCTATTCTTCTTCCTCGGCGCACGGCCGTGCACGGAGTGGCTAGCCGACGCCGTCGCACGCGACGCCGACGGGTTCATCCAAACCGGCGACACGGTCGAGTCCGAGAGCCTGCTCGAAACGAGCGTCCCCGGGATCTTCGCCGCGGGCGACGTCCGCTCCGGCTCGACCAAGCGCTGCGCAGCCGCCGTCGGTGAAGGATCGATGGCCGTGCAGCTCATCCACGCACGCCTCGCGCAGCGCGCCGTCCAAGCGAGGTGAGCGAAGGTGCACGAGTCGCACGCGAGCGGACCCCTAGCGCCGGGAGATTATGGCGTTCGGGTTCGGTCGCGACGCTTAGCCGACGGCCGCAGGAGCCCGCCGGGGCAGGACCCAGTCCGGACGCGGGAAGTGGCAGGTGTACCCGTTGGGATACCGCTCGAGGTAATCCTGATGCTCGGGTTCGGCCTCCCAGAACGGCCCGGCCGGCGTAACCTCGGTCACGACCTTCCCCGGCCAGAGGCCGGACGCCTCGACGTCGGCGATCGTCTCCTCTGCGACGCGGCGCTGCTCGTCGTCGAGGTAGAAGATGGCGGACCGATAGCTCGTACCGACGTCGTTTCCCTGCCGGTTCAGCGTCGTCGGATCGTGAATCTGGAAGAAGAACTCGAGCAGGTCACGGTAGGACGTCTTCACTGGATCGAAGACGATCTCGATCGCCTCCGCGTGCGTTCCGTGGTTGCGGTAGGTGGCGTCTGGGACGTCGCCGCCCGTGTATCCGACCCTCGTCGACAAAACGCCAGGCCGCTTCCGGGTGAGATCCTCCATGCCCCAGAAGCACCCTCCAGCAAGGATCGCCTTCTCGACCGAACCGGTCACCACGCCACCTCCAGAAGAATCACGATGAAGTACCCAATGTACCGCCGAGCCCACGACCTACTGCTCGTAGCCTTCGACGACGTCGGGCGTACGCGCGACAGCCGAGTCGGGATCCTGTCCGGCATCGCGGCGTGCGCGGCGCTGGCGAAGCAGGTCCCAGCACTGGTCGAGTGAGACCCTGATTTCACCGAGCCGACGGCGCTCGGTCTCGCTCGCCTCTCCGGCCGCTTCTCGCTGCCACAACTCGTGCTCTTCGGCGACGAGCTTCTCGATCGTTCCGTGGATCTGGGGATCGTCCATCTCAAGCACCTCCTCTCAGGAGATGGTGCCGCAATCGCGGCCCTCCTTTCGAGGTTTCTGACTAAGATCAGAGAATCGGCGACATTGCGATCGAGCGGGTCAGGAGCTTCAACCGTCTGGTCACCCAGTCAGTGGGCGCGCTGCACGACCACTACCTCTCTCGACGCCTGCCGCTCGGAGAGGCTCGCCTGCTGTGGGAGATCGGCGAGGAATGCAACGTCCGGGCGCTACGCCGCCGCCTCGATCTCGACTCGGGCTATCTGAGTCGCCTGCTCCGCTCGCTCGAGGCCGCCGGCCTGGTCACGGTCACGTTGAGCACCTGCGATCGACGCATGCGGATCGCGCGTCCTACTGCTGCGGGCCGGCGCGAGCAGCGCGTACTCGACAAGCGGAGCGATGAGCTCGCCACGTCGTTCCTGGCCCCGCTCGCGCCTACGCAGCAGGACCGTCTCGTCGAGGCGATGGCGGAGGTCGAGAGACTGCTGACTGCCGGGCTCGTGCGGATCGACGTCGTCGCTCCGGACACCGCCCTGGCGAGGCACTGCATAACCGAGTACTTCGCCGAGCTCGGTCGCCGCTTTGACGACGGCTTCGATGACCGCGTCAGCATCGCCGCAAGGCCGCGCGAGCTCCGCGCGCCGAACGGGCTCTTCGTCGTCGCGACTCTGCACGGCGAGCCGATCGGCTGCGGAGGGCTCAAGTTCCATGGGCGCGAACCGGCGGAGCTCAAGCGGATGTGGGTCGCGTCCTCGATGCGCGGTGTTGGTCTTGGCCGGCGGCTCCTGCACGAGCTCGAGCGCCTCGCCGGCGAGCACGGGGTCCGGACGCTCCGGCTCGAGACGAACAGCAACCTCACGGAGGCCATCGCGCTCTACCGTTCAGCGGGATACGTCGAGGTGGTGCCGTTCAACGACGAGCCGTACGCGCATCACTGGTTCGAGAAGCAGCTGGGTCCGCGCAGACGGCTGACCTGAGAACGGCGGCCCTGAACTCCGCGTCTGTAGAGAGGGAAGCGGAACTGCCGCAGGTCGGCAGACGTTGCTCTCAGCCCATCGAATCTCGAAGCTGCGTAGCTAACGAAGAGCCTGCTCGAAGCGCGGATCGTCGCGCACCGCGGCGAAATCGTCGTCCTTGCGCGCCTGCTCGCGGAAGGCCGGGCGCAACTCGACGGACCGCCGGAGGTGGCCGAACGTCTCGTCGCCGGCGTCACCCGCGAGCGTTGCGAAGCACGTGTAGTTGTAATGGAGGCCCGAGTGGTCGGGCATGTGCGCAAGGCCACCTCGGACAGCTTCAAGCGCCTCGGCATAGCGTTGCTCGCCGTAGGCGGTTATCGAGTCACTATGGAACGGCCACGCGTCACCCCAGTCGAGCGCCTGGTACGCCTCGCCTGGGG
>Ga0126313_10000808_pt1 | contig 15596 bp, 14 predicted proteins | sample Plot105A_FD_89954 | JGI IMG/M metagenome (GOLD analysis project Ga0126313, IMG submission 89954) | Serpentine soil microbial communities from UC McLaughlin Reserve, CA, USA - Plot105A | ecosystem: Environmental > Terrestrial > Soil > Grasslands | place: USA: UC McLaughlin Reserve, Lake County...
ATCGCGGCCGCGGGCGGTTGCGCGTATCAGCTTGGCGCGACGATCGGCGGGGTCGGGGATGCGTCGAAGGACGCCGCCGATTCCGCGGCAGCGGACCCCCGACGCGTCGCAGCGTTGCAACATGTCCGACTCAGGCCGGAGCAGCAGCACCGCGAGCACCACGACGTCGAGCGCTACGTCCTGTTCGGCTGAGACCGTCCCGGTCGCCAGGGACGCGGCGGCTCCTTCAGCTCGACGAAGAGCACATGGGTCTCGGTCGTGCCGATGTTCTCGCCACTGTGCTCCTGCGCCGGGAGCCAGTTCACGCGCCCGGCCGACATCTGGACGTCGCGCTGGTGGTCGCCGTGGACCAGTCGGCGCTCGAACGAGCTCAGCGTGTACATGACGCTGTCGGGATGACGATGCGACGACGTCCGATCACCGGGCCTGTCCCGGCAGCTGGCGCTGCTCGATGACCGGCGGATCATCGGCCGCTCCCGCGGTAGCTTTCGGGGCCGAAGCGGCGGGAGGCCTGTGAGGCACACGTATTACGGTTCTCGGATGGACGAGCCGTTGATCATCAACGTCGCCGGCGCGCCGGCGTTCAGCCGCTCTGGGCGAGCGACCGTGATCAGATTCGAGCCCGACGAGCTGCCCTGGCCGGACACGGGCGTGAACATCCACATCATGGAGCCGGGTCAGCCCAACTGCCTCTACCACTCAGAGCCGGTACAGGAGGACTTTCTCGTGCTGCGCGGCGAGTGCCTCGTCATTCTCAACGGCGAGGAACGGCCGCTTCGGCAGTGGGACTTCGTCCACTGCCCTGCGGGGACTGATCACGTCTTCGTGGGCGCCGGTGACGGGCCATGCGCTGTCCTGATGATCGGTTCGAGGCGCGAGGCTGCCGCGCACTACCCCGTCAACGCGGTAGCCGCGAAGTACGACGCGTCGGTAACCAAGGAAACCGATGAGCCCGCGGAGGCGTACGGCGAGTGGCGGCAAGAGCCGCGTCGCCGGACACGAAATCCTTGGCCGCTCCAGTGACTTGACGTCCTGTTCGATGAGGTGACGGAACTGCTGCGAGACGGACGCGACTGGTTGCTCGAGAACGAGCAAGGCCGCGTTCCACTTGGCTGAGTTGGCTTTTCTCTCGCCTGTCTCCGCTTATGGCGAGGCTGCCGTAGGGACCTCCGGTAATCCGGTCGCCGGTGGCGGGCACGCCTGCCTAGCCGGCTAGACAAGTGCTCGCCCTGTCGTCTCGCTGGAATTGCGGGTCTGGGGTGTGGCGCTTCGCGCGAGAACGAGCACTCGGCGTGCGTGAGCACGTGGAGTTGTCGTCGCGGCCTTGCGTCGCCCGGTGCGGGTAGGCTGCGCTCTCCATCGCGCGATGAAGGAGCGAGGATGAGCGAGCTGCTGGACCGTATCCGAAGGGAGATCCGTGAGCGCCTGGACGCCAGCCGTGCTGCCGTGCTGGAGCACGAGCGCCTGGAGGCGGCGCTGAATGCGTTGGGCGACGCCGGCTCGCGGGCGACCCGTGCCGTGAGAGCGCGCGGGCAGAATTCGCGCGCGGCCGAGGCTCCGCCGCGGTCGAGCGGGCCCGGCAATCCGCCAACGGAGGCGCGCTCGAGCAGGCAGCCGTCGGGCCCGTCTAGTGGGGACAAGCCTGCCGCGCGCGCTCGTGCGGGCGGCGCCGCGAGCGCGCCAGCGCGGCGGTCCTCGGGCGCCGCGGCCGCCGGCGGTCGAGAGCGTGCGCGTCCCAGCGCCGGTACTCGGGCGCGCTCGGCGCGTGCCGAGGAGCGCGCGGCGGCCCCTGCCGCCGCCGCGGCGCCGGGGCGCAAGCGCGCAGCCCGCGGCGCGAACCGCTCAGCCGTGCTGCGTGTGATCGGTGAACGTCCGGGCGTCACCGCGCGCGAGCTGGCGGCGGCATCGCAGGTGACCGGCGGCACGCTTTACACGCTGTTGCGCAGACTCACCGACGACGGCACGCTTGAGAAACGCGAGCTGCCCGGCGGCCAGGCGGGCTACGCGCTGGCGAGCGGCGCCACCGCGCAAGCCGCCGACGCGCAGGCTGCGACGACTGCAGCGGCCGAGTCGCGCGCCGCTGCGGCCCCTGCGCACGAACGCGCGGATTCGACGCAGACCGCCGATGCCGCTCGATCGGTGCTCACGGACGCGAAGCCGAGCTAAGTGGTGGTGGCCGCCACTGCGGTCCTGATCGCGGATAGGCGGCGTCGCCCGGATGGGCGGGGCGCTGCTGGCGCGCAGGCGATCCGGAGCGAGCACGATCCGGACCGAGCCGGCGCCGTTGCGCCGGCGAGCGTCGTGTTCTCGCCAAATAGCCAAGCCGACTCGAGGGGGAAGAGCAGCCCTCAAGGAGCGTCGATGTCGTAGGGCTTAGATGCGCTAGGTAGTTACGCGCAGCAGGGCGGCCGGCCGCCATGGCCCGCATGGGATGCGATCGGAACCGCTCCGGGCGCATCGGTGTAACGGGGGCGTCGATCGAACCCGGAGGGGGAAGATGAAATCCGCGAAGCTGCCCCGTACCTGCGAGCTCTGGAGGCGGCTTGCGACTCTCGGCTTGGCGGCGATGCTGCTCACGGCGCTAGTCCCGCTGCCACGTGCGGTCGCCGCCGAGCCGCCGCTGCAACCCGGGGACGTGCGCTTCTGGGACGGCGAGTACGTCGCCGAGTCCAGCGGTGGGCTGCCGGCGTTCGAGGAGTACTTCTTCGCCGACCGCGAGGCGCAGCGCGACGTCGATCCCTGCGTCACCGGACTGGCTTTCTGTCGCCGGTACCCGTTCGAGGTCGCGACGGGTGGCGCCAGGCTGCGGGTGGCTCTCGATTCTTCGAAGCGCGGCGAGTGCTTCGCACTCGAGTTGCGCGACCCCGCGGGTCGCCGTTTCTCCGGCTTCTTCGATCCTGGCTTCCCGTACGTTTGCCCGGAGGAGATCGGATCGCCCCAGATCTACACCCTCGAGCTGCGCGTGCCGGATCCCGCGGCAGGGGCGTGGGAGCTGCGTGCGATCGGAGCCGAGGTCAGGGACTGGGCGTACCGGCTGCGTGCCGTGCTCGAGCCCCCGGCGCGGCGCGAGCGCGGGCTGCTGCGACCGAACCTGGTCCCGTGGCTACCGTCCGAGTTTGGCTTCGTCGCTCCCGCCGGCGACACGCCGGGGACCGCGATCGACCGCCAGAACCCGCCCGGTGAGCCCGGCGTCTCGTGCCACGCGGAGGAGGCGCCCGACGTCCATTGCCTGCGGTTCTCTTCGGGCATCTCGAACGTCGGCGACGGCCCTCTGTTCATCGCGTTCGCAGACGACGAGGCGTTCCAGCACGTCTACCGGGCCGACGATACGGCCGACTTCTACGGCGATAACGAGGAGGACGGCGCCTACGTCGAGCGAGCCGCCGGACCGGCCGAGTTCCACGAGGCCCATTTCCATCGCCACTACAAGGACATGGTCCTCTACGAGCTGTTGGCCGTTTCCGGCCCGAGCCTGACCCCGCTCGGAAACGGCCGCAAGCACGGCTGGTGCGCGTTCTCGCAGCGGTTCGAGCGCTGGTTCGACACTGACCAGGACGACCAGTTCGCGTCTTTCCCCGGCGGCGAGAACGACCGCTACTGCGACACCGCGTTCACGCTCGAGCGCGGTTGGGGCGACCAGTACCGCTGGCAGCGACCCGGGCAGTACGTCTCCTACGATCTGGCGGCCGACGCCGACGGCACGATGCGCGCCGGGCTCTACCTCGTGCGCGTCACCGCCGACCCCGAGCACAGGCTCACCGAGACGCGGGAGAACGACAACGTCGGTTACGCGCTCATCAAGGTCATCGACGGCGCAGCTCCCGCCGCCGACCGCGTCGTCGTCTGCGAGACCGGCCGGGGAGCGAGCCCGTGGGATCCTCGCAGGACCGTCGTGCCCGACGCGTTCCTATGGGCCGACCGCCTGCGCAACCCCGCCTTCACCCCCGAGCGGTGTTGAGCACACACTCGCCCCGCTGCTGCGCTATCGGGTCGGTGAAGGCCCCGGCCCGGCCGCGGCCAGGGCCCTCCGCTCGCGCACCGGCTCAGCGCTCGGCAGGCGCGCGCACCGCTTCGCGCTCCTCCAGCGTCACCTCCGGCTCCTCGACGGTCACCTCAGGCTCGCCAACCGGCCGCGTGCGCTCGAAGTCCTCCCAGAGCCCGCGGCCTTCCTCGGCCTCCTCGAACCGGCGCCGCATCCACCACTCGTGGCACATGCTCGTACACCTCCTGTTCGGCTACGTACCCATGGTCCTCCTCGCCCGCCACCGACGCAAGCGCGCCGGCGCCTGGCTCAGCCCCATTCCGTCCGAACCGCTCTGACACCAGAGGCATGACCCACGGGCCGGCCACTGCTGGCTGACGCGCGGGCCTCGCAACGAGCGCTTCGGGACCCGCGCCGCCAGAGCGGCTGGCGGGCCCCGAACGCTTGCGGTTTCAGCCCGCGGTCGTGGTGAACTCGTCGGTCGGGTTCGGATTGGGGAACGAGCCGACTCCGGGGCTGGCGAGCGTGAACAGCGCGCGGAACACGCCGCCCTGGGAATCCAGGCCCTGGTAGTCGCCGACGAAGTAGCCGCGCGCGTAGGGCGCCTGGTGCATGTCGAAGGGGCCGCCGAGATGGCTCTCGGCCCAGGTCTGGCCACCGTCATGCGAGTGCACGATCCAGTGGTCGGTGGTGAGCGCGCCGTCGCCCGAGACGTCGTTGCGGAAGTCGTAGTAGGTCACCGCGACGACGCCGTTGGCATCGACGTGGACCGTCGGCTCGAACGCCTGGTCGGTGAACGTCCCGCTCGCCGTCTGGTTGACCTTGTCGGGCGCCGACCACGTGCGCCCGCCATCATCGGAGTGCGACAGCATGATCAGGTCGTCGCCGTACGGGTTGTCGTCGTGGTCCTGCCACGTCACGTAGATTCGCCCGTGGTGCGCCGAGCTGTAGTCGACCGCCAGGTCGATGATCACGCCGTCGGAGCGCACCAGGGTGCACGGCGGGTTGCCCGTGATGTACGGCCGGCAGTTGATCGGTTCCGGATCGGTCTCGCCGATCGCCCGGATCGGCGCCACCAGGAACGGCCGCCGCGACCACGTCTCGCCCTTGTCGGTGGACCGGATCACCTGCACGCTCGAGCCGCGCAGGTCGCGCGCGTTCTTGTGCGTCTGGAGCTGCATGAAACCGTCGACGAGCGTGCCGTCGGGTAGCACGACGATCTGATTGGAGATCGTCTGGTTCTGCGTCCCCGGGTCATAGATCGGCCGTGCCGGCTCCCAGTCCGGGTCCGCGGTCGCGCCCTCTGTCGTGCGGGCAAACCACGTCGGCCCGTGGTACGCGCGCGCGTTCTCGAACGCCGACGCCGGGACGTTGCCGGTCGGCGACACTATCCGGTCCCAGACGGCGTACACGAGGTTGCCGGTCGCGTCGGTCGGGTCCGCGGTCAGCGACTCCTTGTCGTTGAAGTTGTTGCCGAGCGGGATGCCCGCCCGCGAGGTGTCGAACTTCACCGTGGTCGGCTCCGTCCAGGTGCTCGTTCCGGCCGCCATCTTCGCGACCAGCACGGCGTTGCGCGTCGTCGTGCGGTCGGTCGAGAGGCTGATCGACCACAGATCGCCGTTCGGCGCCCACGACACCCACGGATCCGACGAGCGGCCGAAGTTGCCGCCGTTGGCCGCGCTGCCGCCGGCGCAGTTGCTGAAGTGCGGCCACGAGTACGCCCACGAGGTGCCGCCGTTGTGGCTCACGGCGGCGACCAGTCCGTGTGCGCCTCCGTCAGACCAGCGATCCTGCTGCCAGAACGCGGCGACGTCGTTCGGGTTCACCGGATTCACCGCCAGCCAGGGCTCCACCTCGCTGTTCGGGAAGTTGAAGTTGGCGCCGGGGAAGCTGCCTTCCGTCGGGCCTCCGCAGCCCGGCGCGAACGGCGTCGGGATGCTGATGTCGCTGAGCGGCGCGACAGTTAGTGGACCCGCCTGCGCGGGCACCGCGACTCCGGCCGCGACGAGGACTGCCACAGCTAGCCCCAGGAGGATGCGGCGCATATCTCGCTCCCTTCTCGACCCCCCCGCTACCGGTTTCTCAACCGGCCGCCGGACTATCGAAGCTAGTGCCCGGATCTCGTGGGTCCAAGCGCATCTTTCCGCGCGATGCCAATGCGCGACGCCGATTAGGCTGTTCGCGTGCCCTCCGGCTATCCGCCGGCGCCCTGGCGCTTGGTGGGACACGTGGTCGTCGTGGTCGCGCCCGTTGCGCTCGACGTCGCGCGGGCGTGCGTGCCGGCGGCGTTGCGGCTCGCGCCGGTGCTTCCGCGCCACGCGCTGGGGATCGTGCTGCTCGGGCTGTACGGCGAGGGGTCGACCGTGCGCTACGCCGAGCTGGCCGGCATGGTCGGCCCGGTGCTGGGCGGCGGCGCCCCCGCAGCGCTGGTCCACGCGATGTACGTGGACGACGCGCGCTCGTGCGCGGGCGGGCGCGAGCTGTGGGGAGTGCCGAAGGAGCTCGCGCGCTTCCGCTGGCGGCCCGGCGCGATCGAGGTCAGCGACGCCGCGGGCGCACCGCTGTTGCGCGCCGTCTGGCGCGAGCCGCGGATCCGGTTTCCGCTCCCGGTCGCGGCTCCGTTCCTCGGCGCGCTCCACGGCGCCGTCCGGCGCGGCCGTGTGGCGGGGACGTGGCGCCTCGCGCCGGCGCGCGTCGCGCTCGAGGTCCCGCCCGGCTCGCCACTCGCGACGCTGTGGTCGGACGGCCCGCGACTGGCCGCGGTCGGTCGCCTGGACGTGCAAGCGCATGTGATGCGTCCAGCGCGACAAGCGAGCGCGCCGATGCCTGCCTCAGCGCCGCGCTGAGGCTCAGACAGGGCGTGCGCCGGGCGGGCCGAGGATCTCGATGCCGTACTCGCGTGCCGCCGCCGCGAGCCGCGCGACTTCCTCGGGCGCAGGCGGACCGCCAGCGGGCAACACGGGTGCGTCGGCCGGTCGTGAGAGGTGCGCGACGAACGCCTCGAATCCCGAAGGCGTGCAGAACAGCAGCCAGCGCGCGCCGTCGTCGCCGACCCGGTATGTGTGCGGTACGCCGCGCGGAGCCACGATCGTGTCACCGACCCCCAAGCGATTGCTGACTCCTCCGGGGAAGTGGAGCGTCACGTCGCCCTCGAGTACGTGAAAGCACTCCTCGTGCGTGTGATGGACGTGCAGCGGCGGCTCGTCGCCGGGCGGCCCGATCATCTCGACCATGCCGAGGTGGCCGTCGGTCTCGTCACCGCGGATGCGCACGCTGACGAGTCCGCGCACGAACCAGCGGGGCTCGCCCTTGATCGTGTACCGCACGGCGCACATCTTGCCCGACGCCCCGCCGCCGGCGTAGAGTCGTCGTGACGATGCATGGGTCGGGGGGTCCGATCGCGCCCGCAGTGGATGCTCCTCCCACCGCGTTGCTGGCGCGGCTCCAGGAGGTGATCTGCGCCGGAGCGGAGGACGCCGGCGCCGCGGGTATGGCGGACGTGCTGCGTGCGGCTGCCGCTGCGCTCGAGCGGACGGGGAATCCGGTCGGCTGCCGCATCGTGCCGTTCAGGCCGGGCCATCGTCCTGCGCACGAGGCTGCGCACCCAGGCCTGGGCTCCAGCGAGGAAGTCGCGGTCATCGTGGACGGCGACCACGATGATCCGGCCTGCGTGCTCTATGCGCTGCCCGGCGGGCTGCCGCCCGGTGCCGATATCCATGCTGCGCTTTGGTTCACGGGCCCGGACGGCGGTATGACGCCGGTGCCGGTGCCCGGCTGGGAACGACGGCCGGTGGAGGCGCGAAGCTTCGCGCCCGCCGGTGACGGATCGGTCCGGCTGAGCGCCGTCGAGCGCGTTGACGATCCGGAGCAGCGGCTTGTGTTCGTCCTGCATCCGGCGCGTGAGTTGCTGCCGCGATCGGACCGGCCGTGGAGCGACTTCGGTGCCCGGCTGTGCGCCGGCGCGACGGGCGCCGATCCGTTCACATTCGGGCACCGCTTCTCGCAGCAGCTGCGCATCGAGCTGCGGGTGACCTGGGAGGGCGTGCCGGTTGCCGGCGCAGAGACGAGCCTGTTGGTCTGCGACCTGCGCCGCTGCGGCTCGCTATATGCGCGCCTGCTCGACCGTCTCGTGGGCCCGGACACCGAGCGCCAGGCCGCCACCGCCGGCGTTCCCGACCCAGGTCCGGCGTACCACCCATGGTTTCCGGTGCTCGTCATCGGGGCCGACAAGGCCGCCCTCTACACGCGGGCGCTGGTGCAGGACATCACCGGCAGCGGGCAGCATCTCAGCGACCCCGGCTGGCTGATGCGCGTCGGCCTCAACCTCGAGTTCCTCACCTTCCTCGGAATCTGCGAGGCGGTGGCAGGCGATGTCGGCGACCTTCTGACCGAGGCGGAGAGAGCGGCTTTCGCCGATGCCGACTGCTTCGCCGACATCCGCTCACGCGTCGACGCGGACGCGTGGCGCGACGTGTGGGAGCTGCGGCAGATCGCGTTCCCGCGGCGCGGGGTGCCGCGGACCGGTCCCGTCGCGGTGACGAACCTGCTCGCGAAGAAGCGCGCGACGCTGCGGTTCCTGGAGGTCCACCACGCCGACCTGCGGCATGCGATCGAGCTGGCCGGCCGCAACCATCACAACGCGCAGGAGACCTGGCAGCGCGTGTTCCGGGACGCCGAGCGGGCGGTGCTTCGGCGTACGCCCGGCGCGTTTCCCGAGCTTGGTTTCCTCTCCGAGCCGGCGCGGGACTTCGTGCTCTGGCATCGAAGAGGGCGCTTCGAGCTCGGTCGTACGGTTCGCCTGCCCGGCGCGGTGAGCGCCCTGTTCGCCGATCAGGACGGCCTGTTCGGCTCGGCGTCATCGCAATACCGCGCCTCGATGAACGAGGTCGCGGACTGGGCGAAGCGGCATGGGCTCATGGACCACACCGGCGTCGAGTGCGTTCCCCGGCAGGTGAGCCTGCTCGAGGCGCGCGTCAACCAACCCGACCGGGTCGCGACGCTCCAGCGGCGCGACGGCTACGGCCCGGACCTCGAGCTGGACGCCGAGCTGCCCGCGGCCTTCCGCCGTCCGGCGGCGGAGATCGAAGGTCTGCTCGGCGAGCTGCCCTTGTTTGCGGTGCTTCCGGCCGAGGAGGTGGCCGCCCTTGCGCGGACGGCGCGTCCGCTGACGCTCGGACCGACGGAGCGACTCGTCGTGCAAGGCCAGGAGGGTGGATCGCTGTTCGTCGTGGCCGAGGGCGATGTCGAGGTCCTGCTGCGCCGCGAGGACGGCGAGGACGTCACTGTCGACACCATGGGCAAGGGCGCCGTGATCGGGGAGATGTCGCTGCTTACGGGCCAGCGCCGCAGCGCGACGGTCCGCGCCATCGAAGGCGCCGTCGTCTACGAGATCGGCGCCCGCCAGTACGGTCCCTGCCTCCGGCGGCATCCCGAGCTCGTCGCCGATCTGGCCGCGATCATGCGCGCTCGCTTGCAGGAGCGACGCGAGCTGCTCGACAGCTACGACGCGGCAAGCGAGGCGGTCGATCTCATCGGACGCATACGCAGCGTGTTTCTCGCGCCCTGACGCACCTACGGTCGCGCGACTGCGATCAGGTCGCTGAACACGCCTTGTCCCGCGAGTTCCGGGCCCGCGCCGGGTCCGATGATCGTGACCTCTCCCACGGGACCTGCGCGGCAGACCAGGGCGTTGGTGGTGCCCTCGATGTGCGCCAGCGGATCGGCGCCGTCAACGAGTTCGGGCTCCACGCGAGCCGTGACATGCCCGGCTCCGTCCGGTTCGGAGAACTCGAGCGTCGCGACGTGCTTGAGCCGCGCCCCGCTGGAGGCGGCGCGGTCGATCTCCGAGCGAGCGATGTCCGCGATCCCGCGGCAGCCGACCTGCCCCCGTCGAAGCTGCCTGCCGAAGACGAGCGCTGACAGGATCATCAGCTTCGCCACGGCGTCATCGCCCTCGACGTCCGCAGCCGGGTAACGCTCGGCCAGGCCCGCGCGCTGAGCCTCCGCGAGCGCGTCCCCGTAGGGCTTGCCTTCCGCCATCCGGGAAAGGATGAAGTTGGCGGTGGCGTTGAGCAGGCCCCGAAGCCCGAGCGGGACCGCGCCGGCGAGACCATCGACCAACGCACTCAGCACCGGCGTTCCCGACATCACCGTCGACTCGGCACGGAACGCGACTCCGCCACCGCGCGCCAGCTCGGCGAGCTCGACTCCGTGCAGGGCCACCGGCCACTTGTTCGAGGTCACGACGGGGATGCGCCGCTCGAGCGCCTCGCGCATGTGCGACAGTCCCGGCTCGCCGTCGCTCGCGGGGCTCGCCGTCACCTCCACGAGAACGTCGGCTTCGGTCGCGCGAAGCCCTTCGACGGCGCTCGGCCAGCACCGCACGCCCGGCTGCTCGGCAATCGACCGTCCAGCGGCGACCAGCCCGGACAGGGACCGCAGATCGAGTCCGTTCTCGTCGAAGACGAACCCGTCTCGTGCATTTGCGAGACCGACGACCGTGACGCCGATGCCGTACCGCACGGCGAGCCGCTCCGCCTGCGAGTCGAGCGCGCGGACGAGCCACTGACCGACCGTGCCGAAGCCCACAAGCCAGATCCGGACTTGCTTCACGGGGCGCCCGCCAGGCGAGGGCGGTGGTGGCGGTGACATACCAAGCATGATCCGCCTCACGCGCCGCGCTATCGCTTCGCACGCGGAGCAGCGGCGCCGGCGGATCCGCATCCCGCTGCAGCCTCCAGGAGAGGCACCACGTCATGTCCTGTCAAGGGTCCGAGGTGACCCGGACACACCGTTGCCGGTCGTAACGCTGCGAGCTTCGCGACGGACCTGCGCGCTGAATCCGTGTCCAGGTTGTAGGCGTCCAGCGGGACGGACGGCGGCTGTGGCCTGCCGTGCATGTCGGTGACGTAGATGGTGTCGGACACGATGGCGAGCCGGTCCCGCTCGCGCCAGAGGCCGATCTGGCCCGGGGCGTGCCCGGGTAGGTCGACGACCTGGAAGCCGGCCACGACGTCGCCCTCCTGCACCGTGCCGTCGATCTGCACCGGACCGCCGTCCCAAATGAAGCGGTGGGTGAAGCCGTGTAGTAGGCGAACGTGGGGCGGAAGCTCGTCCATGCGCCAGTAGTCGCGGCCACCGGAGCCTTCGGCCTGGGCGACGGCGTCGGGGTGACAGACGACGTCGGCGTACGCGCGCAGCGCGGGAGCTGCGCCGCGGTGGTCGGTGTCACCGTGACCGAGCACGACACGCGCGAGCCCTCCGAGTTGCTGCGCGGCGGCGACGATGGCCGCCGCCATGCCCTTCTCGCCGGCGTCGAAGACCACGACGCCTCCCGACTCCTCGTCCCGGAGCAGGTAGACGTTCATCGTCCGCAGCAGCCCACCGCGTAGCAGCCAGACGCCGTCGGCAATCGGCTTAGGTGGCGCGCAAGACAGCCGGCGCAGGCGTCGGCGCGTGCGAACGGCAGGCGGTCGTGTCGAAGTCGCAGGTCGCATCGCCTTGGTCATCGTGCTCAGGCGTAGCACCTTTGCCCTCTTTATCGCAATGCGCGGCGAGGTCGTGCGAGCATGCAAGAGCCTGCATGGTCGACGCGTTGCTCGGTACGACGATCGGAGTGCTCCGGCTCCACGACGGAGCACTGGAGGGCCTCGGGCTCGACGGACACAGCGTCACGGCGCTGCATGCGTCCGATGACGCGCTGCTGGCAGGGACCTACGGCGACGGGCTGTTTCGCAGCGGCGACGGCGGGCGCCACTGGGAGCGCATCGAGGCGGGACTGACCGCGTCGACATTCCGCTTCGTGAGCGCCGAGCTCGCCGGTACCGAGCCGGCACGCGTCTATCGCAGCTCGGACGGCGGCCAGAGCTGGCAGGAGCTCGACGGCATCACGCGGATTCCGGGCCATGAGCAGTGGTTCTTGCCGTATTCGCCGCGCGCCGGCGCAGCGCGCAACGCATACGTATCGGGCGACCGCCTGCTGGTGGCCGCCGAAGTCGCCGGACTGCTGCGAAGCGACGATGGCGGCCGGACGTGGGTGTGTGAGCCGGTCGCCGGTGACGAGGATGTTCACCACGTCACCGGCCATCCGGACGATCCCGACCTCCTCTACGTGTCGCTCGGCAGCGCCTCACTGACGCGCGCGGAAGGACAACACGGCGGCATCGCCCGCTCGCGCGACGGCGGCCGCACGTGGGAGAAGGTCGAGACCGACTACACGCGCGCGACGATCATCCCGCCGGCGCGGCCGGATCTGCTCCTCGCCGGTCCGGCGCCCCGGGTCGGCCGTGGCGGACGCATCGTCGTGTCTCGCGATGGCGGCGACACCTGGGAACCCGCGAGTCACGGCATCGACGTGCCGATGCCCGACATGGTCGAGTCATACGTCGCCGCGCCCGACGGCACGGTATGGGCTATCTGCTCCGGCGGCCGCCTGCTGCACGCAGCGCCGGATGACTGGTTGTGGAGCTCCGCGCTGCCGCCGGGCAGAGAACTCACCGTCAAGTCGCTGGCGTTCCCCTAGCCCGAGTCGTTGGTCACTCGACGGGTGGGGCGAAGTGCTTTCGCTTGCGATGTCGGTCGTATCGCCGATCCAGTGGTACGAGCCGTACCATCGCGTCGACGAGGGTTCGCGGGTGAGGGGAGGACGCATGAGAGCTGTTGCTGCGATCACGGCAGTGCTCGCATTGCTTGCCGTCGGTGGGATCGTGCTCATTCTGCCCGGCGACGACGGGAGCGCACCGGTGCGGGCATCGGCCGGGGAGGAGAAGGAGGGTCTGGGACCGGCCGAGCCGGATGACTACTTTCTCTTCCAGCGCGCGAGTGGCGGAGATCTCCCGGGTCGGGGTGAGTTCACGCGCGCGGTGCGCCAGGCTCAGGACGTCCGCAGCCGGACCGCGGCCGCGCACCCGAACGCGCCTGCTTGGACGCTCGAGGGGCCGACCAACATCGGCGGCCGGCTCGCCGACCTGGCCGTGGATCCGAGCCGGGAGGACACCCTCTAGGTGGCGGCCGCGACCGGCGGAGTCTGGAAGACCACGGACGGCGGCGTGACCTTGCAGCAGGCGTGGCCCGATGACGCGTCGCAGTCGATGGGTGCGGTCGCGGTCGGTCCCGATGGCGCGATCTGGGCCGGGACGGGCGAGCTGAACCCCGGTGGCGGCAGCATCACGTTCGGCGGCACCGGTGGCTACCGCTCCGACGACGGCGCCCGGACGTGGAAGAGCAAGGGCCTGCAGGAGAGCGGCACGACGGGCCGGATCGTCGTCCACCCGACCGATCCGAGGATCGTGTACGTGGCCGCCGGCGGATCGCTCTTCAATCCCGGCGGCGAGCGCGGGATCTACCGCTCAACCAACGGTGGGGCATCGTGGGAGCTGGTGCTCGCAGCGCAAACGCCGTTCACCGGCGGCGCAGATCTCGCGATCGACCCCCGCAACCCGTCCCGACTGTATGCGGCGATGTGGGATCACCGCCGTGAGCCGGACGTGCGGACCTACGGCGGCGTAGGCTCCGGAGTGTTCCGCACCGAAGACGGCGGCGACACCTGGCAGCGGCTGGACAACGTCCTGACGAAGACACCGGGCGACGCCAGCGGTCTTGTGAGCGACGCGAGCCTTGGCCGGATCGGCGTCGCGGTGGCCCCTGACGACCCCGACCGCGTGTACGTGATCACGACCGCCACGTCAGGACGCGACAAGGGGTTCTACGTGTCAGACGACGGCGGTGACTCGTTCACCACCGCCACGCTTCCCGGGTCACAGGGCGGGTTCGGATGGTGGTTCGGGCGCATATGGGTCGATCCGGCGAACCGGGACCACCTCTTCGTGGCGGGTGTGAGGCTGCGGGAGTTCAACAGCGCCGGCGAGCGGTGGGGTGACTCGTCCGGCGTCCATGCCGACCAGCACGCGCTTCAGTGGGATCCCAGCGTGCCCGAGCGCGTCTACCTCGGCAACGACGGCGGCCTCTATCGGTCTGACGCCAACGGCGCAAACATGAAATGGACAAAGGCCGCCTACGAGCCGTACACGCCGAGCCCGGTCGCAACGACCCGATCTATCGCAACTGGGGCCCGATCACGACCGTCGCCGTCTCCAAGACGGCGCCCAAGACGGTTTACGTCGGCACCGACACCGGGCGGCTGTGGAAGACGGAAGACCTCGGCGCGACCTGGAACGAGTTCACCGACGCTGGTCTGCCCAAGCGATGGGTCACGCGGGTGGCGATCGATCCGGCCGACGAGGACGTGGCGTATGCGACGTTCTCGGGCTTCCGCAGCGGAGAGGTGGCCGCGCACGTGTTCCGAACGGGCGACGCCGGCCGCACATGGCAAGACATCAGCGGCAACCTGCCGAACGCCCCGATAAACGACGTGGTGATCGACAGCGGGCGAGGCACGGTGTATGTCGGCGGCGACGTCGGCGTGTTCTCGCTCGAGCGCGGTGCGGAGGAATGGGCGGCGGTCGGCCCCTCGCTGCCGCTGGTCCCCGTACTCGACCTGCGGCTGCACGCCCCGTCGGCCACCCTGTTCGCCGGCACCTTCGGACGCAGCGTATGGAGGATCGGCCTCTAGAAAAAGCGTTCCGCATATGCGGGAGATCGCGTGACGGCGCTCAACGCGTGGGGACCGCCGCGACCTCGGCCGACGGCAGGCTGTAGTTGCCGTTGCGGTCGTACGCGCTGACGCGGTAGCGGTAGGTCGTGCCTGACTTGAGCGCGATATCGGTGAACGCGCTCGTCGAGACGTCGGCGCGAACGCTCCAGGCGCGGTTGCCGACGCGCCGCTCGACGCGATACCCGGCGAGGTCGGTCTCGGCGTTGTCGACCCAGTCGAGCGTGACGCTTCGGCTCCCGGGCGTCGCGACCAGGCCGGTGGGCGCCGCGGGTGCCGTGGTGTCGCCGCTGATGAGCTGCGCGGCCGCGGAGCGAATCGAGGGCAGTGCCGCGTAGAGCCGATCGCCTGGGCACTCCGTGCTGTTGACGTCGCGGTGCCCCGCGATGTTCGCAAAGACCTTCTCGGTCCCGCTCACCGGATTGTGATACAGCGACGAGCCCAGCGGGTCGATGCCGTTGCGCTCCGCCTCCCATGCGAGGAACCGCTCGAGCGCGTCGCGCGCCCCGGGCGCAGGATCACGGGACGTGAGCGTTCCGAGCAGCGCGATGCCGACGGTTCCCGAGTTGAAGCCGGAGGCGTGCGCGGCGGTGACGCCGTGACCGAACGCGTCATCGCCGGTCGGCGACGTCCCGGCCGGGTACGCGCGCGAGTACCGGCCCTCGTAGACGTTGCCGGCCTCGTCGACCAGGAAGTTGTAGCCGATGTCTCCCCAGCCCTGCGTGACCGCGTGGTAGCGGTAGATCGAGCGTATCGTCGCCGCTGGGTCGGGGTCGTCGTTCTGGGTCGCGGTGTGGTGGACGATCAGCTTCTGGGTCACCTGGAACTCCGGCGCCCATGTCATCAGCGACTCGTCCGCCCCCCACTCGGCGCGCGAGATGACACGCGGCTGCGAAACGGACGAGATGCCGGCGCTCGGGGCGCGCGGCCCGCGGTCGGTGATCGCGAGGACCCAGACCCGGCGCAGAGGTCGATCCGTGGCGACACGCACGACACGCGCGCCGC
>Ga0126313_10000809_pt1 | contig 15582 bp, 14 predicted proteins | sample Plot105A_FD_89954 | JGI IMG/M metagenome (GOLD analysis project Ga0126313, IMG submission 89954) | Serpentine soil microbial communities from UC McLaughlin Reserve, CA, USA - Plot105A | ecosystem: Environmental > Terrestrial > Soil > Grasslands | place: USA: UC McLaughlin Reserve, Lake County...
CGCGGCAGCCGCTCGTGGCAGTACGCGAAGAGGTCGGTCGTGATCCGCATCGTCGGGCGCGGCGGGAAGATGTAGTTCCCGCGCGCGCAGTACTCCTTGAGCACGTCGTTCTGCACGGTGCCGCGGAGCTGGTCGCCGGCGACGCCCTGCTCCTCGGCGACGAGCTCGTAGAGAATGAGCAGCAGTGCGGCGGGCGCGTTGATGGTCATCGAGGTCGAGACTTCGTCCAGCGGGATCCCGTCGAAGAGGAGCTCCATGTCCGCGATCGAGTCGATCGCAACGCCGGTCCGCCCCACCTCGCCGACCGAGCGCGGGTCGTCCGAGTCGTACCCGAGCTGCGTCGGCAGGTCGAAGGCGACGGAGAGGCCGGTCTGCCCCCGCTCGAGCAGATAGCGGAAGCGCTCGTTCGTCTCCTCGGCCGAACCGAAGCCTGCGTACTGCCGAATCGTCCACGGCCGGCCGCGGTACATGTCGGGGTAGGGGCCGCGGGTGAAGGGGTACTCGCCGGGCGGCTCGAGCTCGAGACCCTCGACGTCGTCCTGGGTGTAGACCGGCTTGATCTCGATTTCGGAGTCGGTCTGGCGACTGTCCTCTGTGGCTGCCACAGACGCAGCGTAGTTCCTGCGTACTCCCTCGTTACCCCGCCGCGTCGTGAATCTGGACGTTTCCACTCCTGTTCGGCGGAGCCAGAGCGGCGAGGGGGACGAAGTCGGCGCACGTCGCTGCCGGTTCGCCGGGGAACGGTTCAACCGCGTCTCCTTGTCCGCCGGGCAGTCCGGTGTCTCGGAAGACAACGACGAAGTTCGTCCCCGCCGGAACGTCGTTCGACGACGACTCGGTAACGACTGCGCCGGCCGCCGCGAGTCCTCCGGCGACGGCGAGGCATGTCACCTTGAGCCGAAACTGAAGCGTGTCGCCAGGCGTGCCTGGGAACGGCACGGTCGCGTTGATGTGCCCGCGCGCGTTCTCGCCGCTCGGTCCACTGCGCGCCGAGAAGCTGACGTTCGCGTCGAACGCATCGCACGCTCCGCCGACCACACGGTCCTGTCCGCCGTTCGAAGCGGCAGTCGACGGGACGACGGGTGGGAGCGCCACTAGGAAAGCCAGAACGAGAAGGCGCCGTTTCATCTCTGCCCCTTTCGTCGAGCGTGTTCTGGAGGAATCGTACGTCTGGGCTTCAATAAAGGCGAGAATGCGTCGTGTTGTCCTGCTCGTGGTGATGGTCGGAGCCCTCGTCGGCGCGGCTCCGGCCTGGAGCGCAGCAGTCACGCTGAGAGCCGACCACCGCGTCGCTCGGTACGACGACAGCGTTCGCTTCCGAGGGTCGGTGGCCTCCGCCAAGCCGCAGCAGGTGCTCCTCGTTCGAGACGGTGTCGTCGTTCGCTCGACCGTGACGAGTGGAGGCGGGTTCATCTTCGATCTCCGCGCGCGTAAGCCGGGTAGTTTCGTCGCCCGGACCGTCCTCGGCGAGTCGGCGCCGGTGGTGCTTCGGCTGCAGCCGCGGCTCCGGTGTCGGATCGTGGGCCGTCGGCTGCTCGGCCATCGGGTGTTTGTCGTCGGACGGCTCCTGCCTGCCGGCGCCGGGCGTTTGGTGCTCGGGCGAGTGGCGGTCCGGGTCGGGCCGGGTGGGCGCTTTCGCGCGCGGGTGCCAGCCTCGCGCGAGGGCTTCGTAGCGCGGCTGCGGCTGCGGCCGAAGGTGGGATACGTCTCCGTCGCGCGAAAGGTTCGCGTCCGACTCGCTTTCCCCGCGCTGCAAATGGGCTCACACGGGCCGGCGGTGCTCGCGCTGAAGCAGCGGCTCTGGCAACTTCGGTACGCGCTGCCGAGCGTCGACGCCGGCTTCGGGTACAAGACGTACGAGGCCGTGATCGCGTTCCAGAAGGTGCACTGGATGGCCCGGACCGGCCGTGTCGATGAGGCGTTTTGGCGCGCCTTGTGGCGGACGTCCGTCCCGCGGCCTCGGGTTCGCAGCGGTAACTATTTGGAGGTCGACAAGTCGCGGCAGCTGGTGATCGAGGTCCGCGGCGGCCGTGTCGAGCGAGTGATCCACGCGTCGACCGGCGCTACGGGCAACACGCCGGTGGGAACGTGGCGCGTGTACAGCGAGGTCGCGGGCTGGAGCTGGGTGCTCTGGCAGCCCATGTACTTCCTCCGCGGCTTCGCGATTCACGGGTATCCGTCGGTGCCGCCATGGCCGGCGAGCCACGGCTGCGTGCGGGTGCCGATGTGGCTAGCCACCGGCCTTCGCGAACGCTGGGGCTACGGCACGACCGTGCGCGTCTACCCGTGAAGGTTCGGGTGCGACTCTTCGCCGGGCTGCGCGAGCGGGCCGGGTGGAGCCAGCGTGAGGTAGATACCGGCCCCACCGTGGGTGACGTCTGGGGCGAGTTAGGCCTGGGCGACGAGCCGGCGGGTCTGCTCTACGCGGTCAACGAGGAGTACGCGGACCGCGATCGTGAGCTGGCAGAGGGCGACGAGGTCGCGCTGATTCCGCCGGTGTCGGGCGGTGCGTTCCGACTCGTCGAGGGGGCACCGGATCTCACTGCGGTGATCGCAGAGGTCGAAGACGAGCGAGCCGGCGCGATCGCGACTTTCCAGGGCACTGTGCGGCGGCAGTCCCGGGGTCGCGAGGTGATCGCGCTCGAGTACGAGGCTTACGGCGGGATGGCGGAGAAGGTGATGGCGGAGATCGCCGACGGCGTGAAGTCGCGCTACGACTTGTGCGAGGTCGCGATCGCCCATCGCGTCGGCCGCTGCAAGGTGGGCGACGTCTCCGTGGCGATCGCGGTCTCGGCGCCGCGCAGGCAGGACGCGCTCTCCGCCTGCCGAGATGTCATCGACGAGCTGAAAGAGCGCGTCCCGCTCTGGAAGAAGGAGCTCTACGAGGGCGGCGAGGAGTGGATCGGCCGCGGCTCGTAGGACTCAGCTGATCACTCGAACCAGATGATGAAACCGTGGTCCTCGTTGGCGATGGCGTCGACCTGTGTCGTTACAACCCGTGCATCGGCACCCGGGCAACCGTCCAGGCCGGCGCCTCGATCGAGCGCGACACTCACGATCCAGTTGTTGTCGGTGGCGAGTGAGGCATTGAGGTTGTCGCTGGCAACCATCGCGCTCTTCGGCGTGAACGCGACGTTGAAGCAGTAGATCCCTGTGTCCACCTCATGCGTGATGTTCTCTGGTGCGACGTTCTTGTGTTGACCGGCGAATGCGGGATTGCCGGGTGGCTCGGTCGGCAGGAGCGTTCCCTCAGGGGTCACGCGCGCATAGGCGACCGCCTGTCCAGCCGGGCCCTGGATTCCCTGAGCGCCCTGCGGGCCCTGCGCTCCCGGCGGGCCCTGCGCGCCTTGCGGACCCCGCGCTCCGGTGGCACCACGGAGCCGGCCTTTGATGTCAGCGCCTGTCACGGACTTGTTCTTGATGTCGAGCCCGGTGATCGAACCATTCTTGATCTGCTTGCCCGTGACCAGGGCCGACGTCGTCGCAACGGCCGTCCCGGACAGTAGGCCCCAGTTGCGAGAATGCGCACGTGGCTGACGAGATGCCGGGCTGGTGCAGCAACCTGATCGAGGCCGGGCGGCTCGAGCCGGGCGAAGAGGTGCTCGTGATCGTCGACGAGCCGCTCGTCGAGCAGGGAGCGCAACTCGCCGAAGCGGTGAAGCAGGCCGGCGGCCGGCCGAGGCTCGAGCTCTGGGCCGGGCCGAACCGGCCGCTCGAACACCCGCCTTCCGGTGTGACGGAGGGAGCTCAGACGGCGACGCTCTGCTTCTACCTCTCGCAGGAGCCGCTCGGTGACGAGGCGGCCGCTCGCTTCGAAGTGCTGGAGACGCTGAGCGACCACGGCGGTCGAGAGCTGTACCTGGCCCTAGTCACCCCGGAGCTGCTCGAGGGCGAGCTCTCGCGGCCGCAGCCCAAGCTCGAGGAGTCGGCGCGGCGCCTGCTCGCGGAGCTGGAGGGGGCCAAGGAGATCCGCATCCGCGGACGCGCAGGCACCGACCTGCGGCTCCGCGTCGACGGCCGTCCCTGGCTGAGCGACACGCTGCCGCTCGAGGCCGGCGGAGGCAACAACTTCCCCAACGGCGAGGTCTTTGTCGCTCCGCTCAAGGACGGCGCCGACGGCGTGCTCGTCGCCGACCTGACGGTCCCGTACACGGTCGAGGGGCTCGTCGACGCTCCGGTCACGCTCCGCTTCGAGCAAGGCCGCGTCGTCTCGATCGACGGCGGGCGGGCCGCCGAGATGCTCCGTGAGCTGGTCGCAGACGCTGGTGAAGGGGCCGACGTGATCGCGGAGCTCGGCATCGGCTTCCACCCCGGGCTCTCACCGCGGGGACACACGATGCTCGACGAGAAGGCGGCGCGCACGGCACACGTTGCGATCGGGCGGAACACCGGAGCGTACGGCGGCGACAACGAGGCCGCCATCCATGTCGACTGCATCTTCTCCGAGCCGCAGTTGGAGGCCGACGGTCGGCCCGTCGACCTCCCCTATCCCTGAGCTACTGACCGACCAGCGCCGTTCCTGCGACCAGACAGCGCGCGGAGCCGCCGACCGAGTATTGCTCGACCAGGAAGTCAACCGTGACGACCGTGGACCCGGTCGGCGACCGGTACACGAGCGTGCCGAGGGCGTCGTCGTCATCGGCGCCGACGAAGTCGAAGCCGTCGATCGTGTCGAGGTCGTCGTCCTCGTCATAGGCCACCAAATCGGGTGTCCCTGTAGCGACGACCAACGCCCGGGCTCTGGCGTTGTTCGCGGTCGAGCTCGCCTCGAGCGCGAGATCGCCGCCCGCGCTGCAGGCCCCTTTGAGCGCCAGCCCGCCCGTGCTGAGGATCTCCGTCTCCGGCGTGCCGGCCGGAACGTCGAACGAGAACCGCTGCGCTCCCGGCCCGGCAGGCCCGCCAGGCCCAGGAGGCCCGGGCGGCCCGACCGGGCCCGGCGGCCCGGGTGGGCCGGCAGGTCCCTGCGCACCGGGAGGTCCCTGAGGGCCGCGCTCGCCCGGCAGCCCACGGGGACCGGGCACACCGCGCAGGCCGCGCAAGCCTCGCGGACCGCGCGGTCCTCGGATCAGCCTCGGCTTAGGCTTCTTTTTCGCCTCCGGCGCACCGCCGACGCCGGCCGCGCCGGCCAAACCGCCGGACAGCGTGAGCGCCGCAGCCGAGAACAACAGCGCCATGACCGCTGAGCGTTTGTACACAGCTCCTCCTCAGGTCGATTGCATTGGGGTCCCCCGATCTAGCGCCGGGAAGGCCCGGCTCACGCGCTCGTCGCTGCTTTGCCGCGTTTTTGGCGCAATTTCGAGAGAAACCCCCGGAGCTACCATGCGTCCGGTGAGCCAACTGACTCCTGAGCCCGAGAGCCGGGAGCGCGACAACGAGCTGTCCTACGAGCTCGACGCCCGCTACCAGCCGTACGAACCGACCGACTGGGGCCCGATCAAGCCCGAGCCCCGCTTCCCGATCCTGCGCAAGCTCGCCGCGCCGTTCATCGCGCTCGGCGTCCTGTTCTGGAAGTTCAAGTTCGTGCTGGCGGCGATCTTCAAGTTCAAGATCTTTACGACCTCGGCGTCGATGCTGGTCTCGCTGGGGGCGTACGCCTGGTTCTGGGGCTGGAAGTTCGCGCTCGGCTTCATCCTGCTCCTCTTCGTCCACGAGCTAGGTCACTACCTCGAAGCCAGGCGGCAAGGGCTGGACGTCGGCGCGCCGGTCTTCATCCCGTTCCTCGGCGCCGCGATCCTGCTCAAGGAAAACCCGCTCAACGCCTGGCGGGAGGCTCAGATCGCGATCGCGGGCCCGATCGTCGGCTCGATCGGGGCAGCAGTCGTCTGGCTCATCGGCGAGCGGCAGGACTCGGAGCTGCTCGTGGCGCTCGGCTTCACAGGCTTCTTCATCAACCTCTTCAACCTGCTGCCGGTGGTGCCTCTCGACGGCGGACGGATCGGCGCCGCGATTCACCCGATCCTGTGGTTCGTCGGGTTCATCGGGCTGGTGGGGCTCGCGGTCGTGGCTCCGAATCCGCTGTTGATCCTGATCGCCCTGATCGTCGGGCTCGAGCTCTGGCGCCGCTGGCAGGAGCGCGGCACGCCCGAGGCGGAGGCCTACTACAAGATCGCGCCGTGGCAGCGAGTCGCCGCCACCGTCGGCTACTTCGGTCTCGCTGCGCTGCTCGTGCTCGGGATGAGCGCGAGCTATGTCGATCGCAACTTCTAAGGGGCCTCAGTGATCGAAGATCAGCGGATCCTCGAAGCGCACGCCGGCAACCTCCCGCGCAACGTCTTCCTGATCGCCGAGGAGTTCCGGACGGGCTTCGAGGCGGTCGACAGGATCGACCGGCCCGGAGTCACGATCTTCGGCTCGGCGCGCGTCGGCGAGGATCATCCGCTCTACCGGACGGCGCAGGACGTCGGGCGGCGCTTCGCCGAAGCCGGCTTCGCGGTGGTGACCGGCGGCGGCCCCGGCGTCATGGAGGCGGCGAACCGCGGCGCGCAGGAAGCGGGTGGGCTGTCGGTCGGCTTCAACATCGACCTCCCGCACGAGCAGCACCACAACCAGTACCTCGACCTCGCGCTGACCTTCAAGCACTTCTACGCGAGGAAGACGATGCTCGTGAAGGCGGCCGAGGGCTTCGTCATGTTCCCCGGCGGCTTCGGGACGCTCGACGAGCTCTTCGAGGCGCTCACGCTGATCCAGACCGGCAAGGTGCTCAACTTCCCGGTCGTCCTCTTCGGCCGGGATCACTGGCAGGGATTGCTCGACTGGATCCAGGAGCGGTTGCTCGCAGCTGGCATGATCTCGCCGGAGGACGAGGAGCTGCTGTACGTCACCGACGATCCGGTCGAGGCGGTGGAGATCGTCGTTCGCAGCAATCGGGAGCGCTACGCGGGGCTCGCCGCCGAGCCGCGCAAGGCCGACGCGCAGTAGCTGGTGCGCCTGCGCGACCTGCCCTCGGTCGACGAGCTCGCGAGGGCGGTTGGTGACCCGTTGGCGGTCGACGCGGCGCGGGCGGTCCTCGCGCGCGCGCGTAAAGAGATAACTCGAGGGTTCGATCCCGGCGATCTCGTGGAAAGGCTGGCGGCCGAGCTCGCTGCGGCGCGGCGGCCGGCGCTCCGGCGGTCGCTGAACGCGACCGGGGTCCTGGTGCACACGAATCTGGGCCGGGCGCCGCTGGCGGAGGCGGCGCTCGAGCGGATCCGCGAGGTCGGCCGCGGCTATTCGAACCTCGAGTACGACTTGACCACGGGCTCGCGCGGCTCGCGACAGGATCACGTCGCGGCGCTGCTGCGACGGCTCACAGGCGCGGAGGCGGCACTCGTCGTCAACAACAACGCGGCGGCACTGCTGCTCGCGCTGGCTGCGCTGGCCGAGGGCCGTGAGGTCGTCGTCTCGCGCGGCGAGCTGCTCGAGATCGGCGATGGCTTCCGGATCCCGGACGTATTGGAACGGTCCGGCGCCCGGCTCGTTGAGGTCGGCACGACCAACCGAACCAGGGCGGCCGACTACGAGCGCGCGATCGGCCCGGACACCGCGCTCTTGCTCCGCGTTCACCAGTCCAACTTCCGCGTCGTCGGCTTCACCGAGCTGCCGACGGTCGAGGAGCTCGCCGGTGTTGCTCGGGGCCATGGGCTGCCGCTCGTCGACGACTTGGGCTCCGGCGTGTTGGTGGAACTGCCCGACGAGGCGTCGGCGCGGCAGACCCTGGAGGCGGGCGCGGATCTCGTCTGCTTCTCAGGGGACAAGCTGCTCGGCGGGCCGCAGGCAGGAATCGTCGTCGGACGCGCCGAGCTCGTCGAGCGTCTGGGACGCCATCCGCTCCAGCGCGCGCTGCGCGCCGACAAGCTCACGCTGGCGGCGCTCGAGGGGACGCTCAGTTTGTACTTGGAGCCAAGGCGCGCTTGGCGGGAGGTGCCGGTGCTGCGGATGCTGGTCGAGCCGGTCGAGGTGGTTCGAGCGCGGGCCGGGCGTCTGGCGGGACTCGTGGACGGCTCCGTAGAGGAGACGGCCAGTCGCGTCGGCGGCGGAGCGCTGCCGCTGGCCGAGCTTCCGAGCTTCGCGTGCGCCATCGAGGAGAGCCTTGCGCCGGCACTACGAACCGGCGAGCCGCCCGTGATCGGCATTGTCCGCGACGGACGTCTGCTGCTCGATTGCCGCACGCTCTCGGATGCTGAGGTGGATGAGGTCGCTGCCGTGGTTCGAGCCGCGAGATGACGGACACGCCCGAGGCGCGGATTTGGAACCTCCTGCGCGGCGCGCTCGCCACGAGGGCTCTTGCGATCGTCGCGGATCTCCGAATCGCCGACGCGCTCGCGGACGGTCCGAGGGCCGTGACGGAGCTCGCCGGCCAGGCCGGCGCAGATCCGGACACCCTCCAGCGGCTGCTTCGCGCGCTGGCAAGCGACGGGGTCTTCGCCGAGGCCGAGCCCGGTGTGTTCGAGAACACCGAAACGTCGGAGGTTCTAAGAAGTGGCGGCGGCTGGGACGACTTCGCCCGTCTCTTCGGCGGCCCCTGGCACCGCACTGCCGGCGAGCTCGACGCCACGGGTGAGCCTCCGTTCCCACGGATCTACGGAACCGACTTCTGGGATTGGCTCGCGCAGCATCCGGAGGAGCGCGCCGCGTTCGACCGCGCAATGGAGCAGGTGTGGGAACGAAGGGTTGAGCGCCTGGCCGCCGCCGACTGGCGGGGAGACGAGACCGTCGTCGATGTCGGAGGCGGCAACGGGTCGCTTCTCGTCCAGCTCCTCCGTCGGCGCCCAGGCCTGCGCGGCATCGTCCTCGACCTCCCCGAAACGAACCGCGACGACGATGAGCTGACTAGTAGCGGGGTCGAATTCGTCTCCGGAGATTTCTTCGACCGCGTGCCCAGCGGCGACGTCTACATCCTCTCGACGATCCTCCACGACTGGGACGACGAGCGCGCAACGGCGATCCTGCGCACGATTCATGCTGCGGCCCCTCGCGACGCGCGCCTGCTCGTCGTCGAGTCAGTGGTTCAACCCGGGAACGAACCGGATGGCGCGAAGTGGCTCGACCTGCTGATGCTCGCCCTCTTCGCCGGACGGGAGCGGAACGAAGAGCAATGGCGTGCGCTGCTCGCTGCGGGCGGGTTCCAGCCGATCCAGCTGAGGGACGGTCTGATCGAGGCGCGATGCCGCTGACGGTCGGGACGGCGGGCCACGTCGACCACGGGAAGACGTGGCTCGTGCGGGCGCTGACCGGCAAGAACACGGACCGCCTGCCCGAGGAACGGCGCCGGGGGATGTCGATCGACCTCGGCTACGCGCCGCTGGAGCTTCCCGGCGGCGTGCGAGCCTCGCTGATCGATGTGCCCGGCCACGAACGCTTCGTGCGGAACATGGTCGCGGGAGCGACTGGAATCGACGTCTTCTTGCTCGTCATCGATGCGGGTGAAGGCCCACGACCCCAGACGCACGAGCACCTGCGGATCCTCCGGCTCCTCGGCATCCCGAGCGGCGTCGTCGCAGTCACGAAGGCCGACGTCGTTGGGCGTGAGCGGCTGGACGAGGCACTCGCGGAGGCACGGCAGCTCGTCCCGGATGCGGAGGCGGTCGCGGTGAGCGCGAGGACGGGGTTGGGTCTGGGCGAGCTGGGCGCCGCCCTCGCACGCGCGGCCGACAGAATCCAGCCGCGCCCCTCCGACCACCCGACTCGGCTCTTCGTCGACCGGGCGTTCACGCTGCGCGGAATCGGGACGATCGCCACGGGGACGCTCTGGTCGGGATCGATCGGACCCGGCGACCCGCTGACTGCGGAGCCGGGCGCACGGCGGGTGCGTGTCCGCAGCGTCGAGGTGCACGACGAGGCCTTGGAGCGTGCCGAGGCCGGGCAGCGCGTGGCAGTCGCTCTGCCCCGCGTCTCGCCGGTCGACCTCCCTCGCGGGACGGCGCTGGTCGAGCCTGGCACGTACCAGGTCTCGTATCGGCTCGACGTCGCGCTCGAGGAGCTCGAGGCGGTGCCGGCCCGCGTCACGGCGCATCACGGCAGCGCGGAGACGCCGGCCCGTGTTCGCCGAGGTGACGCCGAGCTCGCGCGGCTACGGGTGGCGGAGCCGCTGGTAGCCGCGCCGGGTGACCGTGTCCTGTTGCGTGCGGAGACGACAGTTGGCGTAGGCATCGTCCTCGAGCGCCGCGAGCCCGTACAGGTCGCGGCGGCGCCGGTTGCGCGGTCGACTCAGCCGCCACACCCAACGGACGACGGCCGGGTTCGCTTGCCGGGCGGTCTCGTGCTCGACCGCGCCGAGCTCGAACGCGCGCGCGAGCTCGTCGTGGCCGAGTGTGAGCGGGAAGGCACGATCACGCTCGCCCGCGCGCGCGACCTCCTCGGTACCTCACGCAAGCTCGCGCAGGCGATCCTCGAGCGCCTCGACGGCGACCGCGTGACGGTCCGGATCGGCGAGTCGCGCCGGCTGCGCCGACGCCAGGGCTAGGATCGCCGCGGAGCGGCAGGGCCCGGTGGCCCAACCGGTCTTCAAAACCGGTGAGGTCGTGTAGCCCACGGCTGGGTAGGTTCGACTCCTGCGCCGCTCCGTACCGGCTAAGAGCTCGCCGGCGGGATCTCGTGGTTGGCCTGGATGAGGTTGTCGGGGTCGTACTTCGACTTGATCTCGCGCAGGCGGCGGTAGGCATCGTCGGCGAACATCCGGGCCGTCTCCCCCGGGCGCTCGGTGAAGTTGAGGAACCGGCCGGCGTCCCACGGCGCGAGAGCCGTCTGCACCTGGACGATGCTCTGCGATACCGCGTCCTTCATCTCCGGATCTGCCGCCATCCCGACCGCGTACAGCGCGTACGGGGCATCGATCGCGGCTAGGCAGCCGTGCTCGGCGTGGGGCCGCGCTGCCGCGCCGCCCAGGTGTCGGACCTCGACGGAAAGCAGGGGCGAGTTTGTCGCTGGGCCCACCGCGCCCATTAGGGCGTCGATCCCCGCGGCGGGGAAGTCGCCCAGCAGCATCCCGTCGCCCGCTCCTGGCACCGGCTGCGGCGGGTCCATGTGCAAGGCGGCCAGTCCCGTCGGTGGGATCATCGCGAACGTGTCCATCTCGGGGCCGAGCTCGCGCAGCGGCGCCAGCTGCTCGGCACCGCCGGCCTCGTCGCCGAGCCACGCCGCCTCAACTACTACGAATGAGCGGCCGCGCACCGGCTCGGGGATCTCCTCCAGGGGCGGCACGTTCAGCAGGCGCCCCAGCGAGGTCATCTCCTCCGGCAGGTCGGCGGTCCACTCCCGCCATGCCTTCAGCACCTCGGCCGCGCGTTCCTGTGGCCAGAAAAGTACGCCCGCGTACAGCTCGGCGACCGGGAACAGCTCCAGCTCGAGCGCGGTGACGATGCCGAAGCTCCCGCCGCCCCCGCGCAGCGCCCAGAACAGTTCCGGCTCGCTGTCGGCGTCGGCGCGAATCTGTCGGCCGTCCGCGGTCACGACCTCGGCGGCGCGGATGCTGTTGGCCGCCAGCCCGAAGCGGCGGATCATCCAGCCGGCACCGCCGCCGAGTACGTACCCGGTTACGCAGACGTCGGGCGCGGAGCCCGCAAGTCCCGCCAGTCTACGCCCGGCGGCCGGGCCTACCACGTGCTGCCACTGCGCGCCGGCCTGCACGCGCGCGCGGCGAAGCTCAGGGTCGATCTCGACCGCGTTCATGCGCGACATGTCGGCTAGAACGCTGCCCTCGAGCGAGGCCCGCGGCGAGGCGCCGTGCCCTGTTCCCTGCGGTGCAACGCGCAGTCCATGCTCGCGCGCGATCTCGATCACGGCCACTACGTCGTCCGGCGACTCAGGCGTAGCCACTGCCGTCGGATGCTGGTCGACCGCCAGATTCCAGGCCTGGCGCGCCTGGTCCCAGCCGGGATCCTCTGGCCCAACGACCCGGTCTCCCAGACGGGACCCGAGCTGGTTGAGGAAAGTACTCAGGATGAAGACGCTAGCCGGACTCGGATGTCAGCGTACGGTCGACCGAACATAGTGCGAGATGGCCGCCTTCGCGACCTTTCTCCCGAGAACGAGGCCGGCCTCGTTGTCACTGCGGAAGTGGATGCCGCCGTAGAGCCGCGAGAGGGCAGCCTCCTCGTGGATCGGGCCACGGCAGTGCCGCGCGTGAACCAGCACGTCGTGGGCTTCGTTCTCCGAGCGCGTCGGCAACTATCAGCTCCACCCGCGGTGGCTCACTCTGCTCGATCAACTCTGGGTGCGTTAGCTGTCGAGCGACCAAGAACCGCACGGGCTCTCCCTTTCCGCTGAAATGAATTGACAGATGCTCGCCCGGCGGATCTTCTTCCCGCTGCGCTTCGCCGTGCGGCGGGTAACTGCCGCGCGTCGGTCGCTGTCGGTCGCGGCTCTCGGCGTCGCGCTGGCCTCCTGCGCGCTTGCCGCCGCGTTCGCAGCGAGCGCAATCGTGGAGAACCGTGCCGTGGCCGACGCGGTCGACGAGCTCCCACCCACCGAGCGCGACGTCGAGGTCACCTGGGTCGGGCTCAGCACCGCGCCCTCGGGGGGCCTGGATGCCCTCGACGAGCAGGCGCGTGGGGCCCTGGGCTCGGTCGGACTCGCCCCAAGCGCAAGGACACTCCTCTACCGCAACACACGGGTGGACGGCCAGGTGGTTCGGATCGCGGCGGCCGACGACCTCGCAAGGTGGTTCGTCATCCGCCGCGGCAGGTTCCCGCAAGCCTGCACGCCGGCGCGCTGCGAGACCGTCGTAATCGGCAGCGGCCTGATGCCCAGGATCTCGGGCCTTCCGGTCGTCGGCGTCGCCGAGCCGCGTCCCGGAACACCTGTCCACCGATTGCTCGGGACCGCCACGGCTCGCGTACCCCTGCTCGTGGCCGAGGGTGTCGCAGGCGCGGACCAGCTCGCGATATTCGAATCGGCGTTCCGCAGCTACACGTGGTCGGCGCCGCTTGTGGCGGCCCGACCCACAGCCTGGACGCTGAACGAGTTCGAGCAGAAGCTCACACTCGCCCGAACCCGCCTCCAGGCCGCATCGTTCCGCTTCGGCCTCAGCGCTCCGGTCGACTCGCTCGACGATGTCGCGCTCGACGCGCGTGTCGCGTACCGCCGCCTGCTGCTGGTGGGCGGCGAGTGCGCCGTGCTGTTCCTGGTCTTCGCACTTCTGGCCGCCTCGAGTCTCCGCCCGAATGCCCTTGCCGCCTCAAGACGCCTGCGACGCTTGGGTGCCAGGCGCTGGCAGACCGATCTCCTCGCCGCCGCGGAGGCGGCAGTGGTCGTGGTGCCAGCGACCGCGCTCGGCTGGGCGGCGGGCGCGCTCCTGGCCGCCGGTCTCGCCGCCGCCACCGACACGCCTCTGAGGCCGCTGCTCGAGCGGACGATTCTCTCCTCGACCGGCTTGGCCCTCGCAGCGTCGCTCGCCGCGCTCGCCGTGCTGATCCTGTTCGCGACGATGCGGGCGCAGCCGGTTCTGATCCGCGGCCGGGGGATCTCGCTCGTCGACGCGGCCGCCGGGGCAGCGCTCGTGGCGGTCATCGTCGCCCTCGCCGTCGGCGAGACCGACGCCGAGACGCTCGCCCGCGACCGCGGGACCGGGATCGTCCTGCTGCTCGTGCCGGGCCTCCTGATCGTGACCGGCGCGATCCTCGCAGCCCGCCTGACGGGACCGGTGTTCCGCCTCGCCGAGCGATTGGGGCCTCGGGCTCGCCCGTCGCTCCGGCTTGCCTTCCTCTCGGCAGCCCGCAAGCCCGGGACGCAACTGGTCACGGTCGGCTTCCTCGTGGTCAGCGTCGGGCTCGCCGTGTTCGCGGCCACCTACCGCTCGACGCTGATCGAGGGCGAGCGCGCGGAGGCGTCGTTCGCCGTACCGCTGGACTACACGGTCCGTGAGGCCGGCTCCCGCGGGTCGCCGGGCGAGCCGCCCATAGGCACTGCGTATTCCGCCTGGAACGGCGTTCCGGTGATTCGGCGCGCAGCCCAGGCGCGGTCGCTCAATCTCACCGACACGATCGACGTCCTCGGGCTTCCCAGCGATGCCCTCGAGCGGCTCAGGTGGCGGAGCGACTTCGCCGAGACCGGGCCGGAGGAGCTTGGCCGCCTCATCGCTCCGCGGCGGCCGCTGCGACCGGTCGGCCCGCGGCTGCCGCCAGGCGCGCAGGTGCTCACCATGCCCGTCACGGTCCGGGGCGATTCGCTTGCCGTCACCGCCAACGTTCGTACCCAGCGTGGCACGTATCTCGTGGTCGATCTCGGCGTAGCTCGGCGCGGACGCACCCTCCTCCGGGCGCGACTTCCTCGCGGCGCACAGAGAGGAACGGTCGTGGGCCTGGCCCTCGAGATGCCGCCCGCCGAGTCCTTCACCGCGGCGCATGCGGCCGCCGAGGGCGAAGCGCCCGACGTCTTCAGCGTCGGCAGGCTTGCCTTCGAACAGCCGAGCGTCTCGACCCCGAGCGGGTCGAGGCAGGTGCCGGTCGACTACCGGCAGTGGGTCGCGGCGACCGAGTCGTCATCCGCCGCATCCCCGGCGCGCAAGACGCTTCGAGTCCGTTACTTCTTGACACGAGAGCAGGCGTTTCGGCTTCGGCCGCGCCAGCCGACGGACGGCAGCCCCGTCCGGGTGATTGCGTGCGACTCGCTCGCCGACCGAGTGGGAGCCGACGGGGTCGTGCCGCTCACGCTCGGGCCGGCGGTCGTCAACGCAGAGATCGTCGCGCGGGCGTCGCTGTTCCCGTCGCTCCGTTGTCCGTTCGTCGTCGCGGACGAGGGGGCGCTCGAGACGGCGGTCAGCGCCGCGGCTCCAGGAGCCACCGTTGCGGACGAGGCGTGGATCTCGGGCCCGCCGGGACTCTCGAACAGCTTGGAGCGCGCCGCCGGCGGGACGCCGGTCGCCGTCACGTCGCGGCGAGAGCTCGAGGCCGAGCTCCGGGACGATCCGCTCGCCCGCGGCACGGTAGCCGTGCTGGCCGCCGGAAGCCTCGTCGCGCTCGTGCTCGCTGTGCTTGCGATGCTCCTCGTCGTCTCGGTCGAGCTGCGGGACGAGTCCGGCGACTTCCTCGACCTCGAGTCCCAGGGACTGGCGCCCGCGACCTTGCGCCGCCAGCTCGTCCTGCGACTCGGGAGCATCGCGGTCTTCGGCGTCCTCTGCGGCCTGGCGACCGGGGCGTTGCTGACCGCGGTCATTACGAAGCTGGTGGCAGTCGGGGCCGGCAGGGCCGAGCCCGTGCCGCCGTTGCGATTGGACGTTGCGTGGCCGGAGCTCGCGCTCGGCCTGCTCTGCCTCGCGGTCGCGCTTGGGCTGACGTTGGGCGCGGCGACCCGGCGGGCTTTTGCCGGGCCCCTTCCCGCCCGGAGCGGGCAAAGCCGATGACTCACGTCGTCGAGCTCGATCACGTGTTCCGCGTGTATCCGACCGAGGAAGGCGGCTCGGTCGCCCTTCAGGGCCTCACCTTCGCGGTGCGCGAGGGGGAGATCGTCGTCGTCCTCGGGCCGAGCGGGTCCGGGAAGACGACCATGCTGCGCATCCTCGCCGGCTTCGATCGTCCGTCCGCGGGAAGAGTCGACGTGCTCGGCGTCGATCTCCGCCGCCTCGGGAGGAGGAAGCTGGATGACTTCCGCGGCCGCTTCGTCGGCTAC
>Ga0126313_10000811_pt1 | contig 15578 bp, 20 predicted proteins | sample Plot105A_FD_89954 | JGI IMG/M metagenome (GOLD analysis project Ga0126313, IMG submission 89954) | Serpentine soil microbial communities from UC McLaughlin Reserve, CA, USA - Plot105A | ecosystem: Environmental > Terrestrial > Soil > Grasslands | place: USA: UC McLaughlin Reserve, Lake County...
AGCAGCATCGTCACCTCCTGGATCGGCCCGGCCGTGTCGGCTGCGGCGCTGCTCCTGCTGATCGGCGCGACCGTTCTTGTGATTGGGCTCCGCGCGCGCCGGTCGGGTCTCGACCGCGTCCTTCGCATCGGAGAGCGCTGATGGCCGCGGCCTATCCTGCGGGCTTGGCCGCTGCGGCTCACGCCATCGTCTGCGAGAACGTCGTCAAGATCTACAAGGTCGCCGATCTCGAAGTCGTCGCCCTCCAGGGGCTCGACCTCGTGGTCGAGGAGGGCGACCTGATCGCGATCGTTGGTGCCTCCGGCAGCGGGAAGTCGACGCTCCAGAACATCCTCGGCGGCGTCGACGTGCCGACCGCCGGCCGCGTCGAGGTCGCCGGACACGACCTCGGCACGATGTCGGAGCGTGCACGCACGCTCTTCCGCCGCCGGGTCGTCGGCTTCGTCTGGCAGCAGACGTCCCGGAACCTGCTTTCGTACCTGACCGCAGCGGAGAACGTCGAGCTGCCGATGGCGCTCGAGAGCCTCAGCCGCGGCGAGCGCCGGGAGCGCGGCACGAAGCTCCTCGAGCTCGTCGGGCTTGCAGAGCGGATGGAGCACAAGCCGGAGGCGCTGTCAGGCGGTGAACAGCAGCGGGTTGCGGTGGCGATTGCGCTCGCGAACAGCCCGAGCGTGCTCCTCGCCGACGAGCCCACGGGCGAGCTGGACACGGACAACGCGAACCAGCTCTTCGAGACGCTTCGCACCGCAAATCACGACCTCGGCGTCACGATCGTCGTCTTCACCCACGACCCGCTCGTCTCCGAGCAGGTCCGCCGGACGATCGGGATCCGCGACGGGCGCACCGCCACGGAAACCCTGCGGCGCGTCGAGCGCGGCCCGGAGGGCGAGGAACGGCTCGTCGCCGAGGAGCTCGCCGTCCTCGACCGCACCGGTCGGCTCCAGCTTCCGCGGGAATATGTCTCCGCGCTCGGCCTGGAGCGGCGTGTGCGGCTCGTGCTCGAGCCGGACCACATCACCGTCCGGCCCCATCGAAGGGAGGCTGACGATGAGCGCTGAGCCGCTCGTCGTCCTCGAGGGCGTGACCAAGGAATACGGCGCCGGCGCCGCCACGGTCCACGCGCTCCTCGACGTGACGCTGACCCTCCCGCAGCGGGAGCTCTGCGTGGTCCACGGCCGTTCGGGCTCCGGCAAGACCACGCTGCTGAACATGATCGGCGGCCTCGACCGGCCGACGCGCGGTCGGATCGGGGTCGTCGGCCTCGAGGTCTCCTCGCTCGGGGAGGAGGCCCTGGTCGACTACAGGCGCGACACGGTCGGCTTCGTCTTCCAGTCGTTCGGCCTGATCCCGATCCTCAGCGCCTCGGAGAACGTCGAGGTGCCGCTGCGACTGCGGCGGGTCGATAGGTCTGAGCGCGCCGAGCGCGTCCGCGAGCTTCTCTCCGTCGTCGACCTCGCCGACCGCGCAAACCACAGGCCGCAGGAGCTCTCCGGCGGCGAGCAGCAGCGGGTCGCGATCGCGCGTGCGCTTGCGAACGAGCCCCGGCTGCTGATCGCGGACGAGCCCACCGCGCAGCTCGACTCGAACCGCGCGCGGACGGTGATGGGCGTTCTGCGCCGCCTCGTCGACGAGCGCGACGCCTCGGTGATCGTCGCGACGCACGACCCGTTGCTGATCGGGATGGGCGACCGGGTCGTCGAGCTCCGCGACGGCGAGGCCGTCTCGCCCGAGCTCGAGCGGACCGTCGTCGCGGAATGATCTGAGGCCGCTTCCGTTCTGCTCGCTAACGGCGCATGATCGTCTGAGGCACCCGCAATGGAAGGAGCCGCCATGTCGGCCGCACCCGACACGATCGTCCTGATCCACGGCCTGTACCTCGACGCAAACAGCTGGGAGGCGTGGGCGAATCGCTATGCGAGCCGCGGCCATCGCGTCGTCGCGCCGTCCTGGCCGGGCCTAAAGGGCGGGGTGGAGGAGCTGCGCCGCGACCCCACGGCGCTCGCGAGGTCGACATCGCGACGATTGTCGATCACTACGAGAGGATCGTCCGCGCGCTGGACCGTCCGCCGATCATCATCGGCCACTCGACCGGCGGCACGGTGATGCAAGTCCTCCTCGACCGGGGGCTGGGCGCGGCGGGGGTCGGAATCGAGGCCGCGACCGTCAAGGGCATCTACGACCTCCCGCGATCCACGCTCAAGGCGACCTTCCCGGTGCTGAGGAACCCGTTCAACCGCGGGAAGGCGACGATGCTCACCCAGGAGCAGTTCAACTACGGCTTCACGAACACGTTCGAGGAGGCTGCGGCGCAGGCGGCCTACGACCGGTACGCCGTGCCGTGCGCCAACAGCGTCGTCTTCCAGCTCGCATTCCAGAACCTGCCCTGGACGAACGCCACGAAGGTCGACTTCGCGAATCCCGACCGCGCGCCGCTCCTGTTCCTGAACGGAGAGGAGGATCACATCGTGCCGGCGAAGGTCGCCGCGAAGCTCGCGAAGAAGCACGGGAAGTCGAAGGCGGTCGTCGAGTTCAAGGCCTACCCCGGCCGCGCGCACTTCACGATGGTGCAGGACGGCTGGGAGCAGGTCGCCGACGACGCACTGAAGTGGGCGGTCGAGCACGCGCGTGCGGCTGCGCCGGCCGCACAGGAAGCTCCGGAGAGGCCGGCGGCCGCGCCGGGCCCGGCATGAGCTTCATCTCGCGGGGCTTCAAGGGCAGACGGCGCGACCCCGGGGACCCGGGCCGCGTCCCGCCCGGCCAATACGTGACGGACGACTTCCCGGTGCTGTCGGCCGGCCCGACGCCGCACACGCCGCTCGACGAATGGACGTTCTCGATCGTCGAGGGTGACGAGCGGACGACGTGGACGTGGGACGAGCTCCGCGCGCTGCCGAGTGAGACGGTCAACGTCGACATCCACTGCGTCACGCGCTGGTCGAAGCTCGACACGACGTGGGAAGGCGTCTCCGTCGACACGCTGCTCGAGGAGGCGGGGGCCGAGGCGCCGTACGTGCTCGCCTTCTGCGACGGCGGCTACACGACGAACCTGCCGACCGAGGACGTCACCGGCGGCAAGGCGTGGGTCGCGTTCGGCTATGACGGCGAGCCGCTCGACCCGGAGCACGGCGGCCCGGCTCGTCTGCTCGTCCCGCACCTCTACTTCTGGAAGAGCGCGAAATGGGTGCGCGGCCTGGCGCTTCGGGAGGACGACGAGCCCGGCTTTTGGGAGACCTACGGCTACCACCTCTACGGTGACCCATGGCGGGAGCAGCGGTACTCCGGCGACTGACATGGGTCGTCGCGACGGTCGAGGAGGTCGTCGAAGAGACCCCCAGGGTGCGGACGATCGTGCTCGACGTCCCCGACTGGACCGGGCACCGCGCGGGCCAGCACCTCGACGTCCGGCTGACGGCCGAGGACGGTTACCGGGCCGAGCGCGAGTATTCGATCGCCTCGGCGCCCGGAGAGCCCGTCGCCATCACCGTCGAGCGGCTCGAGGACGGCGAGGTTTCGCCGTACCTGACCCAGGAGCTGCGCGTCGGTGACGGCATCGAGCTCCGCGGCCCCGTCGGCGGCTACTTCGTCTGGGACGGGGAGGATGCCGCGCCGCTTCTGCTCGTCGCCGGCGGGTCCGGGGTCGTCCCGCTCAGGTCGATGGTGCGGCACCATCAGCGCAGCGGGAGCGCGACCCGGGTCCGCCTTCTCTACTCGTCGCGGACGCTGGACGACGTGATCTACCGCATGGAGCTGGACGAGACCGGCGAGCGCGTCGAGGTCGTGTACACGCTGACGAGGGACCATCCCGCCGGCTGGCGGGGATATGCCCGCCGCGTCGACCCCGACCTCCTCGCCGAGGTCGCGTGGCCCGTGGACGACGGGGCACGGGCCTTCGTCTGTGGGCCGACGAGCTTCGTCGAAGCCGTTGCGATGAGCCTCGTCGAGCTGGGCTATGCACCCGCGCGCGTGAAGACGGAACGTTTCGGAGCGACAGGCGGCCGCTGATGGAAGCGCTGGACGGCAACGCGATCGGCGGCCTCCTGCTGGAGGTCTTCGGTGCCGAGATGACGACCGCCACCGGCACGTGCGCCGGCTGCGGCGCGACGGCGCAGGTCGCGGGGCTCGTCGTCTACCTGGAAGCGCCGGGCACCGTCGTGCGCTGCCGGAGCTGCGACAACACGCTGATCGTGATCGTCGATGTCCGAGGCCGGAAATGTGTCGATCTCCAGGGTCTTTCCCGCCTCGAGCCCGCGATTCACTGACTATTTGTTAGGCGCGGTACGGGTTCCGTAAAAGTTCGCGAAAACATCGGTTGGCGATCCGCCTCGCATGGGTACCGTCGCCAAAGCAACGCCAACTGGAGGGAGCGAACCCATGCCCACGAAGCGCTCGTTTATCCCCGCACTGGTCCTGGCGCTGGCGCTCGCCGCGGCGGCAGCCGCGTGCGGAGGCAGCAGCGAGGGCTCGGAGGGGGCGAAGCAGGCCGCAAAGCAAGAGATCACCGTCAACTGGGGCGCGGAGCCGCCGTCGCTCGACCCCGGTCTCGCGACGGACACCACGTCCTCGAACATCCTCCTCAACATCATGGATCCGCTCGTCAAGCTCGACGAGAACCTGAAGCCGACGCCGAACCTGGCGGAGAGCTGGAAGGTGAGCGCTGACGGGAAGACCGTGACATTCAACCTTCGGACGGACGGCCGCTGGACCAACGGCGACCCGGTGACCGCCCGCGACTTCGAGTACTCGTGGAAGCGCACTCTTGCTCCGGAGCTCGGAGCCGACTACGCGTACCAGTTCTACGGCATCGTCGGTGCGGAGGACTTCAACTCCTGCAAGAAGAACTGCGCCGCGCTGCGTGAGCGCGTCGGCATCACGGCGCTCGACGACTCGACGCTCCAGGTGAAGCTCACCTCGCCGCAGCCGTGGTTCCTGCAGCAGGTCGCCCACCATTCGTTCCTCGCCGTCAACCCGAAGACAGTCCAGCGCTACGGCGAGAAGTGGACCGACCCGGCGAACATCGTCACGAACGGCCCGTTCAAGCTCGCCGCCTGGGAGCACAACGCGCGGATCGACCTCACGAAGTGGAACGGCTGGCGCAACGCCGACTCGGTCTCGCTCACGCGCGTCAACGGGAAGATGCTCACCGCGGGGACGACGGCCGTGCAGGCGTTCGAGGCCGGCGACGTCGACGTCAACCTCACGGTGCCGCCCAACGACATCGCGCGCTTCAAGCAGACGCCCGAGTACGCGCAGTACCCCGGGCTCGGGACGTACTACTACGGCCTCAACGTCAAGAAGATCACCGACGTGAACCAGCGGCGCGCGATGGCGATGGCCGTCGACCGGCGGACGATCATCGACCACATCTCGCAGGCGGACCAGGTGCCCGCGTCGGGGCAGACGCCGAAGGGCATGCCGGGCTTCGACACCATCAACCCGCACTCCGAGTGGCTGCCCGAGGCGGCCGACTTGGAGGAGGCCAAGGCGCTGATGGCCAAGGTCAAGAACCCGAAGCGGAACGTGAAGCTGTACTTCAACAACGACCCGGCGCACAAGTCGATTGCGATCGCGGTCCAGGCGCAATGGAAGAAGCTCGGGATCGACGTCACGCTGAAGGTCCAGGAGTGGAAGCAGTACCTGGAGTTCCTCGGCCCGCCGCCGAACAACGACGTGGACGCCTACCGGCTCGGCTGGATCGGCGACTTCGTCGACGCGATCAACTTCCTCGAGCTGTTCACGTGCGATTCCGGGAACAACAACACCAACTGGTGCGATCCGTCATACGACCAGCTGGTCGCGAAGGCCCGCAGCACGAGGAACGATCAGGACCGCTACGAGCTCTACGCCCAGCTCGAGCAGAAGCTCTTCGGCCCCGACGGCGCGGTGCCGTTCATCCCGATCTACTGGTACACGTACACCGCGCTCGAGAAGGAGTCCGTCAAGGACAGCTTCACGCTCAACCTGCTCGACCAGGTCGATCTAACCAAGGTCAAGGTCGTCGAGTAAACGTGGGGGAACCCCCTGGTTCCCCCACGCTTCGGCCGCCTGGATCGACAGAGCGAGTCGCCGCCGGAGCCGGGCTTCGCCCGGCGGGAGGCACAGAGACAAAGAAACGATGGACGAGGCGGGTCAGTCGCCGGCTCTGTCCACGCTTGAACCAAGCAGACGCGCTTGTAAGGAGGGGGCTCGCGGGGGAACCAGGGGTTTCCCCGCGCTTCGGCCGCCTGGATCGACAGAGCGAGTCGCCGCCGGAGCCGGGCTTCGCGCCGGCGGGAGGCACAGAGACAAAGAAACGATGGACGAGGCGGGTCAGTCGCCGGCTCTGTCCACGCTTGAACCAATCAGACGCGCTTGTAAGGAGGGGGCTCGCGGGGGAACCAGGGGTTCCCCCGCGCTTCTAGCCCTTGACCACGCCCAGCGGCGTGAGCTGCGCCACGCGGCGCGAGAGACCTGCGCGCTCCACGACGTCGACGACGCGCTCGACGTCCTTGTACGCAAGCGGCGCCTCCTCCGCGAGACCCTTGTTCGACGGCGAGCGCACGACGATGCCCTGCGCCTCGAGCTCCCGGCGGAGGTCCGCGCCGGAGACCTCCTTTCGCGCACCGGTCCGCGAGAGCCGCCGGCCGGCGCCGTGACACGTGCTCCCGAACGAGAGCTCCATCGAGCCGGGCGCGCCGGCGAGGACGAAGCTCGACGTGCCCATGCTCCCAGGGATGAACACGGGCTGGCCGACCCTGCGATACGTCTGCGGGATCTCGTTCGACCCGGCGGGGAAGGCTCGGGTCGCGCCCTTGCGATGCACGAGCAGCGCGCGGCCGTCATAGCGTTCGACCTTCGCCACGTTGTGGGCGACGTCGTAGACCTGGTGAGCACCCTCGGCGCTCTGCCGGCCCAGCACGCGGGAGACGGCGTTGCGGGCGGAGTCGGCGATCGCCTGGCGGTTCGCCCAGGCGAAGTTGGCGGCGGCGGCCATCGCCGCTAGGTAGGCGCGGCCTTCGGGAGAGGACGCGGGCGCGCAGGCGAGCTGGCGGTCGGGGAGCTCGATTCCGTACCGCCGCATGACGGCGTCCATCTGCTTGACGTAGTCGCCGCAGACCTGGTGTCCGAGCCCGCGGGAGCCGGAGTGGATCAGCACGGTCACCTGGTCGTGGCGGAGCCCGAACGCCCGGGCTGAGTCGTCGTCGAAGACGCGGGCGACGCGCTGGAGCTCGACGAAGTGGTTCCCCGAGCCCATCGTGCCGAGCTGGCCGCCGCCGCGCTCCTTCGCGCGCTCGGAGACCGCCGCCGGGTCGGCGCCGGGGAGGCAGCCCCGAGACTCCGTCCGCTCGAGGTCCCCCTCCGGCGCGCGCTGCGCGGGCCCGTGCTCGAGGATCTCGTCGAGCCCGGCCGTTCGCCCCTTCGTCTTCCCGGCGCCCGCGGGGATCGAGCGCGAGAGCTCGTGGACGAGCGGCTCGCGCCTCGCTCCGAGCTCCGTCGCCGTCAACGGCAGAGCGAGCAGCCGCACGCCGCAGTTGATGTCGTAGCCCACGCCGCCCGGCGAGACGACGCCGTCCGGGAGCTCGGTCGCCGCGACGCCGCCGACGGGGAAACCGTAGCCCTGGTGCACGTCGGGCATCGCGAGCGCGGCTCCGGTGACGCCCGGAAGCGTCGCAACGTTCTGGATCTGGTCCAGCGAGCCGTCGCGCTCGATCGCGGCGAGCAGGTCGCGGTCGGCGAAGACGCGGGCCGGGACACGCATGTCGCTGCGCGCGGTTGCCGGAATCTCCCAGAGCACTTCGCTGAGCTGCCGCAGCTCAGACATCGAGGACGACCCGTCCGCGCCAACCTCCCGCCTCGTCTTCGCGCAGCTCGAGCCGGTGCAGCGTGACCGCCTTGACGAGGTGCGCGGGCTGGCCCGTATGTCCGGCGACGCGCGCGTGCAGCGAGTCACCGTCGAGCTCGAGCGCATCGATCCGCTCGGGCACGAAGCCCTCCCTCTCGCTCAGGTAGATGAGCTCCTCGAGCCACGCCACGAGCCGCATCGCGGCGTCGGCCGCCTCAACCTTGATCACCTGCTCGAGGGGCGGGCCGTCGCTATCACCCGTCAGCTCCGCGAAGGCCGCGAGTGCAACGGCGAAGACCTCCGCCTCGGTCCGCGCCTCGAGCTCGAGCTCCAGCTCGGCCGTGTGTTCGACCCAGTGGAACATTCCAGCCCGATTGTCATCATTCCCGGTGGTGAAAGTGAGGAGGGAGCGCGCGGCTGGCGGGTTCCGGGCGAAGTACACGGATCCGAGGGACCGCTACATCGCGACGTTCGCGCCCCTGTGGCGACGCGCGGTAGCGGCGACGATCGACTGGGGGTCGGTCTACATCGTCTTCCTGATCGTCTCGATCCCGCTCGGGGTGATCCAGTCGCTCGGCCGCGTCTCGTGGGAGGCCGGGGACTTCGGCGGGCGGCCGGGTCACATCCTCGTCGTCACGGCCGAGCTGCTGACGCTCGTGCCGGTGCTCGCCTACTGGATCCTGCTGCTGCCCACGAGCCAGACGCTGGGGATGCGCGCCGCCGACATCCGCTCGGTCTCGAAGCGAACGGGCAGCGGGATCTCCTATCCGCGCGCTGTGGTCCGGGCGTTCGTCGCAACGACCTTCGCGATCGCCGTCTACATCGTGATGATGGAAAAGATGCCCGTCGGGAGCGAGGACGAGCTCGACCACACGTCGCAGCTCATCGTCGACGCGTCGTACGTCCTCTTCGGCATCGGCTGCCTCTCGACGCTCGCGATCGTGTTCACGCCCACGCGACGCAGCTTCGTCGACCGGCTCTTCGGCACCGCGATGCTGGACGAGCTCGAAGCCGTCGACCCGCACATGGGCCCGTGGGGCCCGATGGATGCGTTCGACACGTCCAGAACCGGCTAGAAAAAAGCCAAGTCCTGCGAACCCGAAGGCCTGCAGGACTTGACCTGGCGACACTCGCACATCTCCAAGGTGCCGTCAAGGGGTACCGTCACGGGCATGAGCGCCCCGCGCCGCGTCGGACCACGCGAGTATGCGACGGAGGAGATCGTCGTCGAGTGGCACTCCGCTCTCTGCTTCCATTCTCAGAACTGCATCAAGGCGCTACCGGCGGTCTTCGACTCCTCGCGGCGGCCGTGGATCGACGCCGACGCGGCAACGGCAGACGAGATCGAGGACGCGGTCGAGGGCTGTCCTTCGTCGGCGCTGCGCATCAGGAGACTGCGCGGCGAGGCCCGCCCCAGCCCGCCGGAGCTCGAGGTGGCGCCGTTGCCAGACGGTCCTCTGCTCGTGCGCGGCCGCCTGCGCGTGACGCTCCCCGACGGGAGCTCGGAGGAGCTGACGCGTGCGGCGTTCTGCCGCTGCGGCCAGTCTCGGAACAAGCCGTTCTGCGACGGCACCCATCGCGAGGTCGGGTTCCGCGGATGATCGAGGTCACGGACAACCCGGAGAAGCGCCGCTACGAGGCGCACGTCGACGGCGAGCTCGCAGGCATTCTCTTCTACCACGCGGGTCGCGACGGCCTCGTTCTCGTCCACACGGAAGTCGCCGACGAGTTCGAGGGGCACGGCGTCGGGGGCAGGCTCGTCGCCGGCGCACTCGACGACATCCGCAGGCGCGGCCTTGTCGTGACGCCCGTCTGTCCGTTCGCCGTGGCGTACATCGAGCGGCATCCCGAATACGCCGATCTCGTCGCCGCCTGACGCATGTTCGACCACGTGACGATCCGCGTGTCGGAGCGCCGCGTAGCGGAGGAGTTCTACGGGCTGCTGCTCGGGACGCTCGGGATCGAACGGACTTCGAGCGACGCTCACTTTCCCGAGTGGGACGACTTCTCCTTGACGCAGGCCGACGAGGACGACCCGGTCACACGCCGCCTCCACATCGGGTTCGTCGCGCCGACGCGCGAGCACGTCGACGAGTTTTGGCGGGCCGGTACCGAGGCGGGCTTCCGCGACGACGGCCCGCCCGGCCCTCGCCCGCAATACGGCGGCGACTACTACGGCGCGTTCCTGCTCGACCTGGACGGGAACAGCGTCGAGGCCGTCCACCACGGGAACCTGCGAGAGGGAGGCGCCATCGACCACCTCTGGATCCGTGTCCGCGACGTGGCGGCGTCGAAGGCGTTCTACGAGACGATCGCGCCGCACGCGGGGTTCCGGCTCAGGCGCGAGAGCCCGGAGCGGGCCCAGTTCGCCGGCTCGAGCGGCACGTTCTCCGTCGTCGCAGGCACGCCGACGGAGCACGTCCACATGGCTTTCCCGGGGCCGGACGACGAGACGGTGCAGGCATTCCACCGCGCCGCCATCGACGCCGGCTACCAGGACAACGGCCTGCCACGCGAGCGACCGATCTACCACGAGGGCTACTACGGGGCCTACGTCTTCGACCCCGACGGCAATAACGTCGAGGTCGTGAACCACAACCGCTAGGAGGGTTTGGCGTATCCGCTCGTCGCCCTGTGGCACAGCTGCGTTGCGCCAAATCCTCCTACTAGTAGGAAAGTCGCCGCCGCGCGACCAGCGAGCCGCCGGCGTCGAAGCCGGCGAGCACGCGCGGCACCCGGCCGCGCGGAATCTCGAAGAGGACGTACTGCTCGGTGATCGGGACCCGCTCGGCGGCGCCGCCCTCGTACCACACCTCGAGCCTCGAGATCGCGCTGCCGACGGAGCCAGCGAGGACGCAGATGGCCGCCGAGAGCGTTCGGTCGACGGCGATCTCGTCCGGCGCGAGGCCGCCGAGCCCTTGGCCGCAGCTCCACGTCTGGGCGCGGCGGTAGAGGGTTCGCTGGCAGACGCTGCCGTTCGTCCCCGGCGAGACCGCGAAGGTCATCGGGCGGCCCGCCGACGTCTTCAGCTCGATCACCTTGCGGTAGCTGCCGGTCGGAAACGGGAGTTCCCGGCGGAACGACCGCGGCCCGGGCATCGACCGGCGCCGGAGGACGCTGCCGGCCGCGTCGCGCGCGACCACGAGCTGCGGTTCCTCGTCGTCCCGGAGCTCACGCACGAAGAAGCCGCCGGTCGGCCGCACCTCGTCGGTTCTCCCGTCCGCGAAGCGGATCTCGACCAAGGCGACGTTCGGCGTGACGCGGGCGTTGAGCAGCCGGAGGGTCGCGTCGCCGACGTTCGTGTCGCTCAGCCACGGGCGGATGACGAAATCGGAGCGGCCCGGCGCGGCGCTGCAGGCTGCGCCGTTCTCGGGCGGCAGGGCCTGGACGTCGAGCACCCAGCACTCGCCGCCGCCGCGCGTCGGGGCAGCCCAGAGTGCAACGGGCCCGACGGAGGTCTCGACGGCGAGCACACGGCGGGTCCTCGCTGCGATCACACGCGCCTCCGGCTGCGACGGCACCGCCACGCGCCGAACCTCGACCGGCGGCTCCCGCTCCGGCGCCGGCGCGGCGCTCGAGCAGAGGCTCGCGAGCAGCGCCACGAGGAGGAGCGGCTTCATCGGGCCTCGAACGCGAGCAGGTCGTCGATCGTCTCGCGGCGCCGGATCATCCGGGCCTCGCCGTCCGCGACGAGCACGGCGGCAGGTCGCGCGACGCTGTTGTAGTTCGAGCCCATGCCGAGGGTGTAGGCGCCGGTGGCCGGAACCGCCAAGACGTCGCCGCGGCGCGGCTCCGGGAGGACGACCCGGTCGATCAGGACGTCGCCCGACTCGCAGTGCTTCCCGCAGACGCGGTAAGGCTGCCCGGCGGGCTCGTCCGCCCGGTTCGCCAGGAGGGCGCTGTAGCGAGCGCCGTACAGCTGCGGTCGCGGGTTGTCCGACATGCCGCCGTCGATCGCGACGTACGTCGTCGTCTCGCTCGCCTGCTTGACGGTGCCGATCCGGTAGAGCGTCACTCCTGCGCGCCCGACCAATGAGCGTCCCGGCTCGAGCACGAGGCGGGGGAGGGGCAGGTCGTGCAGCCGCCAGGCGCGCGTGAAGCGGTCGAGGAGCGACTCGACGAACCGCGCGACCAGAGGTGCGGCCTCCCCCTCCACGTATTGGATCCCGAGGCCGCCGCCGAGGTCGACGACCTCGGGCGTCCAGCCGAGTCGCTCCCGGCACTCGGCCGCGAAACCGGCCAGCCAGTCCACCGTCATCTTCGCGGCGCCGAGCTCGAGCAGCTGCGAGCCGATGTGGACGTGGAGGCCGGCCACCTCCTGTCCCGCCTCGCGGGCGCGCTCCAGCGCCTCCAGCGTCTGCTCGGGCGGCAGGCCGAACTTCGAGCCGTGGTGCGCGGTCTTGATCGCCTCGTGGGTCTCCGCGTCGATGCCCGGCGTCGTCCGGACGAGCACGCGTGTCACACCCGCGGCGGCGGCGCGCTCGATCTCGTCCAGCGCGTCGAGGACGACGAGCCCGGCGCCGGCTTCGGCGGCCGCGCGCAGCTCCTCGTCGCTCTTGTTGTTGCCGTGGACAATGATGCGCTCGCCCGGAATCTCGGCCCGGAGCGCGAACGTGAGCTCCCCGAGGGTGGAGACGTCGGCGCCGAGGCCCTCCGCCGCGAACAGCCGCAGCAGCTCGAGGTTGGGGAAGGCCTTCAGGCTGTAGAGGACGAGTGCGTCGGGCGCCGCCCGGCGGTACGCGCGAGCCTGCTCGACGATCGTCTGCGCGCAGTAGACGACGAGGGGCGTGCCGTGCTCGTCGGCCAGCGCCGACGCGGTAATCCCGCCGATCGTGAGCTCGCCGTCGGCGACGGCGGCGGAGGCAGGGAGGAGATCGGTCAGGTCGGCTGGCACGAGTCGTCGCCGTCGGCGACGCCCGGAAGCTTGCCCAGAATCTCGGCGATGCTGCGGATCTCGTCGTCCGCGAAGTGCTCTGCGAACAGGGAGCGGATCGAGGCGACATGCCCGCTCGACGCGGCGTCGAGCTTCTCGAGGCCGGCGTCCGTCAGCTGGGCGTATGTGATGCGAAGGTCGGTCTGGCAGGCGGCTCGCTCGACGAGGCCCGCGTCCTCCAGGCCCTGGAGCAGGCGCGTGACGCCCGACGGGGTGAGCATCAGGTTGCGGGCGAGCTCGACGCGCTTCAGCCGGCGGTCCTCCGCGCGGGAGAGCACGAGCAGCGCCTCGTAGTCGTTGAGCGTCAGTCCGTGCTGCTCCTGCAGCTCGGCGCTGAGCTGCCTCGTCGTCGAGGCGTACGCGCGCAGCAGCCTCGTCCAGGCCTGGACGGCCGGCTCAACTGTTTGCTCTGTCAACACTTGCGCCATCAAGGAATAGTGGTAGACTTGCTTGCGTTCTCAATAATACACGACGCAATGAAGGGATGAAAACCGCATGAGCACCACAATGATGAGCATCGCTCCGGCGGGCACATGGGACCTCGACCCGGTTCATTCGCGGGTCGACTTCGAGGTCTCCTACCTCGCGGGGACGTTCAAGGGCGAGTTCCACGACGTCGCGGCGCAATTGACGGTCGAGGACGAGCGCGCGTCGCTCGAAGGCACGGCCAAGGTCGCGAGCGTCGCCGTGAAGGACGAGAACCTCTCCGCCCATCTCCAGTCGCCCGACTTCTTCGACGCCGAGCGGCACCCGGAGCTGCGCTTCAACGCCAAGGACATCCGCCTCGCGGGCGACGGCAAGGTCTCGGTCGACGGCGAGCTCACGATCAAGGGCGTCACGAGGCCGGTGATCGTCACCGGGACCGTGAGCGCACCGATCTTGGACGCGTACGGGAACGACCGAATCGGCGTCGACCTGAAGACGAGCGTCGATCGCACGCAGTTCGGGGTCGACTGGAACCAGCCGCTTCCGAGCGGCGATCCGGCCCTCGCGAACGACGTGACGATCCTGGCCGAGCTCCAGTTCGTGAAGCCGGGAGGCGACACGAACTAGTGACGAAGATCCTGGGCATCTCCGGCAGCCTCCGCCGCGACTCGCACAACACGAATCTGTTGCGGGCCGCGGTCGAGGCCGCCGGCCCGGACGTCGAGCTCGAGCTCTACGACGGTCTCAAGGAGATCCCGCCATACGACGAGGACGACGACGTCCTGCCGCGCCCGGCGAGCGTCGCCCGCCTCACCGCCGAGATCGAGGCGGCCGACGCGGTGCTCTTGGCGACGCCTGAGTACAACTCGTCCATCCCCGGGCAGCTGAAGAACGCGATCGACTGGGTCTCGCGGCCGATTGCCACGAACGTGCTGCGGAACAAGCCCGTCGCGGTGGTCGGCGCGAGCACCGGAGCCTTCGGGGCGGTCTGGGCGCAGGCCGAGCTCCGCAAGGTGCTGGCTGCCGTCGGCGCGCGGGTGCTCGACGTCGAGGTCGCCGTGCCGCACGCCCCCACTCGGTTCGAGGCCGGGCGCTTGAACGACGACGAGATTCGCCTTCGCCTCCTCGAGACCGTCGAGGGGCTGGCAGCCGAAGTGCATGTCCGGGAACGGCTGGAGGCGGTCGCGTGACGCGGATCGACGCCTCGGCCACGGCGATCACGTGGCTGCCGTTTGCCGCGCTCGACCGGATCCCGGCGGTCCCACTCGAGCTTGCCGTCGCACACTACGACGAGCCGCCGCCCCCCGAGCTCCCCGATCTCGACGTTCTGCGGCGGGAAGACGCGTTCCGCGAGGCCAACGAGCTGCGCGCCTGGATCGAGGTTGACGGCGGCGAGATCGTCGACTACGGCCACGGCGGCCGCAGTCTGCTCTCGGAGCCGGGCCTCGAGCTGGAGCACCGGCAGATCTCCTTTGCTGCGGTCGAGTTTCCGGTAATCCAGCCCGAGCCGGAGGTCGGCGACGGCTGGGTGCGATTCACCCAGACGGTCGGCGGCCGGATCGGGCTCCCGGCACCCAGGCCCGTGGTCGGCCGGCCCTACTTCCACATCGGCGCCGTCTCGGCGTGGACGACGCTCGAGCTCCTCGTGCGAGCCGACGGCAGCTCGGAGGCCAGGCTCGTCGCGGCGAGTCCGTTTCCACGCCACTCGCTCTACGGGCCCGGCCAGGAGCTCATGGCCGTCTTCGGCGCCGACGAGCTCGAGCTCGACGAGGGCACGCCGTGGGGCGATGAGCGCACCCCGGCATTCGCCGCGGCTGTGGAATCCGAGCTCGAACGGACGCTGGCCGCATCGATCCTGCGGAACGGCGAGAGGCTTGTCCGCCGCCGCGTGCCCCGCGGCGAGCCACTCGTCGAGCAGGGCGCCCCCGGTCAGGAGCTCTTCGTCCTCCTCGACGGCGTCTTCGAAGTCGAGGTCGACGGCGCCGTGGTCGCGCAGGTCGGCTCGGGCGCGATCCTCGGGGAGCGCGCCATCCTCGGCGACGGGCGGCGGACGGCGACGCTGCGGGCGGTCCGCTCCTCGCGCGTGGCGGTCATCTCGCCCGACCAGATCAATCGTCCGGACCTGCTGAGGATCTCGGTCTCGCGCGGTCGCTGACTACGCTGAGGGCCCGTGCGTGCGGTCCTCGCTCTCTCGCTCTCGCTCGTCGGCGCCGCCGTCTTCGTCGCGCCAACGCAGGGTCAAGCCAACTGTCCGGCTAGCCTCGCCGCCTCGATCGGGGGCACTCGTGGCTCCGAGCAGCTGATCACCGTCGAGGCGGCTCGCTTCAAGACGACGTCGGCGTCGCTCGGTCTCTGGCGTCGCGATGCGGGCTGCTGGGTTCCGGCCGCCGGGCCGTGGAC